>SMTZ1_10008480_pt1 | contig 13114 bp, 12 predicted proteins | sample DeeMarSWOR136_30_FD_25667 | JGI IMG/M metagenome (IMG submission 25667) | reverse complement strand
GGTGACTTTACCGGGGCGCATGCAAGCTGGCGATCGGGAAGGTCGATGCCATAGTTCTTGACAGCAACCCCCATGGTCTTCAGGTAATCATCGCAGACCTGGTGGCCAAATCCTCTGGAGCCGGTGTGAATCAGGACAAGTATCTGCCCCGCCCCCTCTATACCGAAAGCTCGGGCTATCTCGGCATCATAAATCTCATCTACGACCTGGACTTCAAGAAAGTGGTTGCCTGAGCCCAGGGTCCCCGATTGGGGGGTACCACGACTTTTAGCCTTGGCGCTCACTTGATCGGGATTTGCCCCTCCCAGACAACCGCGCTCTTCGGTGAATTCCAGGTCTTCCGATTCACCGTATCCTGCAGCTACCGCCCAGGCCGCTCCTTTGACCAGAAGTCTGTCAATTTCGTTGCCCTTGAGTCTTATCTTCCCTTCAGAACCCAAGCCCGATGGTACATTGATGAAAAGGTCGGAGAGCAACCTTTCTATCCTAGGTTTGACCTCGTCCTCGGTTAGATTGGTGCGCAGCAGACGTACACCGCAGTTGATGTCGAAACCCACGCCGCCGGGGGATATCACACCGTCATCCACCCGTGTAGCAGCAACTCCGCCTATAGGAAAGCCATAGCCCCAGTGTATGTCGGGCATGGCCAGCGACTTGCTCACTATCCCCGGCAAGAAGGCAACATTGGCCACCTGGTCCAGCGATTGTTCGCCCTGAATATGGCGGATCATCTTCTCGTCGGAGAAGATCAGCCCGGGTACCCGCATTCCTGACTTATACGTTTTAGGTATCTCCCAGCGGTAATCGTCTATTCTGATAAGCTTTCCTCGCAAATCCGCTGACATCTCACCACCCCCTAAACATCCAGAATCACCTGAATTCTGAATCCGTTTCCCTTCTCTATTTTAAGCGCATGATAAGTAGCTGCCTTGACCGCCCCTTTCAGTTGGTGGCGCAAGGCATCTATCTGCTCACCGAAGACTCTGGCTCGGAGCCGTCTTTGGTTCAAGTCGGTGATATCAAATCTGCTGAGGATAACATGGTCGACATCAAACATGTAGAGGAGCTCGTTAAGCCAATCCACCAGAAGAGTCTCCTGGTCGGGGGCCTGGAGATCGATCTCCCGGCAGAACTCCTCACCCACTCCCTCGAGCTCGGCTATCAAGCTGAACATGCCGTAGGCCGTGTTGGCAAAGGCCTCCTTGAGGTCGCTTCCATAGGCGACTATGCCGATATCGGCGGTATGGTCAATAACCTCGAACCGTGTCATGGTCAGCTCCTGCTTCCTATTATAGCATCTCCACTATAGCAAACCCAAAAAGGTTCGTGTTAAAATCCTGGCATGAGGTTCATCGTAGACTCCAACGTTGGTAGGTTGGCCACGTGGCTCAGGATCGCAGGCTTTGATACCTTGTTCGCTAAGAGTATCGATGATAACAGGCTGGTTCGTATTGCCTTGGATGAGGACAGGGTGTTGCTCACCAAGGATAGACAGATACTGAAGAGGCGCGTGGTCACCAGCGGCCGCCTGAAGGTCATCTTGATAGAGGACGATGAGGTTAAAGCTCAGCTACGCCAGGTGTTGGCTACGCTCAATCTGGCTAGCCAACTGAATCCATTCTCCCTCTGTCTCGAGTGCAATGAGCCCCTGGTGCCACGGGAAAGGGAGGAGGTCGAGGAACTGGTGCCACCCTATGTGTTCCAAACTCAAACTCAGTACATGCAATGTCCTAGCTGTCTGCGCATCTACTGGCGAGGAACTCACTGGGAGAGGATGAGCAGAGAGCTTGAGGGAATAGTGGGTAGTTTATGAAAAAAGCAGCCTTTGTCTATAGTGAGGGCCTGACACAGCGCGACAGCAGGCTAGATGAGATATTTGGCCCTACGCGCTTGCAATATACCTATGAATTGCTGAAGTCCTACAGGGCTTTTGACTCACCGGCCTCGATGCTGATAGCCCCTGAGGATGCCTCTGAAACTCACCTGCTTTCGTTCCACACCAAGGAGTATGTGGCAGCAGTGAGAAGCTTCAGTAACGGGGAAAAGAGGTTCAATCCCGCTCGTTTCAATTTCAGTGAACTTGGCGACAACCCGATTTACCCTGGGATGTATGAGCTGTCCACTCTGGTAGTGGGGGCCTCTCTGCAGGCAGCGGAATTGGTGTCCGCAGGGGAGGTCGATGTCGCCTTTAACAGTTCAGGTGGTTTGCACCATGCTGCTCCCGATTATGCCTCGGGTTTCTGCGTGTTCAACGACGTTGTGATAGCCATAAAACACCTGCTGGCGAAGGGGCTCAAGGTAGCCTACGTTGATATCGATGCTCACCATGGCGATGGAGTGCAGAATGCTTTCTATGCCAGTGATCAGGTGCTCACCATCTCCATTCACGAGTCGGGGAGGTATCTTTTTCCAGGCACTGGCGGCGTCTCCGAGATTGGGGTTGGAGCTGGAGAAGGTTATTCGGTTAACATGCCCCTCGCCCCTTTTACCGATGATGAAGTCTACCTCTGGGCCTTCGACCAGATAGTGCCTGAACTGGTGGACAGCTTTGAGCCGGACATTTTGGTGACCCAACTCGGCACTGACAGCCATTATCTCGACCCGCTAACTCAGCTTAGCCTGACCACCGAGGGCTATTCCGGGGTGGTAAGCAGAGTGCAGCAGATGGCTCCGAAATGGGTTGCTCTAGGTGGTGGCGGCTATGAGGCAAGTGTAGTGATCCGGTGCTGGACTCTGGCCTACGGAATAATGATGGGCCGGGACTGGCCTGATGAAATCCCTGCGGAATATCAGGAGCTCTATGGCCTGAAGAGGCTGAGGGATGTGGAGAAGCCGCGTTTGGATAGCCGCATCAAAGCTCGAGCCCGCCGCTTCGCCGAAGAGAGCGTTGAACAGGTCAAGCGCCTTGTCTTTCCTCTCCACGGACTCTAGCCTTGTTGGCTGCGCCAAAGAAGGCCAAACACAACTACCACGCCGATATCCTGCACAATACCAGCGTACCATTCTGCCATCACGCCATCCAAACATCTAGATGTTTAGATGGCCAGCGGTCTCCCAGCCCGATTTGACAACCCACTGCTGCATATGTTATGCTTCTTAATTGACCGACTAGTCGGTCAATTAAACGATGGAAACGCCGGTAAGAAGGAAATACATACCACCCCAGCGCCGCCGGCAGATACTGGCCGCTGCTATGGAGCTTTTCTCCCATAGCGGCTACCACGGCGTCACCGTCGACGCCATCGCCCAGCAGGCCGGGATCAGCAAGGGCAACCTCTACTGGCACTTCAAATCCAAGCGGGAGATACTTCAGCTTCTGCTCCACGAGATCGTGGAGCGGCTTTTCCTGCCACCGCAGGAAGTACTGGAGAGCGATGCGCCGCCGCGCGAGAAGCTCCGCGCCATCACCAGGCGCCTCCTGGATACCGCCGAGGCCAACCCGGAGGCTGTGTCCCTCATGCTGCAAATGGCGGCCCAGAGTGAGCTGAGGGAGATAGCCTCCTCCCACTACTCGTTCTGGATGAGGCATTATGTCAATCTCATTGCGCCGCTTTTCGCCTCCCTCGGCGAGGACGACCCCGAGCGCATAGCCATGCTCTATGCCGCCACCATCGACGGCCTCATGGCGCTTGTTGTTCTGGGTCCCAGAATTTACGACAAAGAAAAACTGATGGCAGCTCTTGAACAAAAGTTTCTTAGTTCTACGGGAGGTAAAGATGTCTAGCAAAGCATCTGGAGAGGCAAAGGATTTCGTACTGCGACTGGAGAACGTTTCACGTTCATATCAGATGGGACTGGTGGAGGTGAAAGCCCTCACAGGAGTAACGCTTGACATAAGGAGAGGTGAATTCATTGTCATCCTTGGGCCCAGCGGCTCGGGCAAAACCACACTGCTGAACCTAGTTGGCGGCATCGATTCCCCCAGCTCAGGAAAGATCACAGTAGACAGTATCGAGATCAGCGCCCTCGACGAGAAGGGATTGACGGACTATCGGCGCAACCACATCGGCTTCGTTTTCCAGTTTTTCAACCTGATCCCTACGCTGACAGCCAGAGAAAACGTTGAGTTCGCCGCTGAGCTGGTCGAGGAACCCAGAGACCCTCTCGAGGTTCTCGAGGTAGTTGGGCTCAAGGAGCGCGCTGACCACTATCCCAGCGAGCTCTCCGGCGGCGAGCAGCAGCGGGTGGCCATCGCAAGGGCCTTAGCCAAGGACCCGCCGATACTGCTCTGCGATGAGCCCACGGGCGAACTCGATTTCGAGACCGGGAAACATATATTGAGCGCAATGCGGATGATAAACGAACTCAATCGCAAGACTATTCTCCTCGTTACCCACAATACCGCCATCGGAAACATGGCCCACAGAGTGACCCGCCTCCGCAGCGGCGAGGTCGTCGAGGATAGGCGTAATGAGTCCCCAATAGACCCGCAGGATTTAAGGTGGTAGAGCGCTATGAACAAGCTGAAGAGTATGCTTAACCGCAAACTCCAGCGTAAACTCGTTCGAGACCTTGCAGCCTCGAAGGGGCTGTTCATCGCAGTGACCGCGGTCATATTCCTGGGCGTAGCTTTCTTCGGCGCCTCTTTCATGGGCTACCAGAATTTGAAAAGCTCCTACGACTACACCTACGAAACGCTTCGCTTCGCTGACTTCACCATCAAAGTTGAAAGAGACGCAGGCGAAGCGCTCGAGGGGCTGAAGAAGATATCAGGGGTCGAGGCCGTTACCGGCAGGATGAACAGCGACATCGCCCTCACTCTTCCGGGGACAGAGGAGAAGAAGGTGCTTGCGCGAGTGATATCGCTTCCCTCAGATTCCCGCCCTGCGGTCAACGATGTCAAGGTAGTGCAGGGCTCATACCTCCAGGGGGGCGAGAGCGACGTACTGCTGGTGGAGAAGACCTTCGCCGAATATCACGGGTTGAAACCTGCGGATACCCTGTCACTCACCGTAGGTGAGCAGCAGCTTAACTTCAGCGTCGCCGGTGTCGTCACCAGCCCGGAGTACATCTGGCTTGCCAAGAGCCGGCAGGAGATACTGGTCTCCCCCGAAACCTTCGGTGTCGTCTTCGTTCCCGAGGAAATCGTGTCCGAGCTCAAGGGGGAGTCTCTCATCAACGAGTTTTGCTTCCTCATTGATAAGGGCGCAGACAGGGAGGCCATAATCGAAGAGGCCGAAAGCATACTTGAGCCCTACTTGGTAATGGATGTAGTCCCTCGGGAGGACCAGCCCAGCAATGCTGCCCTTAGTATGGACCTGCAAGGGTACGAGGAGTTGGCGGAGGTCTTCCCCCTTCTTTTCCTCATAGTGGGAGCACTAGCTACATACATTTTGCTCACCAGAATCGTACAGAACCAGCGGTCGCACATAGGACTGATGCGGGCGGTGGGCTATTCTCGCCGCCAGGTCCTTTTTCATTACCTCAGCTTCGCCCTCATTATCGGGGTCGCTGGCGCTGTAACGGGAACCATAGCTGGCTATCTCCTCTCACAGGTTATCACCAACCTCTACACCGGCATTCTGGGGATCCCCTACACCAAGATAGAAATGAACTTTATGCAGTGGATGGCAATAGAAGAAGGGCTATTCCTGGGGATTCTCCCCTGCTTGATTGCGGGGATTATTCCCGCCTGGGCTGCCTCTCGCCTCCCCCCCGCCGAGGCCATGCGCCCTCCCACGCCGGCCGCCGGCAGAAAGCTCCTATTAGAACGCATCTTCCCCTTCTTGAGGCGGCTATCCTCCCTGTGGAAGATCCCGCTGCGCAATGTCTTTCGCAATCGGCGCCGCAGCCTTTACACCATCATCGGCGTCGCCTTCGGCATCAGCCTCATCCTGGTCTCGGCTGCCTTTATCGACTCCACCGACGCCTTCATGGACCAGCAATTCAACAAGGTTCAGAGATACGATGCCCAGATCAATTTTTCCCCAGCCCAACCCCAACTAGCAACCTTGACCAGTGAGGTGCAGAACTGGGAGGAGGTGGAGAAGGCCGAGCCAGTCCTGCAGATCCCCGTCAGGCTGGAGCATGGTGACAAGAGCTACTCCACATTGGCGTTTGGGCTGTCTCCAGACTCTGAACTATACGGATTGTACTCCACCGCCGGGGACAGGGTGAATGTCACTGACGAGGGAATCCTGTTGAACAAAGGGTTGCGAAAGACGCTGGACGCAGGTAGCGGCGATACTATCACCTTGCGCTCTCCCTGGGGCACAGGGCAGCTCAAAGTGGCAGGATTCGTAGACCAGCCAATAGGCAGCTATGGCTACGTGACCCTGGGGCAGGCGCAGGAGCTTGTGGGAGGCCTGTCCATAATCAGCGGCCTCATGCTGGAGGCAGAGCCGCAGTATCTCGATACCATAAGAGAAAAGGCATTTGATATTCCGGGCACTGCCTTTGTTGAGCTGACCGACGAAAGCAATGAAAAGGTCGAGCAAATGATGGGCCTCATCAAAGGCATGAGCTGGGTAATGCTCAGCTTTGGTGCCGCCCTGGCACTGGCTATTGTCTTCACCACTGTCACTGTAAGTATCCTGGAGCGCCGCCGCGAGGTCGCCACTATGCGTACCCTGGGAGAGAGTAAAGGCAGGATTGCAGCCATGTTCACCATCGAGAACCTGTTGCTGGGACTTGTGGGGATCATCCCCGGTATCCCCCTGGGTTATGTCTTGGCGATATACCTCTTCAGCCTGTTCCAGAGCGATATGATGACCTATAATCTGATCGTTTTCCCTCGCACGTACGTGATGACCGTAGGGCTGGTGATATTGATCATGCTGATTTCACAGATGCCGGGCATCCGCCAGACCAACCGTCTGGACCTGGCAAGGGTGGTGAAGGAGCAAGCAACCTAAATTCCGCAATTACGCCCTGTTTGGGTCAAAGCAGGCGAGGGGGAAATCCCCCATAGGAGTCTCTTGCCCCGCCCGTTCCTCGCTGATACAATGCACCCCAGCACACCGTTACCCCACTATTGAGTAGCGAGGAGGCCACCGATGAAGACATGTGAAGGGCGTCTCGGCCGCGTTTTCGTCATACGGCTTGAGCATGGCGACGTTGTCCCCGAATGTATTGAGCGTTTCGCGGAGGAGCATGGGGTGTTCGTGGGGCACGTTATGCTGGTGGGCGGAATCGGGGCAGGTGAGGTCGTGGTCGGCCCGCGGCGATCCGAGGAAAGGCCGCCGGAGCCAATGCTGCTGCCCATCGACGGCGCGCACGAGGTGGCGGGGGTGGGCGTGCTCGCCCCCGGCGAGGACGGGAAGCCGATTCTGCACATCCACGCTGCGCTGGGGCGTTCGGGCAAGACCACCACCGGCTGCCTGCGGCCCGGGGTCACCACCTGGCTTGTGGCGGAGGCCATCCTCTATGAAATCCTCGACGCGAAGGTGGCCCGCCTCATGGACAACGAGAGCGGCTTCGAGCTGTTAGAGCCAAGCGCGGGGCCACCTTGAGGGGAATAGCTGGTTGAACCTGAATTTGGTTTGCGAAGCAAATGGGTATAACCATCATAGGCATCGATTGTGCCACGCAGGATAAGAATGTTGGGCTTGCGCTTGCCACTTTCGAGCAAAGCGAGGCTCACATTGACCAAGTGCCTGGTGAACTGAAAGAGGGATCAGTCCTCAAGATTGTCGCGGATTGGATAGCCCACCACTCTCCTGCTCTGCTAGCGTTGGATGCGCCCTTGGGCTGGCCCAAGGGTCTACGCCAAGCCTTACGTGGTCATAAGGCTGGAAAACCGCTACGCGTGGAACCAGACAAAATGTTCCGCCGTGAGACCGATCTATTTGTGAAGTGTGAATTCGGTAAGACGCCTCTCGACGTTGGTGCCGATCGCATTGCACGCACCGCTCATCGGGCGTTGAAGTTGCTGCATGAGCTGCGCGCGCAAACCGGCCAGGATATCCCCCTGGCCTGGAAGCCAAGAATGATTTCCCGCACCTGCGCTATCGAGGTCTACCCAGCGGGAACGCTCAAGGCGCACGGAATCGACGCTCCAGGTTATAAAGAGAAAGAGGCACAAAATGCCCGCTTATCTCTCCTGGCTCAATTAGAACAGCACCACCTAAAACCACCCACTGACGTAGATTCGCTGGGTTCTCTGAAGCGTAATGCTGATGCACTAGATGCCGCTATATGCGTGCTGGCAGGAGTGGACTTTCTGCGCGGGGAGGTATATGAGCCCGACGACCTGAAACTTGCCAAGAAAGAGGGCTGGATTTGGGTTAAGAAGAGGGAGGGGGCTCGCTCCTCAGAGTAGATACTCCATTATGATATTATGGGCCTGGTGTGCCCTGTCGCCTCCTCGGAACTCGAATGTTCTGTCGCCAAATCCTTCGCCGGTGATTGTAAGTCTACCGGTTACAAAAAAGCCTCTCCTGATCAGGAACCCTTTGTCATCCTCACTGCCCACCATGCTGATCCGGATGTAGGGAATGCTGACCATAGCTTTTTGCTCTCTCATATACGCCTTGTCGTAGAAGATAACGCGCTTGTCGGTGATCCCTAGGAATCCGCTAGCCGCTCCTTTCAGGTCGAAAACGGCCCGTATAACTTCATCCGGCTGACAGAAACTCTCTACTTTCTGCAATTGCTCCTTTTTGTCAAAAACGATGTCCTCGGCATGAATGGCCATTTCCCCCTCCTTGCCTCTAAATAAAGGCACGTCGTTCCCTCTCAACAGAGGGTATACCACAGCCAGCGCCTGTGTCAATGGGGAAAAAGGGCGGCTATCAACCTCCTTCGGCGTCTACAACTCAATAACGGGGGGCCGGACAAGCTCGGCGTAGCCGATCCCGGAAACCGCCTCGCCACCCAGGCGCCCAGATACAATCGTGCTTCCCTCCCAGAAGGGAAAGGTTGGACCCGACAGCTCCTCGAACATTCGGAGCTCCTGCTGGGCATACCGCGCTCTGATCTCCAAATCCAGGTCATGCGCCTCATCTCGAACACGCCAGAGAATCCCATACTCCCTGCCGCTCTCAGGAGAAAGCCAGGAATCCATCCTCTCCAGCACGAAGTCCTGTGTGTGGTGCACTGAATTATCGGGGAACATGATCGTTAGATCACGGGACTCAACCGATTCGTCGAGGTTGACGATGTTCCAGAAGATGATCTCGGTTTCGTTCTCTAGCTGGACGCAGAACCAGTCCCAGCCTCCCTTCCCCAAGTAATTCATCCACTGGTGATCCATCATACCGATCCCCTCAACATCTATCATACTCCCCGATAGTTCAATCTGGCCCTTAGCTCGAAGCCTGGTGAGGGAGTAGTAATATGACCTTCCCCCGGTCCATCGGATGAGGCCGTTGCCGCAGCCGAGGAGGGGAGGCTTCTCCGAAACAAGAGCTAGATTGAAGCCGATTTCGGGCCCGTACGATTCGAGGTGATAAGAGAATGAATCAGGGTCGGTGCGGAACCAGTGATCTCGGCCGCCCCAGCGAAGCTCGAAGAATCCCTCGGCATGGTGCAGGGCCGAGCCGGAGACCGCGTGGTGAAGGCACTCTGCCTCAATGTCGGAAATCGCCAGAATCTTAAGTCCGAAATTGAAGTAGGCTACCGTAGCCCCATACACCCTGCCCCCGGGATCGGTGAGGCTGAAATGCCCATACCACCACTCGGTAAAGAACCCGGGGTGGGCCCCCTCATCTCGCGGGAAGTGGATTTTGGGCCGTCCGAATGGCAAAATTTTTTTTGGCATCGTATATCCGTATATCTCAGAATTCAGGGAACTCAGCTAACACCCTTTCAGCTACAACCTCACTGGGAGCAATGATAATAAGCACATCGCTCCCGTTTCGACCCAGGTAGAGGCTCAGACCTTCTATCCGCCACTGCCGCTCCGTCGCCTCTTCCAAAATCAAATCCCAGGCGCCATCACTTTTCTCCCTAACAAACGAAATGTAGGCATCGAAGAATTCCTCGGCGTCGCTATCGCTATCCCAGGTAGAGCGTAGAGCAAGCAGTTTCTCGCCCTCCGCGCTCTTCAGATAGAGGTAGCGGTCGCCATCCCAGCCCTCCGCCGCCACCTCTGCTACATGCTGGGCAACAAAGGTCTCCAGATATATCCGTATGCTTAACTCACCGAGGACATCGCTATCCAATTGCGACCAGCCGACACCGAGGGCGTTTTCCAGGTCAGGCATGGTATTCTCAGGATGGAGGATTTGCTCGGTGGATTGGGGTAGGTCTGCATAAGCCTGATTGATATCCTCCCATCCGCCAAGCTCCAAGACAAAATTGAATCCTTCTAGATAAGTGGCAAGGAGGCTCTCACTGATGAATCGAGGGGCAGCTTCAAACTGCTCCATCTCGACTTGTTGAGATTCCTCTAACACCGCTTCCAGCTCATCTGCGCTAAGATAGCTCATCATATAATTGTATTGGGCCAAGACAGCGTCCCCCTCCGTCAGTGAGAGAGCAGCTGTGGCAAGATCAGAGTTATCCTCCTCCTGCAACGGGAGTGAACTCAGGTCGAAGTGCTGGTCCTGGAGAGCGTGAGTGTACTCATGCGCAAAGGTAACCTTTTCCACAGGCCCCAACTCCTCCCTGTCGCTCACCACGTACAACTCTCCTGAGTCATAATCATAGAAACCAACGAGCTGTTCCGAGAAAACGTCTATAAGAATCGTGTATAGGTCCTCATCCTGCTCCATCAAATCCAGAAGGACATAGACCTCCTGATCTATCCTCGCCTCCTCCTGGGGATACTCTTCTTCGAAATCACTAACAAGCATCTCTCGTAGCTGGTCACTGGTAACAAATCGATATTCTACTTCGCTTTTCGGCGCCAGCCCCCGTATTTCAACTACGTCCGAAGCGACCTGCTCCAAATCCTCTCCCAGCGAATTCGACTTCCCACAACCGCCTGCGATAATGGCGGCAATGATGAGCATAAGCGCCAGGCTATAGAAAACCCTCTTCATGTCGGTTACTTCTTTCCCCAGTAAGAATAGAGCAAAACAGATTTTTGTTCAAGCTAAATCATCGAACTTAGAAGAGACTGCTCCTTTGATTTGTGGTATCATAAATTCAGATGCAATTCTCCAGATTCAAAGATATGCCCCACTAGATTTACGAATCCCCGTAACCAAGAGCAAACAAACATGGAAATAGAGCCAGAGATAGTCGGCCTGCGCTCACTGCCCAGACGGCAAGTAGTTATTACACTGGTCGGTGTGATGCTGGCCATGTTCCTGGGCTCACTGGATCAGACGGTCGTCGGCACAGCCATGCCGCGGATCATCGCCGACCTCGGCGGATTCGCCCACTACACCTGGGTAGCCACAGCCTACATAGTCGCCTCGACCATTACCCTGCCCATCACCGGTAAGCTGACAGATATGTACGGCCGCAAGTGGTTCTACGTTGCCGGGCTAACGATCTTCATAGTCAGTTCTCTCCTCTGCGGCCTCAGCCAAACAATGACGCAGATTATCCTCTTCCGAGGGTTGCAGGGTTTAGGCGCCGGGGTGATGATGGCCAACGCCTTCATCGTTGTCGGCGACCTCTTCCCACCCGCGGAACGGGGAAAGTATCAGGGCCTGATGACAGGCGTATTCGGTATATCGTCCGTCATCGGGCCGACGCTGGGCGGATTCATAACCGACAACCTCTCCTGGCACTGGGTTTTCTTCGTCAACATTCCCCTCGGAATGCTGATCATCGGCCTGTTCATATTCTTCTTCCCCAATTTCCGACCCAGCAATGCGAAACCCAGAATTGACTATTTCGGCGTAGCAGCACTAATACTTGCCGTTGTGCCGGCGATGCTGGCTCTATCCTGGGCAGGTGTTGAATATCCATGGATCTCCGTCCCCATCATCAGCATGTTCGTTTTTTCAGCAGCCATGACCGCGCTTTTCGTGATAATCGAGGGCCGAGCCAAGGAGCCCATTATCCCCCTGTGGATATTCAAGAACAGGATTGTAAGCGTGGCATCGATAGTAATCTTCACTACCGGCATCGGGATGTTCGGCGGCATTATCTTTATCCCGCTTTTCTTCCAGGGGGTACTGGGGATGTCTGCCACCGCGAGCGGCAGCTTCTTAACGCCCATGATGTTAGGTGTGGTAGCAGGCTCCCTCGTCTCGGGGCAGCTGCTCTCGCGTGCCGGAGGACATTACCGGCTTCAGGGGATGGTTGGCTTAGGCATCATGGCTACGGGCCTGGGGCTACTCTCCACAATGACGGTGGAAACCAGCTACGCCAGAGCTGTGTTCTATATAGTTGTGACCGGCCTGGGCCTGGGCACTACTATGCCCCTCTACACCATTGCGGTTCAAAACGCAGTCCCTTACGCCGTCATGGGGGTGGCCACCTCTTCGACCGCCTTCTTCCGCTCTATCGGCGGAGCCTTCGGATTAGCTGTCTTGGGCGCGGTAATGAACAATCACTTCGCCTCCAAACTTGTCAATGGACTCTCGCCCGCTGCGAAAGAGGCCATCTCGCCGGAACCACTGGGCTCCCTGGCACACAATCCCCAGGCATTGCTCGATCCCCAGGCCCAAGCAGGGTTGATGGCCTTTTTCGAACCTCTCGGGGAGCAGGGGGTAGCACTATTTAATCAGGTATTGGAAACGCTGAAGCTGGCTCTCAATTCCGCGATCACGCAGGTTTTCCTTATAGGCTGTGGGGTTGTCATCGTCGCCTGGGTAGTTAACCTCTTCATCAAGGAAATCCCGCTGCGCAAGTCACACGTCTAAGGCTGAAGTCTAGCCATCCAGACAGCTAGACATCTGAGCATCTGGGTACTTTGACAGCCAGATGACAGGAGGCGGGAGGTGATTGGGGAATTGACCGATTGAGGAGGCACCACAATAACTTGTGCAGAGCGCCTTTCGGGGGATAGAATCAGTGGCTCTATATGGTTCCCTTGGTGCTGGGCACCTCGCCCCCCAGCCGCTCGTCAATCCTGGTGGCGGCATCCAGCGCCTTGGCCAGCGCCTTGAACAGTGCCTCCACCTTGTGATGGTCGTTGACCCCGCTAAGAAGCCTAGCGTGGAGGTTCAACTTCGCTTCCGCAGCAAAGGTCTCCAGAAAGTGTCGTATCAGGTCAGTGTCCAGGCCGCTTATATCCCTCCCCTCAAGGGGAGCCTCGATAGCAGCATAGCCT
>SMTZ1_10005172_pt1 | contig 13118 bp, 8 predicted proteins | sample DeeMarSWOR136_30_FD_25667 | JGI IMG/M metagenome (IMG submission 25667) | reverse complement strand
TGGAGCCATTGGAGAAGCAGGCTAAGGAAATGGATGACATAATCGCTAGAATGGCGGAAGTTGAACGGCGAATAAAAGAAGAGATGTCTGAGAGTGCTAAAAAACCCAGTTACGTCACGTGAGAGCGAAGGAATCTTGATGGGCGCTGACATCTGGATTGAGCATTTGAGAAAGGTTGATTTGGAGCGGCCGGTAGCTGTTGTTGGCTCTCCAGGCTTGCGGTCTATAGGCGAACTTGTGGTGAATCAGCTCGTTGAGAAAACGCGAGCAGAGTTGATTGCGGAACTTTATTCCACTCATCTTCCCCTAGTTTATCAAACAAAACCGTCCTATGCTGCGCATTACGCGTTGCCGGGCATCGGAGGAGCCAAAGTGAAAAATGGCCTGTTGGATTTGCCGAAAGTCAAGTTCTACGCTTGTTCTGCTCCGTCCCTGATTATTGCAAAAGGGTATCATGCGAATTTTGCAGGCCAGTTCGACGTTGCGGATGAAGTTGTGGGTTTTTTGAGTGAATCTGGTGCCAAAAGAATTATTGTAGCAGCGGGTTACGGTTCGAAAACTAGGAAGGTTTGTTGTGCGGCTACGGATCTCGACTTAATCCAAGAGATGAAAGAGAAGTTTGAGATTGAAGTTGAGTATGAGGGCCCGTTTTATGGATTTTCAGGCTTGGTTTTCGGCTTGGCCAAAAGGAAAGGCGTCGATGCTTTATGCCTTTTTGCCGGTACAGAGCCAAATCTTGATGACCCGGAGTTTCCAGACCCTGAATCTTCAGGACTGATCTTGGACGTTCTTGGTCAAATGTTGGCTTTTAAGAAGTAAATCGCGCGCTATGTCTATGCAGTGGTCCATTTTCATAGTTTTTCTACTATTTTGTTCAGTTCTTCCAAGCTATAGATCACATGCTTCCCTCTGTTTGTGCCTTTTCTATCGAGGTGGAAAGCTGTAATGCCCAGTCTTTTAGGGACATAAAAATCAAAATTTTGATCGTCACCAACGTGAATCATTTCATGCGGGAGGATGCCGAGGATGTTGCATACTCTTCGATAAACGTCAACTGTTTTCTTTACTAACCCGAAATCTGAAGTTGCAGAAAAAACGGCTTCAAAATAGCCTCCTATCTTGGTGCTGGCAAGTTGAAATTCCAGAAATTCTGTATTAGCGTTTGTTATAATGACTAATCTAATTTCTTTCTGTGCCAGTTCTTCTACTATTTTTAATGCATCGGGATAGATTCTTATTCTGTCTTCAAAACGGCTTAGAAGATGTTGCCAGCTAACGTTAAGATCAAACTTTTTTATCCAGTATTGCAGATTATACCATTGAAGCTCCTCTTCACCTATCTTATCATATTCTTTTTTCACAGCTATTTTTGCATCATCGAAAGTAACTTTCTTTTTGACTGAATACAATTGAGGAATACCCTCAAGCCATACGGAATCGACAAAGCTGTGGTCGGTAAGGGTACCATCCAAGTCGAAAGATACCACTTTATTCTTAATCATTTTTCTGTCTACTCAACGACGAAATATCCAATGAGTTAACTATTTGTATTATTTTTGATTTTTCTTTTGCGATCTCAGCAATTTTGTTGAGGTCTAAGATTCCTTTCTCTGTGATGATTCTGAATATCAGGTTTGAAGGGACGAGCTCAAAGCCTTTCTCTAGGTCTATTTTTTTGCCTAGATAGTTCAAAGTGTTTATTTTGGCAGTTTCGCAGACGGAATATACGGGTATCCCAATTTCTTTTGCTTTTAATGCAACTTTGTGCGTTGGTGTTCCATTTATGATTGAGCCGTCACAGAGCAAGCTGTCAGCGCCTACTATAACATATTTTGCCTTTCGGATATATCTGTGAATTTCGTTGTCTGGGAAGAGCTCTGCGGTTATTTTTATTGATTTGAGAGACTCTGCCATGGTTTGGCCGTGCTGGAGGTTGTTGTCTTGAGTTTTTGATTCTGCGACGAAGACTTTGAAGGTTTTTCCCTGTTTTTTCGCTATTTTTAATGTCTCATATACTGTTGAACTGTAGCTGCAAGTGGCCAGATAGTCTGAATTGTTTATTATTGTGCTTCCCCACTCAGCGGTTTTTTTGACTGCGTCTTTAGATTCTTGATGTAACTCGTCTATCTTTGATATTGCCAACTTCTGAAGAGAAGATAGGTCATATTCCTTTAAAGCGTCAATTTCGTAGATTATTTGCGAGACTAAATTTTGGATTGGAGCCATGTTAGGTCTTATTTCGAGAAGTTTTTGGCCAAGTTTTTTGAAGTCCCTTATAAACTGTTTACTATTCTTGTTTTTGCTGTTGTGGGCAAAATATTTGAGGATTTTTAGGGCTTCTCTCGCAAGTTGACTAGCTCCCCTTGTTCTGTCGAACTCGACCGCCCTAATTTTGTTAGAAAGTTGCATGCTTAAAAAAGGCACATATTAGCTTAAAAAAATTAGATTTGGCGCAGATATTACACTCGTTCTCTTAGGTTATTCACCCATTATCTGCAGAATCAGCTTTCGCCTTCTGCTATGTACATCCAACTCCAAAAACACTATCTGCTGCCAAGTCCCCAACGTTAATTCCCCTTTAACCACTGGAATTGTGAGGCTAGGTCCAATTAGCGAAGCGCGCACATGCGAGTGTCCGTTGCCATCATGCCACCTCTTCTCATGCTCATACATTAGACTTTTAGGCGCTACACGCTCAAGCATATTCGGAAAATCCATGAGAAGCCCAGGCTCATATTCGATAGTTGTCAACGCTGCGGTTGCTCCGGGTACAAAAACCGTAACTACGCCATTCTTCACGCCGCTTTCATGCACCGCTTCAGAAACCATGCGTGTAATGTCTATGATGTCCCCGTCTCCTTCAGTGTTTAACGAAAGCTGTTTTGTTGCTACCGTCAACCATAAATCACCACAATTAAACTAACATGTCTTCTAATAAATTAGATGGAAAACGATAATGCATTAATCTAATTATGAGACGAAACCACGACTTTCTGCTGTGTCATTCTTGCATTCGGAAAGGCTACCTTTTTTAGAAATCAAAATAATTACTATACTGTTTGAGTGGTTTTAATGAGTTTTGGATGTAACAGGCGAATATTACGAGTAGATTTATCCAAGGAAAAAGTCATTGTGGAAGAACCTGAAGAAATTTTTTATCGACGCTATTTCGGAGGAAGAGGATTAATTGCTTACGTTCTTCTTCGAGAACTGGAAAAAGGAATAAACCCGTTCTCAGCAGAAAACAAGCTTATTTTCGCTTGTGGACCCATAACGGGAGCTCCAATAACTGGGTCAGGACGTCATAGCATAGGAGCCAAATCTCCTTTAACTGGAGGTTATGGAGAGGCGGAAGCAGGAGGTTTCTGGGGTGCTGAGCTGAAAAAAGCAGGATACGACGCTATTATCGTTGAAGGCATAGCTGAAGAGCCAAGCTATATCTGCATAGAAGATGATCAAGTGCAAATAAGGAGGGCACATAATTTTTGGGGAAAACAACTTTTCGAAACCCAGGAGGCGATAAGAGAAGAACTTGGCAAATCGGTTGTACGAATTGCCGCCATAGGTCCAGCAGGGGAGAAACTGGTTAGGTACGCATCCATAATTCATGATCTGCGGCACGTTTCGGGCAGATGTGGCCTTGGAGCAGTAATGGGCTCGAAAAAACTTAAAGCGGTCGCAGTTGTTGGAACTGGAAAGGTGAAAATTGCGAAACCCAAGAGATTAAGAAAACTTGCCTCTTGGATGGCAAAAAAAGTTGATAAAATTGATCATAGTCTGCACACTTATGGCACAGGCGCAGCAATGGATGTTTACGAAGCTACAGGCAACCTTCCTGTTAAGAATTTCAGAGAAGGTGTCTTTCCCAATGTTAATTCAATATCTGCTGAGGCTATCAAAGAGAAAGTTGGAGTAGGCATGGAAACATGCTTCGCCTGCGTGGTGCGATGCAAGAAAACTGTGAAGGTCGCTGAACCATCTTACACCGTGGATCCTGTGTATGGAGGTCCGGAGTACGAAACGATAGCGGCTTTGGGCTCTAACTGCGGTATTGATGATCTTAAGGCGATATGTAAAGCGAACGAGCTTTGCCAGAGATACGGCTTGGACACCATAAGCACAGGGGTAACGATAAGCTTCGCCATGGAATGTTTTGAGAACGGTGTTTTGGAACCGAACTGCATTGAGGGGGTTAAGCTGAATTTCGGTGACGCAGAAGCTATGCTCCGCTTAATTGATTTAATCGGTGAGAGACGAGGAATAGGTGATATTCTCGCTGAAGGCACTCAGAAAGCTGCACTTGTACTTGGGCATGATGCGGAGAAGTATGCTGTTCACGTTAAAGGGCAGGAAATCCCAATGCATGATCCGCGGTTGAAAAGGGGGTTGGGTTTGGGATATGCGGTTTCCCCGACTGGGGCTGACCACGTGCACAATATCCACGATACCATATATGAGAAGAGTATTCCTACCACAAAAAAGGGCTTGGGCGTTTTAGAGCCTGTGGCCGCTGAAGATCTGGGTCCGAGGAAAGTACGCTTGTTTCATTATGTTTCAACATGGAACAGCCTAGATAATTGCCTCTTGATGTGTGCGTTTCCTTCTTGGAATGTCCGGCAAAAAGTGGAGATAGTTAGATGCGTAACTGGCTGGAATACTTCTGTGTTTGAATTGATGAAAGTCTCAGAAAGAGCAACTAACTTGACAAGGGTTTTCAACGTTAGAGAAGGCTTCACCCGGAAAGAGGATAAGCTGCCTCAAAGAATACTGCAGCCAAAGCTGAATGGAGCTCTATCAAATAGTAGCATTGATGCAGAAGAACTAGAGAACGCTAAACAAATTTACTATCAGATGGCAGGCTGGAATAAAGAAGGAATTCCCACTTCAGAAAAACTCGAAGAACTTGACGTAAGCTGGGCCTCCAAGAAAATAGCAGAACGCCTTTAATTCAAATTACTTAGCGCGCGGGATGTCTTTTTAGTATATATGGACTAAATGCTTATTTGGCACATCAATTCCAGTATAAAACTGAAAAAATATTAGGTTTGCGAGTGAAATCTTCACTTGTTCCATTCGCGGTTTTTTAAAGGTAATATTTTCAAAGGAAAGTAAGAACCCTTCAGGTTTGCTGGGGCTCTGCAGCCAAATTAAAGGAGATATAGGAGAAAAGAGAAATGCTAACAGCTGCTACCCTGTTAGTTTGAACTTCTGCAGAGCCCACTCAGCCCATGTTTTTTCCTGTTTTTTCTCCTTACATGACCGTTTTGTGTGTTTGACCCCGAAAAAAAGAGGGGGAAGATAGTTTGCCTTTGCGGTTTGTTTACCGTTTTCTGAGCATCAGCACTATTATTATTAGTCCGACTGCTATGATTGCTACTATTATGCCTACTGTTGCTGGCACGAAGTATAGGTCAGCGATCGATTCCGGTGGAGGAGTCGGTGGAGGTGTAGCTTGAGGTGCTTCATCAATGGATAAGTAGGTTGTTGCGGATGAAGGGCCGTAGGCTGCTGAACCCTCGAATCTGGCGAAGATCTGGTAGTCGCCTGGAACTTCTGGAGTGAACTTGAGACCGTAGCTGCCGGTTACGTCGCTTGTTGTCCTTCCGATTTCATAGAAGTTGCCGTTTGGATCAAGCGTCTCTAACACGACTTCGACGCCTTTAGCGTCTGCAGGATACGCTTGTTGCATGTACAAGTATTCCATCCAATCAGCCATGTCTTCATCAGATATTGCTGGAGTACCCTTCAGCGAAAACTGCAACTCATTGCTGATGTCACGTCTGCCTGTTGGAGTTTGATCGGTAACTGAGCCGGTAATCACCACGCTGGATCCCACCATTGAAACGACCTGTGGCGCAGAAACTGTAATAGCGCTTGGACCCCTGCCAAAAGCGTAGAGTTGGTTGTCAAAGAAATTAAGACCCGCAAGAATACCATCTGCCATGAGTATGTTTGACGAGGAAGGAGACATTCCACCGAACCATCCTTGTATCTTCCACAATTCATCGCCTGTAAACGCGTCTAAACAACGTAAGTTCGGGCCACGATACAAAGGCTGAGTTGGCGAATGCTCACCTGTAACCGTGTAGAGTTTTCCGTCAGCAACAATAACGACGCCGATTGGATATCTGCCGCCATACGTAGATTCAAACCCCTCGGTGATAGCCTCGTATGTCCACAGAACGTCCCCTGTAGTAACGTTGTAGGCGTAGATTACTCCGCCGTAGCCATAACCGTACAATATTCCCTCATAGAAGTTGGAATACATGCCGTAATATGCGAACTGGATTTCAGGTTCACCTTCCCAAACCTGCTTGAAAGTCTTCAAACTGTAGCCAAACCGTTTGAGTCTAGTCGTCGAATGGAAGAGGAACATATCGTATTCTGGATAGACACCAGTAAAACTCAAGGTATCGCGGTCTGCTGATGACGGCGGCGTAAACGTTCCCTCCCACAGTTTTGTGCCTTCTTTGTCTCGTTCCAGACTCAAAGCCATCATCCAGCCTGGAGCAATCCCTTCTTCGTCGTTAGCTCCTGTAGTTCCAATGATTATATATTCGTCTTCGCGAACCGCTTGGATGCTACCGGTTTGATTCTGTCTTGCGTTTCTTGGGCCCAGTATGCTTGGTATTGACACGTTCAACGAGAAAAAGTCGCGTCCATCATGCACGTAGTTGTACGCAACTCCTCCTAGATAAGCGTCTCTCCCTCCGAAGGTTCCGCCTGAGGGTCGCCACTGCCAAGATCCAGTTCCCCACTCACTTGAAGGCATAGTTCCATGCGAAGAGTTCCACACCTGCAGGTAGTAGTTGGGGTTTGCGGAGGTTCCGAGGTTTTCGATGTCGTAGCGTAGTAAGCTTCCGTCATTTCCGTATACAGCTCTACCACCACTAGACACGTTAGCTATGTATGCCACTGTCTGTCCTGTGAATCCGCAGAGCATCTCCCAAACAGTTCCCGTGCTTATTGGCGTCGCTGTTGTATTTATTGTCTGCACAGGTGCTGTCCGATAGGGCAAATGTCTAGCGTCGGGGTATAGTTCTGCCCGCGGTACCTGGATTATTTCTGGTAAGGTGACACCGGAAGTTCTCCATAAGTAGGCGTAGCCTCCGTGTTGGTTAGGCGACTCATAATTGTACACTTGTCCATATGAAAGAGTGGGTGCATCCCAGTCAAGGGACAGTTCTTCGCCAGTGTACAGATTAACAGCAGCTACGCCCGTATTTCCACGTGGATCACGGCGCGGAGTGTAGTAGAGTACACCGTTAAGGACTATCCCTGAGAACCCAAGACCTCCGTACTGAGCGGTGATGTAGCCCGTGCTGCCTTGGCGGTCACCCATTAGACCTCCAAAGTAGTACTGTCTTGTCCATAGTATGTGGGGAGTTTCTGTTCCTACTCCGTAGGCGTAATTAGCAGTGTTGCCACCATAGCTGCCTGAAGGCCACACGTTTCCGGCGCTACTTAGCCAGTTTCCAGCGATCGTATACCAGTTTCTGTTAGCAGTGTTTATTGGGCGTCTCCAGTAATCGTTTGGAAGAGCAGGCTCTTGCCAGTCTTGTATTGGTTCCTCTTGCACGACAAGTTCTACCGGATCGCTTACAGCAGGTTCATAGTATCTGTTTATCTCCTGATAGTTTCCTGTAAAGTAATACCAAGTTCCCTCTTTCCGCGTTCCAGGGAAGTTTGCTCTTAAAGTATATGTGCCAATATCATCTGGCGTATACGCGAGCCATACAGCTCCAACCGGATCAGAATATGGAAATTCTAGGGTTTCGGTAGTATTGTCAGGTTTTGTGACGGTTACTGTCATGTCGTACCAGCCAGCTCTCGAAGTGGGAGAATCTAGTAAGCCAAGTTCTTCACCCATTTCCGGCGGCATATCTCTGGTCCACGCAACAATGATTACTTCTTGATTTATGCCTATAATTCCGGGGGTAACACCAACGTAAATGAAGGAACGCCAAGACTCTTCTTCTACTTGAGCTTCGGCATTTGGTAAGATGGATATGAGCGAAACAGCGATGGTTGTCATCAGAAATATTGCAATAGCAAAAGCAGTTTTGTTTTTTGACATTTTCATTCTCCTTAAATTTATGAAAGCAGATTAACATTTTGGGCAACTAATAAAAAATTGTAACAACTGCAAGTTGTGACAAAATTTATAAATTCTTAAGCCCTTTTCATAATAAATGCTCTTATCGTGAGAAACGATGATTCTTGAGGAAGAAGATCTCTACCGTTTAACACAGATAGGATTCACTAAGACACAAGCTAAAGTTTATTGGTCACTTCTAAGACTGGGAAAAACAGATGGAAGAATGCTCTCCAAAAGCGCAAATTCTCCAAGAACAGTAATCTATAGAACGCTTGATGAACTGCAAAAAATGGGGTTAGTGGAAAAAGAAATTGCAGTTCCCTATCGATTTAGAGCCACGCCGCTAAAGCAGGCAATACAAATTCTGATGGCTCAGAAGCTTCAACAATATGAAGAACAAAGAGAGAAAGCAGAAGCTCTTCTTTTAAGAAGCGAAAGTTACGTCCCAGAGGTGCTTCGGGAAGATGAATGGAAATTTAGTATTGTTGAAAACAAGGATAAGATACTTCAAGTAATAAAGAGCGAACATGACAGTGTTCAGCAAAGGATAGATATTCTTTCTACTTTGCAACGGTGGCTTCAAATCCTTGATTGCTGTTTTGATAGTTACCTCAGCGCATTAGATAGAGGAGTGAAATACAGGGTAGTTATAGAAAAACTTGAGGGAAAAATAAGTTTTCCAGCAAATGTGCATGTGTTGCTGGCAAAACCTAATTTTAAACTGAGGATTAGTCGCGGTCCTCTTAGAACCAACGCGGCAATTATTGACCAGAAAGCGGCTACCTTCAATTTCTTTCCGTCAAAGTCTCTGGCACAGTCTCCATTGATATGGACGAATCATCCCAGTTTCATAATAATGTGCCAAGATCATTTTGACAAAATTTGGAAGTCTTCATTGGCATATGAGCTCTGAAGCAAGAATGATGCTTGGAGTTTAGGAGTCCACGGCACGCTTGAAGTCTCAGGTGAATTTTGTTTTGCTAAGCCACGACTTGGCAATCAGGACATGGCCAGCAGGTGTTGGATGAACGCCGTCAGTTGACCAAAACTCAGGCGGCTTTTCCTTCAAAGCTACGGAGAAAACAGAATCTAATTGAACTAGTTCGGCTTTGAATTTTTCTGCCAGTTTCTTCACGACTTCAATTCTGGAGTTGAGGTCGTTTCTCAAATTTGTTGTTTCTTCGGAGAAGGGTAGAATGAATGGTTCCATCAAGACTATCTGTGTGTTCAGTTTTTTCTGTGTCTGACCTATAATGTATGCGTAGTCTTTTTCGAAGTCTTCTATGGGTGTGGGTTCTCCCCAGAAAAAGGTTGCTAGAGTGTCGTTTGCGCCGATCATGATTGAGACGATGTCGGGTTTCAGGTTTAGGCAATCTTTTTGCCACCGTTCTTTTAGGTCTTTGATTCTGTTTCCGCTTATGCCGCGATTCAGAAATTTCAGGTTTATCTCGGGGTGTTCTGTAGAAAACTTTTGTGCCACCATCATCACGTAGCCGGTTCCCAAATCGTGTGGTTCCCAGCGGTTTCTATTTGCGTCAGTGATGCTGTCTCCCTGAAAAAGTATTGTTTGGTCTAAACAAATATTCATTGTTGCTTCCCGAGATGTTTCAAGTTAAAACACCCGTTTATTTAAAATTGTTATCGCGTCTTTGAATTAATTTTATGTTGAGGCTTTTGTTTTTTTGAGGTGTTTTTTTGTTAAGCCCTTGTTTCAGTGCTTTTAATCGATGTGATATTTTTGGTGTGTTGATCTTTTTATTATGCCTCTGGTGTTCGGGGTAGATTAAGTTCTTTTTTGTGCAGAATGTATTTTATAGAACAAAGGTCGGTTTGTTACATACTTGCAAACCATATTTTGGTTCTATATCTTGGTTACTTATCTTCTTATAAGATGTAGGTATGTATTCTGTTTTTGTTTGAGGTGAACCTTGAGAAAGGATTGACTTTGCAGTGTTTGCGTGCTCAGGTTCAAAAAAGGGAGAGGCAATATTGGACTTGAAATCGAAGACTAAGGTGCTTTGGTTCTTCACTTTGTTAGTGTTGGTTATTTTGGTTTTCAGCTCGTTTTATTCGGTTTTCACTGAAACAGTTAAAGCTCAGGATGAGAAGACCGTTTACGTTGTTTTTTGTGTTGACACTGAGTTTTGGACGGATCCCGTAACGCTTGGTCACGATTTGTATCTTGGAACCACGAACCCGAATCCTGTTTTTGATGTGCGTGAATATTCGCGCGATTCGCCTATGACCATGGCCGCTGTTTTTGACTCGGACTTCAGAGCCACAACCCAAGACAGCTACGGCAACCCCTTAAAGATCACGTGGTTCCCAGAATCCGATTTCTTGATTGCTTCCGGCAGCTTCGTCTGGGCCGACGGATCCCCAGCAGGAGTCTCAGGCTACACCGCAACACGGGATTTGCTAATTAACACTTGGGGAACAGAAATCGCAGCCTACGGCGACGAAATCCAATATCATCATCACTTCATGATTTATGATGGAACTTGGCAGAGACATGATAGTGGTCCAGACGCGGGTTATCCGGGTTACCATGAGGCAGCGCTGAACAGAATGATACTGGACCGGGAAGCGTACCCTTCCGCCTTCAGGAGCGGCTGGTGGATCATGCCGTCTGTTCTTTCTTCCTGGCTTGAGAGCTGGATACCGTTCGATTATACGCCTTACTCCGGTGAATGGTATCCGACGCATCCTTCAGGCATGACTCGCTGGCAGACTAGAACCGGCAGCGCAAGCGCCGCATACATTCCATCAGACGTAGCTTCTGCCTTTGCTCGCGCGAGCACTGAGGGAGTCGCTGTCTACGCTTGCTTCACCCACGACCGGGAGGATATGGCTTCCAAGATCACCCTGGTCCAGAGTGAGTTGGACGCTGCGGCTGCGGTTAACCCGGATGTTAGTTTCAAGTATGTGACTGCCCGGGAAGCAATGCAACAGGCCGTAGGATATGCTGATGTTACTCCGCCGACTTTGACTCTGACTCCTCTAGGAAGTAGCTACGCAATAACGTCGAGTGAATCTTTGTGGCAGGATCATCCCTACGTCGCCCTCAAGTACGCTGATGGAATGTACACGCACATTTCAGCGACTCCGAATGGGGAGAACGCGTGGACCGTTACACCTCAGACTCAGACAGAGACAAATGTTGTGGTTCCGGGAGCTACGACTGCAATTGCCTCGTCAGATGATGGCACTCACTTGCCCGGTATGGCGGTTGATGGTGTGGAGACTGATCCGAACAACTATTGGGGGACTGATGATGCTGTCACGACTTTGCCCCAGTGGCTCCAGGTGGATCTGGGATCTGAGATTTCGATAAGCAAGATTACGACTCATTTCTGGGAGTATCCTGGTTATCCGAGAACCTACACCTACTATATTGAAGCCTCTCCGGATGGTTCGTCTTGGACTACGGTTGTTGCCGAGAAGAGCGGAAGTGGTTCTGTCACGGACACTTTTGCGGAGGTAAGTGCTCGCTATGTCAAGGTTACGGTTACTGGGAACACGGCGAACAACGCTGCCCACATAAGGGAGGTGAAAATCTACCATGTGTCGGAGAGGCCTCTGGAAGCCATTGGTGTTGGAGCGTCCGATGTTTATGGAAATCCGTCGGCAATAACGCTTAATCTGTGTACGCTGACTGTTGCGTCTGATCATGGCAGTCCGGATCCCGCTGTTGGCGTGCACACATATGTTGAAGGGACTGCGGTGACTGCGAGCGTTGATAGTCCAGTAATCGAGGGTGACACTATGTACACTTGCACAGGCTGGACTGGTATGGGCAGGGTTCCCGCTTCCGGTTCGACTACTTCCACGACCTTCACTATTTCTGAGGATTCGAGCATCACTTGGAATTGGGCGGTTGACTTGGTGCCTCCAACAACTTCTGCTGTAGAGTCTGGAACTCTTGGGGCCAACGGATGGTATGTTTCTTCAAGTGTCACGGTGGATCTTTCCGCAGTCGATCCGTCTCCGGGTTCAGGCGTAAAAGAAGTTCATTACATTCTTGATGGCGGGGTTGAGCAGGTGGTTTCTGGCGACACAACTTCAGTGGTAATTACTGGTGAAGGAACTCACAGTCTCGCGTATTGGGCGATTGACAATTTTGACAACGTAGAAGATCAGAATTTGTTGCAGGTCAAAATTGATAGCGTTGCTCCTGAGGTGACTATTACAGCGCCCTTAGATGCTGCCTACTACCAGACTTCAGCTGTGCCAGCCGGAGTTTTCTCGGTTGTTGAAGCTAACTCGTATACGCCGGTTGAAGATGGCTGGGCCAACAGTCCTGAAGGCTCAAAAACTTACACGGTCACAGTTACTGATGAGGCTGGAAATGTTGGTTCTGCTTCGGTAACTTACACCGTGGATAACACTGCCCCTGTTGTCACCATCACCGCTCCAGCTGATGACGGTTACTACAAGAGTGCTAATGTTCCAGTCGGAGCTTTCACTGTTGATGAGACTAACCCGTACGGTGCTCCTGTGGAGACTGGTTACTCAACGGTTGAAGGCGTCCACACTTACACCGTCACGGTCACTGATTCAGCTGGCAACGTTGGGTCAGATTCTATTACGTACACGGTTGATGACACGGCGCCCTTGCCGACTTCGGCGTCGGTTACTTCTGGAACGGCTGGGAACGATGGCTGGTACGTTTCTTCAAGCGTTGAGGTGACGCTCACGGCATCTGATGCTCTGTCAGGGGTGGCTAGCATAACTTACACTTTGGATGGGGGGGCACCGGTCACTGTGTCAGGATCTACTGCAATAGTGACGACAAGCGGCGATTTGATACATAGTCTTTCATATTATAGTACTGATAACGCTGGGAACGAGGAAACACCCGCTGGAAGCTTAACAGTAAAGATTGATTCCACGCCGCCTGTTGTGACTTTGACCGCGAGTAGACCTCCTGATTATCATGGCTACTACACTTCTCCTGTCACGTGGACCGTAAGCGGAGTTGACGCTTTAAGTGGCGTTGTCAGTGTTGATGATCCTATTG
>SMTZ1_10005171_pt1 | contig 13118 bp, 13 predicted proteins | sample DeeMarSWOR136_30_FD_25667 | JGI IMG/M metagenome (IMG submission 25667) | reverse complement strand
TCAAAATGCACCACAGACAGTAATTTTTGAGATTCTTTTGTGTCTTGGTGCCTTCGTGGCAGCAATATGGGCTAAAGAACTACGAAAAATAAACTTATTTTTACAAAACAAAGCCAATTCTCAAAATGAGAAAATGTTCGTAACATCTTTTAATACAACCAGATATGTGAAATTGGACACTTGGTTGGATGGGAAAACAAAGCCAATTCAAACCCAATTCAAACCCAAAACAAACCCAATTATCAAAGTGAGAAAAATGAACGTAAGCTTTTGTTTAACAAGAAAATATGACGAAAATTCACCCGGATGCCTCCCCAAAAACAAACCCAATCAAACCCAATTCGAACTCGAAGCGAAGCGCAGATCCCTACGGGCAAGCCTCTCGGAATCCTCAAACCGGGGACCAATTTCGAACTTCCGAGGCCGACCCGCTTTTTACTTGTAACACTCCAACGAATCGATATATTGTGCTCTGGGTTTGTATGGTTAACAGGTAACAAGAACAATAACAGGAAAAATATAATGAAAACACGGCTATTACTGTGTGTGATATCGTTTGCGATATTGATATTGTGTGTCGGGCTGGATGCGGCCGAGATCGGCTGGAAAGCTTCAGGAAAAGGCGGCGCAGTAGCGGCCGGCGAAAAAGCCGCTGTCGCAGCAGGCATCTCAATTCTCGAAAAAGGTGGTAATGCAGCCGATGCGGCCGCGGCAACGCTGCTGGCCCTCAGCATAACCGATTACGGCTATTTCGCCATTGGAGCAGAAATTCCGTTTATTATATACAACGCCGGTACAGGAGAAGTTAAAGTCCTCTGCGGCCTCGGAGGCGCGCCCCTGGATCCCAATACAATCAAATGGTATTATAAAAACGGCATTCCTTCCGATGGTAATATAAAGGCCGCGCCTGTTCCCGGTGCAGTGAGTCTCTGTGTTACCGCACTTAAACTGTACGGCACAATGACCTTCGAACAGGCAGTGGCGCCGTCCCTTGCCTTACTCGATGCCGGAGGAGAAGACTGGTACCCCAATCTTGCTGTTACCTTTCGTAAACTCGTTGAGACAGAAAAGAATACTGTCGGCAGCAGAGAAGAAAAACTACAGGCGGCCAGAGACCGATTCTACAAAGGAGATATCGCCGATGAGTTGGTGGCTTTTTACGTCGAAAACGGTGGGTTTCTCCGCAAGCCTGACCTTGCCGCACATACCACACGCGTAGAGGACCCCGTCAAAATAAAATATCAGGGCTACACCGTTTGCAAATGTGATACCTGGACACAGGGACCTTATCTTTGCCAGACGCTGCGACTCCTCGAAGGCTTTGACCTGAAAAAAATGGGACATCTGTCCGCTGATTATATCCATACTCTTGTCGAAGCCTTGAAACTGAGCTTTGCAGACCGCGACGAGTACTACGGTGATCCGCTCTTTGCAGACGTTCCGATGAAGGCTCTTCTTTCCGACCAGTACACTAAGCTGCGGCGGCCTTTGATTGATATGACAAAGGCTTCAACAGAGGTGCGCCCTGGTGACCCTATAAAGATGAAAGCTCTCAAAGGCGGCGGCACCTACCGACCGGGTCCGGGCGGCACTACAACCTGTGTTGTCGCCGATCGCTGGGGAAATATCGTAGCTGCTACGCCCAGCGGCAATCCCCCCTACGCCATCTGCCAGAGCCTTGGGATAGCACACGGTAACAGACTTCGCAGCCTTAACACTACAGAAGGACATCCCAACCGTATCCAGCCAGGCAAACGGCCGCGCATCACATTGACACCAACAATAGTACTAAAAGACGGTAAAGGCGTTATCGCTATCAGCGTTGCAGGCGGTGACCTCCAGGACCAAACCACCCTGAACTGCCTTCTTAACCACATCGAGTTTGATATGGCACCGGCCGACGCGGTTACGGCTCCACGATTCAGCACCGGACACCACCAGGGCTCTTTCAACCCTAATCCAGACCGTAAGAAAACCCTCGGAACACTGGCGAGTTTAACGCTCAGCGATGGCATAAAGGAAAATGTCATTTATGAACTTGCAAATCGCGGGCACAAGACAAAAACAACTTCCGGACCTATTGCATTTCCCGTTATGATTTACAGAGACCCGGCTACGGGGATAATACACGCTGCCGGCGACCCAAAGGCCAAACGGCATGCGGCCGCATTAGACAATATCTCGCCTTAGGGGAAAAAAAGGGAGAAAAACTCCGACGTCAGCTACTGTGGCTTTCTTTCAAAATGCCCATTAACTCATCGTCGGTCAGTACAATTGGATTGCCTTTCATACTGCTTGATTTTCTGGACTTTGCCACTACCGCCGGAAAATCCTGCTCCTGCAGTCCCAATCGGGCCAGTGATGGTATTTCTAACGCTTCGCAAAGCTGCTGCACCCATACAGCACCATCAGCAGCTTGTGCCGTGGCCGTGCCGGTCAAAAGCCGGGCTATCTGGTCGTATCTGGCCAATGCCGCCAGGTCATCCGCACGGCTCTGCAACGCACGTATATTGGCCTTCATAACGTACGGCAAAAGTCTGGCACATATAACTCCATGGCCAGCAGAAATCATACCACCCAGCGGACCTGCCAGGCCGTGCACCGCACCAAGTTTTGCGTTGGCCAGGGCCAATCCGCCAAAGAGACTGGCCAGGGCCATATCCTCGCGTGCCGCCGGATTGCTGCCGTTTTCATATGCTACTCGCAAGGAGCGCCCGGCCCGCTTCAAACCCTCTCGGCAGATGCCGTCGGTGAGAGGATTGGCTTTATTGCAAACGTAAGCCTCTATCAGTTGGGTGATTGCGTCCAAACCGGTTCCGGCCGTTATAGAGGGCGGCATCGAATGAGTTAATAAAGGGTCAACCACAGCTATGGTGGGCAGCATTAAGGGGCTGCGCATACTTACTTTGACCCGATGTTCCGGCAGGCCAAGCACCGCATTGCGCGTGACCTCAGCACCTGTTCCAGCAGTGGTTGGAATTGCAATGTGCGGTACAGCTCTGCAGGCCAGCACCCTGGCCTGCCCAACAACCTCCAGATAATCCTCCAATTGCCCACTGTTGGTCAGCATTGCTGCGACTACTTTACCGGTATCTATGACACTTCCACCGCCGACAGTGACAACCAAATCACATTCAGCCTGACGTGCCTGCGACACGGCCGCCTTTGCTATAGTAGCGGTCGGCTCGCCGGACACGTTAAACGTAAAACATCTTATCCGCCGTTCGTTCAACTGCTCAAGAAGCGGCCCAGCCCGCTCGGTGCTTCTGCCTGTGACAACAAAGGCACAACTGCCCATCCCAGCAGCCAATGGTGCAACCTCATTGAGCGCTGCGGCGCCGAAGATAATACGTGTTGCAGTCGCAAATTCGAATCTCATAATCCCTGCTAATCCCAGCCCTGCTCATCCGGGAAAACGTTAGTATATATAATACTATTTTCCCAAAATATTTTTTTGAAATCTGCGTTTTTCTGTAAAAAATTGGGGTTTAAAAACCTCGTCAGCCTTAAAAAATATCGCTGATGGAGACAAAACGGTGACAGGAATTCACTGTTTCCCGTTAGCAAAAATCCGGAGGTCGATCCCTCATGTAATTTACGATTCCACCAGCATCTAAAATTGCCTTGATATAAGGCGGCAAAGCGGTTGTTTGATAATCTTGGTGTTTTGTCATGTTTTTAATCTTGCCTGTCATAGGGTCTAACTGAAGATGATCAAGTTTTGAAATCCTGTCAGCTTCTTTACATTCCAATACCATCAAGCCTAAATTAATCGCATTCCTGAAAAAGATTCTAGCAAAACTTTTTGCAATTATAGCTCCAACACCAGCTTTTTTCAAGACTGCTGCCGCTTGCTCCCTGGAGGAGCCACAACCAAAATTATGCCCACCAACAATAATGTCACCTTGCTGAAAGTCGTCCGTGAAATTCTTATGGTTTATAAAAGTGTATTTCACCATATCATCAATTGTTGGAAGAGTTAAGTGTTCCGCACCGATGATTTGGTCAGTATCTATATTATCACCAAATTTAATTGCTTTGCCTTTAATCATTTTAAATAACCTCCCTTGGATCTGTTATTTTAGCATAAATAGCTGAAGCTGCAATCGTCGCTGGACTTCCCAAATAAATTTCCGATTGAGGGCTTCCAACTCTTCCCATGAAATTGCGATTCGCGGTCGAGAGTAATCTTTCACCAGAGGCGAGCACTCCCTGTGTTGCACCAAAACATGTGCTGCAACTGGGATGATTTATAAACGCACCGGCATCGAGTAAAATTCTCAACAGGCCGGTATCTAATGCTTTTCGATAAACATTCTTAGATGCAGGTGTCACTAAAAATCTTACATCAGAGCTAACCTTTTTCCCTTTAAGTATATCGGCTGCGATTTCCAAATCTTCAAATCTGCCGTTTGTACATGCCCCGAGAAATATTTCGTCTACTTTCAACCCTGCGAATTCACTTATAGGTTTTACATTATCAACGCTATGAGGATGTGCGATTTGTGGTGTCAAATCAGAAACATCATACGTAACTACTTTTTCATATTCCGCATCATTATCTGATTTAACAATTTCCAAAGGCTCTCTACCTCTTTCCTTTATATAGTTCAAAGTTTTCTCATCTGGTGCCATATACCCAAACTTGGCACCAGCCTCGACCACCATATTAGTCAGCGTAGCACGGCTGTCCACAGACAGATCGTCTATCAATTCGCCTGTAAATTCCAAAGCTTTATAAGTTGCGCCTTTTGCGGTCAAATCACCTATTATCCGAAGTATCATATCTTTGGAATAGACGCCACGTGGCAAATTACCATTTAGAACAATTTTGATGGTCTCAGGCACTTTAAACCACAACTTACCCTCAACCCAGGAAACCGCAATATCGGTTGAGCCCATACCGGTAGAAAGAGCACCCAAGGAACCGTAAGTACACGTGTGTGAGTCAGCTCCAATAACTAACTGACCCGGGACGACATGATTTTCCAACATTACCTGATGACAAATGCCCTGGCTTTCATAACTGTAACGAAGATTCTGCTCGGCGGCGAAGTCTCTCATTCTCTTATGGTATTCGGCAGATTCAACTGAATTAGAAGGAGTATAGTGATCAATAACCATAATTACTTTAGAAGCGTCCCATACTTTTTCTGCCTTTAGCTGGCTCTTAAAAATATCACAAGTTAAGGCGGTAGTTGCATCATTGGTCATTACCAAGTCAATAGATGCTTCCACTATCTGTCCTGGCCTAACAGTCTTTTCCTTTGAATGATGCGCAAGTATCTTTTCAATACCGTTCATACCCATAATTTCACCTTTCTTTGATTTCTTAATATATTTTATTTGATCGCATAGAACCCAGCCTGCACACATGAGTGCCAAAAAAGATTAACATTGCCAAAGCCTGTTTCTTTCAACAAGCCCAGATGTTCAACAATAGTGATAGGAAAGTATTCGGTGTCAAACCGTTTTAAATGGTTTTCCACTGTTGCTTGACTCCTGCCTTGAGACATTTGAAACCTTTTCCAGCGATCCAGACAAGCCTCTATGCCCTTTTGTGAAGATGGACGGATATTCTCAAAAGTAATATACACTCCTTCCGGAGCCAATAAATCGAAACATCTCTGAACGGTCGCTTGCCTTTTTTCTGGCTTCAAATAATGGTGGCACATAATAGCCGTTATGACTTCGGGTTGAACACTAAGTTTCTCTGGCAAATCTTCGCTTACCGCCGAATCAACAAATTGTATCTGCTCAGGAAAAATGTCACCTAAGCATTTCTTAGCCTCTTGCAACATACCATCTGACGGATCAGCTAATATAAAAAGCGTATCCGGGAAATGTTTAATCGCCTCCCTTGCCAGATAACCTGTTCCACAGCCGGTATCCAACCATGTTTTTACATCAGGCTTTAATGTTTTAATAAGATCAATAGTTTCAGAATGAAATACTTCATAATAAGGTATTACTTTTCTGACCTTTTCATCGTATTCACAGGCCTTATGCGGTGTCGTGTTGTTTGGCTTTTTCATTTTAATATTCCTATTTTAATTTCCTTGCTCTTTTGTCAAAATATCCAACAAAAAAAGCCTTTCAGATTTTCGCTTCCTGAAAGGCTTTTAATATCTGTAATATAAAGTCCTTTTAGGGAGCGATCTCCTTTAGACCTAGCAAATTAATAAGGTTTACAGTGCTAAGTGTAAGGTCTGTACGCAAAAGCCCCGCATCCGCTATGGGACTTGTTAGCTGCTTTTGCCAGTTTTCCCTAATTTGGACCATCAAAAAACTCCTGTTATTAAACCAATCCGCTCTAAATATCATCAAAATCGTCCTACGTCAAGAATAAATTTCACGTGATTTTTACACAATTTTTTTCTTTACCTACTAAGGAAAAAGCCAAAATGGTACTCCATAAATATTACCTTTGCAACCACTGCTCTACCGGCAACTGATTAACAGATTTGCGGAGTACAGGGTTAACATTTGTATATATCTTATTTGTCAGGGTTGGAGAAGAGTGCTCCAGCAATCTCTGAGTTACAGCAATTGAGACACCATTCTGAGCAAGTATTGAACTGAAGGTTTTTCGCAAATCATGAAACTTCAAATCAGCTAACCCAGCAGCTATGCATATTTTTCGCCAGATTCTATGGTTGAATTTCGTGCGAAATAATCTTTCTTGGACAACATCAAAGTTGCGTGCGTACTTCGACAACTCTGCTATTATTTCTGCTGATACGGGTCGTGAAGCCATACTCTTTTTGGCTTTCTTGCTCGTCGTAGCAATACAGTTTTTTTCAAAATCGAGATCACTTATTTTCAAAGAGTCAATGTCACCACGACGGAGCCCAGTTCCCAATGCCAACAAAATTCTTATTTTCATCGAAGGATAATGCCCCGCTGCCTCTATTAATTTTTTAATTTGTGTATTGTTTAGCGATCTTACGGGACGCTCCTCTTCTTTCAATTCTTTGAGTTTTATGTTCCTGTTCAAGTACCTGTTTTCCCTGCACCAGTTGACAAATGCTTTCAAGTTTCTAATGTCTTTATTGAGGGTAGAGCGTTTTACTTCTTCACCCCTATGAAGAATAAAATTGTCGATGGTAGTTTGAGTGATTTGTTTTGAATTGCACCTGCCAGATAATCGCTCAAAGTTTCTCATAGACAAAGCGATTTCATAACGTGTGCCTTCGGTAACACCTTGGACTTTTTTAGCCTCATTATATTCTGCAAGCATTTGGCTCCAATTTGCTAATACCTGACCTGTGTATACATCAGAATTCAATTGAGTGTATTTGATGTGCTTGTAATGTTCAGCAAGTTCCTTGCTGGGGAGTGCTTTTGCTTTGCGTTTACCGCTTTCATACCAACCAACCCAATAACCTTTTACATTTTTTCTTTTATAAATCCAAACCTTTTTCATAATACTATTCTATCGTAACAATAGGGGTGCAAATCAAGCCGGAAAAGGGACGGGAACAAAGGCAAACCAGTACCAAAATGGAGACATGCCTAAAAGTAATCAATTCAGGTGAATTGTAAAACTTTACTTTACAAAGGGTTATGAGGGAGATAAATTTTTGACACTCGGATATTTAATACTGGTGCGAGGCTCGGCCATCATATCAGCCACTGTATCGCGCCATTTCTGATAATGCGCCGTTTCCTTGTGACGGGCCGGGGCATCCGAAGTACGATAGACTTCGACCAGTACAAAACGTGTAGAATCATCCTGTTGTTGAATGACATCAAACCGGGCAATGCCCGGCTCTTGTATGCTGTTGCCAGCATTTTCGAGTGTGGCGGCCAGGAAAGCTTCGACCTGGTCAGGCTTAACATGAACAAAGACGTGGACTATTAACATAATATTCTCCTTCTGACGTTACCGTGGTTGTTTATTCTCTCCGCAGCATTACAATACCGTTACTTTTGACTTCGAGTTCATCGGCAGGCGAAAGTGTAATTGTATCGATATTTTTTCCGCGAACGACAGTAATCGTGGCAGTGCCGTGCTCGTCCGAGAAAGAAATATCCGTTACAGTTGGTTTATTGCCGGGTTCGACCGGCTCCAGTAAACCAGCAAAACGAACATGGCGGCCATAGCGTGTAACCATTGTGCACGGTACGCGCTCTAAAACCGACCCTGCAGGGCCATCACCAATAAGCACCCCTGTGCCCGTCTGACCGGCTATGGTTAAATGAGTTGTTACAGTATCACCCTGAAACTCTACGACCACAACATCATCGGTTGTGCCCTGCTTAATGTTCTTGATGTATTCCAGGCCGGGATAGTCCTGCTCAATTGCGGCAGTTTTACTTGCTGCATCACAGGTAACTTTCAAGCCGCGATTGTGGTATATCCAGTCGAAGCGGTTTTCCTTGTCGCCGGTCAGGTCATCAAAGACCAGCAGGTAAGTAGGTGTAAGAACAAACAGCCGCTTATGTATAACACCCTCATAAGCACCATCGCAGCTTGCCAGTATGGCGGTGTAGCTGTCATTAGCGGTGAAAAACTGCAACTTTCCACCTGCCGGATTCTGCGATTTTTTGTTGACAATAACGGTATTGTGACTGATTGTGGCCTTATACCAGTTTCTGTGGATGGGCAGTCGATATGCCTGGCTGGCATCCCGGCCAGGGTCCACACCAAGCTCTTTTTCAAAACCGAAGAAGACAAAGCTCAATTTGTCGAAATGGCCGTGAAAGCCGCCGTAAGGCGCGAAGGTGACAGCAGCAGTCAGGCCCGCTTTGCTAACACTTCGCAAAACTGCGTGGCCGGTACTGGCAAAAACCTCACTGGACAGCACAGGCGGTAAGGTCGGCTTGCCAATCTTACGGCCCAGTAGAATAGACTCCCACGTTGGTTCTGTAGGAAGATAAGCAAGAATCGCTCTATCACTGTATGCGTGATAGGCCGCTTCCATAATCTCGTTGGCCTCAGCAATTGAAGAATTTACATCATCACCAAAACGCGGCAAAGAGCCATCGGCCATCGTGTAACGAGCCGGCAAAGTGAACATATTCTTAAGCGATGGATGGTTCCATAAATCGATGTCAAGCCTTCGGGCGGCTTCTGCCATCCGTGTCAGGGCCTCAAGCGTATAAAAGTGATAGCCAAAGCTGTTCTCATACCACATTCCATCATCGGAAACCGAAATTTGCATCTGGAACGCAAAACCATTCTCCGGGTCGACAATTGCCTTTCGCAACCACGACAGGTCTTCAACCAGCACGCCGCCCCAGAACATAGCGGCATTGTGCCAGGTCTGCCAGTTGGTCTTGCCAAGCTTGTTCTTGGTAATGTTGGTCAGCATAGGCAGTAAAAGCTCGGTTTTTATCCGGTCGTGGTCGGCCTGTGATAAGACGCCGGAATCGTAAATCAAATCATAGGCAGGACCAATTTGCCTAGCCATAGCGGCGGCTTCGTTGAGCGTCTGCTCGAAAATATGTGCTGCCAACCTTCTCGATTCGCCGTCCAGTCTTCGCCTTGCCGAATGGAGAGGGTAAACCTGGTAACGCTGAGCATATCCCAACAACACCTTTGCAGTGAAAGCGGCATATTTCGTTTCGCCGGTAACGGCGTAGGCCCAGGCGGCATTGGTCATATTTTTGAGGTTTGAGTAGTGTTTTTTCTCAAAGATAACGTCGTCATAGGGTTCGCCTGAATATATTTTTCCGCAGAGCGGACATTTATGGTGGGTATCATCAATGGTTTTCAGGGCGATTTGACAAGCATCACACTGGTACCATTGGTTATGCTGACCGCCGCGAGGTGGAAACTCAATGGGTTTATCGATGACCTTATCGGCCTCCAACACAACGGCTGCAACGACATCGTGTTCAGGTCCACTGGACTGATAAGCATCTCGAAGGCGCTGCAGTTCAGCGGCATTGCAGGTAATTACGGGACCGCTGCGACCGGCAGGGAACTCAAGCGTCGGTATGGCCCACTGGTCGGCCAAGCATAGGCGAGTTGTCGTGAAAATGGCTAAACTTACCAACAAAATGGTCATAACATATTTCATATTCCGGTCTCCTGATTTACTGATGTTGAAAATACACGAAAATGCCTCATTTTAACTACCTTATGTTACCAAAGCCGGTTCCGAATGCAACAGTCTGTTCAGACAATGCCCAATACAAAAAGCAAAAAAGACCGGAAAAACAATTGCAAAATCAGCGTATAGCGGATACCGTATATCACGCAGAAAATCGAGATTCGGGTTACTAATCACAAGATATGAGATTTATCTTAATTGACAAGATTGTTTCGCTGGAAACGGGCAGAGAAATTAAAACGGTCAAAAACGTTTCCTTAGCTGAAGAATATCTGGCGGACCATTTTCCGACGTTTCCGGTTCTGCCTGGTGTGCTGCTGCTGGAAGGATTGATTGAATCGGCGGCGTGGCTGGTGCGGGAAACCGAAGACTTCGCACACAGTATGATATTGCTTGACCAAGTGCGAAATGTAAAATATAAGAGCTTTCTTGCGCCAGGCAAAAGTGTGGAATATACCGTGCAGGCAAAAAGTATCGAGGCAAACGTCAGCAGTTTCGCCGGGTTTGGTATGTCAAACGGCGAACGAATTGTGGAAGCTAAATTCGGATTAAGACACTTCAATTTGGCCGATGAAGACCCGGCGATGGCGGAAGTGGATGCCGCGATAATCGAAAATCTGAAAGAACGGTGGAAACTGCTGAAATGACAAATACCGGAGGTAAAAAAATATGGCAATGAGTCGGGATGAGATTTTCAAGCAAGTTCAGGAAGTGCTGGTCGATGCGCTGGGAGTCGATGACGATGAGATTACACCAGAGGCGACACTTATGGGCGACCTGGGGGCTGAAAGCATTGACTTTCTGGATATAGTGTTTCGGCTGGAAAAGGCGTTCGGGATAAAGATTCCACGAGAAGAACTTTTTCCCGCTGAGAACCTGATGAATAATTCTGAGCTTATCAGTAACGGTAAATTGACCGAAAAAGGGCTGGCCGAGCTGAAAGATAAAATGCCGCATACGGACCTGGCTGCATTTGAGAAAGACCCTGATATTAACAAACTGGGCGACTTGTTCACCGTTAATGCGATCGTAAATTTCGTTGAGAATAAAACCGGCAGCGGTGAATAATAAAAAGGCCATATAGAACACAGAGGTAAATTGCCGCCCCGTACCGGGATGCGAGGCGGCAATGATACTATACAATGCGCTGGATATGGATAGATAAATTTATTGAGTTCGACAGCGGCAAAAGGGCTGTGGCGGTAAAAAATGTAACCCTTGCCGAGGAGCATCTGCACGACCATTTCCCCGGCTTTTGTGTTATGCCGGAGACTCTAATGATTGAGGCTATGGCCCAGACTGCAGGAATACTGGTAGGCGAAGCAAGAAACTTCGAAGAAAAAGTCATTCTGGCAAAAATAAAAAAGGCCGACTTCTTCGACTATGTAAGGCCCGGCGATACATTAAGATTAGAGGCAAAAATTGAGACCATTACCACCGAAGCAGCAAGTACGAGCGGTAAAATTACCTGCGAAGAAAAAACAATCGCCGAGATAGACCTGATGTTCAGCCACATAGACAAGAACCTGGCGGGAAAAGACTTCCCTGAGGAAAATTTCGTATTCACTGATATGTTCAAATCACTTTTGCGGGGAATGAATATCCGGAAAGAAACCCCACACTGACGTGTTGGGAATAGATACCACACACGTAAGTGTGTGGAGGAAAGAAATTTTGGCTGAAAAAGATACAACCGAGAAGGTGGTGATAACCGGCATTGGTGCGATAAGTCCGCTGGGCAATACCAGCAGCGATATGTGGGAAGGGTTGTGCGAGGGGCGCTGTGGAATAAGTAGCATTACGGCCTTCGACCCTATCGGCTTTAGCTGTAAATTGGCCGGTCAAGTCGACGATTTCAAGATACAGGCCGTTGTGCCAAAGTCCTACCGCAAGGCCGTCAAATTAATGTCCAGAGATATCGAGCTGTCAATTATAGCCGCAAATGAAGCCATCACCGACAGCGGACTGATTACAAAGGGCATCGACCCGGAAAATATCAATATAGACCCGACACGCATTGCGGTCAATATCGGCGCGGGACTTATAAGCTGCGACTTAGTTGAGCTGGCACCGGCGGTTGCTCAAAGTGTCAGTGATGATAGATTCGACATTCGAAAATGGGGCAGAGAAGGCCTTGAATTAGTAACACCACTGTGGCTGCTGAAGTATCTGCCTAATATGTTAGCCTGCCATATAGGTATCATCCACGATATTCAGGGACCAAGTAACACAATTACCTGCGCTGAGACATCAGGCCACCTGGCAATAAGCGAAGCTGCTCAGATTATCGCCCGCGGTGACAGCGACATTGCGCTGGCAGGTGGAGCCGAGGCGAAGGTAAATCCCATAGTTATGATTAGACAGTGTCTGCTCAAAAGAGCCATAAGCGGATATAACCACCAGCCGGATACGGCGTGCAGGCCTTTCGATGCTGATGCAAAGGGTTCGGTTTTCGGTGAGGCGGCAGCTATGGTCGTACTGGAAAACAGCGAAAATGCGCGCGGCAGAGGTGCAAAAATTTACGCCCAAATCGCCGGCGTCGGATGCAGCAATAGTATTAACCCGAGCTACGAACATCTTGAGCCGAACGACAAAGGAATCCGGACAGCAATAGAAAAGGCCTTGGCGGATGCCCAGATAGGGCCGGAAGAACTGGATTTGATTGTCCCGCACGGAACAGGTATACCGGCGGACGACCTGGCGGAGGCCGGGGCCATTGAAGCGGTTATTGGGGATTTTAAGGTTCCGGTCTGGCCGACCAAAAGTATGCTAAGCAACACCGGCGCGGCGGCAGGGGCACTTGACGTTGTGGCCGCAGTGTGCGCAATGAACGATGGTATGATACCGGCTGCGAAAAACTGCGACACCAAAGCTGTCGGCTGTAACTTGAATATTGTAAATCGACCACAGCAGAAAAAATTGCGCTATGTATTGTGCTGCAGCTATACTTATGGCGGACAAACCGCCGCCGTGGTATTGAAACGAAATGATTAAAAAAGATACATCACAACGAGTAGTAATAACGGGAATGGGCTTGGTTTGTCCCGTGGCCAATGA
>SMTZ1_10006080_pt1 | contig 13119 bp, 10 predicted proteins | sample DeeMarSWOR136_30_FD_25667 | JGI IMG/M metagenome (IMG submission 25667) | reverse complement strand
ATTCGGTTCATATGTCGGCTGATATGACCTAAGTCGAACCTCTTCAGTGGATCTGTATTCTGTGAATGATTGCACCACATCCTTAGGAAGATCCACAAGGACCGGACCCGGTCTTCCCGAACGCGCGATATGGAAGGCCTGCTTCAATATCTTTGCCAAGTCCTTAACATTTTTTACCAGAAAATTGTGCTTGGTGCACGGACGGGTAATACCCACTATATCCACCTCTTGGAAGGCGTCGTTTCCAATAAGACTGGTATTGACCTGCCCGGTAAGCACTACAATCGGAACGGAGTCCATATATGCGGACGCAATGCCGGTGACGGTATTGGTAGCCCCAGGTCCGGATGTAACTAGGCAGACCCCCACCCTGCCCGATGCTCTTGCGTAGCCATCGGCCGCATGAACCGCACCTTGCTCATGGCGAACCAGAATATGTCTAATATCCGTTTTGACAAGCTCGTCATAGATATCAAGTACTGCACCTCCAGGAAAGCCGAAAATAGTATCAACACCTTCCTCCTGCAACACTTTCATCAGTATTTCTCTACCCTTGAGTTTAATGGTGAACACCCCCTTTACCAGTTAATTATTCTTTGAATTTTATTAAAAGAATCAGTCTGTCATTAATATTAGAACAGTCTCAATCCGGCTTTCATGCGCTCTCTTTCTTGATATATTCCACCAGACCACCCGCTTGAATGACATCTCTCATAAAATCAGGGATAGGTCTTGCTGAAAATCGTTTTCCTTTGGTTTTGTTTTCGATCTCACCCGTCGCCAGATCCACTGATATCCGATCATTTTCCTCTATGGACTCAACCGCTTCGACGGACTCAAGAATAGGAAGTCCTATATTAAAGGAGTTTCTATAGAAAATTCTAGCGAAACTTTTAGCTATAATAACGCCTATCCCCGACTCTTTGATAGCCAAAGGCGCGTGTTCTCTGGAAGAACTACTCACCCCCTCACTGAAATCAGCCCTTAGATCAACGAAACAGTTCCTAGCCAGTTCCTCTTTATCTGATACATTGAGAAACCTTGCAGGTATGATAACGTCTGTATCAATATTATCACCGAACTTCCAGGCTTTTCCTTCTATTTTCATATGATTTTCTTCCCTTAACGCCGTTACTTAAAAAGACTATCTCCGAATTAGTTTATTCGACAATCAGGATTCGAGGATTCTAGTGTGTATTTAGTTCGACCGCTTGACCTCTAGAACCCTTGAATCCATTTTTTACAATTCATCAGGCGATCCGATTCTTCCCAGCACCGCAGATGCCGCAGCGACAGCCGGATTTACCAGGTAGACCTCGCTTTTGGGATCACCCATCCTTCCTATAAAATTTCTGTTACTAGTGGAAGCGCATCTCTCACCATCCGCAAGGATACCGAGATGTCCTCCCAAACATGGTCCGCAGGAAGGAGGGCCTATAGTGGCGCCCGCATCAATGAATGCCTCTAAAATGCCCTCCCTGATCGCTTCCCTGTAAATTAAAGGAGAGCCTGGTATAACGATCAGCCGAACACCCTTTGCAACAGACCTTCCTTTTAATACATCCGCCGCTTGATATAAATCTTCCATTCTTCCATTGGTGCATGATCCGATGAAGACCTGATCCAACTTCACATCCTTTGCCTCAGACACAGGCCGGACATTGTCCGGCGAATGGGGAAAGGCAACCTGGGGTTTTACTTTGTCCGCGTCAACATTAACATCTTTTTCATATTTAGAGTCAGGATCATTTTTCCAGAAAACGGGTTTCCTTGAAGACCTTTCCCTTACATATTGCATGGTAATCTCGTCTGCCAAGAAAATTCCGTTTTTTGCGCCGCATTCAATAGCCATATTTGCCATGGTAAACCGGTTGTCCATGGATAGATGACTCACCGTGGAGCCTGAAAATTCGATCGCACAATAGTTGGCCCCTTCAACACCAAGTAATCCAAGCAGATAGAGGATCAGATCCTTTCCTCCAACCCAGGGCAACAAATCGCCATCGAATCTTACCTTTATTGTGGCAGGCACCTTGAGCCACACCTTGCCTGTGGCCATAATAACTCCCAGATCCGTGCTCCCAACACCGGTTGCAAAAGCCCCCAACGCCCCATAGGTGCATGTATGACTGTCAGCGCCGATAACTAGATCTCCGGGAATCACCAAACCCTTTTCAGGCAAAATCACATGTTCAATACCCATCTCCCCCACTTCAAAATAGTTTTTTATGCCGTATCGGTAGGCAAATTCTCTAATTATTTTTGCCTGTCTCGCGGAAGGGATGTCCTTGTTGGGGACAAAGTGATCCGGGACAAGGGCGATCTTCTCCCTGTCAAATACCCTGTCCCTTCCGATCTCTTCAAAGACCTTAATTGCCAAAGGGGCTGTAATATCATTTGCCAGGGCCAGGTCGACATTAGCCTGTATGAGATCTCCAGGTTTTACTTTATCAACACCTGAATGGGAAGCAAGTATCTTTTCCGTAATAGTCATTCCCATTTAATTTATCCTTTCAGTATTTAAAGTCTCCTCTCATCAGCGTTCAGTGATGGGTTTCTCTTCAGATATTCCAGTCGGTTGAGGCCGTTAATATAGGCCTTCGCGCTCGCAGTGATAATATCGGGGTCGGTACCCTTCCCAAGTGCGATTAGACTATTCTCCTGAAGTCGTACAGTAACCTCTCCCTGTGCGTCCATACCGCCCGTTATGGAGTTAACCGAAAACCGGAGCAATTTGGAGCTCGTTCCCGTCATCTTTGCAATAGTATTAAATGTTGCATCAATTGGACCGACTCCAAATCCGGAACCCTGGACTTCCTTTCCCTCAACCATAAGTTTTACTGTTGAGGTAGGGATCGTTACCGTCCCGCTTACCACGTTCAGGTAAATCAATTCGTACACATCCGGGATCCGCAGGATCTCTTCCGCAACCAGAGCTTCAATATCCTCGTCTAACAACTCTTTCCTCTTGTCAGCAAGCTCTTTCATTTTATTGAAAAGCTTGTCAACCTCTTCTTTTGTGAGGTCATAGCCAAGTTCGTTGAGTTTTTCACGAAAGGCGTGCCTTCCCGAATGCTTTCCTAGGACAAGACGATTGGAAGAAAGCCCAATCGTTTCAGGCTCCATAATTTCATAGGTCATCTTGTTTTTAAGTACCCCGTCCTGATGTATTCCCGCCTCGTGAGCAAATGCGTTGGCTCCCACTATAGCTTTATTGGGTTGTACAACGATGCCAGTGACCATGGAAACCAGACGGCTGGTCGGGTATATCTCTTTTGTGTTTATCCCCATGGAGAGATTTAACAGGCTTCTGCGCGTATGAATACTCATTGCAATTTCTTCCAACGACGTATTTCCAGCTCTCTCGCCAATTCCGTTAATAGTTACTTCGACTTGTCTGGCGCCGGAGATCAGTCCCGCCATAGTGTTGGCCGTGGCCAATCCTAGATCATTGTGACAATGAACACTTATTATTGCCTTGTTTATGTTCGATGTATGATCTCGTATATAGGCTATCAATTCACCGAACTCATCTGGGAGTGCGTATCCAACGGTATCCGGTATATTGACTGTTGTAGCTCCGGCATCAATGGCAGCCTCGAGTACTCTACACAGAAAGTCTCTGTCACTTCGTGATGCGTCTTCCGCTGAAAATTCCACGTTATCGGTAAAACCCTTTGCATACCTCACGGATTCGACAGCAGTCCTAATGACCTCCTCACGGTTCATCTTCAGCTTATGTTTCATATGGATATCCGAAGTAGCAATAAAAGTATGTATCCTGGGATTTGCTGCGTCCTTGATAGCATCCCAAGCCTTGTCTATATCGCCTTTTGATGTCCTTGCCAAACCGGCCACTTGGATGTTCTTTATCCTGTCACTTATTGCCTTGACAGCCTCAAAATCACCCGGTGATGCCGCAGGGAAACCTGCCTCAATTGCATCCACGCCGAGTTTCTCCAACTGTGTCGCGAGACGTACCTTTTCAGCGACATTCATGCTCGCTCCCGGTGATTGCTCTCCATCACGTAGGGTAGTATCAAAAAAAATAACACGATCCATAATGGGTAAACCTCCTTAATAAAAATCCGTTATCAGGCTGGCCTGATAACGGATTTTAATAAATTCCTTTTATAACACTATCCCATTATCAGGCAGGGTGGTCCACCTCTAGCACCAAAAGGCCGAGTACCAATAATAGCACTACTCTGCTTTGGCTGATAATGTTGATAGTGTTAATCCTTATCATTTCTTGGTTTCCTACCGTAAAATAATTATATTTGCCGATAATAATTACACTAAATTATTAGAATGTCAAATACTTTTTTCAGTAAATCCCAAATTTATTAATATCATTCATAAGTCTTCCCATTGCATTTTTTTTCATAATAAAAATAGTTCTTGACCCTATCTGGAGAATTGTATATTTATTCCTTATTGAGTTATGTAATAGGCTATAGCCACCCAGACTCACGTGTGGGTGGCTTTTTTATCCGCCTTCGCAGAATACCACGGGCATGCCCGTGGATGAATGCGCGATATGTTTCGGCGCGATGTTCGCCCTAAAACGAAGGTGGATAACCGCGGCGTAGCCGCAGGCGAAGACGGGTATTTTTATGGGACCACGGGTTCACCCGTGGGGCTCCATTGGGGTTTAGGTTGGCGAAGCTTCTGGTCATAGATAATTACGATTCCTTCACATACAATCTGGTACAGATGTTTATGCGCTATGAACTCAATATTGATGTGCACCGATGTGACATGATATCTATAGAAGACATTGCATTAGTTAAGCCCGATTATATACTTATCAGTCCTGGACCAAAGGACCCCGCCCATGCAGGCATCTCTGTCCCATTGGTTAGGGCATTTTATAAAAGGGTCCCAATCCTGGGTGTTTGTCTTGGCATGCAATGCATAAACGAGGCATTCGGCGGCAATACCAAGAAGGCTTACACACCTATGCATGGCAAGACCAGCAGAATTCAACACAGCTGCAAGGGACTTTTTAGAGGTATACCATCTCCCTTTACCGCTGCTCGATACCACTCCCTGATTGTTGAATTCGATAAAAGTGTTCTTGAGATAACTTCGCGCAGCCAAGACGGAGTCATCATGGGGTTATCCCACCCTATATACCCCCTTCATGGCGTTCAGTTCCACCCTGAAAGCTTTATGACTGAGTATGGTTTTTCGCTTGTTGAAAACTTTCTCAGACTTGGGTCCCTCAGGGTGTAGTAAAGGGGTGTACAAAGCGAGGTAAGCAATATTATCTCTTCACGGTGATATCTTTAATAGAGGGACCTTCGACTCGAACTAGAGTATTGGAATTTTTACATTGTTTAAAAATGCAGATAATTATGAATGATATAAGAAAGATTGCTGGCGATATAACGGGAATTCATGTTGAAACTCTTGATTCAAGCGATCTGTTTATCGATTTCGCCGCCAGATTTGCCCATATGCCCGGCACTGTTGTCCTTATGAGCGGTGGGGAACTCGATTGCGCGAGGTACCATATCCTCGGTGCCAAACCATGGCTAACCTTTTCGGGACGTGGTTATCAAATGAAGATTAAATCCGGTGATGAGATCGTCAATTTTCAGGCAGATCCTTTTGAAACCCTCCGCATGATAATAAAACTCTACAGGATGAATGATCCTGAACTGCCAGTTCCGATCGGAGCGGGCCTTTTTGGATACTTTTCTTACGACCTTAAGGACTATCTTGAAAATCTGCCCCGAACATCGATTAATGATCTCGGCCTGCCAAGCATCTGCCTTTTTGCCCCATCTATCATTCTCATTGATGATCGTAAGGAAAAGAGCCGCGGTCTCTTCATTCCAATACGCTCGATTTCAGGTAAAAAACTCCTAGATGAAGATCGTAAGGCTTTTGATAGGATACTTGAAACCGAACAGGTCTCTAAAGGCAGGACTACATGTAGCGTTCGAGAATTCAGGTCCAATTTTACTATAAGTGATTACACAGCCGCCATTAGTAAGATCAGGGAGTATATAGCCTCCGGGCACGTGTACCAAGTCAATCTTTCCCAAAGATTTGAGACGGTTTTCAATGATGATCCATTCAATCTCTTCCGGATGCTCTATCATGAAAATCCGGCTCCTTTTTTTGCCTATATAAATGCAGGCAATCACTATGTTGTATCCACATCTCCGGAACGTTTCCTGAAACAGGAAAAAAAAGATATCGAAACCAGACCGATCAAAGGAACCAGGCCAAGGGGGAAGACCGATTCTGAAGACAGGTCTTTGAAACTTGAATTGGAACAAAGTAAAAAGGATGACGCTGAACTTTCAATGATCGTCGATCTCTTGCGTAATGACCTGGGAAAGGTTTGTAAAGCCGGATCCGTGCGTGTTGCACAGCATAAACGAGTGGAGGCATATCAGAATGTATATCATCTGGTCTCTGTTGTTAAGGGTACAATGGATGAAAATTATGATTCAGTAGACCTAATTAAGGCCACATTCCCCGGCGGATCAATCACTGGTTGCCCCAAGATAAGGGCTATGGAAATCATTGATGAACTGGAGCCGAACAGGCGGCATATCTATACGGGATCCATAGGATATGTAAGTTTCCATGATACAATGGACCTCTCCATTGCTATCCGCACAGCCACAATCTATAATAAAAAAATGGTCTTTTCAGTTGGGGGAGGCATTGTCTATGACTCCGATCCCTTAGATGAATACAATGAAACTTTACACAAGGGCAGAACTCTTATGGAAGTGTTAACGGACAGAAAAGAAGTGAGTCGGATAAAAGAAATGGCTTGGGTAAACGGTATGATACGACCGTTGGACCAGGCCTTTATAAATATAACCGACCTGGGCTTTCAGTACGGTTACGGTTTTTTTGAAACCATCAGGGTCAATCGGGGAAACCCTAGATACCTTGATGCACATATAGCTCGGTTTAATCGGGCTTGGGAGAGGCTTTTTGACCATGATATTCCTGATCTTTCCTGGAGTGAAATCATTGATCAGGTAGTTAATGAAAACGGACTTAAACATGAAATCGCATCAGCGAAGATTATTGCCACAATGGGAAGTCGGATTGAACCTCCCTTTGATCACGGAATTGTAGTTATAGTAAAACCTTACGTCCACCGCTTAGATGCGAAAAACACACCTGGTTTTAATCTCGCCACATATCCACATCCCCGCTATACACCACTGGCGGATCATAAAACACTCAATTACCTGTATTATTACCTTGCCGGGAGATGGGCCGCAGAACAAGGGGCTGATGAGGCATTAATCCTTAATCCGGATAGGAGCATATCGGAAACTAACACAGCCAATGTCCTCTTAATAAGAGGAAAGACCGTGATCAAGCCTGAATCTCCTCATGTTTTGCCGGGAATCATGGAAGAAAAGGTTTGTGAATTACTTCATAGCTCGGATTACGGGGTTGAGAGAAAAAAGGTTGTAACTGAAGATTTTTATACTGCTGATAATGTTTTTATCACCAACTCACTTCTTGGGGCTGTACCGGTACTGTTTGTTGACGGCAGAGAGCTTAAAAGCTCACCTGATCTTTGTCAAAAAATAAATCATATGCTACTTTAGGTACAGTCATCACCAAAAAGATTAATATCGTTCATAATTCTTCCCATAGCATTTTTTTCATAGGAGATTTTGCCGGTCTTTGAAAGACGACATCTCAAAGTAAGTTCCACTTTAGTTTAGCAGTGGTCTGATTTTTAAGGGTTTACTCCACTGGCTGATGGCAGAATATTAAGTTATTATAGGGGGATAGCTCATCAAACCCTTAAAAATCAGACCATAGGCAATGTAAAAATTAGATGTCGTCTTGAAAGGATCGACAAAACCGGAGACTATACCCAATTGAATAATGCTGTTTTTCATTGGTCCATGCAAAGACTTATGAACGTTACCTAAAGATTTCTTCATAGGAGCTAAGACTTAATCTGATGATTACCCTTTCTGAGACAGTGTCCGACTATGCCACAAGTGCCTAAAGGCTGGCACGGATGATACCGATTGAACTTGACAGGCACTCCTGATTTACCTAGACTCCTCCCCAGCCCAAAGACAAACACAAAAACAGACAGGGATCATATTGGATAAGGGTTTTGACAAAGAGGAGAAGCGTTGGTCGCTTGCACAATTGAAAGAGAATGCCTTTTGGAAACGAGAAGGCGTGCTTCAGCCTCAGATGGACAGGGTCGTCTCCAGGTACAAACCTGTTATAGAGCGTGTGTCACTAAACATCCGTTCTAATGCTGTTATTCTGGATGTGGGTTGTGGTCCAACCTGTGCAGCGCAATTATTCAACTCCGGCCTTAAAATCTTCCTAGACCCACTGATGAATTCCTATCAAAAGACATATTCAGGAATATTGCCGGGAGGTGAAAAGATCTCCAGCACCGCGGAAAAGATCCCTTTAAAAGATAACATTGCTGATATTGTCTTGTGCGTAAATGCTCTAGACCACATGATTGATCCGGGCAGAGCCTTAGGTGAAATGTGTCGTGTCCTAAAGCAGGATGGAATTCTTCTCTTGGGCCTTTTTATCCATCCACCACCCATAGCCAGCGTTCGAAGGCTTATAGAGCGATATCTGCCTTTTTTCAGAGAGGATGCCCATCCTTACTCCTATACAAAAAAGGGCATTAGACGGCTTTTGAAAAAGCACTTCTCTATACAGGATGAGATCCTGGTATACAGAAAAGAGACCGCGCGGATACCGTCTATACACAGAGAAGACTGGATCTTTATTTGTGATAAGGGTAAGGTATAAAAGATAAATGATTCATTTTTTAGGAAACAGACCAATCAATAGATCAGAGATTAATCGTGTATTGATTCGTGCCACAAACTGGGTTGGTGACGTGGTTATGACTCTCCCCGCCCTTGAGGCTGTCAGAGAATGTTTTCCCAATAGTACATTGGTCGTCCTCGCAAGACCCTGGGTCATCCCGCTCTTTGAAAACCACCCCATGGTTGACGAGGTCATGCCCCTTAAAAAAGGTAAAGGGCCCTTTACCCGCCTGGCTGAAATCGGAAGAGTAGCTTTACAGATCCGGCGGCGGCGATTTGATCTTGCCATCCTTTTCCAGAATGCCTTTGAAGCCGCTCTCATAGCATATCTCGGAGGCATAAAATACAGGGTAGGTTATGATACAGACCACAGGCGTTTTTTTTTATCCCACACCCTAGTTAAAGACGATGAGACAATAAATGGCCATCAGGTTGAGTATTATCTGCAACTTTTAAAGGCCATAGGCTGTGATGCTGCATCAAAGAATCCAGAATTGTTCATATCTGTAGATCATAAAGAAAAAATTCGTTCTGTCCTTTCCGAAAATGGCGTGGCCCATGAAGACTTTTTATTGGGGCTGAGTCCTGGCGCTGTTTTCGGGCCCGCTAAGCGATGGCCTCCAGATAGGTTTGCTGCTATAGGGGACATGGCTGTTGAAAAATGGGGTGCGAAAGTAATTATTTTCGGAAGTCAGGGAGAAAAGGATGTATGTGCTGAAGTCTCAGATAAAATGAATCATTCCTCCATCAATCTATCCGGCAAGACGAAACTAGGAGAAGCGATGGTCTTGATCAGTAGGTGCGATCTTTTTTTGAGCAATGATTCGGGACTCATGCATGTGGCTTCAGCCCTTAATGTTCCTATGGTTGCAGTATTTGGCTCTACCGACCCTGTCGCTACGGGACCCCGTGGCCCCAATGCACGGGTTGTGCGGCATCCGGTGGATTGTGCGCCTTGCATGAGGCCCGAATGTCCAAAGGATTATCGTTGTATGCTTGGAATTGAACCTAAAGATGTATGGAATGAACTGGTGAATTTGAAGAGTGAGATGGAGGAAAGATGAAGAGACCTGCAGTGTTTATTGACCGGGATGGGACAATAAATGAACAGATGGGATATATTAATCATCTTAGCCGATTTCACCTGCTCCCGGGTGTTTCTGAAGCCATAAGATTGTTGAATGAACGGAATTTTCTGGCAATAATCGTCACAAATCAATCCGGGGTAGCTCGCGGATATTTCTCCATCGACCTAATCCACGAAGTACATTCCTCTTTGATGAATACACTCAGGAATAATGGCGCGAAAATAGACGGCATATTTTTCTGCCCTCACTACCCTAGGGGTAAAATTTCCGAATACACTTGTGAGTGCAATTGCAGAAAACCTAAGACAGGTCTTATAGATAAGGCTTGCGAAACCTTTGATATCGATATGTCAAGATCCTATGTCGTCGGTGATCATTTTACCGATCTTGAGCTGGCCCAGCGTAGCAACCTTGACGGGATAATAGTGAAAACCGGTTATGGACTTGGAACGGTTTCCTATACATTACCCCAAATACCGATCAAGCCTTGCTATGTTGCGGACGATCTACTGGATGCAGTAAAGTGGATTATAGAAAGAAAAATTGATTAGATACGAGAAAAAGTTCATGTATAACTTTAAAATCGAGGATCATCGTCAGATTATTGGGAACGTTCATAATTATTGGCACCTGTTCTGTTAAGGATTATATGCTATATGCCCAACTATATGGTAATGCCAATTTTCTCAAAGCGATATCTAATCTTTACATTGTATATGGCCTGATTTTTAAGGATTTAAGACACATTTTCTTTTGTAATATCAATGTATTCTGCTGTAATTATGGGGGCCTAAACCCTTAAAAATCAGACCACCGCGAAATTTCAGGGTGGTTATTTTGAGATATCGCTTTTCGAAAAGAGGCATTACCTCCCCATTAAGATAGTTTTCAATGCCAACACTTATGTTCGTTCCCATATAACCTGATCGATGATCTGGATTTAAGGGTTCGAGTGAATATTATACTGCCCGAATCACTTCAATGCCATCTGAATTAACTGGACAATATCTAACACTTCCAGATCCATCTTATTTCTCCGGACATAAGTATTCATAACCCGCACACACTGCTGGCATGAAGTAACAACCGCCTGCGCCCCTGTTTCAATAACCTCCTCTATTTTATTCTTTGCAATTTCTGATGAAAGGTCTGGATCGAACATCTCAAGGTTACCGCCACCGCCACAGCAAAGGCAGTGCTCCCTATTATGTTCCATCTCCACTAGTTTTATCCCGGGCACGGCTCGAATTACATCTCTTGGTGCATCAAATTCCTGAGTTCCGCGACCCAGGTCACAAGGATCATGATAGGTTACAGTTAGTGAAATATCTTTCATCTGAAGTCTTCCACGGGATATCAAATCCTTCAAAAATTGTGTTACATGAAATATTTCAAATTCATGAGGGTAATGCCCTCTCCACATCTGGTAACAGGAAGGACACGCAAAGACTACTGCCTGTGCCCCTTTTTGCCGTACCGCTTCAATATTGTGCGTAATAACATCGTTTAGACGATCCCGCAGTCCCGCGCTTAAAAGAGGAAAACCACAGCACCACTCTTCCCGACCCAGAAGTGTAAAGTCAACATTTGCCGATTTCAGAATCTCAGTCAGAGCCATGGGGATCTTCTGAACCATTGGGAAGTAGGCGGACACACAGCCGGTAAAATAAACAATTTCAGCCTTCTCTTTAATATATCCATGATCCGGCATCTCGCGCATATCCTCTACCCAATCGGCACGTTCCTCGTTGTCTTCATTGAATACATTATGACTTTCCGCTATATTTCTATTAATTGTTTCTACTTTTCCGGGATAAGTTGCAGAATGAACAAGATCCTGTCTCAGGGACAGCCAGAGTTCTTTTAAAAGTATTCCAGACGGACACACCTCTTGGCATCTACCGCAAAGAGTACATCTATATACGGTTTCGCTGAAACCTTTAAGCTGATCTTCGGATATCTTCTTTTTGAAAAACAACCTTTGGAACAGCCCTGATCTGGCCCGCATAATTTTACGCATTTCCTCCAGACGATATATCCCTGACAGCTGACCGTCCAGAGTGGCGGAAACAGCGGGGCAGACATCAGCACAGAGGAAACACCCCGTGCAGGCTTCCATCTGCATAATCTCCAGGCTATTGTAATCGCTTTGAGGCATAGTGGCGTTCCGTTATTGATACCTTTCTATATCCGCCAGAAGCCACTTTTCAATCGCTTCAGCACCATGAATTAAGCCCTCTATATCTCCCATATCATCCGGTTTTATCTTGAATAGCCAACCCTTTCCGTAGCAGTCCCTGTTGATAAGCGAGGCATCTTCTTCCAGTTCCTGATTGCTTTCAAGCAACACTCCGTCGACCGGTGCGTAAACTTTTCCCAACCACTTGCCGGATTCTACCCTTGCGAATTTTTTTCCAGCGGTCAGTTGTTTTCCGTCAGGAGGCAATTGAACATAGACGATCTCTCCTGCAGTTTTCTGTGCAAAGTCGTCCATGCCCATTACCAAAATGTCTCTCTCAATCCTAACCCAGTAATGGTTCTCTTCGTAATAAAGATCTTCCGGCATATTGTAACCCTTAATTTCCACGATAAATCCTCCGTATTAAGTAAGTAATAAATCTATGCTGACCGATTAAAATTCATAACGGCAATATCATACCTCAATGTCCGGCAGAGATCTCTTTTCAGAGGCGCAATCGAGTACCCGGTATTTTAAATAACGCGTAGCAAGGCGGACGATCGGGATAGAGATTCCTGCCGCACATGTATGCTTCCTCACTCCCTGGAATAGGCATTTACAGCCAAACTGATCGGCGCGACTATCATGTGAAACATGCGGCTGAAAGGCAGATACGCCACGAAGGCTCCCGTGAGGATAGCGTGTAAGTACCAAATATATCCGTAAATATTATTTACACCATTATCAAAAAATAACCTGCTGATGCCGTAGCCCAGAAAGGCGAACTCCGATCCCCTCGGACTGCCTGTCATGTATATCCTCATTCCCTCCAGAATAAAGCCTGCAAGAAAGATGCTCATAAGCAGGCCGTAGGCCAGCCAATCCCTTTCAGGTAGTCCCTCAAGCCTAGTCGTCGATCCATCCATCTTAGTTCGGATTGCCATACATATGACGCCAATTATCAACATCGTCCCTGTTATATCAAACAGCAAGGCGGTGAGAGGATGATTTTTATCAAGCATTATCCAGACCCCGGGCC
>SMTZ1_10007758_pt1 | contig 13120 bp, 9 predicted proteins | sample DeeMarSWOR136_30_FD_25667 | JGI IMG/M metagenome (IMG submission 25667) | reverse complement strand
TGCGGGATAAAAGTCCCAACTGGCACCTGGCAATGCTGATCACCCTGCAACTGCAACTAAATTGGGAAGGAAAAATCAATCTCATCACCGTTGCCGAAGATAAAAAAGATGAGCGAAGACTATACAATTTTCTAGAAAATCTCAGCGATCAGGCACGGCTGCCATCGATGACTGATTTTTACGTTCTAATTGGTTCTTTCAAAAATACAATAACGACCGCTCCCAGGAGTGATATTAACATTTTTGGGCTGGCGCAGGACAAAATTCAATTTCAATTTATTAGGGAAGTACCAGAATTAACCAGGTCTTCCTGTATTTTTGTCAAAGATTCCGGACAGGAAAGTGCACTTGTTTAAATTAATAAATTTATAATTCACAATAATTAACTAAAAACAGGAGGTATCAACCATGTGTTCCAAATTATCAAAAATTAACAGCGTTTTGGCAATCCTGCTTATTGTCGGAATAATCCTGACAGGTTGTAAAAAGGAAAATGAACCTGAACCGATGGAACAAGTAGCAGAAGAAGAGCTAGCCACCGCAGAAACTCAAGAAACGGAACAGCCAGAACAGGAAACTGCAACACCTATCGAGAAGAAAGAGGCAGAAGTTAAGAAGGGTATTAATGAACTTTTAGCAGAAGTTGAAAAAGAGAAGCAGGATTTGCAGGCAAAAAAAGATGAATTAAACCAGAGGAAAGCCGCAGTAGCGGAAAAGGAAAATGAATTGGCGGACAAAGAAAGCTCATTAATGACCTTTAGAACTATTTCATGGGTCATTCTCATCATCGGATTTGCCCTGTTTATTATTGGTCTTGTCTTTTTCTTAATTGCCAGAAAGAGCACCTCAGCCCAACGGGAGAAAAAAAAGGCTGAAAAGGAACAAAAAAAGTTGAGCAAAGCTGCAGAAAAAGAAGAGAAAAAAACAGAGAAAAACCTTGAAAAGAAGCCAGAAAAAGAAATTCCTTCTCAACAATCCAAAGACAAATCAAAACCTGAGTCAGAAAAGTAATCTACATTTTTGCCTCTTTGTAGTTTTACGAAACAGCTTCAAATACATTTTTTTAACCTTTCCTAAACCCGGCGGGTTTAGGAAAGGTTTCCTGACTATAACTCTCCCAATGATAAAAATCTTACTTGCATTTAATTTTTTAATATTATATATTTAATTTATGAAAGACACAGGTCTCATATAAGCATTTATTTTAAATACAAGGTCAACCCGATGACAATCTTAATAATCATTATTTTTTTAACCCTGTCGATTTCTTTCATTCCTGAAATGGTCAATTGTTTTAATTTACTCATCGATTTCCTGCGACAGCGAAAACACATCGCCATTGTTGTCGATGAATATAGTGGCTTAGCTGTGGATGTAATTGATAAATGACTGTTCAGTTTTACGCTCATGGAAATCGGTAATTGGGTTGATGCAGATCAATCTACGGGCAGAGTCGTTCATTTGGCTAATGGTTTGATTTTTAAAAGTAGTTTAACCAATTATTCTCGTGGAATCAGTTATATCTGGAATGAAGTGCCGGTGCTTGTCACTTTTGAAACTAACTGGGAAAAAGCTAAGCCAATTCTAACTAAAATCGCAAATGCACAGGCCGAGCATCTTTCAACAGAAGCGGAACAAAAAGTGAAAAAAGCTGCAAAGCGTTACATGATTTTTTTTACTAAATTGACGCCAATTGTTTTGGACGACTGTAAAAGATTGTGGCGTACTGCTCACGATTCGTTATCTCTGCGATCCACGCAAAAGAAGGAGTACAGAACAAGCGATCTGGGAAAATATTTTGAAGGAGTTTGCTAAATGCAATGATATTGATTTCGCATACCCAACGACCCGTTTTTATAATAATCAATTGGAAGGAAAACCTGCTGCTGGCGGGCAACAGCGAACAATCAATTGATGAAGCGAAAAAATAAATTACGGCTTTAATTCGTTCGTATTAATACTATAAATTATGTAACCTTAAATAAGAGGTATTAGCGAGGCGTACCAAATCATTATTCATTAACTGTATCTTAACGGAAGAAATAACAAACCATTCCTCTCAAAAAATCTACTATTAATAGGCGTTTAATTTTCTAAAGATATATTTTATTGACTAAACTAGACAAACTTCATACATGAATATGAAATGCAAAACCTTCTTCTCTTCTCTTTTAATCGCTATAATCGTTTTCGTTGTTGCAACAACTCATGTTCTCGTCCCGTCCATTAACGCCCAGGAGGGTTATAAACTTAAGCGTATCAACCTTGAGGGCAATGTAACATTTTCAACCAAAAGGCTGCTAGAGCAAATGGTGATGCGTAGTAACGGTGGGCTGCGCCGTCTGCTTTTCTGGAAAGAGCCATATCGATATAGCGAAAATGTGTTACAACGAGATCTGAAGCGTCTTGTGCGGTTCTATCAGGCAGAGGGTTTTCTTCATGTTAAAACTGATTACATTTTAACAAAGGACGATGAGCATGAAACAGTCAATTTAATGATAAAAATACTCGAAGGCAATCCTATCGTCATTAACGAGATTCATTATGAATTAATAACGAGAGGCAGTGAAGATCAACAGTCCGTTGAAAATGTATTTAAAAAAATTGAGCCGTCACTAATGATGAAACAGGGAATTCGGTTCAGAGATCAAGCAGTTGAGCAGGACGAGCAAACCATTGTCAAAGCGTTTAGTAACAAGGGCTATCCGTATGCACAAGTCCGGGTTGAGCTACAGGTAAACCGAAAAGCAAATATTGTAGATCCAACTATATACATAGAAACTGGTCCTAAGTGTGTATTTGGTAATACTGAGATTATTGGAAATAAAATAGCGCCGATCCAGATTATTCATAAAAAGCTCGCTTTTCAAAGAGATCAGATTTTTAGTCAACAATTAATCCAAAAATCACAACGTGAAATCTACAAGCTTGGTGTCTTCCAGTATGTGACACTCAAAGTACCAATCGATGAAAATAGGACAGTTTTGCCAGTTCAGGTTGATGTAAAGGAAGCGCCTCGTTTGACGACGAAATTCGGTGTGGGCTATGGGAAGGAAGATATGTTTCGGACTTTTGTTGATCTACGCTACCTGGGTTTTTTAGGCGGCATCCGTCGGTTAAGTTTTTTTGCCAAACATTCAGGTTTGGAGCCTTATCATTTTAATGTCAAATTTGTGCAACCTCGATTTATGACCGGCAGGACAAGCCTGACAATTAATCCATTTATCAAAAGAGAAAAAGAACCGGGTTTTAAAATTGATCGAGTGGGAAACAATTTTATTTTACAACATAATTTTTCAACGTATGTTGACGGTTACATAAATCACACGTTTGAACATGATAATCTTAGCGTCAGTAGCATTACCAGGGAGCAGGCACTCAATAACACAACCATTAAACTGTATAATAAATCCAGCATTGCTATCGGACTTGCCCATGATAATTCAAGTCCGGCCTTTTTTCCCAATAAGGGTATGTTTAATGCCATCACCTTTACTTTATCTGGGATTGGTTTTAAGAGTGATTTCCATTTTATGCGATTACTTCTGGAATTTCGTCGTTACAAACAAATTGTCGAAGGCTGGATTTTTGCCTATCGAACAAAATGGGGTTGGATGAATCCGACAAGCGGCGATCTATTCACCCCAATTGAAGAGCGATTTTATGCCGGTGGCAGCAGTTCGGTTCGTGGCTGGGAGCGTTCACAATTGGGTCCGAAAAGCGATGAAGGACGCCCCTTGGGCGGTAACAGTTATCTGGAGGGCAGCGGGGAACTTCGATTTCCAATTTGGCGTAAACTTTCCGGCGTGACTTTTATTGATTTTGGTAATGTTTGGCAACGATCATCGGGTTATGTCTTTTCCGAACTCCACTATGCCGGTGGACTCGGTCTAAGATTCAAAACTCCCATTGGTCCCATCCGGTTCGATGTAGCTGTACCGATCTTTGAAGACAAGAAGCCCGTTCAATTCCATATTAGTGTGGGACAAAGTTTTTGAGTATTTTTTATAGTAACGATTCAGCCACAAAGTCTCGAAGGCACTAAGAAACACAAAGAAAAAGAAATGAGTCAAATTACAACTTTCAGAGGCGGTGAATTTTGCTTCGCAAAAAAATGGTAATAGTTCACCCCCCTGTCGAAAAAGGTGTCATTCCGACCGAAGGGAGGAATCTGTCAGTTTAAAATCAAGGAAATTTTGCATATTTGGATAGAAATAGATTTCTCGCTTCGCTCGAAATGACAATAAGCTGAACTGCTACTAAAAATAAAATGTTGATCAACAAAAAATAATAATGGTTTTCTCTGTGAAACTTCGTGACTTAGTGTCTTTGTGGCAAAAGAAACCAGGCTGAATAGCTATATTTTTAAATTGATGAATTTTTCATTATTTACTAAATATGCGTCGATTATTCAAATATATAATCCTATTTATTGTCATCATCGTTTTACTTATTTCTACGCTTGTATTGATGACACAAACAGCCCCATTTAAAAACTGGCTGCGCCATAAAATTGTAACCGAAATAAACAAATCAATCAATGGGCAATTGAAAATCAGGCATTTGGGAGGCAACCTTTTAACTCATTTTAAGATTACTGATGTACTTTTGACATCTCAAGGTGACACGATTTTATATTTGTCTCAATTAACCATAAATTTTTCACCCAGTCGGCTGCTCAAAAGCGAAATCCTGGTGCGAGTCATCGCCTTTGATGCGATGGATTTACGACTGAAACAATTGCCGGACAGCACCTGGAATGTGACAAATCTAATAATAACTGAAGATAAGCCAGATACTTCCGCGCCTAAAAAATTTGTCTGGCGACTTTCTTTTGAGGATATTCAATTAAACAATGCCGGCTTAACGATTGAACCATTAATGGTTTCGCCTGCTATTCCCCAAAAAATTGATGGCTTAAATTTTCATGCTGCACTTCTTTACGATGATCGGGGGCTGAATGTAAAACTCAGGAATCTGAAATTACAAGCTCGAAAGCCTCAATTTACGATAAATGAACTTTCTTTTCTTCTTTTTAATCGAGGAAATGAGCTGTCGGTGGAACAATTGAAATTGCGAACTGACCACAGCAGAATAAGTGGTAACGCGACAATTAATTTTGCTGATCATTCAAGTTATAAAATTGAACTCTTTGCCCAGCAGATAGATTTTGGTGAAATTACAAGTTTTATTCCTGATTTCCCATTGCGTGGCTCCCCAACTTTAGCATTAAAAGGTTACTATGAAAATGATTCACTAGGATTTTTTACAACCCTGCAAGATAGTCAACAACTCTTTGAGCTAAATGGTCATATAAGTGCCTTAAGCAAAAAGCCGCAATACATTGTAACTGGCAATATTCATAACCTTGATCTTGCCTACTGGTTAAATGATCCCTCATTTTCATCCGAGATTAATGGCAAATTTTCCATAATCGGCGGCGGATTTGAACCGGATTCCACAAAACTAAAACTGGCGGCAAATTTCCAGAATTTAAAGCTATTTCAAAATTCGATAGAAAAATTATCGATAAAAGCACATTACCAGTACGGCAATGTCAATGGTGACATCCATGCTTCGAGTAATTTGGGTCGTGTATCAGTGAGTGGCAAATTCTTTGATATTTGGGGAAAACAAAATTTTTCTCTTAGAACGAAACTTGCTGGCTTCAATATAGCAGACCTTATTTCGAATGATGAGCTTCAATCAGACATTAACTTAACACTGATAGCCGACGGAAATCATTTTAATCCTGAAACCATGTCCACTAAGGTCCAGCTCAATCTTTATCCATCTAAAATTGCCAATCTAACAGTGGATACATTACTCGCAATTGGTGACATCAACAAAGGTTTTTACGCAATCGATACACTGCAACTTGACAGCCCAATCGGATTTCTAGCCCTATCGGGAAAGGGCGATTGGCAAACTAACAATGATTTACGTTTTCACGTTCGTCCAGGTGATTTAGAGATGTTAAAAACGAAATTGAAAGCAGATAATTTGGAAGTTAATGGAAGCGTATCTGGACAAATAACTGGTAAAATCGATTCGCTGAATTTAAATGCAACATACAAACTGTCAGATGTTCTGTTCAACAAACTGAGCGTTGATTCCATTGAAGGAAATTTTTCCAGCTTTTACGGGTCAGATAGTATTTATGGACGGTCACTGATGCATTTAAAAAACGGGTTGTTTAATAATTTACCACTTGAAGCTGCAGATATTGAAACGGAATTTTTGGAAAATCTTTTAATCACATCTCTAAATTTCACCCAGCAGGATAGCATAAATGGACAAATAAGAGCATTATTCCAGGTGGATAACACGCCTCAATTGACGATACCAATGATAGCTCTCAATCTCAAGGATAACGAATGGACGGGTGGTTCTGATTCGATGAAGATTGTGTTTGGCGATAGCAATTACAATTTTCAAAATGTAAGGTTTACTTCTGGTGACCAATTTATCCAGATCAATGGGGTTTTGGATCTTAATGAGCAGGAGGACCTAATACTGAATATTTCGAACGTCGATTTAAAACCCTTTTCAGATTTACTCGATAAGCATTCTCTATTCAGCGGTAAATTGGACTTCAAAACACACTTGCAAGGCACGGCTGAACATCCGTTTATCGAAGGAGAATTTGTGATCCGAAATGGGAAGGTTAGAGAGTTCTTGTTTCAAACGCTCGATGGCAATTTTGATTATAAGGATGAATTGCTATCGTTAAAATCGGTCGTTCAAATCGATGAAAATATAAGTTTGAAAGGTACCGGACAATTACCTGTGAATTTGTCGTTAACCAAACAGGATACAATTCTCTACCAAACCAGGCCAATTCAAATCGAACTAACAACAACAGCATTGGACATGGGTGTGTTAATGGCGTTTTCCGATCAAATCAGAACAGCAAACGGATCGATTGATTGTGATTTGAACATCACTAACACGTTACAGAAGCCCTATCTAACCGGTTCATTAACAGTAGCAAATGGTACCTTTGAAATCCCCAAATATGGTATGAATTACAAAGACATAAAATTGAACCTCGAATTAGATAGCACAAATTTTTCTTTGAAGAATTTCCAACTACAAAGCAGCGAAGGTGCCATAACAGCTTCAGGAGGAGCGGATATCGGTTATACAGATCAATCGACAATTTTAACGAACGTTAATTTAAACATTAATTCAAATAATTTCCTTGCTGCGAGCAATAAAGATTTTGAAGTCAGGTTCAATAGCAAACTCAATCTTCAGGGAGATTTAACCAATCCGAAATTTGGGGGATCGGTTACTGTTTTGCGTTCTCGTTTTTACCTGCCGGCATTCGAAGGTTCTCGTACCGTTGAATCGAAAGAATCCCTACCGTTATTGGTTTTAGCGCAATACGATTCGACAAAACCCGGCCAGCTACTTCGTGAAAAAAAACAGCGGTCTTCTTCCACCCTTGTCCAAAATTTACGCGGAAATATTAAAATAAATATTCCTCGAAATACCTGGCTTAAAGGGCCGGATATGAATATGGAAATCGCTGGTGAATTAGACCTGGTAAAATCAGGACTGAATTTTGAGATGTTTGGTTCCATCAGAATTATTCGAGGTAATTATACTCTTTATGGTAAGCGGTTTGATATAAAAAAGGGTAATTTCACCTTCCAGGGCGGTATCGAATTTAATCCAGTGGTGGAACTCGAAGTACAGCATGTTTTTCGTGGGACCGATAAGGAGAAGAAGATTTTAAATTTGCAAATCACAGAACAAATACTCAATCCAACACTTCAGTTTAGTTTGAATGATATCAAAATTGAAGAAACAGATGCTATTTCATACCTGCTGTTTGGCCGTAGTGTTGATGAATTGACGCACGGGGAAAAATCAGAAATAGGGCAGCAGCCAGGCATGACGAGTAGTGGTATGATCAAAAAACTGCTTGCAGGTCAATTGGCAGGTCAAATCACTCGACGTCTTCAGAAAAAACTCAATTTAGATGTGATCGAATTTAAAGGTGAGAAAGATTGGCGACAGGCATCAATCGTAGTGGGCAAGTATATTACCAATGATTTGTTTCTCAGTTATCAACGAGAATTTAGTATGGGAAAAACGAACGAGGTGGTGCCGGAGCAGGTTGCATTGGAATATGAGATTAACCGTTTATTATATCTGCAAGCGACAAAAGGTGACGATAAAGCCACTGGATTCGACTTGATCTGGAAATTTGAGCGATGATTTATCTATGCTCGCTAAGGGTTGAAATGTAACATGTTATATAGTGGCTGAACGAAAAGTTGATCTCTCTGTCATTCCGAGTGGAGCGAAGCGGAGTCGAGGAATCTATATATCCCAATAATTCAGTGTATTATCCAGATTCCTCGCTCCGCTCGGAATGACAGGTTTCTTGAAAATTTTTGGTTTTTGTTCAAACACTATATATTCTAAAAATATTGCACTCATTTAAACACCGTAGCGCGAAAAGGACTTACGCCCTACGCCCCACGCGCTACGCTCTACTGTATTTTAATGATTGTCTTAGGTTTCCAATTTAGAGAATATATGGCATGTTACATTTTAACCCTTAACGAGTATAGTAACCAACAATTATGGAGAAAAGCCATGTCACTATCAGATATTTTAGCCTACATTAGTCAAGTATTGCATTTTCCGTTGTTTACAGTAAAAAATACTACTGTCACGCTTACCTCTCTAATCATGTTTTTTTTGGTAATGGTAGTATTTCTGTTATTGTCCAGAATTTTTCTTAAAATTGTACTATCAAACCTGCTTTCTCGACTTAAGATGGATGAGGGGACACGTTACAATTTATTGCGCATCACGCACTACGTTGCATTAGTAATTGGTGCAATCATTGCCTTTCAGTTTATTGGTATCGATCTCAGTGGACTGATCGTTATTTTTGGATTTCTTTCTGTGGGAATTGGTTTCGGATTGCAAAACATAACTTCGAATTTCGTTTCTGGATTGATTATCCTGTTCGAGCGCCCTATTAAAGTTGGCGATCGTGTAACGGTTGGCGACATTGAGGGTGATGTTATCGAAATTAACATACGATCAACTACTGTACGCTCTTTGAACAATATTTCCATCATTGTGCCGAATTATGATTTTATTTCCTCAAGAGTTGTTAATTGGTCTCATGGCGATCGGAAAGTTAGAATGGACCTTGATGTAGGCGTCCATTATAATTCAGATCTCGATGCAGTGTTACGTTGTTTAGATCAAGTAGCTCACGAACATGCGGAAGTATTGAAAACTCCTGCGCCAGATATACTATTTATGGGATTTGGCGACTCGTCATGGAATATGCGATTACGGGTCTGGATCGATAATCCCAAGCATCATCAAACTGTACGTTCGGAAATTAATTGTGCCATCGTCCGTAAATTCCGTGAAAATAAGGTTGAAATTCCATATCCGCAAAGAGATTTACACGTTCGTTCGCCTTTGCCTGTACCGCTCAGCTCGATAGCTGAGCAAAGCCAGGAAATCGCTTGAGAAAAAAGAAGCTAAGGCGAAGACTGAGGTTAAGGTAATTAAATAGTGATTGAACGAAAGCTAGTAAAACCTGTCATTCCGAGCGGAGCGAAGCGGAGTCGAGGAATCTGTATATCCTGATAAATTGGTGGGTTAATCAGATTTCTCCCTTCGGTCGAAATGACAAAAGCAGGACTTTTCGTTCAGGCACTAAATATCTTGAATAACTGGAAACAATATATATTTTTTCATTAAACGAATGGAGGTATCATCATGGAGATACATTTTATTCAACACTCAAAATATGGATTAGAAAATCATGGTATTAGAAATGTTAGAAATGTGTTTTGGAATATTCCAAGGCCAACATTAGTCGAAGAGGCAATTTGCAGGCGGGAAGGTCATCTCGCCTATTACGGACCTCTTGTAGTACGTACAGGACAGTATACCGGGCGTTCAGCAAAAGATAAATTTATTGTTCGAGAACCTTCGAGCCAGGATAAAGTCTGGTGGGGAGATGTTAATAATGCAATGGATCAAGAACATTTTGATTCTCTCCACCACCGTCTTTTAGCTTACTGGCAGGGAAAGGATCTTTTTGTTCAGGATTGTTTTGCCGGCGCAGATCTTAAATACCGCATGCCTATTCGTATCATAACAGAAATGGCCTGGCACAGTGTGTTTGTTCGTAATATGTTCATTCAACCCCAATTGGATCAATTGGCAGACCATGTGCCGGAATTTACGGTGTTGCACGCACCTAATTTCCATGCCATTCCCAGCTTCGACAAAACCCGTTCAGAAGTGTTTGTTGTGATTAATTTTGGTGAAAAATTGGTTTTAATTGGCGGGACACAATATGCTGGTGAAATTAAAAAATCGATCTTTACAATTTTAAACTATGTTTTTCCCCAAAAAAATGTGCTTTCCATTCACTGTTCAGCAAATATGGATTCCAATGAAAAAGTAGCCATCTTCTTTGGGCTTTCTGGTACGGGAAAAACCACCCTGTCTACTGATTCTTCCAGAGTTTTAATTGGTGATGATGAACATGGATGGAGTGAGGATGGCATTTTTAATATTGAAGGCGGATGTTATGCTAATAATGTGACGGATCAAATTGATTTAAATGATGATTCTTTAACTGAAAATACTCGTGCGGCTTATCCCATTAGTCACATTCCATCGGCCTCGAGTACAGGAGTTGGAAACCATCCCTCTAACATAATTATGTTAACTGCTGATGCATTCGGTGTTTTACCGCCCGTTGCAAAACTTACTCCGGAACAGGCAATGTACCATTTTCTATCGGGTTATACAGCAAAAGTAGCTGGAACGGAAAAAGGTGTAACAGAACCCCAGGCTACCTTTAGCGCCTGTTTTGGAGCTCCTTTTATGGCGCTTTCTCCAATTATTTATGCCAACATGTTAAGAGAAAAAATCAAGAAACATAACGTAAATGTATGGCTGGTTAATACCGGCTGGAATGGTGGACCTTATGGTGTTGGAAAACGGATTAAAATTGCCTTTACGCGGGCAATGGTTAGGGCTGCAATCGATGGAAAATTAAAAAATGTCGCTATGACAAATTTCCCTAATTTTAATCTTTCTATTCCTGCTTCATGTCCCGATGTTCCTGCAGAGGTTTTAAATCCTCGAAACACATGGCAAGACAAAGCAGCCTATGATGAACAAGCGAAAAAACTAACGACTATGTTTGCAAAAAATTCTAAGAGTTTTGAAAAGGATGTCCCGGAAGAAGTACGTTCAGCCGGACCAAAACCAAATTAAATCGCTACAGCTTGAATGTTAAGAAGAGATAAACAGCAAATTCTTTAAATATGAATGAGGTTATTGTTCTTATTAAAATAGAGATAATAAATTGATCAAGTGCCTGATGTTGCCTGGTTTGGCGAAAACCTTGACAGTCCTAAAGGGAGCATTATTGTTTTATTAGGGAAATAGAGATTTGTAAGATTGAATACAGGAGAATTTTCAATGAGCATTTTAATTTTAGTCGTATTTATGTCACTATCAATTTCAGGAATGTGTTCGCTGTTCGAGGCTGTACTTTACTCAACCCGAATAGGAACACTGGAAGCAGTCAAAGCGAAAGACAAAAAAAAGTCACTCGCCGAAAAACTGCTTCACATGAAAAGGGAAATTTCCGTACCTATCGCATCGATTCTTGTTTTGAATACCATAGCCAATACAGCAGGAGCGACAATTGCTGGCATGTATGCAGCAAAAGAACTCGGCCCTTCGTTGGTTCCCCTGTTTTCAATCTTGATTACATTTAGCATACTCTTTTTCTCAGAAATTATACCCAAGACTGTGGGAGCAGTACGATGGAGAGGTCTCTGGCCCTATATTGTTTGGCCGCTTATCTTTATGAAAACTATTCTGAATCCCTTGATTTTTTTCATTCGAAGATTAATGAATGTATTAACAAAAGACGTCAAATTTACAACCATTACAGAAGAAGAAATTATTGCTGCTGCTCGCATCGGGGCTAAAGAAGGTGAAATAACTGAACAGGAGCATTTAATTATCGACAATTTGATAAATTTAGAAAATAGGATTGTACGGGAGATTATGACCCCGCGTACTGTAATTTTTTCTTTAGAAGCAAATTTAACAGTTCAGGAAGCTCTCGAAATTGCAAATGAAAAAGGATTGACCCGTATACCTGTTTACGAGCAAGATAAGGAAAATATTATCGGCTATGTTATGTTTCATGACATTAGTTCTGCAAAAAATTTAGTCCAGCCGCCCAGGACACTTAAGGACATTGTTAGAACTATTTCGTTTGTACCTGAAAATACGAATTGCTTGTTACTTTTGTTTGATTTCTTGAAAGCTCGAAAACATATTGCAATCGTCACAGATGAATTTCATGGCGTTGCTGGTTTAGTGACTTTAGAGGATTTAATTGAAACACTTCTTGGCACTGAAATTGTGGATGAAACTGATAAAGTAATTGATTTACAGAAAATTGCCAGGAAGAAAAAGATGAGATAAACTTAAAATCAGAAGGAGTCATAAAATGAATTGGAAATGGATCGTCATTTTAATTTTATTTATTTTAGTAGTTATTTTTACGGCTCAAAATTACGAGGTTGTGGAAATAAAATTTCTATTTTGGACATTAAGGATGAGTCGGTCAATTATCATATTTTTGTCCGTCCTTGTCGGCACTATTCTTGGTATTTCTTTATCTGTGTTTGGAAAAAAGAAAAGTAAGCCTTAAAATTAAATAATCAGGAGAAAAATAATGACACGGTTCATCAAAAGATCATCGAAAAAAATCGGTCTTCCCCCGGGTACGCTCGTCCATGTGGGAGAAAGAAAAATTGAAAAGACGAGAATTCGAATTATCGATTATGATGAAACAAATTTGCAAGAAAAAGAGGTGAAAACAATTGAAGAATGCTTCCCTTTTAAGGAAGAACCAACCATTACCTGGATCAATATCGATGGTCTTCATGAAGTAGAGATCATCGAAAAAATTGGGAATCATTTTAACATCCATCCACTTATTTTAGAAGATATCGTTCACACGGGACAGCGCCCCAAAATGGAGGACCACGAAAGTTATGTTTACATCGTGTTGAAAATGCTTTTTTAC
>SMTZ1_10008198_pt1 | contig 13122 bp, 14 predicted proteins | sample DeeMarSWOR136_30_FD_25667 | JGI IMG/M metagenome (IMG submission 25667) | reverse complement strand
GCGATACCCACACCACCGTAAAGAAGCAGAGTAAATAAAACCATGGGGGCCCATGGGGATGGACCTTTTATCAATCTTATTATTATCTCCATCACCAAAAAGATGAGCCAACCCCAAAACCAGATGAGAGCAGCATCGAAGATAAGTGTGCTAATGGCTTTGTTTTTAATCCTCTTTTTCATCAATAACCTCTTCGCCTATAAATACTCTCTTTGTTCCCTCTGTACTCTCCGACGTTTGCCTCTTGCCATAAATTCCAACACCTCATCAAAACAGGGTAGTGCAGCCCTTCCACCCAAGTCTCTGCACTTTAAGGCAGCCACTGCATTTGAAAAATCCAGAGAGCACTTAAGGTCCCAAGCTTCAAAGAGAGCTCTAATGAATGCGGCATGAAATACATCACCTGCTCCTGTGGTATCGCGGCAGTTAACCTCATAGGCAGGGGAATGGTAAAACTTACCATCATAAAACGCGAGTGCTCCTTCCTCCCCCAGTGTTACCCCTGTTACACAAGGTCCTCTCTCTGCTATTTTTACAAGAGCCTCCTTCAGATCAGGTATACCCGTAAATCTCTCTGGAAAATGCCTCTCCCCAATCAAAATATCCACTAACGAAACCAGTTCGACTGTCTCCTCTGAGATCCTCTCCGCATCCATTACCACCACCATCCCTTCCTCTTTTGCCCACTGAGCTGCCTGAACAGAGGCAGCAGCATCGTGACCGTCAACCAGTAGAACTATTGCTGAACAGACTATGTTACGAGGCACTTCAACAGGGTGGATAACAAGACGTTCATCACGGTCCCAGATGATAGTCCGCTCTCCAGTATTCTGATCGATAAGGATAAAGGCACACTGATTCCTGGCACCTGGTACCACTACCACTCCTTCAGTGTCTACTCCCTCATCTTCCAGGCTCTTTCGAGAATAGTGTCCACAATCATCATCCCCAACTTTACCTAAATACCTAGTTTTAAGCCCCAAACGCTGGCAGGCAACCATGGCAGTTGCTGCTTGACCACCACCCTGCTGCCTAAAATCAATCATTTTAAGCTTGCTGTCAAATTCTGGAAAATGGGGGATTACGCAGAGATGATCTACAGCATTTAGACCCAGACCCACCACATCATATGCCTTGTTGCTGGGTAATGGGAAATGGAGTTTCACCAAAAAACCTCTAATGGTTCTTCTCTATGAAATTGAGAGGAGAGAATTCTTACTTGTTTGTCTAATCCCTCTTCCTAAAGGCTAAAAATGTCTTTTTATTTTCCCCCTCACCCCTTTCCAGAAAGTCAACCTCTAAAGGGGTGCCAATTTTAATAGCATTGGGATTTTTGATGCTCACACCTAGGATACGGGCACTGATCTTTAGACCCTCTTCAAGTTGAACAATGCCTGAGCAGTAGTGATTCTTTCGATCATACCCCTCTTCAATCATAAAAGTTGGACCAACCGCAATAACTGTATAGGCAACTAATATGCCTTTCCCTTTTAACTCGATCCATTCCATTTCTCCATCATAACAACGAGTGCACAGAGGACGAGGTGGTAAGTACATTGATTTGCATCCTTTACATTGTGATGCCATGAGCCTCTTCTCACTTAAGAATTTATTAAAGGACGTACTGTTAAACTCTCTTAGTTCCATCATCACTTCTACCTCCTCTCATAGATGTGGACGACACAGGTTCCACCAGTTGCCCCTACATTATGAGTAAGGGCTAAATCGACATCGGGTACCTGCCTTTCACCTGCCTCCCCTCTCATCTGTTTCCAGATCTCTATTACCTGACCTACTCCAGACGCACCAATAGGATGACCCTTTGCCTTCAACCCCCCTGAGGTGTTGATCGGTTTTGTTCCTTTGAGCGAAGTTCTCCCTTCTTCAACTGCTCTCGCTCCTTCTCCAGGCTTAAAAAAACCAAGGTCTTCACTAGCCATAATCTCTGCAATAGTGAAACAGTCGTGAACTTCTGCAATTTTGATATCCTGAGGACTCACACCAGCCATCTGATAAGCCTCTTCTGCCGCTGCCTTAGCTCCTTCCAAAGATGTGACATTATCCCGATTATGCATCGCACAACCACTCCCCTGTCCTGTCCCAATGATGTAGATGGGTTCATCTGTGAAGTTCTTAGCTAATTCTTCTGCAACCAGCAGGAGGCAAGCTGCTCCATCAGTAATAGGAGAGCAGTCATAGAGCCTCACGGGCCATGCAACAATAGGATTTGCGTGCCCATCCTTAAGAAAATCCCATTCGTCTTTCCAGGTAGGCAATGCACTCTCCTTTTCTTTGGCTTTAGCAATCTTTCTGTTCATAAGGTCTCTTATAGTAGCTTTGAATTGAGCCTTGGGGTTCAAGGCACCATTGTCGTGATTCTTGATCCCTACCCCCATGAAGTGTTCCACTGTGGCTCCATACTTTTCCATGTAAGCAGTTGCGATAGCTGCATAGAGTCCAGGAAAGGTAAAACCTGCCGGAGCTTCATAAAGAACATCACTAGCAGCGGCTAACGTGTCCGTTACCCTTTCAGTGGGAAGATTGGTCATCTTTTCTGTTCCTCCTACCAGGACCACATCATAAAAACCTGCAGAAATGGCGATCAGGGCATCGCGGATGGCTAGTCCTCCACTCGCACAGGCATCTTCTACTCGGGTTGCTGGCTTTGGAATCAATCCTATCCAATTTGCTGGCTTTGGAATCAATCCTATCCAATCGGCCATGATGGGAGCAAGGTGTAACTGCCCCTCGAAAAGGTCACTAGAAAAATTTCCCACATACAGTGCCTCAATATCACTCACTTCCATTCCTTTATCTACCGAATTTCTCATTTCACTAAAAGCTTCAACAAATAGGTCTCGCGTGGTCTTTTCTTTAAAAACCCCAAACGTGGACATCCCTGCACCTACTATTGCTACACCCCTGCTTAAAATTCTCCTTTTTCCTGCCATCCTTATTCTCCTATTAGATATTAGTATTCAACTGCCGTTTTAATTAGGACACACATTTACGCAGATAGCTGCAGAAAAATAGTCTTTCAAACTGTCTTATAAGTGCTAAGTACTTAGTAATAACTGGCGAGAAAAACAATTTGTTACTCATCGTTTGCCACTTATTACTCACTTTTTACCCTTGATGATTTCATGGTAAAGTTCACTTGCCATTGTACTATTAAGTGTTTTTAGTACCTCATAGTGTTCTCTCGCTGCTTCCTCATTACCCTTTAGAATATAAACATGCCCGAGTTTGCTATGAGCAAATGCATTGTCTGGTTTAATTTTTATTGATTGTTTAAATGCAGCTACTGCATCATTATATTTCTTCAATTGGTAGTAAGCGTATCCTAAAGCATAGTAAGCATTGGCATGATCAGGCTCTAATTGAATTACTCTTTCTAATGCCTCTATCGAATCTTTATACTTACCTAGCTTTTCATAAGTAATCCCCAAATTGTAATATGCTTCCGTGAATCCCGGGTTAAATTCGATAGCTTTTTTAAAATAAAATATGGCTTCTTTAAATTTATCCGCAAGCATTGATTCCGTACCCTTACTATGTTGACGTAGTGCCTCCAGTTCTGTGGGGGACAAACCATCTCTTGGTATCTCTTCTTCAGAAAAAACAGAGCTGAAAAATACTAAAAGCACGATTATAATAATACTAATTCCTCTAACCACTGAAACTCCTTAATGGTCTTATAAATTAGTCAGACCATATCCCCTTCTTCATTTCCTTTGCCTCCCTCTGGTAATGTTCAAACTCCTCACTATACTTAAAAGGAAGCTTTCTATCAATACGAGCATTACCTTGTTTGATGATCTCCGCATTTAAAAACGTACCATCTAAGAGGTAAACATACGCGAGCATCTGACCTTCTCTACCTACTTTCTGTCGATCATATTTAAGTTTTATCTCCTTTCCTACTACCACCTCTCTAATGAAGGTTTCAGACTGTGTGCTCGTATCAACACCAATAAGTCTTACCTTCTCGCCGTTGTTTAAGACGAGGATATTCCCCCCCACTACCTTAACAACTTTTAGAGGTCGGGTGTAAATATAGGTAATGGTTAAAACGGCTATGAGGACCAATAAGGTTATATAGAAATTTTTTTTAACCTTATCTACTCGTATATCTCTCTTTACCATTGTGCTCCTCTATACCATAAACTCACTTAAATATAAAGGGTAAAGGAAATAAATAACTGGATTTTCTTTCAAACGGATAAATAGTGTATTATTTCATACAGCACATAAGTAATTAGTGTCTGATCGAAAACTCACTTTCGTCTTTTAGAAATTAGAAGCACGTGCGAAGCTTCCCGTAGGAATTAATCCGAAACAACAACCAAAACCTCGGAATTTTGATGTATGTGTTTGGAACTTTATGTAATTCAATATTCGAATTTGTTCCGAATTTTGAAATTTGATATGAGGATTTTTACCTGAACGAAACTTTTCACTCTGGCATTAATTATTACTTGGGGCATAAAATTGTTTACCCCGTTAGAAAAAAAGTCCTGACACTATGGGAGAGTGTGAAAGAAACATGTTTGTGCAATGTGTAAGACCTCAACCAAACTTTCTAACAGGGTAAACTATTTATTGACCCTATTAATAAGATGAATTTAGGGAAAAAATTAAAGATTTTTTTCAACATTGTCGATTCTTAACTATGAACGGATTGGTAACTGTTCTAAGGATTTTAAATAGTATCTATGGTTCAACTAAGGAGGAGATATGTTAATAGTAACTCCAAGGGCTAAGGAAAAACTTAAAGAGGTTTTACAAAAGCAGACAACAGATCCAGATGTAGCTATTAGGGTTACTTCTAATTATTCAATGCCAAACTGCTTAGATTTGGTTTTAGACAAAGAAAAAAAGGGAGATCAGGTAGTGGAAAGTAGAGAGGGTATAAAGATATTGCTTATACGGTCTGATTTAGCCCAGGGGCTAGAGGGAATGGTTCTTGATTACAAAGAAACGCTTCAAGGTGCAGATTTCACCATATCGAAGCTCACTCGTCATTGAAGCAAATCACAAGGAGGCATTAAAAGGCAGGTTTTAAAGCAAGGAGGACGAGCCTTATGGAAGGAGATAAAATAGAAAAAAAGATTCATCCAATTTTTCACACACCTCAAGACTCGATATTTTCTAAACGATGGAAGAAGAAAATGGGAAGAATGCACTATAATTAATGCCACCCTTAAAGGAATGAGCATAAAGTTTTACACACATGAGAAAATCAATGTAGGTTCAACCCTCTGCTCAGAGATAGCTGTTCCCATAGAATTAGAACCCATCAGTCTCATGGGGGTAGTAAGGTGAATTGATGAGTGTGTGGATAATTTCATTGGTGGTATCGAATACAATGATGTAGTGGATGATGATAGACTCTTGCACATTCAATCCATTATTTCTACTAACTCTTTTCTACGGCATAGGATGTATACCTGCTGTGTGGTATATTCACCCATCTCATCCTTAAATATTCTTAATTGGTACTTCAGACAGAATACAGTGTGGTACTTGCATTTATATATGGTGTGTGTGCTTTTTAGAACCGGTTCATAAAGATGACCCATCTACGCAAACGGTGTTTCCTTTGGCACCACGCAGAAACCCGGGCACCTTTACCAAGTAAAAACAGCTCAAACAACATGCTCCTGTGTGCTCTTCGATATACTACCATCTTCAGTCTCTGGTGTTTTCTCACCATACGATCCTTGAATTCCACCTGTAACTCTTTACCATCCCAGGTGCGTACACACGTAAGCTCACTCAGAAACCTCTTCCAACTCGGATATTTAATATCGATCCCCTGCTGAATCAATAATCCCTTTATCCGGTTGATGTGCATGGTCCCCTCTTTCTTCAGCTCCTGCAGTTCGCTTAAATCCCTGGCATCTGTCGTAACACGCCTCGCATTACTCCCCTCACTGAATGCCAGTTCCCAGGTGCTTTTTACTTAAAATTCAAAATTATTGCCATCATTGTAAACTAAATTGTGGTGCCATTCGTCATATACTATAGATAATAGATATAAAAGGGAGTGAAATTATGATAAAGTCACATTGATCTACCTCAGACGTTTCAGAGCAATTTAACACGCCAGGTTCACAACCCAAATAGATTAATGAGCATGGAGTAAAAAAGAATCCAACGCTTATGTCAGATAACGATAATCAAATTACACGGCTGGTAGAAAAGGCAAGAACAGGAAACAAGAACTCACTAGAACAACTGGTGGATTATTTTTATGGAGACATTTTCCGTATGGTGTACTACCGAATTCCTTCCCGGATGGATGCAGAAGATTTAACGCAGGAGATTTTCATGCAGATGATTAAGAGCTTACTCAATTTAAAGGATTCAAGTCTGATAAGACCCTGGTTATTTCGCCTTGCTTTAAATCGGATCAGAGATTTTCATCGAAAGAAAAGCATTTTATCTTTTTTCGGTTCAACAGGAGAAATAGATGTCGATGTCCAGGTTAAATCAGATAACCATCCTGATCCTATAAAAAATTTAATGCAGAAAGAATTTAAGTTGCAGTTCCAGAAGTTTACAGAGAGTTTGTCACGATGGGAACGAGAAGTATTTATACTGAGATTCTTAGACCAACTGGAAATCAAGGAAATTGTTCAGATTTTGAAAAAGAATGAAAACACGGTCAAGACCCATTTATACAGGGCAGTGAAAAAACTCCGATGGAACTCTGAACTTCATGACCTGCTTAGGGGAGAAGAATCATGAAAAACCAAGAGATACATCTAAATGAAGATCAAATGATCCGTGCTGTTGTGGATGAGAACGACCTGACTACTTCCGAGCGAAATCACCTTTCTCGATGTTCTGTGTGCCAGAAGGAAAAACAGGAGTTTGAACAAGCGTTAACTCGCTTGGGAGATATCTCAAAAGAACTGGTGCCTTTACCCCGGAGAAGGTTCATACCTGCTGTTCAGGGAAGTCGCAGTTCATTGAGATGGCGACCAGCCATGGCGGCAGGATTTATAGTTGTTCTTTTAATGATAGCAATCTGGTGGACTTGGCTTTTTACAAGATTCCAAGAAAATGGGTCTCTACAACTTACCCAGAAAGTGGAGAGCGATCAACAGTTTATGGCAGGAATTACGTTCATAGAAGATGATGCTCTCCCAGATCGTTATCTTGATATTATAGGTAGTTCCAATGATGATGACTATGATGTTTATTATGATGATGAATTTTTGGAATTTATTCTTCCTTTGTAGGAGGATCACAACACTGTGTGGGAAAATCCTGCACTTAAACTTAATAACCTAATTCAATAAGGAGGTACAAAATGAGAAGAGTAGTGTTTTATGTCCTGATGTGTTTTCTTGTACTATCCGGTGTCAGCATGGCACGGGATCGTGACCATTCTAAGGATGGAATAGAAGATTTGCCCCGTGGTAAATGGTGGAGAATGCCAGATGTGGCGAAAGAGCTGAACATAGGCTCTGATGAGCAGGCAAAACTTGACGATCTATATTATAAGCACCGAAATCAGATGATAGACCTCAAAAGCGAGTTAAAAAAGGAACAGATTGCACTAGAGTGGTTTATCGAAAAAGAAAAATTGGACGAATCTGCTTGTATGGATCAATTTCAAAAGGTACTTAGTACTCGCAATAAGCTTTCCATTGAACGCTATAATTTTCTCATTGAAGTGCGAAAATTATTGGGCTATGAACGGTTCTTGCAGCTCAGACCAAAATTCAACCAACTCAAGGAGGAGCGATCTCAAAGAGATAAGGGAAGAAAAGTGCCCAGAGGAAGAGGAGACATGTAAATAGCTCTATAGTGGTTTTGGACAGAATTTCAGCTGATGTTTTTCACCCATTGAAATGGGAGGTAGTTTTCATTCAAAGAATCATTAAATCTATGAATAGTTGAATAAGAGTCTGAACATTGTTAAGGCTTCAACGACGTACTGTTTGAAGAGTTGCTAGACTAAATCAAACTTCTACTTGATTCATCTAAGTAGCAGAAAGTCGGGGTAAAAATAAAATGTCTAAGAAAAAGCAGGAGATAGCATGACGGGATGCATAAAGGTTTTTACAATAATTATATTGTTTTTATGGTTCGCCATCAATAATATAAAAGCCGAGGAAATACTCACCTGGGAAGAGTGCGTCAAAGAGGCAAAGAAAAATCATCCTGATTTATTTTCAGGAAAGGAAATAGTAAATCAGGCTAAAGCAAACAAGGTAATTACTATAAGTAACATTTTACCTCAGATAAGCAGTGACTTTAACCAAAAATATTCAAAAAGAGACGTCACCGTGAGAACTGATACTTACTCCTATAACACAAGCAGCGACTTAAACCAAATTGATACATACTCAAATGAAACAAGTGGTGTCGTAAACGGAAAGACTTCAAAAAGAGACATCACCGTGAAAACTGATACCTACTCATATGGAGTGAACGCAACACAATTATTATTCGATGGTTTTAAAACCTTTTATGATATAAGAGCCTCCTCAAAAACCATTACCGCAACACAATACAATTATGAAGTAATCTCATCCAACGTAAGGCTGAGATTAAGAACTGCGTTTGTTGAGCTTTTAAGGGCACAGGTGCTCTTAAATATCACTGAAGATATCTTAAATCGCCGAAAGCAGAACGTGGAGCTAGTAAGATTGCGCTATGAGGCAGGACGAGAACATAAAGGTTCACTATTAACAGCTCAAGCTAATTTAGCCCAGGCTGAGCTTGAGGTTATTCTGGCCAAACGGAATATTGATTTATCCCAGAGACGACTCACTAAGGAATTAGGTCGAATGAAGCTAACCCCCATTAGAGTAGAAGGAAATTTTGAGAGTCAATATTTTTCCCGAAGGAAACCTGATTTTGAAGGTGTGTCTGAAAGCAATCCCCTCTTACAAGAACTTACTGCTCAGAAAGAGGCAGCACGATTGAACCTAAAGTCTGCCAAGGCAGTGTTCTTCCCTCAGATTTATGCCAATGTGAGCATCGGGAGAATAGCCTCATACTGGCCACCTAATCAGGATGAATGGTCGGTCGGGGTGAGCCTATCCCTCCCCTTATTTGAAGGGGGCCGTCGAGTAGCTGAAGTCTCAAGAACTAAAGCCATATTTAACCAGGCGCAGGCAGATGAGAGAAGTGGTCGAGACAGTATTATCTTGACCTTGGAAAATACCTGGACCAATTTTCAAGACGCAGTTGATACGGTGGAAGTAGAAAAAAACTTACTAAATGCAACTCAAGAACGTGCAAAGATTACTCGAGCGCTGTACTCTAACGGCCTGGTTTCATTCGATAACTGGACTATCATTGAAGATGATCTAGTGAGGAGCAAGAAATCTTTATTAGTTGCTCAGGCAAATGCCTTAATTGCTGAAGCTAATTGGATTCAGGCAAAAGGTGGGACATTAGATTATGAGAAATAGAAAGTGGAAGATTTATCTCGGCGTGCTCATTGCTTTAGTTTCCTTGGCAAGTGTAGTAATAAAAATAAGAAATGACAAGACCTCTCATCAAGTAATGAAAGAGATAAACCCTCGATATGGAAGCATCAGTACATTCATATCGACAACCGCCACGGTCCAACCCCAGAACCGCCTAGAGATAAAACCACCGATTAGCGGTCGTATTGAAAAGATTTTAGTGAATGAGGGTGAAAGAGTAAAGGCTGGCCAAATTTTAGCCTGGATGAGTTCAACAGAAAGGGCTGCCCTTTTAGATGCTGCCAGTGCGCAGGGTGAAGAAACCCTAAAGTATTGGCAGGAAGCGTATAAACCCACTCCTCTCATAGCTCCTATTGAGGGAGAGGTGATTGTGAGGGCAGTTGAACCAGGTCAAACTGTTACCTCTGCGGAAGCGGTTATTGTATTATCAGATCGTCTCATTGTGAAGGCTCAAGTTGATGAAACCGATATTGGAAAGGTCAAGCTTGGGCAATCAGCAATTATTAGTCTAGATGCCTATCCTCAAAAAAAAGTGAAAGGAAAAGTTGACCATATAGCCTATGAATCTCAGATTATCAATAATGTTACTATTTATGAAGTAGATATCCTTCCAGAGAGGGTACCCGAAGTTTTTCGCTCAGGTATGAGTGCTAATGTTGATATTATAGAAATAAGTAAAGAAAATATTTTACTTATACCCCTTGAGGCAATTACACAGGATAAAGAGGATCGCTTTGTTCTCTTAAGCCAAGGTGTTGGTAAAAAACCGGTTAAGCGCAAGATTACGCTTGGCATTTCTGATGAGAGGCATGTAGAAGTTATTTCAGGGGTTGATGCAAAAGACACACTATTGGTAGTACACCAAACATACTTCCCCTCAAAAAACGACAGGTCCAGTAGCAATCCCTTCATACCATCTGGCAGAAGAAGACGATAGGGCTGCTCCCTAGCGGCAGTGAAGACATGATAGAATTAAAAAATATAACTAAGACGTATCAGATGGGTAAAGTAGGAGTGAAAGCGCTACGGAACATATCTTTAACAATTGCTCCTGGAGAATTTGTTGCTATTATTGGCCCCTCGGGTTCCGGAAAATCAACTCTTCTCCATATACTGGGTTTTTTAGATAGATCTGATTCAGGCTCATACCATTTAGGGAAGAAAGACATAACCACACTTACAGATAACCAATTGGCTATTTTAAGGAACCGCTTAGCTGGTTTTGTCTTTCAGCAATTTCATTTACTCCCCAGAATAACTGCCTTAGAAAACGCAGAGCTCCCTTTAATCTATGGTGGAAAGCGTTACCTAAAAGAGGGCGCTCGAGAAAAGATTAAAGAAGTTGGTCTCACCCAGAGAGCATCTCATCGGCCGAATGAACTTTCCGGTGGCGAACAGCAGCGAGTAGCCATCGCCAGGTCTTTAGTGAATAACCCATTGATTATCTTAGCTGATGAACCAACAGGTAATCTTGATACAAAAAGCGAACAAGAAATTATATCAATTTTAGAGCATTTGAATCACAATGGTAAAACTATTATCATGGTAACTCATGAAAAAGAAATTGCGAGGCACGCAAAAAGAATCATTAGTATGCTCGATGGCAAAATTATTTCTGATGAAAGAGTCAAGAGTAAGCCTGAAGAGCATTCTTCAACTTCTGTAATTAGTTCCATAGATAATATTTTATCCGAATCACATCTAGCGTTAAGGAAAACCGAGTTTATAGACCATCTGCGCCAAGCCATTCATTCTATAGTTTCACATAAGATGCGTTCAATTTTATCTATGTTGGGTATTCTTATCGGCGTTGCGGCAGTAATTGCTATGCTTGCGTTAGGTCATGGAGCAAAGGAGTCTATTGCACAAAGGTTAGCTTCTCTGGGCTCAAATCTCTTAATGGTAAGGCCTGGTCATCACCTATTACACGGGGTAGCCTTAGAAACAGGGGCGGTTACTCGCCTCACTCTCCAGGATGCAGAAGCTATAGCTAAGCTCACCCAGGTGAAAAGAGTTTCTCCTTCTGTCAGAGGACGTGCTCAGCTTGTCTATGCTAATAAAAATTGGAATACAGAGGTAATGGGTACAGAGGTAGATTATGCACCTATGCGAGCATCTTTTCCAACTATTGGCAGATTTTTTACAGAAGAAGAATTAAGGATGCGCCAAAAAATAGTTTTGCTTGGTACTACTGTTGCAAAAGAGCTTTTCGAAGACACTAGTCCAGTTGGTGCGACCATTAAAATAAATCGCATAAATTTTCAGGTAATTGGCGTTCTGCCAGAGAAGGGTGCTTCTGGCTGGCGTGACCGAGATGATTTTGTGGTTATTCCTATTACTACGGCTATGTATCGACTTTTAGGGAAGGACTATATCGATTCTATTGATGTAGAAGTAAGGGATCCTGATTTGATGGAAGAGACTCAATCCTCAATACACCAGCTTATCACAAAACGCCACCGTCTCAATGAAGAGAAAGAGGATTCATTTGAGATTCGCAATATGGCTGAAATTCAGGAGACTCTAGAAAGTACCACCGAAACAATATCCTGGCTTTTAGGTTCTATTGCGGCTATTTCCCTTCTCGTAGGTGGAATAGGGATTATGAACATTATGCTTGTCTCTGTTACGGAACGCACAAGAGAAATAGGTTTGCGCAAGGCCATTGGAGCTCAGGCGAAAGACATCTTAAGTCAGTTTCTTATTGAATCCATTGTTATGACATTTAGTGGTGGGTTACTTGGCATTATCTTTGGTATAGGTATCGCAACACTTCTATCTATTTTTGCAGGTTGGGCGACCAAAGTTTCGCTATCTTCAATAATACTGGCTACAACATTTTCTATTGCCGTAGGGGTAGGTTTTGGCCTCTGGCCGGCGCGCCAAGCTGCAAAACTTAATCCAATTGAAGCACTAAGGTATGAATAGTCAGGAAGGGGATTTAAGTTAGCGTGACCCGACTACTACCCCTCCCTTCCCACTTCCCTACTCACTTCTTGCACATGCCACTCTATACCTTGTTCGCTTCACTTCTAATCCTTTTTTATAGTTATTGCTTGAATGTAGGATCTGCTAAACAATTCAATGCAGCTGACCTGTAAACCACTGGCACTATTTGACAGGCGACTTTCCTTCAACGTTAGCTTCTGAATCAACTACCAACATACTCGACTACTGTTTATCCAAAACCTCTCTGGCGATTATTATTCAAACTGGAAATTAAATTAACAGAATCAATCTCAGAACTTATCTGAAAGACACCTTTTAAGATAGATTTCGAAAACAAAAGAAAAAATTTAAAATATATTTTTTACCTTAACTTAATACCCCTTAAATCTCCTTGCTTTTTCTCTCATGCTACTTAAAAAAATATATACTTCACTTCTATTATTTAGTATACATATTTTTAGATGAATGGTAAATCTCTGAGACGAGCACCACTCAGGGAACAGATACCTTAAAAAATTACATTTTAAAAAGGATGTAGATTATGAAAAGCAAAATTGCAACTGCTCTCAACCTACCCTATGACCCTGTGGCGATCATATGGAGAGAGGAGAAACCTGAAAAGGGCCTTCAATTTAAGAAGGGAACCTGGGGTTGTGTGATGTGGATGTTTGCAAGTGCAGCTAAAGGCAAAACGGTTGTATTTGATAGAGAAACATAT
>SMTZ1_10005162_pt1 | contig 13126 bp, 10 predicted proteins | sample DeeMarSWOR136_30_FD_25667 | JGI IMG/M metagenome (IMG submission 25667) | reverse complement strand
ATCATAAAACGATTGAAATCATAGATAATCTGATCAGAGCCGCCTGGATTATTTGGCCAATTTAGAGATCCATAAGGGGTACGAGCAGATGCGACAACACGAATTGAAGCCCCAAGTGATGGGTCAGTCAATAAATTTATACCAATATTTCCACCAGTGGCCTTTTCTGGACATCCTATATAGCAGGATTCAGCTGTGACAATAGACGGATAATCATCATCAAGATTTGAATTGAGATTACAAAAACTAATCCAATCCATTTCATTTGATTCTGGAATCCCGTCTCCATCATCTGATGCCCAAACCTTTCTAGAAACGCCATTTACCCAGCCATGCCCCTGCCAATTAACTATTGAATATTTGTTATTTCGCCAATCGTCAATAAAAGCTGCCTCACTTAAAGCAGGCCAATCATAGATAGATTTTTCCAAACCCTCCTGTTCACTATAACGGCTAACATTCCAACTATTCATAAGATCCTTTTCAATATGATATGAAAGTTTTGCACCATCCATTGTAGGATACCCACTGTTATCTTCATTATTAAAATAAAAGAACGCTCCAGCATGAAGTGCATTTTCTTTCCAATCCCCTGTATCCTGCTCAAAAGTTACAAGTTTATCAAGAGTATATGTGATTTTTGATTTTACGCTAGTTGGAATCCTACCAACATAAATCTCCGGATAAAAATCAGGAAGGTCTTGCCCGTATTCACCATAAAATCCATCCCCATCTAAATCCCACGAATCAGAATCACTACTTGACAGATCTGCATAATAATAATCAGTTGGAACCTCTCCACTGGTAATATCAAAAATATCGAATCTATGATTTGTTGGGTCAGGATAACAATACCTCATGGGAATTGTTTCGTGATCAGCAACAATAAGTACAAAATTAATCCCCCAATCTTGGTAATAGGATCTAAGAAAATTTCTAATTTTCTCTTGTAAATCCTGGCCAGATTGGGAGGCAATCTCATTATCTGTAATATTTATGATTTTTATATTATAATCAATAAATTCTTTCCAATCCAAAAACAGTGATGAGGTAATTGAACTGAATAAGTCTTCAGTTGTGATTATTACATAATCAAAAGTCTGATAATTATTTATCATTTCGATTGGTTTATAAATTTCTTTTATCTCTTTTGAATCAGTTTTATATGATACCATGTGAGTGTTAATTTCATTGTTTTGTGAATTTGAATAAGAGATTGGAGCAACAGTAATTTTTGATTCTTTTGATTCTAAACAATATCCGGAATTAGATACTTCATTTGATGCCACACAATTTAGTCCACTTATTATAAAAAAGCCTACAATAAAAAATGGTATTATTTTTTTCATTTTCTACCTCCCATTATATTGACTATTAAAAAGAGTTTGATAATATAATAATGTTTTTCATAAAAATTTGAACGAAATAAATATTTTATAAGATTTACTTTCCATTATAGAGGTAATATCTAGCAGATTTCAAATCAAATGTTATAAATTTAATTATTGAATAAAATTAGTACACAAAATTTTATTTTTTTATGTAAGTTGTTGTGATTAACTATTGTTAAGGTAATATTTAAATGTAATTATTATATTACAAGTTTATAATCCAATTATTTATATTGGGGGAGGAAAGGAAAAAAAAGGATTTTGTATAGAGAAAGTTAGATGTTGAAAACAATATAATTTCTATAATCTTTAGATAATTCATGATAACTTTAAGGATTATAGCTTGAATATAAACAAAAAAATCGATGATTTTTAACGAGCGGGGCGTAAAACTATGAATGTCCTACCTCGCGGGATTAAAAATAGATAATAAATTGATAGAACAATGGAGGAAAGGAAATTGAAAAAGAAAATAATTGGAATTTTTGTATGTATGCTGCTTATTACTGCTACTGTTTTTGGGGTAGCTGGAAATATTAAACAACAAGTAAATGTTGTAAATTCAAACGAACTAAAAGAAACAGAACTTCCAGAATATAATTCAATAATTAATTCTCCGATAATTTCTAAACATACATTTGAATTTGATGAACAGGATTTAGAACGAATCCAACAAATTATTATTCAAATTGGCAAGCCAAATCCTGATCCAGGCCATATAAAAAATGAAGAAGGGAGCCCTGCGAAGGGAGGTGAAAGCGACATTTTCGTCTATCCAAGATGCCATCATGGTTTAAAAAGACGGGATGTTACAAATATACAGTGGGCTGTTGATAATATCGCTAAAAGTGGAACAGTTCATTTGATGACAACTGATCCAGATGATGGAGAGAATAAGGCTTTCTATTTTGGTTTTGGAGAATGTGGCGTTCAAGTAAGATTAGTAGATAACATAATTATTAAGGGGGAATCAAGTGAACTTACGACTTATAAACTTCCTTGGGGCAGATCTATTATTACTGATAGGGCGATTATTTATGGGGGGCTTCGTTCAATCTCATTGGTTGAAAAACTGAGATTGGATATTGAAAATCTTCATATTGAAAATCCACAAGACGCGGGAGTCTGGGTTAGTCATTCAAATGGTATAAATGTTAGTGATTGTAAAATCTTCAACGTTAGACCTTATCTTTATTCTTGGGGTTATTGTGCAGTGACAATTTCACTTTTCAACATACACTATTATCCTGTTCAGGAAAATATCTCAGGGTATGCAAATATTGTGGACAATGAACTCAGCCCAAATCGGGATCTTATTCCTGCCTATTACAATAAATTTCTTCAAGGTGGAATCTGGTTAGGTTGCATAAGTTGTGATGCATATATCTCAGGAAATACTATTTATAACGCAGATGTCTGGACTATAAGTGTTGATCAAAATTATAAGACTACAACAGTTGAAGGTAATATTCTTAATCCAGGTCCACAGCAGGCAGATCCATCCATATCCTATGGAATGGGCATTCTTGTAGGATATCATCATTATTTATATGCATTCCAAGGTAGTCTTTATGTATATGATAATGAAATCAATGTAGTAAACCCAAATGGTTATGCAGTAGGTATACTTGGTTACCTCACTTTACCTGGTACAGAATTTGAGTTTATTGGAAATGAATTCACAGTTACTGACGTCATGGCAGCAATTTTAAGTTATACACCTGTTTATAACTTCTGGGAGAACAATATTTTTAAGGGTTATGCTGAGTATGCAGTATTGATTGCTGATTATGCAAGTAATGGCGAATATAATCTGGCCCAAAGTGAATTGGATGAATTCGTAGCAACTTCGTGGCTGTATGTACTTATGCTTGGGACTTCATGGTGCAACACAATTAATGCACCTGATATACCATGTTTCAGATTCTACGATTTATCAGGTGGAGCAAATACTGTTTATTGCCTATAAACACAAGAAGAGTAAAGTAATTTCTAAAATCTCTCTCTTTTTTTTATTATAAGACTATTATTAAAAACTAGATAAAATCTTAGCAAGCTTTTAATCATACGGCTAAGATTAAAACCTTAGAATTTGTTTAATGTTGTCTGATTAAATCAAAAAATAGCATCAAAATTTAAGAGTTATTTTAATGATACCATATCATATATGTGGAATATACTTATTGGAAAAGAGGGAAGAAAAGCTAAATGTCAAATATGTAATAAAGAAAGCGAATTTATTTCAGACACTTTAAAAGTATGTCTTACCTGTATAAGAAAAAAACCTGAGTTAACTTTAAAGATTACAAATAATGTACATAGGAAAATTAGAGAAGAATATAATCTACCGGGAGAACCACCTAAGGATAAAAATGGATTTCAATGTAAAACTTGTAGTAACAGTTGTATAATTGGTAAAGGAAAACAGGGATATTGTGGTATAAGGAAAAATATAGATGGAGACCTTGAAACAAAGGAAGGAATCTTGCAAACATATTATGACCCACTTCCTACTAATTGTTGTGCAGCTTGGTTTTGTCCTAAAAGTAAAGAAATGGGTTTAAGTCTAGCTGTTTTCCCATTCAGCTGTACTTTTAATTGCATCTTTTGTCAAAACTGGATTCATAAATTTATAGAAAGAGGTGATCATCTCACAATAGAACATTTAGTAACACAGGCCAAAGATGCTCGTTGTATCTGCTATTTTGGAGGAACCCCTGAGCCCCAACTTCCCTTTCTACTTAGAGCAACCAAGGAAATTCTTGAAAATGTTGAAGCAAATATTTGTTGGGAATGGAATGGAACAGGAAACCCCAATCTTGTTCGAAAAGCTGCAGAGTATTCATATATAACTAATGGGACAATTAAATTTGATTTAAAAGCATTTGATTGCAATCTGCATACATGTCTTACTGGCAGACCTAATAAAAGGACTTTATCTAATTTTCAAATAATCGCAGAAGAATTCAATAAAAAGGATTTACTAACAGCAACAACACTTCTCATACCAGGTTACATTGATAAAGAAGAGGTAGAAAAAATCGCAGGATTTATTTCAAATATTGACAATGATATCCCCTATTCACTTCTTGCTTTTCATCCTGATTTTAAAATGATTGACATGCCAATTACTACAAGAAAGCAAGCTGAAGAGTGCTATCAGGTTGCAAAGAAATACCTAAAAAGAGTTAATATTGGAAATAGGCACCTCTTAATGTAAATTATTTCTTAAGAGTTTATTTTAGATTGAATAAGTTTTTAATCACCTTCTTCATTGATAAAGAACGATTTTATGGAACTCGTACCACTTGACGAGGTTAAAGAAACATTAAATGTATGGAAAAATAAAAAACAAAAAAAGAAAAAGGTTAAGAAGAAAGATGCTAAAAAGAAGAAAATGGAAAATGATAAATAATGTCAAAAATGAAAGGTTTGTCATCTGAACGGATTGCTAAGAGACTTCTTGAAAGCAGAGGTTTCAATATTATATCTACAAAGCATGTAATAAAGGAGGATGATGAAAAAGTTGCAGAGGTTGATATTGTTGCTGAGGATCCAAATGGTGAAAGGTATGCTGTTGAAGTAAAAGCTGGTAAGGGGGACCAGAATTCTATTAGGCAGGCTTACGCAAATGCAGAGCTTTGTGGTTATAAACCCTTACTTATTTGTAAGGGGTACGCAGATGATGCAGTTCGAAAGGCTGCTTTAAAACTTGATGTTAAAGTCGTTGAATTAAATGAATATTATCTACTTCTTGAACCTGAGGAATTGGAAAGCATTATTAAAAAATGTGTCGAAGAGGTGTTTGAGACACATGGTTTTCTCCCATATTCTGCTGAGATTAACGAAAAAGATAGAATAATTTTAAAAGCAATCTCCACAGCTAAAAATTTTGATGATACTGCTGAAAAAGTTAAGATTAATAGAAAAGAGCTTGGTAAAAAAATAGATGATTTAACAACTCGTGGTATTCTTCCTAAGAGATCCTTGAGTTTTAGGGATCTTAAAAGGTGTTCTTCTTCAATTTTAGCAAGGTCTGAAATTTTATCAAGACTTAATGAAATAGAAAAAAGATTAAAATGAAGAGCAAACATCGTAACGTAGCATCCAGCTCAAATCATATTTGTTTAGAAATTTTTTACTCACAAATTGGTAAAAAAGATATTCAATTAATCCAAAATGCATTGTCAACAACTTACATAGATGTCTTAGATTTTTTTATAGGAAAAGAATTAGAACTGCCCGAAAAAGCATATAACTTTGAAAGGGAGCAATACAATGCTGATATCCTTCTATCATATCTTCTTAAAATAAAAAAGATAGATACTGCTTTATGGGTTTTACAAAAAGATCTTTACTGCGAAGGCTTGAACTTTGTTTTTGGATTAGCTAAGTATCTTGGGGGTGCTATTCTTTCGATTAATAGATTATCAAGTAGTGAGCTGATAGAAAAAGAGGCTAACCATGAAATAGGCCATGTTCTAGGTTTGAAGCATTGCAGCAATTATTGTGTTATGCAATTTTCAAATACTCTTTTGGACGCAAAAATGAAACCATCATATCTATGTGAAAGTTGTAAAAGGAAATTAACCTTTCTTGAGTAATAAAATAGTCTTTCTTTTTTCATCTTCTTGCAGCTTTATAGGACCTCCATTTCCCAGTTGAATAATCCTTGAGAACCAAGTCATTGGTACTATATATTTCTTTATTGGTAATTGCTACCAAGATTCCTCTGTTACCCATTTCTTTATATCTGCTAGAAGAAAATATCGTGATGCATTTATCCCCATATATAGAAGTACCCAAGGTGTTATAATCATGCCCTCTGATAAAAACCTTAGCATTTATCTTATCTAAAAATTCTACTATATCCTCTTCATTAAATCTACTACCCGCTCCTCTATACGTTGTTGAAATTTCTGGATCGCTCCACACAAGTGATTCTATAGCTCTCAAATCATTTTTCTCTGTTTTTTTCAACTCTTTTAAATCAGCTTCTTTTAAAAATCCTCCATGTGATGCAAAAACTTTGTTTGTAAGAACCATCAATGGCATTGATGAAAATATTTTAGTATATTTTTCATGCAGTTTTGAGGAACTATATCTTTGTATTATCTCATTTTCAAATTCATATGGAAAACATGGAATAACATAGTTGCATTCGTGATTTCCTTTTAAGAGAATTATTTTTTCTGGATAACAGTATTTTAAAAGGAGTAAATATGTAATATTGTATATCGATCCCCATTTTATAGGTTCCCTGTCTACATAGTCCCCTAGAAAAACTATATGATCTGAATTAAAAAATCCTTCAACAATAGCTTTTGTTGTACTGAAGTCTCCATGAGTATCACCAACAAACACAACATTTCCATTTAATTCTATCAAAGCTTTTTCTTTTTCAAAAATAGGCTTTATTTTTTCCAAACAATATTCTATTTCATTTTCGTTTAAACAAGAAACATAATCTGGATCTTCAACAACCTTGTTTATTATTTTATCTACATCATTCATTTTTACTTCTAGAATAATAACTCCTATACAAAAATCAATTATTTAATGTAAATATTTTTCCATTAAAGACAACTTATTAAAAAAAAAAATTGATTTAATCAAGGTCTTTTTTTGTTAAAACATTCACAGAAGTCGGCATTTTTACAACATTACCAAGTTTAATACCAACAATTTCTGAAATGTTTTTACTACTTGCTATATCCAAAAGTCTTTGTGTAACAATTCCGTCAAATACAACTGAATATATATTATCGCTTTTTTTAAGAGAATCAGTTAATTCTCTTACAGGGATCTTTTTGATTTCTTTATCATTTTTATCAAAAAGCACAGCTTTTAATGAACCAGAGATTTCATCTAGTATTTTTGCATATTTTTTCTGTTTATCAGTAATAATTCTTTCCTTTGTTTTCTCTTTTTTTGATACCTCAGCCTTTGGTTTTATCTCATTTGTCTTTTCCTCAGTTTTAACTTTCTTCTGAGGTTTTTCTAGAAGTTCCTCAGCTTTATCATGTTTTTTTTCAAATTTTATATCATACATTTCAGCGTATTGTTCTGCAGGTATTTTGTTTTTTAATGCCTTCATTATAAGCTTCTGGGGGATTTCTTCAACCTCACGTGTAGCTGGTGCACGTGCAACAAAATCTATATCAGCAGTTTGCAATAGTTCTTTTAAAATTAATTCTCCTCCTCTATCTCCATCAACAAAAGCAGTTGAAATTCTTTCCTTAGTCAAAGCTATAACAGTTTTTGGAATATTTGTTCCACCTACGGCAATAACATTTTTAATGCCATATTTCAATAGATTAAGAACATCTCTTCTACCCTCTACAATAATTATAGCATCACTTTTTTCAATGTGAGGTCCTGCTGGGCAATGATCTGGTCCGTAATTTGATATCTCCTCAACTTGTACAGCTTGTCTAACATTATCAGTAATACTTTCTCCTTCTACTTTGCCTTCTTCCATTACTTGGTTTAGAAGTTCCTTTGCTCTTTCAATTACCTTTTTTCTCCTAACAACCCTTACATCTTCAACTTGATCAGCAGTTATTGTTGCTTTACAGGGTCCAACTCTATCAATACTTTCAAAAGCAGCTGCAAGAATAACTGTTTCAACCTTATCAAGAGAGGTTGGGAGAGTAATTAGACCTTCGCTTTTACCATTTTTTGATTCAAGTTCAACTTCTATTCTTCCGACTCTAGCAGATCTTTGTAATTCTCTTAAGTCTAATTCGTCACCTAATAGACCTTCAGTTTGGCCAAAAATTGCACCTACAACATCTGATTTTTCAATGATACCATCAGCTTTAATATAAGCCTTAATTAAATATTTAGTTGTTGCTGGATCAATTACCATTAATCATCACCTTATGAATTTTATATCGAAAAATAGCACCTTTATCCGCTTACTAGCAAATAATAGGTGGTAACCACACAATTACTAAGCATTTGAAATTAGAGTTAAATTAAGCGGCTGAATATTAATTAATCTTAATTGATTAACGCACCTTTCATGGTGCCATTTTTCAATTTTATTTTTCTCTTATATACATATATATTAGCTTTGCGCCATATTTAAATGTTATGCCGATATTCTGCTTAGGTGTTCTAAATGAAGGAGAAAATATACATCGGTGTAGCCTGGCCTTATGCGAATGGATCACTTCATCTTGGTCATATTGCAGGTTGTTATTTACCTGCAGATATATTTGCAAGATTTAGCAGGATGACAGGTAAAGATGTTTTAATGGTGTCTGGTAGTGATGAACATGGAACACCTATTACAATAACTGCAGAAAAAGAAAAAACAACACCACAAACTATTGTCGATAGATACAACAAAGAACATACTGAAAATATGAAAAAGATGGGCATTTCTTTTGATCTTTTTACCCGTACAACAACCGATAATCACACAGAAGTAGTACAGGATATCTTTCTAACTCTTTTTAAAAAAGGGAATATTTACAAAAAAAGTGTTGATGCATTTTATTGTAATAGTTGTAGTAAATATCTGCCTGATAGATATATTGAGGGAACATGTCCACATTGTGGTTCGGATAAAGCAAGAGGGGACCAATGCGATGAATGTGGAAAATTACTTGATCCTCAAGAACTCCAGGATGTTAAATGCAAAATATGCGGTGGTTCTCCTGAAATAAGAACTAGCGAACACCTATTTTTTGCATTAAGCAAATTTGAACAAAAATTACTTGATTGGATTAAGAACAAGAGCTATTGGAAATCAAGTGTTTTAAAATTCACTGAAAATTGGTTAAAAGATGGATTAAAGGATAGGGCAATTACAAGGGACATTAATTGGGGTGTTAAGGTCCCAATCGATGGATTTGAAGATAAACGAATATATGTTTGGTTTGATGCAGTTATAGGTTATCTTTCAGCAAGTAAAGAATGGTCTAAAAGAAAAGGGCAGCCAGATAAATGGAAGGAATGGTGGAAAAGTTCAGAGTCAAAACATTACTATTTCCTTGCAAAGGATAATATTCCTTTTCATACTTTAATTTGGCCATCGATATTAATGGGTTATGGTAAAGGACTGAATCTACCATATGATATTCCAGCAAATGAATATCTTCGTTTAAAGGGAGAACAATTCTCAAAAAGCAGAGGAACAGCGGTCTGGGTTCCAGATATACTTGAGAAATTTGATGTTGATGCTATTCGTTATTATCTTTCGATTAACATGCCCGAAAACAAAGATACAAATTGGATGTGGGATGATTTTGTTGCTAAAAATAATGACGAGCTTGTTGGAACATATGGTAATTTTATACATAGAGTAATTACTTTTACACATAAGAACTTCGGTGAGATTCCAAAATTAGGTAAGCTTGATGATTTAGATAAAGAAACAATTAAAAAAATTGAAGAAATAACTAAGGAAGTTGCTTCATCGATAGAGAAATGTAATTTTAAGCAAGGACTAAGAGCTGCTATGAATCTAGCACAGCATGGAAACTTTTATTTTGATCAAAAACAACCATGGAGTCTTGTGAAAAATGATAAAGAAGCTTGTGCATCTGTGCTTCACATTTGTTTTAAGATTGTTAATGCTTTAGCTGTAATTATGACACCATATTTACCATATTCATCTGATAGGATTTGGTCAATACTTGGACACAAGGATTCAATTCATAATGGGGATTGGAGTTTGGCTTTGGGAGAACTTAAAGTTGGATCAATCCTTGAAAAACCTATGCCATTGTTTAAAAAATTAGACTTAAAGGATTTTATTGGTGGAGATGATGCATTTTCCAAGCTTGATTTACGCGTTGCAAAAGTTCTTGATGTTAAAGATCATCCCAATGCAGATACTTTATATTTGCTTCATATAGATGTTGGAATACTTGGAAAAAGAGTAATAGTTGCAGGGATGAAGCCATATTACTCAAAAGAAGAAATCAAAGGCAAATCGATTGTTATTGTTACAAATCTTAAACCTGCAACAATTAGAGGTATTAAATCCAATGGTATGCTACTGGCTGCTGATGATGGAAAAGGTGTCTGCTCGCTATTGAATCCAGGAGATTCTAGTCCAGGTTCAGAAGTTTATATTGAAGGTATTTCAAAAGAACCTGATAAAATTCTTGAATTTGAGGAGTTCAAGAAAGTAAATATGATAATAGACGAAAAACAAAAAGCAACATATAATGGAAAACCATTGAAAACCGAAAAAGGAGATATTATCTCTGATAAAATTGTAGAAAAAGGAGCAAAAATTCTTTAAAAAATGGGGATATTTTATGACTATTGTTAGCGAGACAAATTTACCATTAAAGGCATTTAAAAAAGGAAAAGTTCGAGATGTTTATGATGTAAATGATAAACTACTTCTTATTGTAACAGATAGAATTTCTGCTTTTGATTTTGTACTTCATGAACCAATACCAAATAAGGGAATTTGTTTAACTCAGATATCCAAGTTTTGGTTTGATTTTTTCAAAGATACTGCTCAAAATCACGTAATTTCAGCAGAAATTGAAGATTTTCCTGAAGAATTACAGATATATAAAAAGATTCTTAATGGTAGAAGTATGTTAGTAAAAAAAGCAAAAGTTTTTCCTGTTGAATGTATAGTTCGTGGTTATATTTCTGGTTCTGCATGGAAATCCTATCAAAAAAATGGTTCTGTATGTGGTATTAAACTACCAAAAGGTTTAAAGGAATCTGATAAGTTTGATGAACCTTTATTTACTCCTTCAACAAAAGCTGAATCTGGTCATGATATCAATATATCCTTAAACGAAATGAAAAAGTTAATAGGAAAAGAGGATGCAGAAAAAATAAAGAATTTATCTCTTGAGATATACAATAAGGGAGCAGAGTATGCACAGGAAAAAGGAATAATTATTGCAGATACTAAATTTGAGTTTGGAAAAATTGATGATGAAATAATAATTGTTGACGAACTACTAACTCCTGATTCCTCTCGTTTTTGGCCTGCAGATAAATATGAACCTGGAAGGTCCCAACCAAGTTATGATAAACAATATGTTAGAGATTACTTGACTAGTACTGGTTGGGATAAGAATTCAAATCCACCTAATCTACCTGATTATGTAATAGAAGAAACTAAGAATAAATATCAAGAAGCCTATGAACGAATCACAGGGGAAAAGTTTAAGTTTTAATAGAATTATATTATTTTAATGAGAAAGATTAATATTCAGTTAATTATAATATTACTCGGGATAATCTTTTTATTTAATACCTTTGTTGTAGTTGGTTTTAATGAGGTTGTTGAAGATAAACTAATTCTTGAAAATTCCGATGATTTTTATTTTGTCCATTTAACAGATACACACATTAAGCATAAAATATATGATAGAAATGAAAATTCCAAATCAAGATTATCAACAGTTATTGAATATGTAATTTCCTTTGAGAAAAAACCTGCTTTTATTGTAATAACCGGTGATTTAACAGAGTGGGGTGGAAGTGGGATTACTGGTGCGCTAAATTGTAAGACATTTGCTGATTGTTTTTATGAGATGGACGGGCAATTATATGTAGATGAAGGTCTTTCAATTCCAGTTTATACAACACCTGGAAATCATGACTATTGTTTTAATAGAAATTTAAAGAATTATCACAAATATATTGATAAAAACCATATTGATGAGAAGGATAGATATATTGTTACCCATGGAAATGTGAGTTTGTTTTTTATGGATTCTGGACCTAATTATTATTTGAATCCTATAACATGGATCGATATTTGTGGTGAAGGACTTTATAATTGTGATATTGAATGGCTTGATGAAGCTTTTAATAATTCTTCTAATAAAAAGATTGTTTTAATGCATCATCCTGCTGTCAATAAACCTAACAAATGGGGATTTATTGGTGGAGTTATAATTAAAAATAGGGAGAATTTTATTAATTTATGTGAGCAATATTCTGCAGAACTTGTTTTAGCAGGCCATACTCATAATGCAATAGTATATGATAGTAATCAAAATCTATACACTGATTTTCCTTTGAACAGTAGCATGTATCCTACACTATTTGTACAATCCGATGATTGTAAAGAAGGTATACATTATAGAAACATATCCATTAAAGGAGATGATATTTGGGTAGAGAAATCAGTAGAAATCGAGACGTCTATACCAGAAGAAAATAATATAATAACAAGATATGAATATATATTTATGAATATTGAAAGATATATATCTTATCCTTCAATAACAGGTGAACGCCAATCGTAACCAGGAGTTCTAATCCCAACTTTTGGAATTAAAGGAGCTCTGCTTTTATGTTGACTTTTAATCCTCATTTTTTTAATACGAACTACCTCAGATTTTTTCACACCTGCAATACGTGCTATTTCATTGATATCAATCTTTTTTTCTAAACCAGCCAATATCTTATCCAATTGATTGTAACTAATTTTAAGCTCTCCTTCATCGGTTTGTCCATGCCATAGTCCTCCTGTTGGTGCTTTTGAAATAACATCTTTAGGCATGTTTAGAAATTTTGCAAGTTCCCATACTTGCGTTTTATAAATGTCACCCAAAGGCATAATGTCAACACCTCCATCTCCATATTTTGTGAAATATCCAACCAACAATTCAGATTTATTTGAAGTACCACAAACAAGGCTATTTTTCATATTAGCAAATTCAAAAAGAAGAACCATCCTTGATCTTGCCTTTATATTTGCAAGTGCATACTTATCAGGTTTAATTATTGAATTT
>SMTZ1_10024670_pt1 | contig 13128 bp, 9 predicted proteins | sample DeeMarSWOR136_30_FD_25667 | JGI IMG/M metagenome (IMG submission 25667) | reverse complement strand
CCAAGAAGCCACGACCGCTGAATACGGTTAAAACCTACGGTGCCGATGGCGGAAGACACGGCAATACCCGGGACGGGATTGAACGCTGGTGGCGACACGTGATCGGAGGCGCTGCTCCGGCACGCTTTCATCGCCCCACTTCAGGCCTCAGCCTGTCGGAGCTTTCGATAGCGTTGGTGAAGGCTGCCCGAAAACTCGAATCGGTGATGAAACTTTGGGATATTGAGCCAGCCAATGAACTGCTGACCGACGGAGAAGATAACGAGGCATATCTGGCCTGCAATCCTGGCAAGGCTTACGCCCTCTACTTCACCGACGGCGGCGAGGTCGGGCTTGACCTGCGGAAGCATCACGGGCTTTACTCGCTGCGATGGATCGATATTCGCACGGGTCAGTGGAGAGGCGAGCAGCTGATAAACGGCGAGAGAATTGTCACGATCAAGGCTCCCGGCGAAGGTCATTGGATAGCAGTGATTGCCGGACGGTAGCCAAATGAGGAAAGGATTTTATCATGATTGGTATGCGGACAACCGGCGTTTTCCTCTGTGCGGTTATCTCGGGACTTGGCGTTAATGTCTTCGCCGGGATCGAGCGGTTCAAGCCTAAAGAGGGAGACGCAATAGAGGTGTGGCGCATTACGAACGATCCGACTATTCGCGACCACGCCAACTATCACAACACTCAATGCTGGAGTCCGAACGGACGTTACCTGTGCTATACTCACTATGCGGCTGATGGACGGCAGTTCGGTTCGACGATGGCGGCAGAGGTGCATCTGTACGACCTGAACAAGGAGAAGGACATCAAGATCGACGAAGGGACAAATCCCCGCTGGGCGAACAGGAACAACTGGCTTTTTTACCTTCGGTATCGACCTGCCGACGGTCCTCGTCATGGCAAGGGTACACAGGTCATATGGAAGAACGTAAACCGGCAAGATGACGCAGATCGGCTGCGGCATCGAAAGATTGAAATATACCGACTGTGACGACCGCTGGCTATACGGATACGGTGTGCGGGATTCTGCAGACGAGCGGATGAAGCCGCTTCGGGTAGCAATCGCCCACGATTCACCGATAGAGACACTGTCCGGCGATTGGCAGGTCGGGTACAACTCCCTGATGGTAAATCCATGCCACCCGATGATTGTATCCCGAGATCACAACTACAGAGATTATTACTACGCGACGGAAGGAACGCGAGACATACCGTTTGTGGCCCGCCACTTCTTCGACCATGACTTGGCGGGAGAAGATCGCACCACGCCGTTTCCTTCCATGGAGGGATCTCACTTCTCGTGGTCAGGGGATGGCTCCTACTTCCTCTTAGGTAACGGTCAGATGCGAGGAAAGAAATGGGATGAGCCTCTTCCGAGCAATATCCATTTTCTCGCCGCGATAAGTTCAGGCGATGTCAGCCCCTGCGGTCGGAGCGGACGCTGGATTTGCGGAGACTCCGGTGTGGCACAAATTCGAGTAGCGGATCTACGCTCTGGCGACGGCTGGACGGTCATGGAAACAAACTCCTACCTCTGCTTTCCTACCAACCGGGATTACTCCGGGCCCTACGACATTGACTTGAAGGGCAGCCCAGACGGAACCAAGATAGCATTTGTTTCAACCTATGACCTGAAAGACGGCCCTGTTACACGAATTACCGAAGAGGCCGCCGGTGATATCATCCACGTCGAGTCCACGAAAGGATTCCCCCAACGAGGAAGACTGATCAACGCTTCGGGCTTTGGTGGCGAAGTGCTGAGCTACGAGCGCAAGACCGAGAAGACTTTCGAAGGGCTTACTCGTGGGTTGTACGGCACTTCTCAAGACGCAAGACTTCGCAAAGGCCGACCCCTTACGTCTTTCGAGGCGATGTTGATTCCGAAGGAACGGCGTAAAGATCTGCCTTTACAGGCCAGCGGCATTCGCAACATCATCAAGGACAAGGATTCGCCGTTACTGCTTCAACGCTCGTCCGATCTGTACGCGGTCGTTGTCCGGCTGCCGGACCGCCCTCACATGCGGCAAACCGAGGCTGGCATTCAACTGATCCCCGGAGAAAACCACTGGGAAACGTACGGCTACCACGTCTTCAAGAACGGTGAGAAAATCACCTCAAGCCCCATTTGCCCGGATGGGTCGCTGGAGTTGCCCGGTAAAGGTACGTACACCGCCGTTGCAGTCGAGTGGTCAGGACTTCAGAGTAAACCGAGTCTGCCTCTGCGGATTCGCGACCGCGCAGCAGTGAAGGTGCTATCCGACAAACCGGGCGACTTCTACTGGACACGAGAACGACATGTCGTTGAAGACAATGGAACTGTTGCCGAAACGGTCCACCTACACGACGGGGTCATCCGGCGTTCGTGGTATCGCGGCGGAAAAGTCATCGAAAGGCACGACTTGAACGCAGAGGGAAAAGCCACACGCCGGCTTTTCTATCGAGACGGCAAACTCGTTAAACGAGAATATCACGACCGCAACGACTACCATGTCAGTACCGAGCTTTTCGGCGCCGACGGTTACATCATAGAATCGATCCAGCACGGATCACGGCCTCGACATTGGTGGTACGAGCGGGGTGCTCCAGTAAAATACACCCGTGGCTCCGAGTCCTACGTTAAAGACGGCGCGCGTTGGATAAGAGCGAAGTAGCATCCAAGGCATCTGTGATTTCCCAGCAGAGAGAGCCGTCGGCTTACTCTAACATCAATCCAGCACGGCTTCACAAGCAAGTCTCAGGAATTTCTCATATTCAAGTTCTGGCCAGTCAAGATGCTTGTGCAGGAATTTAAACGTGCCTTCTCCGTTAATGCTGTGCCCGCCCTGGAAGAACTCGATTTCCGTGCGATCGGCGATACCGAGCTGGGCGTATAGCCAATGTACCTTCGCATACTCGTGCGACACCCAGCGGTCCCGGCCCACCGTGTCTAGGTGGCCCCGCTCAACCATGAAGGGTCGCGGTGCTATCAGGTAGGCCATCTCGGCATAGTCAAACGTGTGTCCGAGGTTCCAGTAAGGCATTTCCCATTCAATGGTCCGCATGAAACTGAAGGGCTGGTCTGTGGCCGCAACTGTGGCCGCAACTTTCCGTGTCCATTGATTGAAGTCGCCGGAGCAGATCGAAAGGCAGTACTTTTCGAGAATCGACGGCACGCGCACAGCCGTCTCGCCCCCATAGCTTAAACCGTAAAACGCCATGTGCTCACCATCCACAAATGGCAACGTTTCCAGCCAGCGTAAAATCTGGTCGTGCTGTGCTATGATAAATGAGAAGAGCGTTGCCTTGATTGTGTTCGCCTTGCGGTCGAGCCAACGATAGCGGTCTTCCCCACGATACAGGTTGTGTGGAGCGAATGTGATGAAGCCCCGTTCCGCCAGGCGCCCCGCGAAGTTGTTATACGCCGACTTGTCCCCGTCGATTGTGTCCCGCGGCACGCCGTTGCGTCCATGTTGACAAACCACAACCGGGCGTCGCTTGCCCGGTGGAATATCCTTCGGAACGACCAGTACACCCCAGGCGAATACATCGGCAAACACATCGAGCACGACGTCATACGCCGTCCATTTTTCCACATCGAGAATCCGGCGAGTGCGCGGGTTTGGTGCAAGGAGCGGCTCGTCGAAACGTCCCATGGCCTCCGTATGGAACTGTTCGCGAAAAGGTTCGGCGCCCCTGACGAACTTCTCTACCGAATGTGTGTCACGACGACGTTCCGTACTCCAGCGGCGCTCGGCCAGTTCCGGCATGACATCGTACAGAAAGAACCGGTCGCGCACGTGTTCCGATTTTCGCACAAGCGATTGGACATGTTTCTCAAGCTGCTGCACAGCCCGTCTCTGCCGGCTGTCGGGCTGGAACGAGCGTCGTCGCTCATCGGGGAGCTCGTTCGAGAGAGCCATGTCGGTCTCAACTCCCAATCTACTTGCGAATGCCTCGAGCGCGCGGATTGAACCGGGTCCGGTTGGAGCTCTGTCGTCGTGGACTAAAATGGGCTGAGGGAATCGGCGCCGAACGGGTATGCGCTCAAATTCCTGCCGGACCGAGGTAAAATCCGGCGTGTGCCAGTCGCCCTTGTGACCTGTCACCGTTGGCACCGGGCTGTGTTCGACCACGAGCGAGCGCGGAAGAATAAGCGAGGCAATCTCCGCATCGCCGAACCGGCTCAGCAGGCTCCACACGTTGCGGTAGATCGGCTCGGCCCACACGTTTTCGCGAGCATCAAAGTAACCGCTGACCAGCACGGCACGGATCCGCGTATCGACGGCTGCTGTGTAGAATGCAATCAGACCGCCCTCGGCATAGCCAGCTACGCCGATCCGTACCGACGCATTTTGTCTCTCAAACCAGTCAACGGCCGCCAGCACTTTCTGCACTTCGTAACCGATGATATGCCGTCCCATGTGGAATGCCTGGCGATAGATCCATTCGCGATACGTCTGATCGGATCTCCTGAGTCCTGCGTCCTCGGTATCGAGCTTGCGGCGGCTCACCAGCGCCGGGATGACAAGCTCAAATCCGTTCTCGGCCAGACGACGGGCGTACTGTTGTTGTGGATCGAGCCCGGGCGAGAGTCCGAGAAGCTGTTCGGGCGTTTGATCGGCATCCGGTACTACAACAACATGAGCCAACGTCCTTTGCTTTGGCTGAACGAGTAATCCTTCACCAAAGACTCCATCCAATACCGGCCAGCGCACTTGAAAAACACGGTACTTAGCAGCCTCAGCCACCAGAGCGGGATCGACATCGTCGCCGAATCGCTCCATCCTCACAGGCAACCGTATATCCACAGCCCCAATAATCGTTCGAAGTCTTTGGCGGTTCTCGGCGACAGAGGTTTCATAAGCCTGTTTTGACGAAGTGTCGTACTTCCAGAACCGTGCGCGCTTTACGCAAGCCGCTTGAATCTGCTTGTCAATGAATCGGTGCGCTCCGTCCATAAGCCGCGTGGAAAGATCTTCTTCCTGCCATTCCAGTGGCTGGGTGCCCGGAAGGGTCGATACTGCTGCCTCGATGGGCGTGCACGCCACGGCGGATAGGATACATGTGATCACGGTGATGAAGGTTCGATTCATATCCGAACTCCTGTTCAATCGGTTTTTTTCCCGTGGAATTCCCTACAGGTGCCACGGGGTGCGTACGGGTTTGCTCAGCAAGCGATTTGCCTGCTCATCGTTAATAAAACTTTCTTCGTCCGGATCCCAGTGAAGTCTGCGATTGAGTCTCATGGCAATATTGGCCAGGTGACAGACGCTGGCCGAACGATGCCCCACTTCTACAGGAGCGATCGGATCCCGTCCCGACTTAATGCAGTCCAGGAAATTACGTTTATGGTCACGGCTTTCATAGAGATGAATTTCGTTCGGTCCAATCACGGTGTCCATGAGGGATTCGGGGTGCGTACTAAAGGAATTCCAGTCCACATGCACCCAACCTTCGGTACCCTCGAACCGAACTGCGCCCCCGATGCCGCTTGGTGTGCAAATTAGCTCCACACCGTTGGCATATCTCGCTCGAAAGTGAATCCGGCTGACAGTGTCAAATAAACCTGTTTTCGGAAACTCGCTGCCCAAGTCCTCAATCTCCACAGGCCCGGTTCGCTCGGTGCCCAGGCCCCACTGGACAATGTCAAACTTGTGGGCGCCGGTGTTGGTGGTCTCTCCGCCTGAGTAATCCTGGACAAAGCGGAAGGTATAGAAACAACGGTGCTCGTGATGAGGCGCCAAAGGCGCCGGGCCCAGCCACAGCTCATAGTCAAAGCCGTCGGGTACCGGAGTAGGATCCCATGTATCCAGGTCGAATCGCAATCCGTGACGACCCAGACTTGTCAGCACACGCTTGACCCGGCCGATCCGGCCATTGCGGACCAGCTCGCAGGCAAATTGCATCCTTTGCTTGGAGCGGTGCTGGCTGCCCGTCTGGAGAATCACCCCATATCGGTGAACCGCATCGACCATGGCACGGCCCTCGGCAATCGTCAGGCTTAACGGTTTTTGACAATAGATATGCTTTCCCGCCCGGGCCGCCATTATTGTCTGGATGGCGTGCCAGTGGTCCGGCGTGGTAACCGACACGGCGTCGATGTCGTCGCGAGCCAGCAGATCACGAAAGTCGTTATAAGCATCTGTGCCCTTATAAACACCCGAACGTCTCTCCCCGGCGTAGTAATCGTCAACCAGTTTTCGGGCCGGCTCGCGACCCCGAAACTGTGAAGCTGTTTTGTATCCGTAGCTGCCCCGGTTCACATCGCACACCGCGACAATCTGCGTATCGTCCTGATGCATCAGACCCTGCAAGTCGGTAAAACCCATGTTGCCCGTGCCGATACAGCCGACGTTGATCCGGTTGCTGGGGGCGCCGGCGCCCAGAGCCGAGCTTGCGACAAGATACGGCATCCCATACGTGCCAATCACACCGGCTGCAGCGCACTTGAGGAAATCTCTGCGGTTCGACAATCTGCTTTTATCACTCATTATCTGTCTCCTGCTATATCGTTTTATCAACACAATACTGCATCATTGCTTCTCGGTAAACGTTCAGTATCTCGTCGGCCTGCTTGTCATCGGCAAAGCTCGCCTTTTCTCGGATCGTGCGCATGGCCTCGTTCATATTGGCGATCAGTTTCTTGGCTACCTCAGGCTTGAAGACGGTCTTTCCCGCTATTTCCACGTAGACTGCGCCGGTGTGCCCGAAGAGTGGTGCGCCCAATTCATTCTTCTGTTCCGAACTGATGCGAAGCGCGACCCAACCGGGCTCACTGAGCCACAGCAGCGCAGTGATCCGGGCCTCGAAGTGGCCGCCCACCGACCGGCTCGGCGCCGATTGCACAACGCGACCGTTGTAGATCACTTCTATCTTCTGGAAATCACACCGACCGACTGCGCGTGAGGAGATGTTCAACTCTCGTGGTTGCGCCAGTCGAACGACATCGCCAGGATTATACTCGCCGAGAGAGAACTTCAGGAGCGGACCATTAGTGATGAAGGTCCTGCCCTTCTCAAGTCCATCCAGCCAGCGCTCGACGGTAAGCGGTTCGTCGACCTCGACGTAGACTCGTGAAAAATCATAAATGAACCAATCTGTCCCGGTAGAGAACGGCACCCGCAGACCGATATCCATGAATCTGTAGAACGTGTCTTCATGTGCCAGGAGCGACTCGCTTTGTAGGCCGTACCGCCAATAAACTTCCAATAGTAGCCCGGTTCGCGCACGAACATTTATATTCGGATGCGATGTTCATCTTTTTACCTCGCTAATCTTTTGGTTCTTGAATATCCTCTTCTCACTTGGACTCGGTAGGCCTATCAAAGAGGACGATAGATAACAGACAAGAGTCTCTTCAAGATTTTTTAGACAAACGACAACGTGTTTTATGTCTGCCTCTTCCATAAATATAATTCTACGGAGTTTCGAAATACTTACAATATTTATCCTTGGTTTTACAGTCTTCAAGTGTATATAATTGTAAAGAAGTTAGCCCTGTCAATGCTCTCTCGAAGACAATTAGTCAAGACAAGCCAGATACTATACAAGTGGTAGCGACTATTCAAGAAGCACTCGATTTTAAATTTTAAATACTCGTGTTGTTCCCATCACGGTTTCATGACATGCAATTTAGCCGAGAACTGAGTTCGGAAAATATTACCAAGGTATGAGAAAGAAAGGTCATTTGCATTGGCTAAGGAGCAGCGGATTTGTTTGGAGCTCTCTGCTTTGAGATTAAAGGTGGAAACTGTGCATCATTCCCAAAACAAGCACTTTGTGTTTTTTGCTTGATGTTTTCAGTTATGGTAATGATCTGGTATTGAGTGCTCTTGGGTGTTTCGATGGTATTCCATTGTGATATACTTCATTTTTAGGCAGCTTCATCATTTTATTATTGTGGGTCCAACTTGGAATATTATTTGTGCGATGATTATCGGGAAATTCACGATAGAGAATTCCCGGAACTCCTCTTTTTAATGATTCCAACGATCCATCGGGTCTTGCAATACAAGTTGGCCATGATGAATAATGGCCAGATGAATTACTGGCAATTACCCACATTAAATTATCTGAGGCTCTTACTCTAATCTCGGCAGGGATAATTTCGTCTAATATAGTCTTACCTTTGTGGTGTGCATTATAAAAGGAATGAAACATTATTTTAACGTCTTTATGTCTATATATGTTATACATCTCTGGGAAACAAGAATCATAACATATTAAGAAACCCAGCTTGAATCCTTTCAGCTCAAGAACTGCTGTATGATCGCCGGGAGTATAAAATCTTAAATCACCACCTGTTAACATTGACTTGTCATAACGATCCACAATCTTTCCTTTGTCCGAAATTATATATAGACAATTCAGGGGTTTTTCATTTTCACTAATGTAATGAACTGATCCCAGAACGACCCAAATATTATGTTTTCGGGCCAGTGACATAATACTACGTGTTTCAGCTCTTATATCATCCCAATTGAAGCTTTCAAACGATGGTATATCTTTGGGTGGATATCCGCTAAGAGCTGCTTCTGAAAAATGAACAATATCAGCTTTGTTCAGAGCCGCCTCTTTGATGAAACGCTTGATATAATTTGCGTTGCTCTCAATTTCTCCTGATACAGGGAACTGGCATGTGGCTACTTTTAGTTTTTCTTCAGAATAGTTTTTTCCACTAAAGCCTACTAAGAATATGACAGCCAACAAGGAGAAGTGTGATAGAAATAATATCACGCGTTGGTTTGTGAAAGCATGGGAATTATTCTGGTTCAATGTTTTTTTAGTGTCTCTGTTCATTTCGTGTCCTTCCAATAACAACAAGTATAAATATGATTATACAGTTTTTATATGAAGCTAACAGCGTTAATTCTGCTACGTCAGACAACTGCTTTCTGCCTGTAAATCGGGCAATAACAGTTATGTTTACTCAAATTGTGATAACAAACGTTGAGGCGGAATATGGAACAACTGTTGTCAAGTCATAGTAATTAGCGATCAGGAAAAGATTTTAAATTTCCTGTTATCGTATGCAAATGGATAATAGCATTATCAACTAAGCGTTCTCCCGCACCAACTTCAACATAGGTGGAATAACTTGCACCATATCCACCCTCTGAAGCAGCTTGAATTGTGGGAAAGTACGAAAAAACATCGTTACAGTAGCCCAGAAAAAAAGTATGAGGAATAGGTGACCGATTGCGAAGAGCAATCTGAAAGTCATCAAAAAATTCTCCCGGGAAACCTACCCAGGCAATTTCTTTTCCCAATAAAACTATCGGAGTTTCCGCTTTAATAACCGAGGGACGGTTTCTGATCAATTCTTCATAATATTTTTCCCCACGCTGCTTAATATAAAATTCTTTCACATTCTCATCTTTTAGGTCATAGCGGTATTTCAACTCCGTGATATGGTGATTTGTACTCAATATGAGTATATCTTCTTTAACTGGCTTCATTGACTCAGCAATGCGAACGACTTCCTTTCCCAATGTAATTCCCGTTTGCTTTAGTTTCGAGTATGTATCTTGGTTACTTTCCTTCGGCCTATCATACGGATTGATCTCGCCACAGGCTCCTTGCAGGTAAAGACAAGTACCACCAAGATGTTCCTCAACATAGTTACGCATAACGCCGGGAAATTCAGCAGAATATTTCAGATTTGAGCCCTCAAAAACTACCGGATGACATGCATAATGAACGAGGATAGCAATCCATTTGCCATCCATTCCCCTAAAGCCGGCAACACCGACAGTCTGATCGACTGGAGTGTTCTCTTCCCTGTCCGGATTGCTCCAAAGCATCTTAACGGTCCCATCCGGCTTGACCACGCGCCGGTCGTATGAGATATCTGCCGAACCGTACCCTATTTCAACTCTGACAGGAGATTTCGACAAAGCAGCATTTTTTATCACTTCATATGTATTTCTCTCGAGTGTGGGTAGCCATGGATTCTCTTTAGAAGGAAGATCAGGTTTCAAGTCGGGACCGGCATGTGTATGAATTGCTAAAAAAAGAATTGTAGAAATTTGCAATTCTTTTTCCGCTTTCTGACGGATACGTTCACAAACTTCTTTTGGTGGTGGACCAATGAGATCAAGGACAACGAAAGAAACACGCTTGTTTCCATCATCCAAAACGATTGATTTGGCATATAGAGGATCCCAAATGCCGTTAGATAGTTCTTTTCGTGAGGCGTATCCCCTCATAGGCATCCCCAGTGGTGGAGTAATATCGACCGTTGCAACTCCGACTTCCAGAGCATGAGCAGTTTTGGACACATCTGGGTTTTCACCGGCAACTAACAAAATAGAGGAAAAAGCAAACGTTAGAATAAATTTGTTCAAAAACATAATTTCTCCTTTGGGTAATTAATAAAGTCCATACCATACTATATCAAAATTATATCTGATATAGCAAAAAGGAAATAATGTTAGTTGCCACAATGTGATATTGATGCAAGAAATTATCTATATGACTTAAGGATACCCTCTTTCTGTCTTGTCGATAGAATTTTATTTTTTATTACCACCATTCAATTCCTGCTTGACTCCGCAACCACTCCCGTTTAAAAATTTCATAGAGGCAAACAAATAAGAACTAACAAATCACACGGGTTTATTATAAGTTCTTAGAACAGTCCCACCAGCCAATCAAGCCTGAGGTGACGCACAAAGCATTCCTGAACGGCTCCCTTGGCGCACATTTGTCAACAGGTCTTCTTCCGCTCAACTATGATTTCGGGCCATTAGCGGGGGGGATAGATTAAGCATTTGATATGTCATCACTTCTTTAGTAAAATGGCCGCTGTAGAGATAACCTCAATTTTTCCGGGGGAAATTGTGGAGGTTTGACCTGTTCTGAATCGAAGTTCATTTGGGAGAATTAGTGAGATGTTGAAGAAGTACTTTCTGGCGGGCATGCTGGTCACGCTGAGTTTTGGATTGCACAGCGCATCGTGTGAAGAGACGAAGATGATGTATCTGTCAGGCATGAGCAAAGACGTTCCGGTACAGTGGGAGTTTTATTGTACTGAAGGACGAAAAAGCGGTGAATGGACGACGATCCAGGTGCCCTCAAACTGGGAACTGCAAGGCTTTGGCACATATAATTATGGGCAGGATATGGAAAAGGGCAGTGAGCAGGGGAAATATAGATATCGTTTCGAGGTACCGAATGGGTGGGCAGACAAGGTTATAAACATTGTCTTTGAGGGGGTTATGACTGATACAGAAGTGTGGATCAACGGTAAGAGTGCCGGACCGAAGCATCAGGGAGGTTTTTATCGCTTTAAGTATGATATCACCAAATTGGTCAAGTTTGGCAGGAAGAATCTGTTGGAGATTACAGTAAGCAAGGTCTCGGCAAACGCGAGTGTGGAGGCAGCGGAGAGGAAGGCTGACTATTGGGTTTTCGGAGGGATTTATCGGCCGGTGTATCTGGAGGCTTTTCCAAAGCAATTTATCGAACGGGCGGCGATTGACGCAAGGGCGGACGGGAGCATCACTGTAGATGTATACCTGGAGAACATCGCGATGGCAGATAAGGTTGCCGGAACAGTGTTAGGAGTTGTTGCAGGAGGACCGTTTAGCACGCAAGTAGTTAAGGGACAGAACAAGATAACTCTCAGCGGAAAGGTAACGGGTATAAAGCCGTGGAGTGCAGAGACACCATATTTGTATGAATTGGAGCTTCAATTATCTGCAGGCGACAAAGTCATTCACAAGACCAAAGAGCGGTTCGGATTTCGCACATTCGAACTTCGTCCGGGCAAAGGGCTGTTTCTAAACGGGCATAAGATTCGACTGAAAGGGGTGAACCGACATTCGTTCTGGCCTGATTCGGGGAGGTGCCTGAGCAGGAAGATAAGTTATGATGATGTGCGGCTGATAAAAGAGATGAATATGAATGCAGTGCGAATGTCGCATTATCCGCCGGATGTGCATTTTTTAGAGGCGTGTGACGAGCTGGGATTATATGTTCTGGACGAGCTGGGGGGTTGGCAGAGGCCTTCTTACGATACAGATATTGGCAGGAAGCTGGTCAGGGAAATGGTTACAAGGGATGTGAGTCATCCATGTATTCTGTTCTGGGACAATGCAAACGAAGGGGGATGGAATCGAGAGTTGGACGTTGAGTTTGAGTTGTATGACCCACAAAAGCGGCGAGTGCTGCATCCGTGGGAGAATTTCAATGGTGTTGATACTGAACATTACCAGAGCTATGAGAACGTTAAGAGGAAGCTGCAAGGTTCGACTCTTTTTATGCCGACAGAATTTCTGCATGGTTTGTACGATGGAGGTCACGGGGCAGGGCTGAATAACTATTGGGATTTGATGCTCAAATCGCCTGTCGGAGCAGGAGGATTTCTGTGGGCATTGGTGGACGAGGGCGTGTTCAGGACAGACAAGAATGGCAAAATCGACACGGACGGCAATCATGCACCTGATGGGATACTCGGGCCTTACAGACAGAAGGAAGGCAGCTTCTATGCAATCAAAGAGATATGGTCTCCCATACATATCGATCTTGAGGAGCTGCCAGAGAATTTTACGGGGCAGATACAGGTGGAAAACCGTTATGGTTTTACGAATCTGAATGAATGCAGATTCGAGTGGAAACTGGCAAGATTGCCGAAACCATTTACGGAGCAGAATAAGCATACTGTCCTTTATAGCGACACACTGGGAGCTTGCGATGTGGAAGCCGGCAGCAAAGGTGTGTTGAAGTTGAATCTGCCGGAGGACTGGCGCCAGGCAGGGGTGCTTTATGCAACTGCATTGTCAGCTTTACGGAAGGCCAAGAGGAGCTTCTGGTCAAAGTGGATGGTCTGAAGCTTTCGTTCAGCAAAAAGACCGGCGAGCTGGCTAAGGTTGAGAAAGACGGCAGATCTATTTCGGTGGGAAAGGGGCCGCGGCCGATAGTTGGTGAGAACAAGCTTGCTGAGTTGAACCATTGGCGTCAGAAGGATGATATTTTCGTCGAGGCCAAATATGAGGGGAGCTTGGACTATGCAAAGTGGAAGATTTATCCGAGCGGTTGGGTGAGATTAGATTATCAGTATGAGCTTGATGGGCAGTTTGACCTGATGGGCATCACATTTGATTATCCTGAAAACAAAATGGTAAAGATGAAATGGGTGGGCAGAGGGCC
>SMTZ1_10005161_pt1 | contig 13128 bp, 12 predicted proteins | sample DeeMarSWOR136_30_FD_25667 | JGI IMG/M metagenome (IMG submission 25667) | reverse complement strand
AATCATCAAAAACAACTGGCAAACCCATCTGGAAAGCGTAAAACGCGCACTCCAAATTATGAGCATGAACCAAATCACATTTAAACTCTTTGAAAATGCTCCTTAAACCTAGAAAATCGCTCAAAGCAGGAAGCAAGTAAGCTAACCTACGATCCCTCTTGAAATACTCTACAGGAACTTTATCTGCCTCTGGAATCCAAAACTCATCAGTTTCAGCATCTTTCCAAGCGTAAATGGCGCACTCAAAGCCCATATCTAGATTACTTTGCACAGCCCGCTGAAGGCGACAGTCCCAAGCAGAACCATAATAAAAATGTACAATCTTTGGCAAAACTAAGACCCTTAAAACTTAGATTCATACTTTCCCAATCTTTTGCGTTTTTGATTTGCTCTCATCGGTTTGTAAACTTGTGTTGATAAAAAGGGGTTATCATTAAAATCTGAATAGATGCTTCTATTAAAAGTAGTTAAATTAGTTTTATCTTGCTTCTTTTTGAATGGTTTTCCTAAGCATCTGTAAACTATAGACTTTTTCAATTTTTTTGAATCAATAAAATTTCGTGTATCTATTATGCAAGAGTAAGGTGATAATTCGTTTATTTTCTGTTCGAGATGGTTATTTTTAAAATACGAGTGGTCAACCATCAAAATTATGCAATCTTTGTCTTTTATTGTTTTTTCCATATTCCCTTTTTTTGCTCCGTAAGTTTCGGAACAAATTGGATCAAAAACCATTACTTCATTACTGTACTTGATTAACTCAGTTATTATTAGCTCAGCTGGAGTTTGTCGTGCATCTGGTACGTCTTTTTTGTAAGTGACACCTAAAACAGCAAAACTTGAATCGATAACGCGTTTATTTTTTCTCCTAAGCACTAATTCAGACAGGCGAAGAATATGGAATGGCATATTTCTATTAATATTAGCTGCTTCTTCCACAAATTTGATATTAATTCCCATTTTTCTTGCTGCATATAAGAGATAGAAAGGATCTTTGGGTATACAATGGCCTCCAACTCCTGGACCGGGATAATGAGGCAAGAAACCAAATGGCTTTGTGTTAGCTGCTTCTATCGTTTCCCAAATATCTATCTCCATTTCTTCAAACACTTTGGACAGCTCATTGACCAATGCAATATTTACACTTCTAAACAGGTTTTCTAGCATTTTTGCAGCTTCAGCTATTTTTAAAGAAGACACTGGGACTATTTCCTCAAAAATTTGAGAAAAAAATAAGCAACCAGCTTCTAAACTGGAGCTGTCTATTCCCCCCACAATTTTTGGTATTTTTTCCATTCTCCATTTTGTATTTCCTGGATCAATTCTTTCAGGGGAAAAACACAGATGAAAATCTCTGCCTGCATTTAATGCGGATTTCTCTAAAATTGGTTTGATGACAGTTTCGGTTGCTCCGGGATATATTGTACTTTCAATTATCACTAAAGATCCTTTTTGGAGAAATTTAGATATTATTCTGCAAGCATTTTCCAAGAAGGTTAAGTTTGGAGTTTGGTTTATTTTTAGCGGAGTGGGCACTGTCACAACAAAAATCTTTGCCTTTTTCAAAACTTGTTCATTATTTGATATCAGTAAGTTTTTTGAAATTTCTTCAATAGTTCTAACCCTTTCAATTCTATCATGGGGAAATAATGAAGAGAGTTCTTTCTGCACAGTTCCTTGCTTAATGTCTTTCAATCGTTTTTTATTAATATCATAACCTGTTGTTGGAAATCCCTTCTTTGCGAATAAAGAAGCTAAAGGGTACCCAACACGTCCCAAACCTATAACTGCAATTTTGGCCGTTCTATTTCGAATTTCTAGCTCAAGCACATTTCTTCAGCCCATAATCAATTTGAACCTTATTTTTACACCCATGAAATTGCAGCATTTCATCTTTCTATTGAGAAAAATTGCAGTTAATCTTAATAAGACGGTTATTCTACAAGAGTAAAATCCTCTTAATCGATATGTTACGATTCCGTAATATTGCTTTATATTTCTTGACTTTAGAAGAGAGTGCAAGCTGAATTTTTAAAAGGGAAAACACTTAGATGTAGCATCTTTGAAAAAATCACTCAGTGAAGACCTGAGTTGATCATATGAAGAATGGTGATGATACGGCATTCCATCCGCTAGCGGGAAGCTAAAGGAATTTTTGACTCTTACTCTTTTTTTTGGTAATATTATGTTTTCCAGAAGCACATTATTATTTGTTCTCACGTTTGGATTCCTATTGTGAAAACTTTTGCCTGACAAAAGTGAAAAAAAGACAAAAAAACAACCATTCTGCTTGAACCAAATAATCAGAAGGATCAAGGGGAAACTATCGGGGTGGTGGGAGATTCTTGGAGAAGATGAATACTGCGGCTAAAAATCGCGTTGCTATACCCTTATGTCAAAAGAAAGAAATCACAGTTGTTATTCCTTCTTCAAAGAACCATATTTATACTTTAAAGAAGAATAGGTGGTTGCATGAATTTAAGGTCGTCGTTCTGAAGAACAATTTAGGTTTGTCAAAAGCTTATAACGAATGCTTCAGACAAGCAAAGACAGATATCATAGTGTTGTTAAATGATGACTTGCTGATAGACTCACAAATTCTCCATTACTTCAGCGTTGTTGACGGGGAATTTGCCATGTTACAAACTAGCGATTTTCCTATAAGTGGAATTACTATTATCAGAAGAAGAGATTTTTGGCTTGTAGGCGGGTTTAATGAGTCTTTAAAGTATGGAAGTGTCGACAGGGAATTTTTCTGCCGAGCTACATTGAAGGGGTTGAAGTACAAGCCAATTCCGTTAAGTCTCGCCAAGCATTTTACTCATACAACCCGCTATTCCACGATTTACAAATCCTTCCACTCGATTAGGGACAATGTTATATGCATTAAAAAATACTTCATATATTTCCCACAACTGTTTTTTAAGCATGATTTCCTGAATAGGGTTTGGCGAAAACAGTTCAAGTCAATTCTTCTTCATATTTTCTTTTTCTTTAAGATCACGTTGTTTGATAAGCTAAAAATGCTGAAGAAATATAACTCAAGACCAAGACCCCGGCTGAAAGTATAGCAGTAAACCAAAAAATGAAGAAAGTATCGATTCAAAAATACAAAGGATAGCTTTATTGAAATCTTTAACGTTTTATGTGGAATTTCTCTATTACGTCTTTTGCTTTTTCTCGTTTTTCGCGGTGCTCTTCAAGGAACTTGTTGAGCCTCGCCACCAAATCGTTTTTGCATTCGCCGCACAGCATTTCGCCTGATTTGCATTTGCGCTCGCGTTCCATGAGCTTCTTGTCGTCTTCCTCGAACAGGTAAACGAAATACTGGAAAACCGAGCAGACGGTTGGGTCAGCACCTGTTTTCCGCTGTTCCGCAGCTGTTGGTTTGCCGCCTGTGAAGGCGTTCCAGATTTTGCGTTTCACCAGTTCTGGCAGGTCCATGGTGAAAATCGAGGTTTCAGGTTCAGAGGCGCTCATTTTTCCGCCTGGTCCCAAGCCTGGGAGGAAACGGCAGTGAATTTGCGCTGGCTTGCAGTAGCCGAGTTTCTGCGCTATGTCTCGAGTGACACGCCAGTACGGGTCTTGGTCTATGGCCGCTGGAATCAGCGCGGGCACGTTTTCGCCTGTTAACTTCTTGTGGATGAAGCACGGCGCCGCTTGTATGGCAGGCCAGAATATCCAGCCTATGTTTGTGCTGTCTTGAAACCCAAAGGCTGCTTTCGCGGTGGAGTAAGTGATGCGCTTCGCGGCTTCAAGCGTTATGTCATAAAGCAAGTCCATGTCTTCCACATCGTAGATTATGAACGTATTTTCAGGCTTAAAGCCTAAGGCTATTAGGTCTAGGGCGTTTTCGTAAGCGTACTTCCGTGTTTGCGGGAGAGTCGCCTCATCGTCTATGAGGAACTTCTCGTCATCGGTCATCTGGAAATAAAGTCGCGTGCCAAATTTTTGCTGCAGATGCCGCGTGAAAATCCACGGTACAAGATGGCCTATGTGCACGGGGCCTGAGGGTCCTCTGCCTGTGTACAGGACGAATTTTGTTCCTTTTTCGTAGAGCTCCAGCACCGTGTCTAAGTCGCGGTGAGAGAAGAATAAGCGCCGTTGAAGCTGAAGATGAAGTTTGCCCGTGTATTTAGCTATTTTTTTGAGCAGCGCGTCTGTCAGCGATTCGGTGCCGAACTCGCGGATAAGCCGCTCGTAGTCTACTTTGCCCTTTACTTCCCAGGGCGTGACCACCATCCCGTTTTCTCCAGCGTTGGACGAAACCGTTTAAATCACCAACTCTTTTTGACAAGAGAGAATCTATGAAGTCATATATCTCTTTTCGCAGAGCAAATCGGAGTGCCGTGTCCCGATTTACTTCTCTTTCCATCGAGTTACAAGGGCACCCACGATTATGAAGATAATAGCAAGTACAGCGACTATTGCCATGTTCAGGAGTGCACCTTCGGGGTTTTGGTAAATCATGGCATTTTTGAGTCCTTCAGAGAAGTATGTTAGCGGCAATGCTTTTGAAATCGTCTGCAGGTATGGGGGCATCCACTCTAGTGGGAAATATGTTCCTGACAAGAACATCATTGGAAATGCTATTGCGTTGCCTAATGCTGACGCTGCCTCAGCGTCTTTTAGGAGGCCTGATACGGTCATGCCTATGCCTGAAAACATTATTGAGCCAAGCAGAATCAGGCCTATTGAGAGCACGTCAGGTATTACTCGAATATTGAAGAGTATCCAGCCCAGAGCAATCATTATCGCTGCCAGCATGAGGTTCAGCAATGCTTGGCTTAGGACATTTCCTATTATCCAATCAATTTTTGTGAGCGGTGTTATGGACAAGCGTTTGATTATACCTCTCCGCTTGAATTCTGTAGACGTAGCTGCCAAGGCGATTATGCCGTTGGTCATTATGAAAGCTGCTGTAATGCCCGGAATGTAAAGATCCACGGTGCTAAAATGCGTGGTCACCACTGACGTTTCGTTAAATTCGATGACGTTTTTTGCGCCTATAAGCTCATAGTTGAAGGCGTTTGCTACGCTCATGATTATGCTTTTCACCATTTCTGCGGACGTATCAGCAGGATCAAGCATAATAGTCAAAGAAGCTTGTGCCCCAGGAATTGTTGCGTTGTACTGCTGCATTTGTGCCAGTCCCTGCTGAAAAGCTGCCTTCTGGTTGGCGTCCAGATAGGGTTCAAAGTACCAGTAGGACACGTTCATCGTATCATAGGTTATCCCAACTCTAACTTTCAGCGTGCCGTTAAGCAAGTCGTCTTGGAAGCTTTCGGAGATTACGAGAATGCGCATGCTTCCGCCCATAGGTCCAAGCGCGTCGCGAGCGTATTCCGTAGCGTTTTCACCTGAAGGTATGATGTCTATGTCAAACGTTTCAGTGCTGTTTAAGGCGTCAATAAAGGCTGTTGAGAGGTCGGTTGGTTTTGCATCTGCAGTGTTCATGTCAAAGTTTTGTATGAACATGCTGTATCGCGATGCGCCGCCGACTCCTGAGAAGATTGCGCCGAACACAATCAGCAATAGTACTGGGAACAGTATGCTGAAGAAGAGTCCTGAGCGGCTTCTCATCCAGTTCTTGGTTACGGCTTTAAATATTGTAAAGGCTTTCATTGTTTCAATTCTCCTTCTTCGGTTATTCTTCCGCCAGTTATCTTGAGGAAAACGTCGTCCATCGTAGGCGTTTGAATCTCTATGTCCCTTTTCACTTTCATTTCAGTCAAAGTCGCCATTACTCGCCACATCTCATCGATGTTATCTACCTTCACGTTCACGTCTCCCTCGTTACTCAGAGACGTTTGCCTAAATTTCTTCTGAAGCCCGTCGGTAAGTTTCTTGTCGCCGTTTCTGATTATGAGCACTTTCAAGCCGCCGTATTTGGAGATTAACTCTTCGGGTGAGCCTATTGCAGAAATTTTGCCCTTATCTATTATGGCTACCTTGTTGGCTAGCACTTCGGCTTCTTCCATGTAATGTGTTGTAAGAAACACGGTTTTGCCCATTTTTTTGAGATTCTCAATCACAGCCCAAACGTCTCTTCTTGCTTTGGGGTCAAGCCCTGTGGTAGGCTCATCTAAGAATATGAGTTGGGGGTCGCTGACGAGAGCGGCTGCAACGCCAACCCTTTGTTTCAAGCCGCCGGAAAGGTTTTCGAATTTTTCGTTAGTTTTGTCTTCCAAATCAAGCAGTTTTATGACTTCGGCTACGTCAAGGTGCTTAGCGTACATGTCGCCGATTAAGGCTATGTTCTCTTTAACCGTGAGCTTGTCCAAGGCGCTGAAATCCTGAGGTAACGCTCCTATTCTTTTTTTGATTTCTTTAGCATCTTCATTGCGGGTAACATCATACCCAAAAACTCGAGCAGTCCCGCTGGTGAGAGGTCTAATACATTCGAGAATCTCTACTGTGGTGGTTTTTCCAGCACCATTGGGACCCAAAAACGCGAACACGTCTCCTTCATCAATCTTGAAAGAAATTCCGTCAACAGCATTTAAAGTTCCATACTGTTTGACGAGGGAATCAACTTCAACAATTGTCTTGCTCATTCCTTCTCTCCTCAAAGAACGGATGGGTGTATGAATCGATGAGGATTTAAGATTTATGTGCTTAATTGGTACACTCGGAGACCCATTTCACTCTTTTATGGGAAGACTTTTAAAATCTAAATGTTTCTTGAGGAACTATGAAGTTGTGGAGCGCAGTCAAGGCTACTCTTAGAAGCAGAAGGTTCTGGGTGTGGCAGCTAGTTGGCGTTATTATTTACGGGTTACCTGTTGCATATCGTTTCGCCACGGGAAGCGTTGAGATTCCGATTTTGAATTTTCCGGGATTTTGGATTGAGCACTATATTCCAGGTAACATGGTGGAGAAAATTCTTGTTAACGCTTTTTTTCCTGGAGGTGCTGGTGGCGTTGCCGCAGAAGTGCTTGTTAGCAATTATAACGGTGCAGTTGTCAAGGGAAAAGCCAAGTATTTGTCGAGGCTTGGCGGCGCGTTGTTGCAGACGGGTGTTTGGTCAGCGTTTCAGCTGTGGGGTTTCTCCCTGATGATTTTGGGTCCTTGGAGCAGCGGCGGCTTTGGTAACATTTTCGAGCATTGGACCGTGTTTCCGTTCAACTTCACTTTAGCAGCGTTTTCCATATTCACTCCAGACGTTGTGAACCTCGTGAAGTCAGCGCTGGTTAAGGTTCGCGGGAAACTGCGGGGTTCTAAAAGTTAATATTGCCTGCCTGTCTATGGGTGTGCTATGTCGTTTCATATCCGCAGGAAAGACCGGGAAATAACTGATTCCGCTGTGCTTAAGGAAGTTTTGAAGTCCACCAAGTACGTGACTGTAGCGCTCTGCATGGGTGACGAGCCGTATCTTGTGTCGTTAAGCCACGGTTACGACGAAGCGCGTAATTGCCTGTACTTTCACTGTGCAGATGAAGGCAAAAAACTCGTGTACATTAACGCAAACAGCAGGGTATGGGGGCAAGCGATGCAGGACTACGGTGTGACCGATGAATGTGACTACGCGTACACGAGTGTTCACTTTAAGGGAACCGTATCCTTGATTGACGATTTACGCGGGAAACAGCATGCTATGGAAGTGATGGTGCGGCAACTTTCCGAAAATCCAGAGGAGAAATTGGCTTCGATAAAACCTGAAAAGCTCGCAAAAACAACGATGGGTAGAATCGACATAAGCTACATGACGGGCAAAAAGTATCAGTACCCAGAACCATAAAAACTCGGAAGGTTCCTCACATTTTGGTTTAATAGATTTCATATTCGGCTGCAAACGTGTTGAGTGGTCTTTTTTATGCTTGGGAAAGTCTATAACCCCCTTCATATAGAAGGTATAAATAGTTCTGAGCAGAGGCGCTGTCGGATAGCCCCCTCTATCGTTTATGCACAGTATTTCTATTAGGCTCCAAATAGCTTGCTTAGGGAACTTATTTAACCCATGGCAGTCACGAATTACCAAGATAAGCTTAAATAATCAAAATCTGCATTATCCATCTCGCAACTTTGGCTTTTGAGAGCCCAGGTAGTATAGTCCGGTCTAGTATAAGCGGCTGTCGCCCGCTAGACCCGGGTTCGAATCCCGGCCTGGGCGCCACTTCACTTTTCAGAGATAACGCTTTTCTTGCGACTTTGGGACTTGAGAAAGGCGGCGTTTATAGGCGTGTAATTTCTTTTGAGGCAACGATATTATTTTGAGTACTTAGAAAGCATAATCAAATAACTGAGAACCGCATGAATGTTGAAGAAAGGCATTTAACGGGTAATTGAGTTTGCAGTGAGGTGCTAAAATGGAAACAAAAGACAGCGAGAAAGTTGATATCACCTTTCGTCGAAACATATTTGCTTTAGGCTTTGTCAGTTTTTTCACTGACATATCTAGTGAGATGGTTTTCAGCCTGTTGCCCACGTTTCTTCTCGGTTTACCTGGCGCCAGCATAGCAATATTGGGGTTTATTGAGGGAACTTCTGAAGCCTTAAGCTATGTTTTGAGGGCTGTTTCAGGAATTTCCTCTGACAAGTTCAGAAAAAGGAAATTACTTGTCTTAGTTGGCTATGGCGTGTCAAATGCTGTTAAGCCTCTTTTCGCGATAGCCCGAGCTCCATTAGATGTTTTCGTGGTTCGGGTTTCTGATAGGGTTGGAAAGGCTGTTCGCACGTCACCTCGTGATGCTCTCCTCAGTGAGTCAATTTCCGAAAAGCGACAAGGCGCGGCTTTTGGTTTGCATAGGACTCTTGACCAAGCAGGTGCCATCGTGGGTCCAGTGCTCGCCTCATCAGCTCTGCTAATGCTAGGGCTTACCATAAGAGATGTCTTCTGGCTGTCGCTGATACCGGGTACTATTGCACTCTTAATCCTCTTGTTCGCTGTTAAGGAACGCGTTGGCAAAGCCGATGGTGAATTCCAACTGCTTGCGGGCATTAAAACTGTCTTAAAAGGTAATTTTTGTCGGCTTCTCATAATTGTCGGCATTTTTTCTCTGGGCGCATTTAATTTTTCTTTTGTTCTCCTTAACGCGCAAGAAGCTGGGATTGCCGATTCGTTTATCCCTTTGGTCTATACAGCTGTTAACGTGGCTCATGTCGCAATAGCGATTCCAGCGGGCGTCTTATCTGACAGAATAGGAAAAGAGAAAGTTATGATCGTAGGCTACGGCGTCTTCCTTTTCAGTGTCATGCTTATTCTTTTGCTCCCGTTAAATGGGTTTGACGCCTTCTTGGTTGCCTTGTCTTACGGTGCTTACTTCGGAATTATTGAAACAGTTCAACGTGCTCTAATTCCATCTTATGTTAACAACAGCCTACGCGGAACAGCGTACGGTGTTTACTATCTTATTATCGGTTCTGCTTTCTTCGTTTCAAACGCTGTAGTGGGCAGTCTGTGGGAGTACTTTGGCTCGTCAATAGCATCAGCCTACAGCATTATAACCTCAATTACTGCTATCGTATTCATGATACTGTTTCTTAACAGAAAGAAGTGAAATGTACCCGCATTTTATCCGTTGCTGGGATAATTTTTTTACTTGATTTCCTAACTCTTAGGGTAGGTGGAAATTGTGAGCGATTGGAAATCCGTGTTGAAAGGTGACCCAGTAGATTGGCTTTTGGAAAAAGATAATCCGTCGGTGCGGTATTTTACTTTGTCCCAGGTTTTGGATAAGCCTCAAAACAGTTCTGAGGTGCAGGCAGCCAAAAAAGAAATCATGATTACTGGTGTGGTGCCAAAGATTTTGGCTAAACAAAATGATGGCGGTTACTGGGAAGCGCCTGAAAAGTTCTACACCTCCAAATACAAGGGAACTGTTTGGCAACTCATTATTCTAGCTGAGTTGGGCGCTGACGGACAAGACGAGCGCGTCAAGAAAGCGTGTGAGTTCATTTTAGAGAATTCTCAAGACTGTAAGAGCGGCGGCTTCTCCGCATGGCTTAGTGTTAGGGTGGGTGGTGGTCGGTATAGTGGTGTGCTACCGTGTTTGACGGGTAACATGGTGTGGAGTTTGATTAGGCTAGGCTTTTTGGATGATCAGCGAGTTAAGCGTGGAATAGAGTGGATCGTGAAGTATCAAAGGTTCGATGATGGGGAGGCTTATCCTCCTAAAATTTGGCCTTACAAGAAAGCCACAAGCTGCTTCGGAAAACACTCGTGCCACATGGGCGTAGTTAAAGCGCTTAAAGCACTGGCGGAAATTCCTGCTGAGAAAAGGTCTAAAGCGGTGGTTGACACTCTAGAAAGAGGCGTTGAATACATGCTGAAGCATCATATTTACAAAAGAAGCCACGAACTAAGCAAAGTGTCTAAGCCTGGCTGGTTAAGACTCGGTTTTCCATTAATGTACCAAACGGACGTGCTGGAAATCTTGGGCATATTAACAAGCCTCGACTGCAAAGACCTGCGGATGCAAGAGGCTGTTGATTTAGTTTTGTCGAAACAGGATGAAAAAGGCATGTGGAAATTAGAAAGCACTTTTAATGGACGTTTTCAAACAAGTATCGAGCAGAAAGGCAATAGTAGCAAATGGGTAACTTTAAATGTGCTAAAAGCACTGAAAAACTTCTATGAATGACTATTTGTTCTATACAAATGGTTGAGGTAAATTTAAATATGTGTTGTTTCAAATTACATCTCGTTATGTTTGGGCGTTCATAACGGAACATGTTATCGAGGAGATTTACTTTCTCTCCCTAAAAAACCCTCTTCAAAAGAACTCACCGTTACTATCTATAGATTGATTTAGATTCTTCAGGTCGCGTTTTTCTCTTTTTAGTTTGGGTGCAGCGCGCGCTACTTCACATTAATGCTCATGTTTATGCTCATTTTCGGAAGGGAACTCTACAACCTCCAGAACATTGACGCTGGCTACCTACTCATAGCTACGCTCCTCGTTTCCACCATATCTTTCCTAATATTGTGCTGGGTCTTGGCAGAAAAGGCTACTAACCATGCAGTTCAAAACGCGAATTAAAGAGCTAAGAGCCCGATACGACCTGACGCAAGATGACCTTGCAAGAAAAGTGGGTGCGAGAAGAGAAACCATATTCTACTTGGAAAAAGGCAAATACAATCCGTCGCTTATGCTGGTACACCAAATAGCCAAAGCACTAAAAACAACCATAGACGACCTATTCATCTTCGAAGAATAACCTTCACCGACGACCTTCAGTCATTTTTTGTTCCATTTTTCCAAGAATTCTTTAGCCATTTTCCTTGTTTTCGGGCTTTCACAGTTCAGCTGCGCTTTGACAAACTCAATTATTCTTGTTTGGTCTTTGCTTTGCTCGAAGTAAGCGTCAAACGCTTCTATGGCGCCGGATTTGACAAGGTCCTTATGCCTTTGCACCGTGTTGTCAATGTCTAGTAGCCTGTTGGTTATCTGCGACTGCAGTTCAGGTTTTGCCAAAGCGATTATTCCCGATTTAGCCGCCACATGCACCGCTGGAATTACGCTTTTGTCACCCAGCAAGCCATAGTAAGCGTCGAAGATTTTTTCGAGCTTGTTATCAGGGTCAGCTCTCGTCAGGTTTGCAATAATCCAGACGGCTATGTACTTGTGGAAAGAGTTGCCCTTTCGGATTAGGTTTGCGAAGAAATCCCATCTGCCGTAAACGCTGTTTGGGTGCTTATCGCTTAGGAAGTTTAACGTTTGGAAACTGTTTTGTCTAACTACGTCGTTCTTGGATAAAACCCCGTCAAAAGCTTCTTGCAGCATTTTCTCGTCTTTAAGTGCCATCTGCGCTAATGTTTCGGGGTTTGCACCTTTCTTTTCAAAAACGCTCAAACAAACCCGCCTCCGCTAAACCGTTTTCCTTACAGAAAGTATTCTCTACCCACTCTTTTATTTCATCTCTCACAGCCCTGACTTTCGACAGGATTTCTTCCTCTGCGCCTTTGAAAGCTGATGGGTCTGGAAAACTTTTCTGGATTTCTTTTTCTCCGGGGTAGAACGGGCAGATTTCGCGTGCCGAGTCGCAGACCGTGGCCACGTAGTCAAAGGTTTTTCCTTGAAACTCCATTATGCTCTTGGACCTGTGCGTTGAAAGGTCAATGCCGATTTCCGTCATCACTTTAGCAACGTAAGGATTAATTTGGGTAGGCGTGACTCCCGCGCTTTTTGCTTGGTACTTTTCTCCGCAAAGCTTATTCAGGAAAGCCTCTGCCATCTGAGAACGCGCAGAATTATGTGTACAGATGAATAACACCGTTTTCATGCTTGGCACCCTACAGTCTTATGCTGTGTCAGAATTTAGCTCTTGCTTACAGACACTATATAGCATGTTTTCTAGCAGTTTTTTGTCGAAACTTGCTTCAGTTTTTGCTGAACACACCCTGATTTTTTAGTTTTTTCACTACGGAAAGCATATGAAGCCGTTACATCCATCATCAAAGACAACTATGAACCTGCCCTCCAAACCTCAAAGTGCAAACGCACAAGAAAATTGGTTGCTTAACTACATAAAACGCAGTAACAGTTTAGCTGTGGAAGAAAGCCAGATTGTCACCCGAGCTTCACAACACAGCCTCTGCGTCGTATGCAAGGGCTCCCGTCGTCTCTGTGGAAAAACTCGTTGCCCAATACTGGTTAGAGCTAACTATTACCTAAAAAGCATGTCTTTAATGTCAACCGAAGATATCGCAGGCGTTTCGCCGCCTAGCGTGTTCATAGGAAGAATCGGCTACCCACACGTGTACGTGGGGCCTCTCGTGCCGCCTGTCCACGAAGACACGAGCCTCTACGATCTGCCAGAACAGTGGTTCGGAAGGTCAATTGACGAAATCGTGGGCTTTCGCTCGCTGCTTATTCGCGGCAAGCACCGCGTTCACGTGCAGAAGTTCAATGAAGCCGGCAAGATAATGGAGCAAACCCAAGAGTTAGCCCTCGCAGAAAACAGCGTGGACACCGAACTGAACCTTACGAAAAAGCCTAGGGGCTCCATATTCATGGATGACAGTGTCCAGCCTTTCGGCCCTTCTGCGCCCATAAGAGGCCTGCACGTTGGCAACGCGCGTTTCGACCATCGCGTAGAAAAAGCCTTCTACGACACTGATTTGCGAGCCACGCCGGCTGTGCTTGAGCTTTACGACCGAGGCGTCATGGTTACGAAGATACAGAA
>SMTZ1_10005155_pt1 | contig 13131 bp, 10 predicted proteins | sample DeeMarSWOR136_30_FD_25667 | JGI IMG/M metagenome (IMG submission 25667) | reverse complement strand
TCATTGGGCCAACCCCTCCAGGTACCGGCGTGATCGCACCCGCGATCTCCTTGGCCGCATCAAAGTCCACATCTCCACGCAGGATGGCAATCTTTTCCCCTGTTTTTTCACTTATCTTCTCCCCTACGCGATTGACGCCGACATCTATGACGCATGCGCCCGGTTTTATCCATTCGGGTTTTACAAGGCCGGGTACACCTGCCGCCACGATAAGTATGTCCGCGCGTTTGCAGTGGGATGCAAGATCCCTGGTCCGTGTATGAACCACGGTGACAGTCGAATTGGCGCCAGGCCCTTTCTGAAGCAACATGTTGGCTATGGGCTTGCCGACAATATTGGACCGTCCCACAACAACTACCTCGGCGCCGCTGGTTTCAAAACCGGAACGCACGATCATTTCCTGTATTCCCGCGGGTGTGCATGGCGGGAATCTTACCTCTGACCCGCCGATCATCAAACGGCCGACATTGACAGGGTGAAATCCATCCACATCCTTATTTGGGTCAATATGATTGAGCACTTTTTTTTCGTCAATATGTTTGGGAAGCGGAAGCTGGACAAGGATGCCGTTGATGGAATCGTCCTTGTTGTATCTATCGATCAGGCCAAGGAGCTTATCCTCGGAGATATCCTTGGGCTGATTGTCCTGTACCTCCTTGAAGCCAAGGCGATTCGCGGTCTTGATCTTGAGTGTGACATACGAGACAGACGCGGGATCCTCTCCTACAAGGATGGTTACTAAGCCGGGGACCACCCCGTATTCAGCCTTGATCTTTTTTACCTCCTCTTCTATCTCGTCAAGGATCTTTTCCCTAATTTCCGTGCCTTTGATTAATTTAGCGGTCATTATTTTTCTCCTTTTATTTTTTATAAAATTTATACTTATTTAAAGCTTTTCCTCTCCGATTCTCATGTTATAGAACGAGCGATATACGAAGATGAGGGCGATAAGAAAGAAGACGCCTCCGATTATATGTTTAAGCGTAGAGCTCTGCATGGTAACCGCAATCTCGGTTGCTAAAAGACCAAAGAGGGTGGTGAACTTGATAACCGGATTCATTGACACTGAAGATGTGTCTTTAAACGGATCGCCGACCGTATCGCCCACTACGGTCGCCTCGTGGAGGGGCGTACCTTTTTCCTTCAGGTCGACCTCCACTATCTTCTTGGCATTATCCCAGGCGCCGCCCGCGTTGGCCATAAATATTGCCTGAAACAGACCAAAGAAGGCTATTGCCACAAGATAGCCTATAAAGAAGTAGGGATTGAAGAAGGAGAGGGCCAGCGCCATGAAAAAGATTACTATGAATATGTTCCACATACCCTTCTGAGCGTACTGTGTGCAGATCTTAACAACCTCCTTGCTGTCTTCAATGGATGCTTCTTCCTTATCGAGTTTTATATGCTTCTTGATAAAGACAACTGCCCGGTAAGCGCCGGTCGTGACAGCCTGTGTAGCAGCCCCGGTAAACCAGTAGATAACAGCACCTCCCATCAGGAGACCAAGGATTATTGTAGGCTGGACAAGGCTCAGACGTGCTACGACATTACCGAACATATTTTCCAGAAGGATAATTATGCCGAAGACCATGGTAGTGGCGCCGACAACTGCGGTGCCGATCAGCACAGGCTTTGCGGTGGCCTTGAATGTATTTCCCGCCCCGTCAGCCTCCTCGAGATAATCCTTTGCGGTTTCAAAATTGGGCTCAAAGCCGAAATTATTTTTGATATCCTCTTTCACGTTCGGGACAGACTCGATCCTGGAGAGCTCATAGATTGACTGCGCGTTGTCGGATACGGGTCCGAAACTGTCCACTGCTATTGTCACGGGACCCATGCCAAGAAAGCCGAAGGCCACTAAGCCGAAGGCAAAGACAGGGGCGGCGAATGCAAATTCCTGCGGCATAACCGAGATAATGGACTGATTCCTTGAAACGAGATACGCGATGAACATCAGGAAAAGGATGGTCAGGCCTTCCCAGAAGGCCGAAAAGTTGCCGGCCACGAACCCGGACAGGATATCCAGGGATGCCCCGCCGTGACGGGCGGCGCCCGTGACCTCCCTCACGTGACGAGACTTGGTGCTGGTAAAGACCTTCGTGAACTCAGGGATAAGCGCCCCCGCCACGGTGCCGCATGAGATTATCGCGGCCAGGGCCCACCACAGGTCGGGATACTCCGAAAAGTCGCTAAGGAGCATATAGCTCGCCCAGAAGGTAACTATAATAGATACGGCAGAGGTGATCCACACAAGGTTAGTGAGGGGCTGTTCGAAGTTGAATTTCATCTTTGATGAGTAAAGGGAAGAGGTTATGCTCCTGTTGATATAGTATGAGACAAGGGATGTAAGGATCATCAGGATACGCATCGCGAATATCCATATGATAAGGGTTGCGGACATTGCCGGATTGGCGGCCAGCGCAAGGGCCAGGAAGGCTATTAAGGCAACGCCTGTTACGCCATAGGTCTCAAAACCGTCTGCGGTGGGACCGACACTGTCGCCCGCGTTGTCGCCTGTGCAGTCCGCGATAACACCGGGGTTCTTCGGGTCATCCTCCGGCAGATGGAAAATGATCTTCATAAGGTCAGAGCCGATATCGGCTATCTTTGTGAAGATGCCGCCCGCGATCCTGAGGGCGCTCGCGCCCAGGGACTCGCCGATGGCAAAACCGATGAAGCATGCCCCTGCGAGCTCCTTTAGAAAGACAAGTATGCAGATCATGAAAAAGAGTTCCACACTCACGAGGAGCAGCCCCACGCTCATCCCTGAGGTCAGGGGTATATTCACAACGTTGATCGGCCGCCCGCGGAGTGACGCAAAGGCGGACCTGCTGTTTGCCCATGTATTGATCCTCATCCCGAACCAGGCAACGCTGTATGAACCGAGTATGCCAAGGATGGAACAGATAAGGATGATAATCATATCGCCTATCCCCCTATGGGATAGCCCGATGAAATAATAGACCATGCATATGGCAATGAGTGTCCAGAGTATAATAAGGAACTTGCCCTGCTGGAAAAGATAGGCCTTGCATGTCTCCCAGATGATATTTGACACATCCAGCATTGCCTTGTGCGCGGGCAGATTTTTTGTGTGTCTTGCCTGAAGGATAGCGAAGATAAGGCCTATAATACAGATGACAAGACCGAAATACATGATGGTGACGCCTCCCAGGGCGCTACCGAAGACATTGAAGCTTACCTGTGTGAGGTCAGGCAGGACAATGTCCGCTTCGCCGGCAAAGGCCGAGGAAGCAAGGAGGATCATGGAAAACACAAGAAATATAGCTTTAAGGCCTTTTCTTAAAGTCATTTAAATACCTCCCTGATAAATATTTTTTATGAAATTATAAAAACTGCTTTTTTGGGCTGAAGTATAGGGAGATTTACCCTGTGAGTCAAGACAAGAATTGACGTAAACGATCATGAATTACTATACCGGTTTTAAAGCCTTTCAAGAAGTCTATCGTGTATGTTGTCAAAGGGGCCGTTGGACATGATCAGGATGACATCATCCCTATGGACCTGCCCCAATATCTCTTTCAAAAGGTTATCATGATCAGGACAGTAAAATGCTTTTAGGCCCCTCATGTTAAGAGAAACGACAAGTTCCATGGATGAGAACCTTTCTCCCTCTGGGATTTTTTCCATCATCGGGGGCTCGGGGATGAAGATAAGGTCTGCTTTGTCAAATGAAAGACTGTATCTTTCCTGAAAGACATTGCGTCTGCTGGAGTTGGATCTTGGTTCAAACACAGCGATCAGGCGGCGCCCTGTATATCTGTCCTTTACCGCCTGGATAGTCTTTTCCACTGCAGTAGGATGATGTGCAAAGTCATCCAGGATGAGCACGCCCCCCCTTTCTCCCCTTATCTCCTGTCTCCGCTTGATCCCCATGAAGGTTATCACTCCCTCAGACAGGGTTGAGACATCTATTCCCATATGTTCGGAGAGTGCAGCCACACCCAAAAGATTGGATATATTGTGCAGACCGTATAAAGGAGTAGTCAGGGAGGCATACTGATTTCCATCCCTGAGGATTTTCAGTTGTGTAAGGCCATCGTGAATGGCTATGTCAACGGCTTTCCATTTACCGTCCATATGTAAACCATAACTTATAACCGGACATTTTGCCCTTTTGACCTCGGCCGTGACAATCGGGTCATCCAGGTTATATATAAGCAGCCCGTCAGGCGGGATAAGATCTATTAACCGTCGAAAGCTTTCTATAACGTGTTCCAGATCCCTGTAGATATCCGCGTGATCAAATTCGATGCTGGTGAGTATTGTTATCCACGGATTATAATGCAAGAATTTCGGGCCCTTGTCAAAAAAAGCACTGTCGTATTCATCACCTTCTATAACAAAATCAGGACCCTCTCCGAGCTTGAAATTCCTCTGAAAATTATTGAGTATGCCTCCTATCATAAAGCTGGGGTCCATGCCTGATTTCTCGAGCACCCAAACCGCCAATGCAGACGTGGTTGTCTTTCCATGGGTTCCACATACGACTATGGATCTCTTGTCCTTCATCGCGAAGTGCCCAAGTGCCTGTGGGAATGAGATATAAGGGATATTGGTCTGGGAGAGCCGGATAGCCTCAGGGTTATGCCTTGTAATAACGTTGCCGACAATGACCAAGTCAGGCATGAATGCCAGATTCTCCGGACTGTATCCCCTAAAAATGGGTATAGAGAGTGATTGCAGGAAATCGCTCATTGGGGGATATATATTTTCATCGGACCCGGTAACTGAATATCCCCTGTGTTTCAGCATGCCGGCGAGAGAGGCCATACCCGTACCGCATATCCCCATAAGGTAAATACGTCTTGGATCCGGAGGGATCATATTGAGATCCGGAGATAATAAAGGAAGATCCGTAGTTTTATTATTTTCAGTATGCATGTTAAAAAAATATTTGCCTTTTTCCGGAATAATGTCTATATTTGCTGATCTTTTAACTACCCCATTCGTAGATTCGAATAAAAAACCTCACCTTTAGAGGTGAAGAAATATTTTAACAGGATTCAAGGGTTCAGGGGTTCAACGGATTGAATCTATAATAAAACTGCTAAGGTGTTTAGACTGAAGAATGAAGGCTGAAGGAAATAATAAATATTACAAGTTTTACTTCAGTCTTCAGCCTAATAACTATTTTTAATTGAATCCAAGAATCCTTCTTATCATCAGGAGAATAAAGATGTCTAAAGTTTGCGATATTTGCGGAAAAGGAGTTCAGGTCGGATATAACCTGAGTCATGCCCATAATAAAACAAAAAAACGATGGTATCCAAACCTGCAAAAAGTAAAAGTTATCCAGAATGGTCAGCCCAAAAGGGTTATGGTCTGCACTGGTTGTATCAGATCAGGCCGTGTTCAAAAGGCATAATTCCACGGCCAACTTGAGAATAGGTTGAAATTACCCGATGAGACGATATCAGATCCTTTCCACGATCAAGACCTCTTTTATCTTTTTAATGGCTCCCATAATATCCTCGAGCTGCCTGTAATTCTGTACTTCGATAGTGAAGAATGAGACACCTTTTTTATCCATTGTCGTGGTTACCTCGGCGTGGATGATGTTGGCGTCCTTCTGTGCCATAATCGAGCTTATATCGGCCAGTATGCCTTTCTTATCAATAGAGGTAACCTTTAATCTGGCTAGATAGACATCTTCACTGGACGGTTCCCACAGGATTTCGACCAATCTTTCCTTATCTACATCAAGTATATGCTTGCAGTCATGTTTATGAATGGTCACGCCTCGGCCTCTTGTTATGAATCCTATTACGCCCTCACCGGGTAATGGATGGCAGCAATTGGCAAATCGTACCAGCATATCATTCACTCCCTTTACCTTGATTCCGTGGGCGCTCTTTTTCCGAGTAAATCGGGAGACCATCTTGCTGACTATGCTTTGCGGTTGATCCTCTTTAACACCAAGAATGGATCTGAGCCGCCCGACTACCTGGTTTGCTGATATCTTTCCATATCCAATATGCGCGAGAAGATCCTCAGCGGATTGCAGGGAGAAGTCCCTGGCTATTGCGGCGATCTGTTCATTTTTATGGATATTTGTAATGTTGAGATGGGACTGTTCGATGGCCTTTTCCAGGATATTTCTGCCAAGATCAATGCTTTCGCCTCTTTCCTGATTCGTAATCCATTGCCTGATCTTGGACTTGGCGCGCGGGGTCTTAACGAAATCTAGCCAATCTTTACGTGGGTGCTGGTTGTTGGAGGTTATGATCTCTACCATATCGCCGTTTTTCAGTATGTATCTGAGGGGAACCATTCTACCGTTAACCTTGGCTCCGCTGCATTTTTCCCCGATTTTGGAATGAATGCTATAGGCGAAATCAACAGGTGTTGCGCCCTTGGGGAACTCCTTGACCTCTCCCTTAGGTGTAAAGACATAGACCTCGTTCGGAAATAGGTCCATCTGGACCATTTCCATGAATTCCTTGGGATCGTGCAGACTTTTCTGCCATTCCAGGAGTTGCTTCAGCCACCCGAACTGCTTTTGATCAGCTTCACCTCCCAGGCCTTCCTTGTATTTCCAGTGGGCGGCGATACCTTCCTCTGCCACCTTATCCATATCCCATGTTCTTATCTGAATCTCCATCCTCTGGGCATAGGGTCCGATGACTGAGGTGTGCAAAGACTGGTACATATTGGCCTTTGGTATTGATATATAATCCTTGAACCTTCCGAGAACAGGTTTCCACATTGAGTGTATAATGCCGAGGACCTCATAACATTCCTTTAAGGTATTTACTATTACACGAAAGGCGACGACATCGAAGACCTGATCCACATTGAGATTCTGGTCTTTCATCTTGCTATAGATACTAAAGATATGTTTTTGTCTTCCCTTGATAACCGCGTCTATATTATGATCCTTCATCTTTTTTGTAAGGATCTCTATGACCTCCCTGGTAAACTTCTCCCTTGCGCCTTTTCTTTCAGCTATACCTTGACTGATCCTGTTATAGATCTCAGGTTCGAGGTAGAAAAGACAGAGGTCTTCTAGACTGGATTTCAACCAGTATATACCCATCCTTCCGGCCAGGGGAGCATATATGTCAAGTGTTTCTTTTGCAATGGCTGCTTGCTTTTCGATATTATGAAAGCCCAGTGTTCTCATGTTATGCAGCCTGTCGGCGAGTTTGACCATGATAACCCTGATATCGGTGGTCATTGCCAGTATCATTTTGCGGATATTTTCCGCCTGAAGTTCTTCGGTGCTGTTAAATTGTATCTTGCTGATCTTGGTTACACCGTCCACGATATTGGCGGTCTCTTTGCCGAATAGTTGTTCTATCTCCGATAATTCGACATTCGTATCTTCGATTGTGTCATGCAGAAGCCCCGCGACGACGGTTGTGACGTCCATCTTCATTCTTGTGAGGAGATACGCCACTTCAAGAGGGTGGGAAAGGTAGGGAAGGCCGGAAAGCCTTACCTGGCCTTGATGAACCTTGGCGGAATAGACATAGGCCTTTTCTACCATGGTTATATTGGCATTGGGGTTATAGCTTAGAAGCTTGGATGTTATGTCATTTAGTCGAATCATAGAGCTTATTTATCTTATCGAGTATCACAGAAGCGGAATCCCGTAATGAGACAAGTATACTGTCTGATTCAGATCTCAGCTTCACCTCTACCTGCCCTTTTTTAAGATTTCGTGTTCCGATCGCTATTCGCAGAGGAATTCCCAGGAGATCCGCATCCTTGAATTTAAAGCCAGCCCTCACATCCCTGTCGTCTAGGAGGACATCAAGGCCTTTTGACAAAAGCTCCTTATATAACTTCTCTGCCGCGTCAACCACCTCCCTCTCTTCCATTTGAAGAGGAAGGATGATCGCTTCAAACGGCGCGACGGGAATAGGGAATATGATACCGTCTTGGTCATTGTTCTGTTCAATGGCGGCAGCGACTGTCCTGCCCACGCCAATACCATAGCATCCCATGATAATGGGCCTTTCCACGCCATTTTGATCCAGAAATAGCGCACCCATCGCCTTGCTGTATTTGATACCCAATTTGAAGATGTGGCCGACCTCTATCCCTTTTCCGAAATGTATCTCTGATCCGCATCTGGGGCAATGGTCTTCAGATGTAATAAAACGCAGGTCTCCGAAGGTATCAACGTGAAAATCCCTTTTGATATTTACGTTTCGAAGGTGAAGATCTTTCCTGTTTCCCCCGGTGACGAAATCCCTCATCCCTTTAATGGCGTAATCCGATATTATCCTGACCTTAAGCCCCATGGGACCCGCGAAGCCCATAGGCGCACCAGTAGTCTCAGCAACAAGGTCCGGGTCTGCCATTTCCAACTGGTCAATTTCAAGCAGGTTCTTCAGCTTTGCCTCATTGATTTCATGATCTCCCCTTACCAGCACGGCCACCGTACCCTTGTTAGTCTTGAATATGAGGGTCTTGATGAGTTGATTCGGCGATATGGAAAGGAAATCGGTGACCTCTTCAACACTCTTCTTGTCCGGTGTTTTCACCTTCTCAAGAGGCCTCATATTATCAGGGATCGCGGAGATCTCATCATAGGAATTCATAACCTCAGCCTTGTCAAGACTGGCGGCATAATCACATTTGGAACAACTTACAATCTGGTCCTCGCCTGTATCGGCGAGCACCATAAACTCATGTGAAAAGCTTCCTCCAATGCTACCAGTATCCGCCTCAACAGCCCTGAACCGGAGACCGCATCTGCGGAATATATTATTGTAAGTCTCGTACATTATCTGATAGCTTTTTTCCGCGCCTTCCTCTTCAGTATCAAAACTGTAGGCATCCTTCATCAAAAATTCACGCCCGCGCATTATGCCGAACCTCGGCCTTATCTCGTCTCTGAACTTGGTCTGGATCTGGTAAAAATTTATCGGCATCTGCTTATATGAGTGTATCTCTCTCCTTACGAGATCGGTGATCACCTCTTCATGGGTCGGGCCAAGGCATGAATCATGATTATGCCGGTCCTTAAACCTCAGAAGTTCCATGCCGTAATACTCCCACCTGCCGCTCTCCTTCCAGAGTTCCGCGGGCTGAACAGCAGGCATCAGGAGTTCGATTGCCCCTGATCGATTCATCTCCTCACGGATGATATTTTCAACCTTTTTTATGGATTTAAGGCCAGCCGGGAGATATGTATAGATCCCTGAGGCAAGTTTTCTTATCAGGCCGGCCCTTAGCATTAACTGGTGACTAAGGACATCCGCTTCGGCCGGTGTCTCCTTGAGTGTGGGTATAAAGTATCTCGAATATCTCATATCAGTAGTCAGCCCCTCTCGTTTCCCGGTTGAGTGATCAAGTTGTCAGTGTAATATTATATGGATTATCCCGTTAGGATTTTACATCTATGACCTGATGTTCAATTAAGCATGATCCTGACCGGACAGCCACTACTCAACAACTCATCGATTTAACTAGTTACTAATTTCTTCACTTCCCTAATCAATACATTGGCAAGGTCCTCCTCGGGAAGTTTTTTCACCACTTTTCCCTTTTTAAACAGGACACCTTGTCCCCTGCCTCCCGCCACTCCGATATCTGCCTCTCTAGCCTCTCCTGGTCCGTTTACCACGCATCCCATTATGGCCACCCTGGGAGAGGATCTGATTCCCTGGATCTCTTTTTCCACTGTTTCCACAATCCTGAAGAGGTCTATTTCACATCTGCCGCAGGTCGGGCAAGAGATGATCTCTGGACCACGGTATCTGAGGTCGAGGGCCCTCAGTATCTCATATGCCGCTTTTACCTCATCAACAGGATCCCTTGAGAGTGATACACGAATCGTATCTCCTATACCTTCAAAAAGCAGGATACCTATACCAATAGCATTCTTTACAGTGCCTGATATAAGCGTTCCTGCCTCTGTCACCCCCAGATGAAAAGGGTAATCAACCTTTTGGCTTAAAAGTCGGTAGGCCTCTATGGTGTTCAGGACATTGGATGATTTTAATGAAACCTTTATGTTATAATAATCCATATCTTCAAACAGCTTGATATATTGCAGGGCACTATCCACCATGGCTGCAGGTGTGGGGTGACCGTATTTCTCCAGGATCTTTTTAGGGAGGGAACCCGTATTTACACCTATCCGGATGGGTATCCCCCTTTCCCTGGCCTGGCGTATTATCTTTTTAACTCTGTCCCTGGCACCGATATTCCCGGGATTTATCCTCAAGCCGTCCGCTCCGGCATTCATGGCAGCAATCGCCAGTCGGTAATCGAAATGTATATCGGCTATTAACGGAGGATCAACCTTGGCTTTAATCTTCCGGAAGGCCTCGGCTGATTCCATATCAGGCACGGCCAGACGGACTATGTCGCAGCCTGCTTCATGCAATTGCCGGATCTGGTTTATTGTGGAAGGAATATTTCTTGTGTCCGTATTGGTCATTGATTGAACTGCAACAGGGGCGTCTCCGCCAATGGGTATATTTCCCACGAAGATTTGACCGCTTTTTCTTCTGAACCTATCCTTTTTCAAAGTATGCCTCTCAATTTATGATTCATAAAACTGATAAGATCATATTTCAGCGGATATTAACCTAATTACAACATAAAATGATGACCGGTTCATGTCAATGAAATATGGATAGTAAGCCCTTATAAGATATAGAATTTTAATCCAAATTAAACCAATTGGGAAGATAATATTATAATGTGCAACATAGCCTTCCCCTCTTAGGGGAGGGTAGGGGACTGAAGTGATAAGGCCAAAAAAGCGGGAGAGGGAAATTGATGGCCCGTTGGGTGACCGGGCCCTACTGAATGACTGTCTCTTAGGTCATGCAGTGTCCGTTCCCCGAGCAGACCGGAACATTTCATCGCCCAGATGAATTTAACGGTGTTTTAGTTGTACGGCGGTCTTGGATAAATCTAATAGGACCATACCTGAATCCTCCCCGGAATCACTATCTATTGAATGCTTTACAAAAGGTAAAAAAGTCATTATTGTCAGAGGGAAAAATGTGCGGCTCTATTTATATGACAGAAAGGGGCATGGATGACCGTAGCGAAAAAGATCGAGTCTGCCATTAATAGATCTTCATGGATCAGGAAGATGTTTGAGGAGGGTACCAGGAGAAAAAGGCTGTTTGGTGATGATAATGTATTTGATTTCAGCCTCGGGAATCCTATTATCGAACCCCCGAATGAATTTAAACGGATACTCAAAAAATTGGCAAATGATAAGGGCACGGGAAGGCACGCTTACATGCCGAATGCCGGTTATGAGGAAACAAGAAAGGCGGTGGCCGATTATCTCGCGGATCATAATCAGGGCAGGCTATCATCCAGCGATGTTGTGATGACGGTTGGAGCTGGAGGGGCATTAAATATTATTCTAAAGACGATCCTTGACCCGGATGATGAAGTCATTATCCCCAGCCCATATTTTGTGGAATATAATTTCTACCTCGACAATCATCAGGGGATGCCGGTGGTCGTGAATACGAGGCCTGATTTTTCCCTGGATCTTAATGCTATTGAAAAGGCCTTTACAGAGAAGACAAAGGCCGTGTTGATTAATTCACCCAATAATCCGACAGGAAGGGTATATTCCGAAGGCGAAGTTCGCGAACTGGCAAGGCTGCTGGATGAGCAGGATCAAAGGATAGGCAAGCCGGTCTACCTTATCTCAGACGAACCTTATAGAAAGATAGTCTATGACGATATTGAAGTTCCTGGTATTTTTAATCTGTATAGGGAGAGTTTTGTAGCAACCTCCTTTTCTAAGGACCTCTCCCTGCCTGGAGAAAGGATAGGATATGCCGCTGTGAATCCGGATATCTCGGAAAAGTCATTGATTATTGATGGAATGATCCTTGCGAACAGGATACTCGGTTATGTCAATGCTCCGGCTCTTATGCAGAGGGCCATAACCGAGCTCCTTGACATCAGCGTGGATGTGTCTCTTTATCAGAAGAAGAGGGATATGCTTTGCGCCGGCCTTGCATCCCTTGGATATCAATATATAAAGCCCCAAGGGGCATTTTATCTATTCCCCAAAAGCCCGATAGAAGATGACGTGGAGTTTGTGTCCGCGCTCCAGGAAGAGAATATCCTTACAGTCCCTGGAAGTGGTTTCGGATGTCCAGGGCACTTCAGGATCGCATATTGTGTCAATGATAGTGTTATTGAGAGATCAATGAAGGGATTTAAGAAGGCGATTAAAAAATATATTTAAATTGTATTAACTGCTATCTTATCATACATACATTGTACGGTATCATTGAACCTATATGAATATTTAAGAGATTAAAATTCGAGATCCGAAGCTCGAAATTCGGAACAATATCGAATGACAGAAATTTAAATACGCAAACAACATCCATCATGGTAGAAGCTATTATTTTGAACATTATTATTTTGAATTTTTTTATTTGTTTCGTGTTTCGGATTTCGATATTCGGATTATGTAAATTTATCTATAAACTAAAAACAAAATCTGAAACTGGATGTTTTATCAAATTGAGATTTGCTTAATTAATCTTCATAAGGAGAACATGATGTATTCAAAAACAATTTCGCTCAGGTTTCCAAAACAGATAGTTAACGAACCCATAGTAGTGAATCTCGTCAAAAAGTTTGATCTTACATTTAACATACTTAAAGCGACCGTGTATCCGCGTGAGGAGGGTTTCATGGTCATGGAGCTGAGCGGCCATAAAAAGAAGTATCAGCAAGGTATCAGTTATCTGAAGGATCTTGGAATCAAGGTAGAGAGCATAGGGCAAGATATCCGAAGGGATGATGAAACCTGTTTTCAATGCGGGGCCTGTACGGCGGTCTGTCCTACCGGCGCTTTATATATCAAGAGACCGGAGATGGAGGTGATATTTGACAGGGATAGATGTAGTGCCTGCGAGCTTTGTGTGATCGCGTGCCCGGCCCGGGCAATGGAGGTGAAGTTTGACAGGAGCCTTATTACTTGAGGTTTCTTATCTGATAATCTTTTATAAATGGGGATCTCTCCAGATGTAACATAGAGATCATTTTTAGAGATAAAACGCTTTAAGAATTAAGAATACTGAATATCGAACAGGGAATTTCGAATTATGAAGTTCAGACCCTTTCAATATTCGATATTTTCTTTTTTAATCCTTG
>SMTZ1_10005154_pt1 | contig 13131 bp, 11 predicted proteins | sample DeeMarSWOR136_30_FD_25667 | JGI IMG/M metagenome (IMG submission 25667) | reverse complement strand
TTTCTTTATCTACAAAGCTTACAATAACATCACCCGCCACTAATCCGGCTTCATCAGCTGGGCTACCAGCAACTACTTTGTGGACAAATGCTCCCTCATCAATGGCTAAGTCATACTTGCGTACCAGGTATTGGCTTACATTAGATACATCCACCCCCAGCCAGGGGCGTGCCACATAGCCATTTTGAATTAACTCCTCAATAATCGGCATTGCCACCTTGCTACTTATAGCCCAGCCCATACCCTCCACACCGACCATGGCAATCTTGACGCTAGTGATGCCGACTACCTCTCCCTTCATATTTACCAGCGGGCCTCCACTGTTGCCTGGATTGATAGCAGCATCAGTTTGAATAAGGTCATATAGTGTTTGTCCTGAGGATACTGGTAGAGAGACGCCCAAGCAACTGACAATCCCTTTGGTGGCACTTATCCCCAGCCCTAATGAGTTGCCGATAGCTACTACCCAATCGCCAACCTTTAGTTCGGAAGAATCTCCTATATAAGCCGGCGGTAGATTTTGGGCATTAATCTTGACTACAGCTAAGTCAGAAAGGGGGTCAACGCAGACTGCTTCTGCGGGGAAGGTTTCACCATTAGCCAGAGTGATGGTAATATTATCAGCGCCTTCGACCACATGGTGATTGGTTATGATAATTCCATCTTCGTCTATAATCCACCCTGAACCGGCGCCCTCCTCGGACCGGTTAAGTATGTTGTAGGTTATAGTGTTAATAGCTACTACCGAAGGCTTAATGTTAGCCACTACATCGGCAATATTAGGTAATACTGGGGCACCGTTTGCTATAGACGGTAGCGTCCAGTCGGGGTCGATTGGGGTAGCCGTATGGGAGGGTGGTGAACTTGGCGGTGGCAGGAAATCTATTTCGGGCAGCAGGCAGCAACCAGCGCCCAGGGTAAGGGATAAGATTAGGCTAAGGGAAAAAAGTAAATATTTTATATTTAGCCTTTTCATAGCTAATTCTATTGTAGCACTTAGGTAAAATTAGAGCAAAAGTAAAGGGGCCAGGTATGACCCCAGCCCTTTACTTACCTATTATTTAGGCTGCACACTTATGCCCCGGGTATCTTGGGTAGTTCGAGCTGTGCCTTTCTTACCTCTTCCTCAGGATAGGAGTAGTCTACAAGCTTACCCGAGAGGTAGGCATCATAAGCAGCCAGGTCAAAGTGCCCGTGCCCGCTGTGAGCTATCAGGATGGTTTTTGACTCACCGGATTCGCGGCACTTAAGAGCTTCGTCAATAGCTACCTTGATGTCGTGGCAAGGCTCAGGACCAGTGATAATGCCCTCAGTGCGGGCAAACTTTATCCCAGCCTCAAAGATGGAAGTCTGGTGTGCAGCCACAGCTTCAACCAAGCCTAGTTTATGGAGATGGCAAATAATGGGTGCCATCCCATGATAGCGTAGTCCACCGGCATGGATTGGAGGTGGGATGAAGCCGTGCCCCAGGGTATACATCTTGACTATAGGGCCAAGACCGCAGGCGTCGCCGTAGTCAAAGGCATACATTCCCTTGGTCACGGTAGGGCAGCTTTCCGGCTCAACACAGATAATGCGCAGGTCTGGCTTGGCTCCGCTAATTTTATCCTGAATCCAGGGCAAGAACTGCCCGGCAAAGTTAGAGCCACCGCCGATGCAGCCGACAATAATATCGGGGTAGGCATCAGCCATCTCCATTTGCTTCCGGGTCTCCTCCCCGATGATGGTTTGGTGAAGCAGGACATGGTTGACCACACTGCCCAGAGAGTAATGGGTATCATCACGAGATACGGCGTCCTCTACGGCCTCACTGATGGCAAGTCCCAGGCTGCCGGGGCAATCAGGCCACTTTGCCAGCATATCTTGTCCTACTTGCGTATCTGGACTGGGGCTGGGGACGCAATTAGCTCCCCAGGTCTCCATCAAGATGCGGCGATAGGGCTTCTGGTCATAACTAATCCTGACCATATAAACCTTCAACTCAATATTGAAAAATGAGCAGCCCATAGCCAGGGCGCTCCCCCACTGCCCAGCGCCGGTTTCGGTCGTTATTCGTTTGATGCCCTCTTGCTTATTATAGTAAGCCTGAGCTACAGCAGTATTAGGCTTGTGGCTACCCGCCTGGCTTGTCCCCTCGTATTTATAGAAAATCTTGGCTGGTGTATCTAAAGCCTTTTCTAGCCGACGTGCTCGATGCAGAACAGTTGGTCTCCAGGTTTTATAGACCTCCCGCACTTCCTCAGGGATTTCAATCCAGCGCTCGGTGCTGACCTCTTGCTTAATACACTCCATAGGAAATAGAACATGCATGAACTCCGGGGTTACCGGTTCTTTTGTCATTGGGTTCAAAGTGGGCGGCAACGGCTCGGGCAAATCAGCCTGGATGTTATACCAGTGAGTTGGCATGTCCTTTTGGTCAAGAAACCACATTGATCTTTCCATTTTATCCTCCTTTTTTATTTTTAGTTACTAAGCTAGTTCTAATTTGAAGCATCTAAAGCATCGTTTCCCCCTTTATTTTTTAACCACTTTATTTTAACCCAAAGCCTCTCGCAAGCTTAAAACAAAGGCTTTAAGCGAGGAAAGGGTGGCATCCTCTTCCATCAACTGAATGAGGCGACTACCTACGATGACACCGTCAGCTACTTTAGCTACCCGCCTGGCTTGCTCTGGCGTAGAGATGCCGAAGCCAACGCAGAGAGGTTGTCGTGCCTTTTGCCTGACTCTTTTGATGAAACCCTCTAACTCTGGAGGCAGAGTTACCCTGGCTCCGGTAACGCCGGTGAGGGAAACCAGGTAAATAAACCCTCGAGACCTGTTGGCTACTATAGAGACTCGTTTCTCAGTGCTGGTGGGAGCTAGCAGATATACGAGGTCGAGGTTATACTTCTGGGTGATGGCTTCCAGCTCTGCGCTCTCTTCCAGTGGTAAGTCGGGGACTATTAGTCCGTCAATTCCTGCTGCGGTAGAAGCCTGGCAGAAGGCTTCCACCCCAAAGTTAAATATAGGATTATAATAAGTCATAAATACGAGGGGCGTAGCCAGTTTCTGGCGTAGCTGGTAAGCTACTTCCAGGCAGGCTTGAGGGGTAACACCTTGTTGAAGTGCTTGATGGCTTGCCTTCTGAATGGTGACACCGTCGGCTAATGGGTCTGAGAAGGGGATGCCCAGCTCAATAATATCACACCCATTGTCTGATAGGACGGATGCTACCTCAAGTGTAGTTCTCATATTGGGGTAGCCTACGGTGATATAGGCAATCAGTGCCTTATAATCTGGCCTAAAAACAGACGCAATACGGCTCATGATTCCATTCCTATTGCTTCAGCCACAATGTCTAGGTCTTTATCGCCTCGACCGGAAAGATTGATGACTATAAGCTGCTCTTGTGGTAAATCAGCGGCTAGTTTAGCAGCATAGTAGATAGCATGGGCTGGTTCCAGGGCTGGAATTATACCCTCGGTGCTACACAGGAGTCTGAAACCTTCCAATGCTTGACTATCAATAACTGCCACATATGTAGCGCGACCTATATCTGCGTAATAGCTATGTTCAGGTCCTACCCCTGGATAGTCCAGCCCCGGGGCAATGCTGTGGGTTGGCATTATCTGACCGTGCTTATCTTGCAGCAGATGTGACTTAGTCCCATGTAATACTCCGACCTTGCCGGCAGTTATCGATGCTGAATGTTGGTTGCTCTCCAGACCTTGCCCGGCTGCCTCGACGCCAATTAATTTGACACTTTTATCGTTGAAGAAGGGATGGAACAGACCTATGGCATTACTGCCACCGCCGACGCAGGCGATTAGGTAGTCAGGCAGGCGGTGATACATAGCCATAACCTGCTCTTTGGTTTCTTGTCCAATTACCGATTGAAAGTTGCGCACAATCATCGGATAGGGGTGCGGACCTACCACTGAACCAAGGAGATAGTAGGTATTGTGGACATTGGTTACCCAGTCACGAATGGTCTCAGTGATAGCATCCTTTAGAGTGCGGCTGCCTGAGGCTACAGGACGCACTTCAGCACCCAGTAGTTTAATTCTGAGGACATTAGATGATTGGCGTTTAATATCTTCTTCTCCCATGTATATGATGCAGTCGAGACTCAGCATGGCACACACGGTAGCCACAGCTACTCCGTGCTGTCCAGCACCGGTTTCAGCAATAATTCGTGTTTTACCCATATACTTAGCCAGTAGCCCTTGCCCTAAGGCATTGTTAATCTTGTGAGCCCCGGTGTGAGCCAGGTCTTCACGCTTGAGTAATATAGTAGCTCCACCTATTTTTGCTGAAAGCTGTTGAGCCGGGTAAAGGGGTGTAGGGCGACCAATATACTCACGACACAACTGCTGGAATTGTTGCTGGAAGCCTGAATCAGTGGAGGCTTTGGCATAAGCCTGCTCAAGCTCGTTAAGGGCTGGTATTAGTGTTTCAGGCACAAACTTCCCGCCAAACTGCCCAAAGTAACCACCAGGGTTAGGTAGCTGCCTGTCCTTTATTGCCATTAGCCCTCCTTACTGCTTCAATGAAAGCCCTGATTTTAGCCATATCCTTGATTCCTCCTGTTTCCACACCCGAGGACACATCCACTCCCCATGGTGTCACCATCTCAATTGCCTGAGCTACATTCTCCGGCGTAAGACCGCCGGCTATAATCACTGAGAACTGCTCTGCTACCTGCCGAGCCAGGCTCCAGTCAAAGGTCATTCCGGTTCCACCATATTTACCTTTGACCTGGGAATCAAGAAGATAGGCGCATCTTTGGTTGGAGAGTGCTCTTACCCCGGCAGATAAATCCTCACAGATTTCCTTGGGGTGTTGCCCCGGCTTTATCCGAATTGCCTTAATTAGTGGTGTAGTAATCTGGCGGCAATACTCCCAGGATTCATCGCCGCTAAGCTGAACCCAGTCTAGATTGCAGGAATTGGCAGTCCTATTTACCTCGGCGGCGGGCATATTGACAAAAACGCCAACCACCGCTGTAGCTTGACGGCATTTCTTGACAGCACTAACTATCTCATCTGCCTGGGCAGGAGTAACCTGCCGGGGGCTAGGGGCAAAGACCAGCCCGATAAAGTTGCTTCCGGCTTCAATGGCGGCTAAGGCGTGAGCCTTATCTCTAATTCCACAAATCTTGACCTGGGTCATAATATCAGCTCCCTCACCTTGTTCTGGACATCACTAGCCGTGACTAGGGCTTCACCTACAAGCACAGCATTAACCCCCCACCCCCTAAGCTTTTCCACATCACCCTGGCTACTGATGCCGCTCTCACTAACTACAATTCGCTGTTGTGGAATGAGAGGTCGCAAGCGGTAAGTTGTGTTAATGTTAATAGTAAAGGTATGGAGGTCTCGGTTATTGATACCAATGATTTTTGCCTGGCTAAGGAGTGCCCTTTCTACCTCGTCCTCGCTGTGGACCTCAACCAGACACCTTAAACCAAGGCTGTGGCTCAGTGAAAGGAGTCCTTCAAGCTGTTCCTGGCTCAGAATAGCCACTATCAGAAGCAGGGCGTCAGCTCCATAAGCACTGGATTCATACACCTGATACGGGTCAAATATGAAGTCCTTTCTCAGGAGGGGAAGACGAACCTCCTCTCTGATTGCTGCCAGATAATCAATACTACCTTCAAAGTAGTCTGCCTCGGTTAGCACTGAGATAGCCGCCGCCCCTCCTTGAGCATAGCTTTTCGCTAGCTCAACAGGGTTGAAGTTGGGGCAAATAACCCCTCGTGACGGGGATGACCGCTTTACCTCGGCAATCAACCGGGTGTAGTCACCATCAAGAGCAAGAGCAAAATCAAGCGGCGCCTGCCGATGAGCAATGCGTTCCTCTAGCCAGGATAAGGGCATGCTCTTCTTCCTTTGCTCAACCTCTTTCCTTTTTTGAGCGATAATTCTATTCAGCATCTCTTCTCTAACTCAAATCCTAATTTCTAATTTTTTAGGATTTAGATATTAGTATTTAGTGTTTCTTCTTTCAGGCTCTGACTGAGTCTGGCTAGCCCGTCAAATTTTTCTAGAGCTTGTCCACTGTCAATAACCTCTTCGGCAAGACGAGCGCCCTCTCTGAGGTCTGAGGCTCGGTTACCGGCAACAAATGCGGCGGCGGCGTTCATCACTACCACATCCCGCCCGGGACTCCTCTCTCCACCTAGGATACAGCGTAGCATTTCGGCATTCTCCTCGGGTGTCCCGCCTTTAATTTCTGCCGAACTCGCCTCTTTGAATCCAAAATCCTGGGGAGCAACCTGGTAGGGCGACGATGTCCCATGTTCATTAACCTCCCATATCAGCGACTTTCCACTGATTGAGATTTCATCCATACCGTCTATGCCGTGCACTACCAGGGAATGCTTGGTACCCAGGCGGTGAAGGACGGAGGCAATCTTACTGCCTAGCTCCCGGCTAGGAACGCCGATAACCTGAGACTCGGCTCGGGCGGGGTTGGTCAGGGGTCCGAGGATATTAAATACGGTGCGGATTCCAATCTCGCGGCGGGGGGCAGCAGCATACTTCATCGCCGGGTGGAAGATGGGGGCAAACATAAAGCCAATACCTATCCTTTCCAGACACTCGGCTACCGCCTCAGCGCCGAGGTCAATCTTAACCCCCAGTGCCTCAAGGACATCGGCACTACCGCAATGACTGCTCATTGCCCGGTTGCCATGCTTGGCTACCTTGAGACCAGCGCCAGCAGTAACAAAAGCGACGGTGGTGGAGATATTAAAGGTGGCTGAGTTATCACCCCCGGTGCCGCAGGTATCAACCACCGGTGGAGTTGCCATTACCGGGATTGCTTTAGCCCGCATGACGCTGGCCAGACCAGCAATCTCATCCACTGTCTCCCCTTTAATTCGCAGCGCCGTAACCAGGGCAGCAAACTGAGCCGGGGTCACCTCGCCGCTCATTATCTCTTCCATAACCCCTGCTGCCTGCTCAAAGGTAAGGGAGCCGCCGCTAACGATAGTTTCAATAGCCTCACGAATCATTGCTGTTCCCCCGATTTAAAAAATTCTTGAGCAAATCCTTCCCCACCTCGGTCATTATTGATTCGGGGTGGAACTGAACCCCCTCCACCGGAAACCGGCGGTGGCGCAGCCCCATAATTATGCCGTTTTCCGTCCAGGCGCTAACCTCGAGGCAATCAGGTAAATCATCACCGACTACGGCTAAGGAATGATAGCGGATGGCAGGAAAGGGATTGGGGAGTCCGATGAACAGCCCCTTGCCATCATGGTAAATAAGTGATGACTTGCCGTGTTTAATTTCACTGGCGCGGTCAACCCTGGCTCCGTAGCTGTAGCCAATGCACTGGTGACCGAGGCAGACACCGAGAATAGACAGCCCACTCCCGAAATGGCGGATAATATCATTGGAGATGCCGGCTTGCTTCGGGGTGCCTGGACCAGGCGAGATGACAATATGCTGGGGTGACCTCGCCTCGATTTCATCCAGACTCACCTGGTCGTTGCGAGCTACCAATATCTCCTCCCCCAGCTCGCTGAGATACTGGAAGAGATTGTAGGTAAAGCTATCGTAGTTATCTATTAACAGGAGCATAGTTAGCCTCCACTTGCTCAATAGCAGTAAGCAATGCCTTTGCCTTGTTCAAACTCTCCTGGTATTCATGCTCAGGAATACTATCGGCAACAATCCCACCCCCCGCCTGGATATAGGCAGTACCATCAGCAATAACAATGGTGCGGATAGTGATAGCCGTATCCAGGTTCCCTGAGAAACCAAAGTAACCCACTGCTCCGGCATAGGGTCCTCTTTTATCTGGCTCCAGCTCAGCTATAATCTCCATAGCCCGGATTTTAGGAGCGCCGGAAACTGTCCCGGCAGGGAAACAGGCACGCAGGGCGTCAAACTGGGAAAGCCCAGGTCTCAGCCTGCCCTGAACATGTGATACCAAGTGCATAACATGGGAGTAGCGCTCCACATCCATAAGCTGGGTTACCTCAACGGTGCCTGGCTCACTGATTCTCCCGATGTCATTACGTCCCAGGTCAACGAGCATGATGTGCTCAGCACACTCCTTTTCATCACTCCTAAGCTCCTCCTCTAGAGCCAGGTCGTGAGCAACATCCTTACCCCGGGGACGGGTGCCGGCGATGGGGTGGTTGGATACCACCTCGTCCTCTACCCTTACCAGAAGCTCAGGGGAAGCTCCCACAATATGGAAGTCGTCTAGATGGAGGTAGAACATATAGGGGGATGGGTTAATAGAGCGCAATGCCCTATATATGGCAAAGGGGTTGGCATTTGTCGGCTTGGCCATCCGCTGCGATAACACAACCTGGATTATGTCGCCGGCATAGATATAATCCTTGGCTTGAGATACCCTGGACTCGAACTCCGCCTGAGAAAGGTTTGATGATACTGGAGAGCGAGGGGAAGAGCCTGTCTGCGGCACCTCAGCCGGGACAGGTTGCTTCAGCCTGTCCACTAGACTATCAATCTTGCTGGTTGCTTCAAGATATGCCGCCTCAATATCACCATCAAGGTAAGCATGAGAAACAACCTTGATTTTATGAGTGAGGTGGTCGAAAACAAGGAGAGTATCAGCCAGCATCACTACCGATTCGGGAAGACTCAGGGGGTCGTAGTCAGGAGAGGGTAATTTCTCAAAGTTACGGGCAACCTCGTAGCTCAGATAGCCGACCATTCCACCGTGAAATCTGGGTAAGCCGGCAATTGGCACCAGTCGGAACTGACTAAACTTCTGCTCTATCAGCAGTAAGGGGTCAGCCCCGAAACAAGCCATTTCGGGGTCAACAGGATTCTCGTCCTTTGTCTTGAGGACGAGGGAAGGCTCGGTACCGATGAAACTATATCGTGCCAGCCGCTCCCCTCCCTCAACACTCTCCAGGAGAAAGGAGTAATTACCGCGAGCTATCTTGAGATAAGCCGATACCGGTGTTTCTAGGTCAGCTATAATCTCACGGTAAACCGGTACCAGATTGCCGTATTTACTTAACCGGCGAACCTCGTCTAGGGTTGGATAATACATATCATCTCCTCGGTAATAAATAAAAAACCTCCCACCCCTTGAAGGGGCAGGAGGCTTGCTTTCAACACCCTAAAAAACCTTCGATTTTTCAGGGAACCTATTCCGCGGTACCACCCTTCTTAGTCACCCTGATATATCAGAGTAACTATCTCTATTAGGTACGGAGTTGAGCATTATAACAATGCTTACTCGATACCCTGGGATTCGTTAACGCTTCCCTGGCGACAAAGCCTACTCATCTACCGATTTTCGGTTTGCAGCTCCCAAGTCCATTCAACTTCTGCGCCAGCATCGGCTCACACCTTACCCGACTCTCTGTGCCTCGCTTGAAGCCTACTAGTCTTGCTCAAAGCCTTTACTCTATTCTATTAGAAGTAGATATAGCATAGTATTGCTTATTTGTCAATAGTTGTGCGGTGTCCAGGACATACTATACAGTTTTTGGGTTACAACAAACCCCACACTATAGCCACGCTTTCTTGCAGGAGTTTAGCGAAATCTGCCTCATCTTTTATGTGGATATTGTGTATCCTCCGTAAATGAGGGGAGTCGAGGTACCACAAATCGTTGGCACTGTTAATCAAGACCACATTTGGCAGTTTCTTTTCGATAACTCGGTAAGCACCCTTTATTGATATTCCACTGTTTACTGCTCCATCAGAAAAATGTATAAGGAGACCACCGCGTGCCTGCTGGAGCAAATGACCAACAAACAGAATTGCATCACCAGACGGTGTGTCACCCACAGCTTTTATACTTAACATCCTTCGCCTACTATCCAGCCGTATTATCTCTGTTCTCCCGTAGGTCGCATGATATGAATAAATTCTGGCCTCGGGAAGAACACCCTTGACGGCAGCACATAGTTTGAACATTTCGGCATTACTACGCATACTGCTGGAATTGTCCATTAACAGCCAGATGTTCTTCTTCATCTTCTTCTTAGTTCTGGTATCACGGAACACCAGACCGTCTATCGGTGCTCTGTATAATCTCCTCTTATCTATCTTACCAGTCTCCTGAGCTCTCAGGATTACTGTATCCCTAGAAGTCTTGATGTTGCGAAGCCACAATAGAGCTTTAACCAGCTTCTCATCTGGTTCCCAGTATTGCTGAGAAACTGTCATAGCATTCTTGGTAATAACTGCGTTTGGCCTTGAATACCTTTCACTTCTATCAGTTAAATCACTAGTCAGATAGGATACTAACTGGCTAACATCAGTTGCCTCTTCTGCCAGTAACTTCTCAATTTCTACTGCTTCCTTTTGAGTTAGACTTGTCTCGTCTCCAGCCCACTCTTTTAGCATGTTATCACTTGCTTTCTCTGCTTGCTCACGGCTTCCTTTTCCCATGTAGTTATCTATGGATTGCTGTGTTTCAAGTCCCAGTCTCTCTTGTATCTGTCTGGCTACTTCTTTGTAAACTCTCGCACGGTTATCGGGAGACCGCTTGGTTAAATCATGGAATTCCCTTTCGATAATGGGCAAAAGCTCTTTACCTTTCTCACTTATATCTGTAACCGGTTTATTGTAGATAATCATAGAGGTATAAGCGGTGAGAGCATCCAGCAGGGGATTACCTGTGTTACAACGCATTTCAACTTCGCCATAGAAGTCTCTTGCCGTTCTGATGTATTCCCATTGCTTAGAGTTCTTGGCAAAGTAGTTATCGGCACAGATTTCTTCACCCACTTCCATCACCAGTCGTGACATATCATCCCAACACTTGTAGGATACATCAAACGAACCTATCAATATGTGTGCCAATCCATGCAGCGTTAAACCACAGAGAACATCAAATTTATCACCAGGTAGGGGGAACTCGTGACTATCTTTAACTACCTTTGGATTGATGTATATAATAGGCTTTATATTTTTGTGTACATTATGTTCAGCATAAAATGGTCGTGCTCCAGCTTTGGTCACATATTTAATATCATATGGCTTTGTGTGATAAGCGACTAAACGCCTTAAACTGCGGAGTATTTCTACATACTCCAGCTCCTTTATTTCTGACTTGTTGATTCTCCACTGTTCGGATAAGCTTACAGCAGTGTCCATTCCTCAGTTGTCCCCATCTCTTCTTCTGTTGTTAGATGTATAGAAATCAATATCTTCTCCAGTTCATCTCTGTTAATACCTAGAGTAAAGATGAAAGCCTCTCTTAAATCCAGGCCAGTTTGAATGAGTTCGGCTACAGTTAGTGCCTTTCTGGTTGAAACCTGCACATCGCCTCTTCTGATACCGTTGAAGACAGAGACAAGGTTGGTAGCCTCGTCCATTCCTATACCTGTCCTCTGCACAAGCAACTCCCTCTCTTGCTCCTCCGGTAATACCCCCATTTCTACTACAAAGAACCTGTCTGAAATAGCTGCATCCAGAGTATCAGTGCCAGTGAAGTCTGCCCCCTCATTGATGGTAGCAAAGAATATAGCGCCAGGGGCTACCGGGATTAGCTTATGAACTTCATCAATCCAGATGGTTCTTCTGTCGTCCAGCACGGAGAACAGGGCATTGAGGGCTTTAGGATTCTCGGCTCTGTTAATTTCATCCAGGAGAATAACTGCATCCTTGACCTGGATGGCATCGGTGAACAGAAACTTCTCATAATGTACATTATTATTTCGTAGTACTTGTTGACCGAATAGCTGCCCACTCTCGGCTAGCAGTCCAACCTGAAAGCCAGCAAAGGGTCTCTGGAGTCTGGCTGCGAACTGTTCAGCTAACTCTGACTTACCACATCCCTGCATCCCTTTCACCAAGATATTCTGGGGTCTTATCTGGCTCATCTTGGCGGCTGATTCCAGACAATCCTTGGTAGTCTTGCTGACAAAGAAGGGTTTTTTCTCTGGAATTATCATTCCCTCTGACATCTAGCTACCTCATTTTTTTATTTATATCTTATCTAATGTAACACACTTGGCTACCTGATTTCAAAGTAGGCTGACACATTGCTCTCTTCACTGGCGGACGAGCAAGATAGATTGACGGATACTGCTAGATACAGTAGAATTATTTTGTGGCTTACGCCGAAGTGGCGGAAAGGCAGACGCGCTACGTTCAGGGCGTAGTGTCCGAAAGGGCGTGGGAGTTCAAATCTCCCCTTCGGCACGATACTATTTTAGCGCTTGTAGCTCAGTAGGATAGAGCGCAGCCCTGCGGAGGCTGAGGTCGTGGGTTCGAGACCCGCCAAGCGCGCCAGTGGGTGGTTAGCTCAGTTGGTTAGAGCGCCTGTTTTACACACAGGAGGTCAGAGGTTCAAGTCCTCTACTACCCACCACTGATTTAGCTTCAAATTGTTCACAAAAGTTTGTGAACAATTTACTAGAGAAGTTTGTAGCCTCTCGCCCTGATGGTTGTAGCAAGAGGACTATAGAGTTCTACCAATATACCCTCACTGGCTTTATTGGTTATCCATTAAGTCCTGATGGTGTTAGCTCCTATCTCAAGTCCCTTACCTGTGGTAATGGTAAAGCTAAATTCTATCAAGCTCTGAAGACTCTCCTCTTATGGCTATATCGCAATAGCTATACCCAGGATAAGATTATTGACAAAGTCCCTACACCAAAGGTTCAAAGGAATCTATTACCTGCTGTATCAAAGGAACAGCTTAATACCTTACTGGCTCATTGTCATTGTGAAAGGGATAGAGCCTTGATTAGCTTCCTTTGGTATTCAGGCACAAGGCTAAGTGAAGCTGCCAACATCAAGGTCAAGGACTTTGACTGGGGTGAAGGTACGGTCGTTATCCTGGGTAAAGGTAATAAGTTCCGTAAGGCTCTAGCTGGTAATGGAATAGTAAGAGCATGGTTTAGCACTCATGATAGCTTTGAAATATCAAGGGCTGGTATCATGACCATGCTCAAGAGGCTAAGTAAGGAATCGGGTATCAAGTGTAATCCTCACAGCTTTAGGAGGGGATTTGCTGTTCACAATCTGAAGTCTGGACTATCTACTCGTATTGTGCAGAGCCTTGGTGGTTGGGAGAGTATTGTTATGGTTGAACGGTATAGCAGGTCATTGTCTTTTGAGGATGCTCTTGATGTTTATCATAGTGTGAACGGTTCAAGTCTATGATATGCTCAGCAATCAGGAGTCCAAAGCTAGATTA
>SMTZ1_10005151_pt1 | contig 13136 bp, 10 predicted proteins | sample DeeMarSWOR136_30_FD_25667 | JGI IMG/M metagenome (IMG submission 25667) | reverse complement strand
ACGAGAGTCCCTTCAGGTACTCCATTCTCCGCAACCCCGAAGGCGAACGAGTTCGTAGAACCCACTTTCTCCAAGAGAATCACCACCCTACCCACTCTCTCCGTCTCGAGAAGTCGCTGGAGCCTCGCCGGATGTAATTCAGACACCTCAAGCATGTGCGTTATCCTTCTATTTCTCCTCTACCATGAGGGTCATATTTAACACGGGTGCAGAAGATGTCAGCGAGCCCACGGATATGAAATCAACACCCTTCTGCGCGTATGAGGTGATCGTATCCAGATTGATACCACCTGAAACCTCTACCTCGGGAGTACTGTCCCAGCTTTTCAGCTCCTCGAGAGCAGCCGTGAGCATCGACGTCGTGAAGTTATCGAGCATCACCCGACCCACTTGCCGGTCTCTCAATGACCTCAGCTCATCCAACGACGATACCTCGATCTCAGCCTCATGCAGATTTGTGCGCAACTTATCCAAAACAGCGGGCAATCCACAGGCAGCGGTTATGTGGTTCTCTTTCACGAGGATGTAGCGTCCGAGGTTGGCACGGTGGTTACGCCCGCCCCCATGCACGACCGCCTCCTTCTCGAGGAAACGGAGTCCCGGCGTCGTCTTGCGCGTATCGAGAATGACCACACCAGTTCCCTTTACCCTCTCCACGAACGCTGCAGTGAGTGTCGCAATGCCCGAGAGATGCTGGAGAAAATTCAAGGCTGTTCTCTCGCCTGACAGGATAGCCGTCAGCTTCCCGCTCATGCGAGCGATGGTATCTGCGGGTTTCACGCGAGACCCATCACCCGCGACCGGCGAGTACAGGATATCGCTATCGAGGAGCCTGAACACGGTTTCAGCACAGCTCTGACCCGATATCACACCCGCACTATTTACTCTGATGATGGCGTTCCCCACCGTATTCTCACTCACGAGCAGACGGGTCGTTCGATCATTGAAAGACGCGTCTTCTTCAAGAGCCCTTCCCACGAGCTCGTCTACCAGCCTGTTTCGATCTACCAACTCTCTTCCTCCTGCCTATGCTCAAGCGCATCTCCTCGATTCTGTCCCTGATGCTGGCTGCCTTTTCAAAGCGGAGTGCCTCTGCTTCCTTCCACATCTCTCTTTCGAGATGTTTGAGCAACGTCGCCTCATCCCACTGCTCGGGGAAGAGCAGATCTCCAACCTCAGCACCCGCCCTCTCAGCATCCCATTTCGCATCGGCGACTGAGGTCGTAATTCTCACCTCTTCGAGCGTTTTCACAATCGACCGAGGTGTTATCTTATGCTCCTGATTGTATACGAGTTGCTTCTCCCTGCGTCTGTTGGTTTCCTCGATCGCCCGCTTCATCGAGCCTGTCATACTGTCTGCATAGAAGATAACCATCCCCTCAATATTTCGCGCCGCCCTGCCGGCTGTCTGTATCAGGGATGTGCGAGATCTTAAGAATCCCTCCTTATCCGCATCGAGTACGACGACGAGCGTGACCTCTGGCAAATCGAGACCTTCCCGGAGTAGGTTGATTCCGACGAGAACATCAAACTCCCCGAATCGCAAGCCCCGTAGGGTTTCGACTCTGTCAAGCGCTGCGATATCGCTATGGAGATAGCGCACCTTGACCCCGAGGCCTGAGAGGTAGGTCGTCAGGTCTTCTGCCATCCGTTTGGTAAGCGTCGTGACCAGAACCCGTTGCCTCTTTTCGACCCTTTTACGGATCTCGCTGAGGAGATCGTCTATCTGTCCTTTCACCGGGCGAACCTCGATGGCGGGATCAACCAGTCCTGTTGGCCTCACAATCTGTTCAACGATCTCCCCTCTGCACCGCTCGAGTTCAAAGTCACCGGGAGTAGCTGATACGAAGATGATGTGTTTCACGAGTCTCTCAAACTCGTTATACGTGAGGGGACGATTATCCAGCGCCGAGGGAAGCCTGAAGCCGTGTTCAACCAGTGTGCGCTTTCTACTCCTGTCACCTTCATACATCCCCCCGATCTGGGGAACGGTAACGTGTGATTCGTCGATGATGGTGAGATAATCGCCCCTGAAATAATCGATGAGAGTCGCTGGTCTTTCTCCCGGTTGCCGTCCCGAGAGGTGCCGGGAGTAATTCTCGATTCCCGAACAGTATCCCATCTCGCGCATCATCTCGATATCGTAGAGGGTGCGAGTTTCCAACCGCTGCGCCTCGAGTAGTTTACCCTCGGTCTTTAATTCTTTGAGTCTCGCCTCGAGCTCCTTCTCGATTTCCTCTATTGCGCTCTCTATCCTCTCTTCCGAGGTGACAAAGTGGGAGGATGGGAAAACGGTGATCTCTCTCGTACGTCTGATGACTTCACCCGTGAGAGGATGAACCACTGAAATCCTCTCCACTTCATCGTCGAACAACTCAATCCTGATGACATCTTCCATATAGGCTGGCCGCACCTCGATCGTATCACCACGTACCCTGAATGTTCCTCTTGAAAAATCGATATCATTCCTCGTGTACTGTATGCCGACGAGTCGTCGTAACAGATCCTCCCGCCCCACCTGCTCCTCCTCAGCCACGGTGAAGGTCATGTTCCTGAACTCTTCCGGTGAACCGAGCCCGTAGATGCATGATACACTCGCGACAACGATCACATCCCTCCTCGTCATGAGTGATCCTGTGGTCCTCAACCGAAGGCGATCGATATCTTCGTTGATTGAAGCATCCTTCTCGATGTACGTGTCGGTTGCCGGTACAAACGCCTCAGGCTGATAGTAGTCGTAGTAGCTGATAAAATACTCGACGGCGTTTTCGGGAAAAAGATTCTTGAGCTCACCGTATAACTGAGCAGCGAGTGTTTTGTTGTGCGAAATAATCAGAGCCGGCATATCGCACCGGGTGATTACATTCGCAATAGTGAACGTCTTCCCCGACCCGGTGACGCCCAGGAGCGTCTGAAAACGTTTGCTGCTCTCAATCCCCCGCGTTAGTACGTCAATGGCCTGTGGTTGATCCCCTGTTGGGCGATACGGTGACTGTAGCTTGAAACGGGACATGACACTACCGTGTGGGTAACATGAGAAGGATTGATCACTCTCCCGAGGGAAGATCACTTTTCGTAATTTTCACATCGCTTTTCACTCTTCCCTTTTTACCGAGAGGGAGAAGTTTATTACCGTTGAGCTCCATCACAAAGCCGCCTGCATTTCCCACTTTCTTTAAAATAAATTCATCGGTGGCCTGGAACGATCTGGATCGCCCTGGAAGCAGGAGGAAGTTATAAGCAGTGGTCTCTGGATGCTCTTCAATCGTAGAGATGGTGATGAGCTCGAACCATGTGCTGTCGGTCGGGTTTGCAATCAAACGAAGTTCCATGGGTTCCACCGATTGCTGAATCTCTTCGATCACAACGGGCGTTGCCGTCTGCTCATCTCTCTTGAGAAGTTCTTCCTCTATGCTGGTTATTGGCGGTGGCTCAACCCTTCGTTCCTCTTTTCCCCCAAACCACTTGGCAAACAGGACGATCACCACGATGATGAATATCGCAGGAAGTACAAATCGCTTGAAAACCTTGGGTGAACCGAGCTTTTCTTCAATAACCTCAGTCTCAATCTCCCAGAGATCACCCTTGCTCTTGTGCGTTTGACCGGTCTGAACCTCGTACTTGTTTAGAATGTGTTCCACATCGAGCCCCAGAAGAGAAGCGTACGCGCGGAGAAAGCCCTTCACGTAGACCTTTGCTGGAAGAGCCTCAAAATTATCCGTCTCAAGGTATCCCAGTGTCTTTGCCGGTATCCTCGTCTCTTGACTGACATATTCGAGAGTCCAACTGTTTCGTTCCCTCGCTGCCAGTAGGATTTCCCCGACCGTTTCCTCACTACGGACCTGCTCGGATTCCTCTCCCTTTCCTTCGTTCATCTCTTCATTCACTCGAGGTCCTCCAGAATTCGTTTGATTCTCCTTCTACGATCATCCATTTCCTCGAACCGCGACTGTTCACGCTCCACCACCTCAACGGGGGCCTTTTTCAGAAACGTCTTATCCGCCAGCCTCCTCTGTATCTTTTCGCATTCAATGGTGAACTTTGCCAGTTCTTTTTGTAGTCGCTCCCTTTCAACATCGAAATCTATCACTCCCCGAAGCGGTACGTAGATTTCAATCGAGGTTAGTCCAGTCGCGGCGGACATCTCCGGCTTTGGCACGTTCTCGGCGATTTCGAGCTTCCCGACACGAGAGAGCATGAGCATCTGTTCCCGGTACGGCTCGAGTCTGTCGGGTAAAGACTTACCGGGCTCACAGTTGATGATCGCTTCGACATCTTGAGATTTGGGAACATTGAAAGTCTGGCGAAGATTTCGGATACTCGAGACGATCTCCTTGAAAAGTTCCACGTCCTCCTCGAGATAAGCGTCGAAGAGACCACTCGGAATTCCGTCAAACCGGTATTCGCCGAGAATCTGCGTATCCGGTGATAGCATGCTCCATATCTCTTCTGTCATGAATGGTATCATCGGATGCAGCATGACCATGGATGCACCGAGTACAGCTCTCACCGTCACTGTTGCTCCCAGCGCCCGGGCTTCGCTCTCCCTGAAAGCAGGTTTCGAGAGCTCGAGGTACCAGTCACAGAAATCGTGCCAGAAGAATTCATAGATCGTCTTGGCGGCCTCATCGAACCGGAAGCTCTCCATGTGTTGCTCGAACTCCTCGATCCTGTAGTGGAGGCGGCTGACAATCCATCTGTCCTCCCATCCGAACGCGGCGCCGTTCGGTGGTCCCTTTCCAAAAATCGAGTTGAAGAGAAGGCTTATCGGTTCCTGTCCCCATTCCCCGGTGAAAAGATCGCCTCTCACTCCTTCCTGTCCAAGCACGAACCTGGTTGCATTCCATATCTTATTCGCGAAATGTTTCCCCAGATCGACCTTCCGCTCATCGAAGAGCAGATCCTGCCCCGGTGGCGAAAGCCTCATGAGTGTAAACCGGAAGGCGTCTGCACCGTAGTGGTCGATAATATCAATCGGATCCGGCGAATTCCCAAGCGATTTGCTCATCTTTCGACCCTTCGTATCCCGGACAATTCCTGTGATATAGACTGTCGAGAACGGGATTTCGCCCATAAATTCGAGAGACGCGATGATCATCCGTGCCACCCAGAAGAATATGATATCTCCACCCGTAACGAGAACGTCAGTCGGATGAAACGTTTCAAGGTCATCGGTTTTCTCCGGCCACCCCATCGGTGAAAAGGTCCAGAGCCACGAGGAAAACCACGTATCCAACACATCCTCATCCTGGACAAGATGTGCACTCTCGCATTGCGGGCACACCGTTGGCTCCTCAACCGAGGCGATCTCCTCGTGGCATCCCTTGCAGTACCAAACAGGAATCCGGTGCCCCCACCATAACTGCCTCGAAATGCACCAGTCCCTGATATTCTCCATCCAGCTCAGGTATATATGCATCCAGCGCTCTGGAAAGAATGTGATATCGCCACCCTTGACAACCGCGATCGCAGGTTCCGCCAAGGTCTTCATGCGCAGGAACCATTGGCGTGACACAGCAGGTTCGATCACCGTATCGCACCGGTCATGGCGGCCGACGGCATGGTCGTAATCCTCTACCTTACGGAGAAGCCTTTGCTCTTCCAGGTCTTGGAGGACCTTGCCCCTCGCCTCGTATCGATCGAGGCCGGCAAATTTCCCCGCCAGTTTGTTCATTGTTCCTTCCCGGTCGATGACGATTACTGGCTCGAGTCCATGCCTCAAACCGATCTCGAAGTCCGTCGCATCGTGAGCAGGAGTCACCTTCAAGAAACCCGTTCCGAACGACGGATCGACTGCCTCATCCAGCACGATCGGTATCTCCCTCTCGGTCAAGGGGAGAGAGAGGATCTTACCTTTCAGTTCATTCGCTCTCCCATCTGCTGGGCTCATTGCAACAGCAACATCTCCGAGCATCGTCTCGGGTCTCGTCGTTCCGACGACTATCTCACCCCTGCCGTCCGCATACGGATAGGCGATATAGTAGAGCTTGCCGTGAGTATCTTGGAAGTCCACCTCCTCATCGCTGATGGCGGTTCCACAGGATGGACACCAGTTCACGATGTACCGACCTCTGTATATGAGGCCTTTCCGATACAGCCGGACAAATACCTCACGAACCGCACGGGAAACACCGGGATCGAGTGTAAAAATCTCTCTCGTCCAGTCCAGGGATGTCCCAAGTCGATCGAGCTGTTCAACAATCAGCCGGTAGTATTTCTCTTTCCACTTCCAGCACTCTTCGATAAACCGTTCTCTACCAAGATCTTCCCTGCTGAGGCCCCTCTCTTCCAGGGATAGTTCAACAACCTTCTGGGTGGCAATACCGGCGTGATCGGTCCCGGGAAGGAAGAGAACATTATACCCTCTCATCCTTTTCCAGCGGATCAGTACATCCTGTACCGTCGTCCCGAGTGCGTGCCCCACGGTCAGGGTGCCCGTCACGTTCGGCGGTGGCAGTATAATCGTATAGGACGGACGTTCCGACTTCGCATGAGCGGTGAAGACGCCCCGATCCTTCCATATCTTACTCCACTTTTTGTCAACCTTGTTTGGACTGTAAACCTTATCTAGCATGAAAAGTTCTTCTTCCATCTCGCCTCACTCCTACAGAACACTAAACCTAACACAGGGAAGAGTATCGGTCAATAATCAGAAGCTGTTTCACCGAGCAAAGGTTATCCACAGGAACGATGCTACCCCCACCGGCAGCAGGTAGTATGCAAAGCGATGGAAGGTTCTATGCTCGAACATATACAGGAGAATTGTGAGAGCGAGGTAACCGGTGAGAAAGGCAGTTGCGGCACCAACGATGAGGTGAGCATACATCCCGGTGAGAAGATGGGCAGGATGTTGATACAGCTCGAGTATGAGTGCTCCGCAGATTGCCGGTATGGAAAGCAGGAATGAAAACTCAGCCGCTTTCTGGAAACCGAGGCCGCAGAGGAGTGCAGTGGTAATGGTCCACCCACTTCTGGAGCAGCCTGGCAGCATCGCGATCGCCTGGGCACAACCGATGAGTGCAGCCGAAATCCAGGACAGAGTGCGTTGCTGCGTCCGTACCCGGGAGAGGACGAGATAGAGACCGGTGGCAACGAGCAGGATTGATGTCAGCCGTGGGAAATTGAATGTAGTGACAATCTGGTCATGCAGAAGAATGCCCGCCGCAAAAGCCGGGATACTGGCAACGAGTATCCAGCCAGTGAATGAGACGTCCTCACTGTTCCGGTCAGTCCTTCTGAACCCGGACAGAAAAAAGGAAACCAAGGAACTGCATATTGAACGCACCCGAGAGCGGTATACGAGCAGGACTGCTCCCAGCGTCCCGATGTGAACAGCAACCTCAAGGAGAACACTTTCCTGGAGGCCCTCTTGACGCACGTTGAGCAGTGCCTCAGCGAGGACAAGATGACCTGACGAGCTGACTGGCAGGAACTCGGTTAATCCCTGGATAACGGCAAGAAGCAAGATGATGGAGATACCGAGGGACATGTTATTCGCTTCCCTCCTATCCTGTTCACGTATGAGAGCTGAAGTAGAACGCTATGATACCAAAAAATATGCCGGATTTTAACATCGTACTCACCAGCCCCAGTGACCTTCCCCTCGCCGTGAGAACAATTGCCGCCACCATGATGGGGACCACCGTCGATATCATGATCAAGCCGTATGTCTTACCGTAATAACCCAGTATATAGGGTAGGGGGAAACCAAACGCGAGTGCGATGAAGATTGCAATTGCAGCGGAGAGCGCCGTCTTCTTGCCCGATACGATCGGGATCGTTCTCGCCCCGCAAGCTCGATCGCCTTCTAGGTCCTCGCTGTCTTTGACGAGCTCCCGGCCCATACTGAAGAGGAACGTGAAGCTCGCTGGAACGAATCCCACCGAGATATTTCCTCCTGCGAAAGCCCCGAGGAGAAATCCCGATGCTGAAATCGAAGAGACGATGAGGTTTCCAGCGAGGTAGAGCCGCTTGAAAACAGCCGAGTAGAGGTGGAGGAGGCATACCCAGACGATAACCCAGACTGCTTGAAAAATCGGCAGCGAGAAAGCAAGAATAATTGCTCCTGTCACGAGTACCAGATACAGTACCTTGACTCTGAGCATCGATAAGGCGCCGGAAGGGAGCGGGCGATGCGGTTTATTGATACGATCGATATCGATATCGTATATATCATTTATAATGTAGCCTGCCGCTGTCACAACTGCCACCGCTGCCAGGAGAATCCAGGGCCCCGAGGAGGAATCGGTTAAAGAGTATCCAACGGCGGTGGAAAGAACCGCCGCCGCAACGTTGTGTGGTCGGACAATGAGAATGAGGTTACACAATCTCAACATCAAAAATCCATTACCAGACGGAGGTATACAAATCCGTCCTTCTGCTTGTTCAGACTATCCCCGCCGGAGAGAGATCGCCACCCGCCACCCGCAGTGATAAAGGACCCTCCCCCGAGGTCGATAGCCTGATCCAGGGATATCTCCTTCTCGCGCACGACGTCGCCACTCGGAAACGGTGGATGAGGATCTTCTATCCTATCCCACTCCCTCAAATTTGATCCCTCGCCGCGCCTGGTGACTCTCGCACCGAACGTCAATGCGATACGCGGATGTACCGGGATTGAAACCGAGAGGTTCCAACGATCCGCATCAGGACCGAGTGGCGAGCCAATGATGCCGTTGAGCGCTCTATCTCCATTTCCCGTTACGTACCGTGTGAGGAGTGAGTCTTTATGAGCATAGGTAAAGATATCGATATACGTGTATCCACAAAGGAGCTCGATCTCCCTGCCGAAAACCGTGATAAGGGCTTCAGCGGTTAGGTTCATACCCAGACGATGAGGCGCGGGAGGATCCTTTTCGTACTGGAAGTCGTCCACGAGAAACTCACCGTACATAATGAATCCCCGCCTCAGGGGTATCTTCCAGTCGAGTGACCACAGCACGTTATCATTGTCTCTCTCGTTGAATTGCGTCACGTAGTACGAGGTGACGGGGAGCAGGTACACAAAGTCAAAATCCCTCCCCGTATACAGCACAGTCTCCCCTACCCCGATGTAGATCCCACGCGGAAGGCGCACGGTGAGACGGTGACCAGCAAGGAACCTCGGGATCTGCGGGTCCAGGATGGTATGAATGGTGCTCAATCGAAACCGCCCCATGCTGAGATCTACCGCCAGGTGATCGAGAGAACCCGCGGTCTGCGAAAGCAGCAATCCTTCACTCCTCCCGCTCCCCCAGTTCATGTAGTCCCGCCCCAGATGGATCTTCCACCTCGACCCGCGCAGTGACAGCAGGGCTCTCTCATACTCAACGGTTACACCCCGGAAGCTCTTCACTCGTGCGCTCGGGTTACGATTATGAACGTTTAAGCCGCGTTCAGGTGCGAGGGTAATACGGTACGAAGTCTCCAGGGTTACCCTTCTCCCGAAATCGATCAACACGCTCGGAAAGGCAAGCCCGTCGACTTCTCCCTTTTCCTCCTCCGCGCTTTTGACAAACGCAACGCCAGTGGAAAGGTCGAAGCTGAAGAAGCGATCCCCCTCACGATACAGGTACACCGGACGATCCTCACGATCATGCGGTCTCGATGCCTTTCCGAGGAATTCCTTTTTCAACCGGTCCAAAAGAAAACGCTGGCGGGCAGTCAGTACCGGTTTCTCCCTGTCAATCCCGGAGAGGACCCTGTTCAGGTAGAATTCGATATCATCGCGTGAGTATGGTGTGATCGGCTCCAGTTGGACGAGCCCCAAAAGCTCGAACGTTCTGAGGGCAGGATAGACCCAGCTATCCGGTGGATACGTCTCGAAAGAGGCCTGCAAAGGTCCGACTATCACGATTAGAAAAAATCCGGAAAGGATAACTCCTCCCGGATGAGATATAAGACTTTTCAAATATTTCATTTACCGACCATAAGCTATTCGGATGCAGACGTGATTCCGCGCGATCCAGCCTGCGCTCTCATCGCCGCGATACGGTAACACTCACGCGCTTTCCTTTTATTATCCTGCTTTTCGTATATAATACCGAGACTAAAGTAGACTCTCGGATCGTTCGGATTGATTTCCTTCACCGTATTGTAATACTCGAGTGCCCGTTCTGGCTGCTCAAGCTTGTTGTAGCATTCACCGATATAATATAGAATTGTCGCGTTACCCGGATTGAGACGCGATGCATGCTGGAGGAATTTCAGAGCCTTCGCGTAGACACCCTTCCGGTAGTATAGGTATCCAAGATAAAAGAGGGCGTTCACGTTGTCACTTTCGAGCTTCAGGATTCTTTTAAACTCCTCCTTTGCTTCTTCATAACATCCTTCGTTTATCAATGCAACACCGAGATTGTAGCGCCCTTCGACACTGTCAGGATCGAGTTCAAGCCCGATGCGAAATTCTTTAATAGCCTGCTCCCGGTGACCCTCCTCACCGTAGAGGGCTCCTAGATTGAAGTGTGCTTCAGCGCTCTTCGGATTGTGTTGAACTGCCTTCCGAAACTGCTGCAGCGCCGCACTTCGCTTGCCGCGGAGGTCGAGGATGTATCCGAGATTGGTGTAAGACTTTGAATGTGTGGGATCGAGTACGATCGCTTTCCGATACTGCTCTTCTGCGTTATCGTATTGATGGTTTTTCGTTTGGGCGACACCGAGGCGGTAGTAACATTCCGGGTTGTGAGGTTCGAGGGTAATCGCCTGATTGTGAAGTTCGATCGCTTCCTTGAGATTTCCCTGCATCTCGAGGAGCCTGCCCATACGATAAACCGGCATCGCAATGGAGCTGTCCATCTCGTGTATCTTCCTGTACCCCCCAAATGCAAGGTTGTAACTTCCAATCTTCTCAAGGAGTGCACAAGCTTCGAGAAGAATCTGTTTATCCATACCTGGTGAAGCTACGAGTCCCTCCAGAACGTCCTCACCTTTCTTGGGGTATTTTCTTCTGATGTACTGATGCGCAAGTTCCAGGATTTCGGCTGGTTTTGCCTCACCACGATCGAACCGCCTCCGCAACCTTGATACTTCCCTGCTTTCCTCCTTACTCTCCCCCCTGGCAAGTTCAAGCAATTTGTCCCAGCGCAGCACGGCTGATCTCCCCCTCAAGCAACAGCGACATATCGAATATCGAGCGAAGGCTAGAACACGATAGTCATCCTGTCAAGGCTTATCTATCACTCATATCTGGCAGGGTCTTACAGCGGTTAATGTCATGCAGCTGGTGAATGGATGCGGTCTGACATCAGTAGCGACGCAGTAGATAGTATGGCGGGTAGGTGTACCGTTGATATTGAAACCTGAGGAGAAATTTATTATTGGGGCGATAGGTGAGGTCGATATTCGGAATGAACAGCTCTGGTTGCTGATCATCCGGTCCGCTAAGATTGGAGCGAATACCAATGTCCCAGCGCAAGGTCAACGACGAGCTCAACCGGAGGCCGAAATGCCCCATATAGTAACCCATACCGGTCGAGCCGAACTCTTTGGAGGAAAAGTAGGTGAAACCCATTGAGCTGTGGAATTCGAGGCCCGGTATATGCAAGAATCCGACACCAGCCCGCTGGTTTAGGTAGTCGGAGAATACACTGGGCCGTGCTCCGTCAGTCTGCGCACAGAGGAGCGTAGGAATGAGAATGAATGAGATAACTATTATGAAGACATGAGCTCTCATACGCTGGCCTGTGAATTCCTTCCCACGATCAGTTCCTTTATCTTTGCCTTGAGAGGCGTGAGATCGACTGATTTTACGATGTATGCGTCAGCCGCCCACGTTTGAAAGTTCTCCTTGTAAACCGAGTATGCCGAATTGATGATAACAGGTAAATCTTTTCTGTGCTCTACGATCTTCATGAGGCACTCGATGCCGCTCTCCTCTCCAAGTTTGATATCGAGGATGATCAGATCGGGATGTTCACTATCGATTGCACTGAGCGCCTCGTCTATCGTTGCTGCGGATACGGTCTCGTATCCTTCGCTCTTGAGCTCCTCACTGTAAAGCTTCCTTACATTTGTCTCATCGTCGACAATGAGGATTTTCATCATCATCCATTCCTTCCAAACAAAACGCCGCGGTTCACAATCGAACCCCGGCTATTATTTTCACACCGTGAACGCGAACGGTCAAGAACTTTTTGCCCGCCCAACTACTGTTTGTCTGCCGTTATCTCCAGGATCAACTTGACAGGAATCTCTTTTTCCACATCTTCTGAGGAAATATGAACTGGTATGCGAATGACCTGTTCCTCTTTGACCATGACTTCTATCGGTTCAGAACGAGGTGCTTCAGCAGCCTCTGCAGGCGGTGGAGATTCCGCGGCAGGTTTATCGAGCGGATCAGAGATTATTTCCATTTGTTCAGGAGCGACTTGCGTTTCCCTTTCCTCCTCATCTTTCAATTCAACCAGATGACCGTAATCCTCATAACCCTCTCTCGTTGCACCCATGTCCACATCTTCGTCCGTCTCCTTGCTCTCTTTCAGAACGTTATCGACAAACTCAGAGACAGACTCGTGCTCCTCTTCACTCTTCTCTGCGTCAACGAAAGACTTGCCCTCGTCTGCCTCTGAGTGATGTGCGCGTGAAGTCCCTTTCGCGACGACCTCCACATTGATGACTTGTTCACTTGGTCTCTCTTCGGTCGCCGGTTGCTTGCTGACACTCTTCAGCTCTCTTTGTATCTTGCGAAATACGAGTTGCGCAATTCCCTCAAAAGTTTCATAGACACCCGTACCGGTCGTAGCGACCGCATTGAAAGATGGAACTCCCTGGACATTAATCTCCTGGTTCATTATCTCGCAATCCGTGCAGTTCGGTAGATCACGTTTATTGTACTGGATAACCCAGGGAATCTCTTTTAAGCTTAGTCCCAGGTCGTTCAAATTCTCTTCGAGGTTCCTCAGGCTCTCCCTATTATCTGACATCCTTTCCGCTGCCGAGTCTGCGACAAAAACGACCGCATCCACACCCTTCAAGACGAGTTTTCTCGTAGCGTTGTAATAAACCTGCCCCGGTACCGTATAGAGCAGGAACCTCGTTTTCATCCCGTTTATATCACCGACATCGATGGGTAGAAAATCGAAGAAGAGGGTCCTGTCCGTACGGGTCTTCATTGAGACCATCTTACCCTTTTTTTCTCTGGGCAGCTTCGAGTAAATATG
>SMTZ1_10005150_pt1 | contig 13136 bp, 11 predicted proteins | sample DeeMarSWOR136_30_FD_25667 | JGI IMG/M metagenome (IMG submission 25667) | reverse complement strand
TTCTGTAGTCTGAGTTTATCAAGATAGCAAAATTTTCGGTTTATCATGTATTTAAAATATACATTGATAAATTTAAAGTACACTATCGTAAAGTTTATATACTACTTCTGTGTACTTGAAGTGAGGTGATGTGAATGTATGACATGTATATACTGGCCAAAGCAAAGATCGAAGAGTACCACAAAGCGAAGGCACGCAACAGGTTTTAGAGGATCTGAGTGATCCTCATCATTTTTCCCTTTAAACCAAGAGTAAAATAATCAATTCCGTTTTCTGTAACAAATCAAAGAACTTCTCAAATTTTTTTCCCTCATAAGTTGTAATGTGGCAGCTCTTGGCAGATGTATATTTGTGCATTTTATACATTTTTTGGATAGAATGATTAAATAATTTGATTTAATTGATTTATTATTACGTAAAGTAGATATAGACCAATATTTTATACGAAGAATTTAAATAGAGGTGAGGAAAACGTGTTTCATGGTATATAATACTGTTGTACAATGTATAAAGGTTGCCCAATATACAGTAGACCCATACAATATGTCCCAGTGAAGAACCTACGATCAGCTTGTTAGATGGTCTTTCGAGGATAACTGAACCAAAGGGTATACGAGAAGGAATTGGAGGAATATTTATGAAATCTTTGCCAACCCCTTTGTACAAGACGTACTATGGTGAAGCATATGTGGGCGATGCACTTACTTTGCTCGGCCATTTACCAGACAATTCTATAGATCTTGTTATAACTTCTCCCCCTTTTGCTTTACAACGTCAGAAGGAATATGGTAACGTGGATCAGGATGAATATGTGGATTGGCTTCTATCGTTTACGCCAGAAGTAAAACGGGTTATTAAAGAAACTGGCAGCTTTGTACTTGATCTTGGAGGGGCTTATCGTAAAGGAAGACCTGTGCGTTCATTATACAATTACAGGGTCTTGATGAGACTTTGTGATGAACAGGGGTGGAATTTAGCAGAGGAATTCTTCTGGTTCAATCCATCTAAATTGCCATCTCCAATAGAATGGGTAAATAAGCGCAAAATTCGTGTTAAAGATGCGGTTAATACTGTGTGGTGGTTTTCGAAAACAGATTTTCCTAAAGCAGATGTCACCAAAGTATTGAAACCCTATTCTAAGAGAATGAAGCTTTTGATAAAAAATAGTGAGAACTACTACAAACCCAAAGAAAGACCCTCCGGACATGATATAAGCGAACGATTCAGTGAGGATAAAGGTGGCGCAATTCCTCCGAATTTACTTCAAATACCCAATACTGAAAGCAATTCACAATATTTAAGATGCTGTAAAATAGCGGGTATTAAATCCCATCCAGCAAGATTTCCACAAAAGCTTCCAGAGTTTTTCATAAAATTTCTAACTGATACAGGAGATGTAGTTCTGGATATTTTTGCTGGGTCAAATACCACTGGCGCAGCAGCAGAAAACCTTGGTCGAAGATGGATCGCTTTTGAGATCAATGAAAAATATTTAGCTTCTTCAGCTTTCCGTTTCCTTGATGAATCTAATGAAGATAAGGTGAGAACACTTTTCAAAGAGCTTAGTTCTAACAAAGTGACTGGGGCAGTAACTATACCACAGAAAGTTCAGCTTCGGCTTTCAGTAGAAGAATGAAGATATGGGGCTTCATCTCTTATTCTGGTCATGACAACCCTTCAGGAGCCCCTTCACCCTTTGAGCAGGATATTCTTTTAACACATGAACTCTGTGTACACATCTCATAGTTAAAAATATATTTTATAAGGGTAGACCGAAAAGATGCCAAAAAATGTAGAAAAAATGCACAAGAAATTATCTGCAATCATGCAGTAACTCTGTATAGTTCACTCTTATCATTTCCTTTTTATCATATCACAAAACATCAAGATCATATCCTGATTGAATCAGAAAGTTAACCCTAACCCTATCTGGCTGGTGTCTGATAAGATGCCAATCTCTAGAGAGGGTAGAAAGTCCTGAGGATGAAAAAAATTTCTGAGAAGAAAATTTGACCATTCAGGTTTCCAGAAAAACTTATATACTGTTGTTCGATTCTCATATAAGGTCTTCATAGGGAGACATTCCTTTGTAGAAATGAATCTGCTGCATATGAGTTGAGTTAACATAATCAATTGAAACAAAAGGAGGTGATACTACGGAAGAAATCCTCGAAGAAAGAGGTGAAAGACGTTGGGAACTTAAGGATAATGATGTAACAGGGTTTGGATTTGGTAAAGCAGGAGAAGTATCAGTTTCTAGTGATAGAACATCCACCATGGGTGTATATGTTCTTGCCAAGGGAACTCATGGCGAAGAAGAAAGAGTTGTATGCCCTGGGGAGACAGCCACATTCAAGGCTCCTTCAGAGAAGTATTGGACTTCAGTTGAAATCGAGGGATTCGGCACCAAGGATCAATCTGCATCTGGAACTATCAAATGGTCGTAAGTAATTGCATCACGGGTGACACAAAAACCTTGATTGAAGCTGCCATGTTCTTTACAGGAGCACTAACTATTCGTCCCCAGAAGGAACATGCATTATAGTGAAAAGGAAAGGAGAGATCTATCACCTTTTCAATTCCACAATTTGTGAAAGTTTTGGACCTACCCATGGGGTTGCACAGCTTTTCTGATGTTACGAGCTCTCAAAATTGGGATAAACTCTCGTATTAAGAGAAGCTGCCTAAACATAATTGAAAAGTTCCAGTGTGAAAAATAAAAGGAAATTTAACCCTCACTAATAACATTGTACTTTCTGTACCTACAATCTAAGGGGAAACTTATGTTACCTTTCAGGAATAGGTATGGGTCCCTGGCCAATGAGAACACAGATTCCTCCTTCAGGAGACCTTCCATAGAACCAGCAACTGTTTGCTACTCTAAAATCTCCGCGAGATGTACTTGTAGACCCTATCAATCGTGCATACATGGACTTTTCACCTCAGATAGAGATGTAACTCCGAGTATATAAAGCTTTCGATTTGTTTTTTGAAAATTTAGGAAAACATTCAAATCTCTCTATTAAGGCAATGAGAGCCTCGAAGGGCTTAGAGTTTATATTGCTGGTAAGTCAAAGCACACACAGGGTGCATACATGTATGGTGTGAAACAGATCTGTGATTTTTTTGAGATCTGCCCTTACTGTGGTATAAGCTTTGAGAAAAAGCATGAGATTGCATTAACGAGGGGAGATGTAGGGAAGTAAAACCGTCTTCAATTTAGGATTTTAACGCATCATTTTTCTTCCAAATACTAATACGAATAGTGCAATGAAGAAAGCACCAGTAAATGATTCAACACAGGCAATTACTTTACTGTATCCTATTGGATTACTGTATCCTAATGGATGAGCAAAAGGTTAAGTGCCCCACAACCCAGCACTAAAAGAGGTTCATACTATGAAAAAAAGGATAGGTATTCTCGGTGGAATCAGCTCAGAATCCACAATAAAATACTATGACCACATCCTCAAAGAATACTACGAGAAATACAAAGACTATTACTACCCTGAAATAGTCATATTCAGTCTCAATTTCCAGAAGTTTACCAATTTCGAAAACAGCAGCAGAAAAGACTACATCCACTACATCACAGAAGGTATTAGAGCTTTAGAGAATGCAGGAGTAGACTTTGCTCTCATGGCAGCCAATTCGCCCCACGCTGTTTTCTATGAAGTAGAAGAAAGGTCAAATGTGCCCCTTATAAGTATAGTAGAGGTTACTGCTGAAAAAGCCTGCCAAAAGGATGTGAAAACTGCACTACTCTTGGGAATAAAATTCACTATGCAGTCTTCGTTTTATCAGGAAGGGTTCAAAGAATATGGGATCAGTGTTACTGTCCCTTCACTCAAAGAGCAGAAAAAAATCGATAGAATCATATTCAAAGAATTGGTACGAGGTGTCTTCAAAGAGGAGAGCAGAAAATATCTTCTTACTGTAATCAGAACCTACAAGGTGGATAGTGTCATCCTGGGCTGTACAGAGCTCCCGTTACTCCTGGAACAAAAAGAGGTTAAAATAACCCTTTTGAACACATTGGAACTGCATGCAGAAGCTGCACTGGATTATGCTTTATCTTTTTGATTTGATCCGGATTTTGGCTTTGAAAGGGAAAAGAAAAAAAAGATGGTAAAGACATAAGTGCATTTCTGTGCCCGTGCTACTGTGGCCACCCGCCACCGCCGCCTATACCACCATCATCATCTCCGCCTTCTGGAGTGGGATCTGAGCCCTGGCACTCTGTAACCCCTGAATCAGGTGACAGCGGTGCCTCAGCCACTGCTGCAGAGACTCCTCCCACTATCAAGAGGCAGATACAGAGCAGACAGATCAGTTTTTTCATTTTTTTCACCTCGACTCTGCTTTCAAAAAGGTTATAAAAGCATTTCTATAAAAATTTGAGAAAAAGTAATATTAAATAGAAAAAAATGGGATATTTTTCCTTTTTGTTAGGAATGCACATTGAGAATGTGCAAATATTCTGTCTGCAAACGTTTAAAAGCTGACTGTTAAAGAAGGGTTATGCGCGACACTTTTCTCTTCGACCTCGATGGCACACTGGTGACTATGGAACTGGATTTTGTGCAGATACGAAAGAACATAGATGCTATAGTAGTGAAGTCAGGGTATCCCCAAAAATTTTTGGATGAGAAAAAATCCACGCTGGAAATCATCAGGTCAGCAGTAGAATATGCAAGAGCTCAAGGGTTAGACTGGAAAGCTTTGAAAAAAGAGGCAGAAACCTATCTGCAAGAGGCAGAAACAGAAGCAGCCTCAAAAGCAGTTCTGATTGAAGGGGCAAAACCTGTATTGGAACTTTTGAAAGAGAAGAAAAAGAAGGTGGGGTTGATCACCAGGAACAACAGGAAAGTGGCTGTTAAAGTGCTCAAAAAATGTGGCCTCCACCAGTATGTGGATATTCTCTTAGCCAGAGATGATGTGGACAGGGTGAAGCCTCATCCAGACCACGTGCTGGAAGCTGTACAAAAGCTGCATTCTTCACCTGATAAAACTGTGGTTTTAGGAGATCACCACTACGAGATTACAGCAGGAAATGCGGCCGGGTGTTTTACTGTAGCGTTTCTGACTGGATCGGGGAACAGGGAGACCTTAAAGGAGGCTGATTTAATCATGGATTCTATAAATGATCTGAGAGAAATTTTGCTCGAAGTGGAACAATGATCTTATCTTTTTTGCCGTATACCCTGTATTCTCCTTCCAGAAAGTAGTGTCCTGTTAAGGCAGCTGCAGCTGCATCCAGTTCATGGATAGTAGAAGGGAGAGTAACGATGTTGTACGAGCTGAGATCTTCAGGACAGTCAATACCTAACCTCTTTTTTGATGCATGTGGGTAGACTTCTATGACCGGGAAGGGTATCTGAGATTTCAGGTTGATCCCCCTTTGGGTTAGCATCTGCATGCCTTTGAAGGTCAAAGGGAGGATAGGATAATCCTTTTTCAGTTCTAAATCACAATCTCTGAAGTGTTCCCCATGAAAAGAGAGCGGAGCATCAATAGCTACCACATCAGGAGAAGTTTCATTGATTAGAGAGAGGATTTCTTGATCTTTGTATACAGTATGAAATTCTGCAGTATTTTCCAGGATGCAAACCCCTGTGGGGCGTGATTCTACCCCTGCAAGGTCTATACCGCAAATCACGCACACATAATTGAGTCAGAATAAAAAAGCTTTTCGTTTGTCAGGTAGTTACCCATGCTGTTGTGCCGTACAATTTATTAAGGACTGTACTTTAAAGTAGTGAGATAGTATGAGAAAACGAACTGTAGCATTAAGTATAGTATGTTGTATCGTAGCAGTTGGAGTAACCTTGGGACTCTCTGTTCTCGAAAGAGAGGAAAAGAGTGAGAAAGAAGTTGTGAGTGAAAAAGAAGTTGTCCCTGCTGGTTCACCTACCTCTGTACCTACAGAAGATGTCAGCATTTCACCCTCTCAACCTGCAGATGTAACTATTACTGTCATTTTCGACAATAATGTGTACAATCCCGGCCTGCAGACTGGCTGGGGATTTTCCTGCCTCATTGAAGGGTATGAGAAAACAATTCTCTTTGATACAGGGAGGAATGGAGCTATCTTAATGAGTAACATGCGAAAGCTGGGTGTGAACCCTCAGAAAATAGATGTAGTATTTTTATCCCACGAACATGGAGATCACACAGGAGGTGTCCCTGCATTTCTGAGCAGGAACAGTGATGTCACTGTTTATGTGCTGCAATCCTTTTCTTCTCGATTTAAAGAGAAAGTGAAAGAAAGTGGAGCAGAAGTGATAGAAGTTTCTGAGCCACAAGAAGTCTGTGAAAATGTGTATTCAACTGGTGAGATGGGTCGTGGAGTAAAAGAGCACTCTTTAATCATGAGAGCAGATAACGGGTTAGTGATCATGACTGGATGTGCTCATCCTGACGTTTCTGAAATAGTGAAAAGAACGAAAGAACTCTTTGAGGAAGATATTCTGTTTGTCATGGGTGGATTCCATCTCGTCAACAGGGACAGATCTGAAATAGAAGAAATTGTTTCTGATTTCAGGGAACTAGGGGTTTTATATGCAGGGCCTTGTCACTGTTCAGGGGAATTGGCACAAGAGTTATTCAGCCAGGAGTACAACCAGAATTACGTAGAAATTGGTGTAGGGCGAATAATATATGTGAAGGATTTAGAGTGACGTACTATGAACTGTCTGCAGTTCTTTTGAGACTCAAAATTTCCTGAAAGAATTCACATACTCTCAAAATGAATAGTGTCACCTTTCTTGAGGGCATGATCGGACACCACATGGTCTGAAATCAGTGTTTTCTGTACCAAGGCTAAAGAACCCAGAAGGGAAAAGGAGGAGAGAAGTGAAAGGTGGTCATCTTCTTTTTCCGGTCTCTGAGTCCTTTAGTAGTGAGGAGTCAGACTCAAGACAAGGGGCAAGCCCTCTTCTTTGATAATATCATAGAAACATCCACAACAAGGGGAATAGCAAAGAATATAAATACTCCCCCCCTAAAAGGGGAGACTGAAAGAACCACGTATGTAAAAGGAGATGTCAAAATGGGAAAGAAAGATGAAGAGAAACTTCTCAAACTGTTCGGTGCCAGAGGGACCAAGCAAATACTGGAATTCTTAAGCGAACATGATACTGGTCAGTACAAACAGATGAAGGGATTCACGAGTACACCTGCCTTGAATAGACGATTGCGTGGACTTTTAGTTTTTAATTTGATAGAGCACCATTTCGAGAGAGAAGAAGGGAGAAAAGAATGGTACTCTATTACAGAAAAAGGTGAAAAACTTCTGAAATGCATGAGAGCTATAATAGAAGTAGCTGAGGAGTAGTTTACTTAAGTGCTGGGAACAGTGTATCACAAAGGGTATTGTTTAGTTTTGCTACAGCAAAGTCGCTAGCCACATAGTCGAAATGCATATAAACTCTAATATGAATGGAGGCCATGAACAGTGACCCAGATCTGCAGGAAATTTCTGCGAACACATCTGGCGATCAATCTCTCTGGTCAGTGCTGCAGGAGAATACACCGCTCATGGGGATGTATGTTTTGGGGACACTTCTGCTCGTTTTTGTGTGGTGGCCTTTAGGACTTATCTATTTTGGATGTTGTGCTTTTTCAATCATATTCTATATGGCCGTGATTTGTCCTTACTGTTACCACCATACTGCTCGTACCTGTCCTGCAGGATATCACTATATTTCGACAAAATTCTTCAAGCCCCAAGAGGGTAAAACCTTTCAAGGACAATTCAAGCGCACTATTGTCGTGATGTACCCGGCGTGGTTTTTGCCGCCACTTGCTGGACTGTATTTGCTGATCACTGGTTTTTCCTGGAGTATTGTAGTGCTTTTACTGTTATTCTGTCTGGTAGGGTTCTGGATTTTGCCAAAGGTTTCAAGACAAACCTGTGAAAGATGTGAAAACGCAGGAGAGTGTCCACGGGGGAAATCATCTATCAATTGAATGGATTTTTTTACCTTGAACATTTTTGGCTGTCCTCACGATGCAAAGACAAAATCTAAGTATTATATTAGCTTTTAAACTCATTCGGGTGCACAGGTAACTACAGGTATTAATTGATCATTATTTACATACTGTAAGTGGTGTAGACGTTGATTTTCTGTAAGCTCACACTATTCTTTACTGGTTCTAGTTGCAAAAGCGGAGTAGAAATTTCCTATGAAAAGGAAGATGTGCTCCTGTAGGTTGGGAAATGCATTCTGTTTTATGGATTGTCAATGTATATACAGTAGTACAACGGCAAAATCTAATTTTTTTGAAGGGCTGTTCTGCCTGTGACAGACCAACCTTAAAAGTAGCAAAATAAGAGCTTAATTGCAGGATTTGCTTCAGGATTCGTCCTTCGAAGCTATCACCATCCTGTACTTTTATAAGTGGTCACAATAGTTGAAGTCTTTTAAGGGTTAAGAATTCGAATTCAAGAATGTCCCCGCATCCATGACAATACATAGAGTATGGTGAGAGCAATACACGATAAAGCCAGGTACTCTAGCATTCTGGCAACACGCACAGCTTCTTGGTTTTCTGTGAGGTCTTGTGAAGAATAGACAAAGAAAGTGTCATTTCCTGTAGTAATAAATCCCCACATTGTTCCATTACTGCCATCGGTTATTTTAGCATATCTAATGCTACCCTTTTCTGCCTCAAAGACAGTTTCCTCTGACCAGTTCTCCCAATCTGAAGACCTCCGCAAAATGTAATCTTTTTTATCCATTTCAAGTTTGGTAATTCCGATTTCTCCTTGAGGAGTCAAGAGTATCTGATTCAGGTGTGAGCCTGGAACATCCATGAGTTCAGGTGGGCTCCATTGCCTGCCATCTTCAGACCACGATCTGTAGAAGAAGAAATCGTCTTCCAATTCTCTGAATACACACCAGATTCGCTCCCCATCATCAACAAAGGAAATACCACCTATACTACAAGAGAATGGATCTTCTGGTTCAATGACTCTATCAATCAGCAACTGGTCATTGCCAACGTATGCTCTGTATACGACTTCACATCCTGAATATCTTACTGTTTTGCCTTCATGTTCAATATATTGGAAGAGAGGCTCTTCCCATAGAAGGAGTAATGCTCCATCTTCCAGCATGATAGCATCATTGAGAAAACTGTACACATCTCTGGAAAGGAGGGTTTCAGGCTCTGACCAGGTATTGTTGTCAAATATGCTCCAGTAGAATATGGAGCGTGGCTTCTCATCTGTTGGGCTTGTTTCCTCCCAGGCGATTCCCAGTCTATCATCTGAAGTTCTAAACAATGCTATAGAACATGACCATATATCGTGGTCAGAAGCAGGGGATTCTATTTCAGACCAGGTTAACCCATTATATGATGTGTATATGCGAAGAGTTTCATACTCTTCTCCAATGAACATAGTATCTCCAATCTGTATGATTTCATCTCGATAGGGCACATCTTCGACACTTTCACAACCCCACACATGAGGTACTGTCCCCTCTAATTTCAATCCTGCAACACCAAAGACTGCAGCAGCTGTCAAGAGTGCAGCAACTGCAGCAATTCTCCTTCGAGTGAAAGGGCTTTTCATAGGTTCACCATCTGTATCTTCACTAATATAGATTTCTATACTGGTTTGGCCCTGAATCCACAGAGGAGCAAATCAGAGAGGAATGTCTGTCTCTTATACCACTTGTAATGTTCAGTTAAAGCACCAAGAAATCCAAAAAGCACGCTCCCTACGAATCCAAGGGATAATAAATACGCCACACCGCTTACAGCACCACCTTTTACCATCGATTTCCACAGGTTATCGTCATCAGCACGGTCTTTTACTACTTCGTAGAGGCCGAACAAAGCAAGGTCCAAATCTTCAATATTCTCTTCCTGAACAAAATCTTTTAATTTATCAGCAAATTTCTTAATAAGTTCACAGTCATTAGCCTTTCGAATTCTGTCTAAATCATCTTCCTTCCACGTCTCATAGTCTTTTATGCTTCCATCATCATGAAACACGATAACGACAAAGACAACCTGAAAATTAGGCTCTTCAGGATTGTTACCACCATGGGTGATAGTACCATATCCCACCAGGACATTTCCCTCCTGGACATAGGTATCCATAGTGAGAGTTGAGTCTTCATCCAACTGAATCATCAATACGGGATCTTCGTCATTCACTACAGGGTACTCATGTTCAGGTGTTTCAACTTCTCCAATTTCCTCTTCTACATCATAAATCTTCAAGCCTGCAGGATCAACGTATCTGAGGGGGTTATTCAAACAATAGGTGTATCTATTCAGAGTTTGTGGGTTCTTGAAGGTCCCAATGAGCAGATCTTTTGTCAGGAACCTGCCAAGCTCAGGATCATAATAACGAGCACCAAAGTAGTACAGACCAGTTTCATCTAATTCTTTTCCAGCAAAAAGATAGTCTTCTTCACCTTCTTTTGTACTGAGTTCGCCAAAAGGATGGTACGTGGCAGCTGCTACAATGTTCTTGTTTGCATCTGTTACTAACCTGGTAGAACCCAGGTGGTCAGTATGGTAGTAGAAGGTGTTAGATTCCTGGTTGATAGTGGTCCTCTTGCCCAGTGTTCCAGTGGGTCCATAGATGTAGGTAGCAGTACCTGTGGTGTTCTCTTCGTACAAAACATTTATACCAGAGTAGATGTAGGTGGTGGTAATGCTGTTCTCTGCCACTTGGATTCTCTTGCCATCGCCATCGTAGACGTATTCTCCCAGTGTTTCAGAGTTCTTCTCCACCTTTGTTAATCTATTGGCATAATCGTAGGTGTACACCCAGGTATCTGTTCCTTTGGTCTTTTGAGTCCTGTTCCCATTATCATCGTAGGCAAATGAGGTCCCATCACTTAATGCTGTCACTTCATTAACTGTATTGATGGTGTAGGTAACTCCATCTCTGGCTGTTCTATTACCTGTTTTGTCGTACGAGTACGTGTGTGACCATGATAGACAGCTGGCAGATTTTAATCGATCCAATCCATCATAACTGTAGGTTTCAGTATCTGAATGCCAGACAGAATCTGTATCCCTCCTGCCGTTTATCACTTGGGTGATATTACTGTTGTTATCATAGGTATAATCTAAATCTAGAAAGGATGTTTCACCATTTTTGACATGGATTGCCAAAGCTCTGTCTCTCGAATCGTAGGAGAAGGTAGCTCGTAAGTTGTTTCCGTAGTCAAACTGAGTCGGTAAACTTTCAACATTATACTGTATATTATCCAGCAATACTTCATCTGTTACTCCATCTAATCGTTTGATCTCTGTTATTCTGTTCAAATCATCATATGAATACAGGACCTGCATGTTATCAGGGTAAGTTAAATTGGTCAATCTGTTGGCTGTATCATATTCATAAGAAACTGTGTAGATATCCTGAGAAATGTGTCTTTTTTCTGTGATCAGCCTATTCCAAAAATCGTAGGTGTACTCAGCATAATCACCTGTATTCGGGGCATTATCTTCCATTTTCATCCTATTAGAATTTAAATCATACGTGAATGAAACAGTAGATTGATCAGGGTATTGAACTTGTGTTAACCGATACAGGGAATCGTAGGTGAATGTCGTTTCATTCCCTTTTGCATCAAAAAAAGATTTAATGTTACCAATGCTATCATATTCGTACTCCTCGTATTCAGAATCGGGATAAACTGTCTTTGTTAGCCCGAAAAGAGAAACATACGTATAAGTTGTGGCGTGATTCTCAGCATCAGTAAAGGAGGTCAATTGTCCGATTTCATTGTAATTGTAGGTAGTTACAGCAAATGTATTTGTAGCATACTCTTCTTCTACCTTTGTCAACCTGGATAACCAGTCGTACCAGTAAATTCTGTCATAACCACGTCCATTAGTGAACGTGACTTTGTTACTTGTGTCATCGTATGAGCAATATAGTGAAACAGAATCTGGCAATGAGATGCAAGTGGTACGACCCAAAAAGTCATACGTGTAGACAGTTTGATGATTCCCGGGGTCTGTTATAGTTGATACGTTATCATCGTAACGGTATGCATAGGATGCAATGGCATATAAAGTGCCAGATCCGTATTCACCAGTGTACCATCTTGTGTTCGTGATCCTTCCGAGCTTATCATACTGTTGCACTATGTAATGTCTGAGTTGATCGATGATGGTGACTGTCCTGGTTGTATCATCGTACACTGTTTCTGTATAAGATCTTTGGGACTGACCAGAAAGGAGTGGGAATTCAACCTTGGTGATCCTTCCCAGTAAGTCATAAGTGTACAAATAATCGTATCCTGAGCCTGCTTTAAAACCTTCAGGTTCTTGTTTTGATGTAATCCATCCTCTATAGTAGTCGTAGGTAGTCTTGGTGGTGATAATGTCACTGCCAACTGTGTAAGAAGTCTCTGTTAGGTATGCATAAGAATAACTAGAAGAATAGGTGAATGTTACAGTATTGGATTCAGCATCTGTTATTGAGGTTACATTCCCATAAGTGTCATACTGCATGGTGGTAGTGTAGGTGTCTGACACATTATCCACTGGGACATATAAAGCCCACGAGAATTTGGTTATATAAGAAGAAGATTCAGAAAAATAGAGAGTGTGTGACCCATCGGTGATGGGAACAGTGATATCTGCTGTTCCATTACTCAGATCAGATGAGACAGTCTTCCATTCAGAATTGTTTAAATTGTACTGCACCTGGGCAGGGTATGGTTTCCAGCGAGTAGTAACAGTGCATGTGGAGAATTTTTCACCCATACCGGGAGTGGTGTAGTAATTCTGATATCCCAAAGTACCTGGATAGTGAGTAAAGGAGCCAATATAAGCTGTGTAACTGCCAGAACATGTTTCATAGGTCGGTGGATTACCAGGATCATGCCTGCAACACTGGTAATTCAGCTTGTAGCTTCCACCTACCCAGGAACCAGAGACTGATTTGCAGTCTCGAGTGCACTGCAGTTGACAATTACTTGAATGGGATTCTGTATAAACTTGATCTGATAGTAACCCTGTAATCTGTAATACTCCATTTCCAGAAACTGTATGCCCTGTTAGATCAATAGGAAATGAAATATCACCCGTTTTCTCGTTAAAGGTGCCAGAAAAGGTCAGCCAGGTCGTAGAATTCCCGAAGGCAGATTCAGATT
>SMTZ1_10015726_pt1 | contig 13137 bp, 10 predicted proteins | sample DeeMarSWOR136_30_FD_25667 | JGI IMG/M metagenome (IMG submission 25667) | reverse complement strand
CACGTTCACTAGCAGACAAAGCAGTAAAAGAGTACTCCCTCGACAAAGAGGTGGGGCTCACCTTTGATCGCGTCAGGCTGGAAGGCGAAGGTGGAGGCACCAAAGATGAACGAGAAAGAGAAGGGCCGTACATGACAGGAACCACTGTACAGTTCAAGCAGGTTATCAATAGTCTTCCCGTTTTGACACCAGGAGCTGGTGAAGTCACAGTCTCTGTCGACAACGATGGCGTGGTAACTGGTGTACACGCTTCCACACGATTCATAGATAAGCTTACAGATCGCCCGAAGAACACAATAGCTCCCCCCTTAGATGAAGGATTTTTGTGCAGACCGCGTGCAGAAGACATGGCAGGATGCAGAGAGCTGCTCAAAAAAGAATGGGAAAAAATGGTGGCACTCTGGAAAGCACGAGGGAAAGCGCCCGAAAAGTATGCAGCAGTACCAGGATTTACTGAAATCGGGTACGACATCCAGGGCAATGAAGCTGTATTAGCGGCTCGACAGGTAATGGAGGTAGACTTTGGAGACGGCTACCATAAGCTCTACTGGGTGGTGACACCTCTTCTCGGGTAGTTACTGTTACATCCTGGTTTGGTACTGGACACATCCACACCAAAAGTGTTGCATGCGTTGTAGGGCATTACAGATCAACAAAAAAGCTGTATTACTGCATGTGCAGTGCAAAAAGTGGTGAATGTTACACGTGTAACAACCAGAGCTAACAAAAGAATTGACAATCCTTTGTCACGCAAAGACTTAAATTGATTCAGAATCAACCTGAGTACATTGAAATGTGAATAGCAAAATCATTCAAAGAGGAGATACAATGAAAAGAATAGGTATCCTTGGCGGAATAAGCCACGAATCAACAACACAGTATTATGAGATTATCCACAAAAAATACTTTAAAAAATACAAAGACTACTACTACCCAGAAATTGTTGTATTCAGTTTAAATTTTCAAAAGTTTACTGATTTTGAGAACAGCAGCAAAAAGAACTACATCAAGTACATTATGAAAGGTATTACCTCGCTAGAGAAGGCGGGAGCTGAATTTATTGTGATGGCAGCCAATTCCCCCCATATTGTCTTTGAAGACGTGGAAAAGAGGTCAAAGGTTCCTCTTTTGAGCATTGTAAAAGTGACTGCTGAAAAGGCACGCAAAGAGTGTATGAAAAAACTGCTGCTTTTGGGTATAAGGGTTACTATGCAGTCTTCGTTTTATCAAAACGTGTGTAAAAAGTATGGGATCACTGTGGTGACACCATCACCAAATGAACAAAATAAAATCAACAGGATCATCTTTGATGAGCTGGTTATTGGTATCGTAACTGAGGAGAGTAAAAAGAATCTCTTAAAGATCATTAACAACTACAAAGTGGATGGTGTCATCTTAGGATGTACAGAACTTCCTTTACTACTGAACCAGGAAGATGTGGATGTACCTTTACTGAATACGCTGGAACTGCACGCAGAAGCTGCATTAGATTATGCACTCTTGTGATTCATGTCTGCTCAGACACCGTGAATCTCTCATCATGTGAGGCTGTGAAATGTTACACGTGTAACAAATTGAGACAATCCCTGAAGATGTGACAACATTGCGGTTGAAAACCTTTATAAGTCTTTGTGTTATTTATCACATAATAGGAGGAGATCAAAGATGAGTGTAAAAGTTAGAACAGTACTCATAGTCCTTTTTGCAATGGTTGTATTCCACTCTGTACTTGCTGTGAGAGGGGTTGCACTCTCTGATGAAGGAGTAACAGAATTTTGTATTACTACAGACCCACATGATCAGAAAAGTCCAGCAATCTACGAAGATGTAGTGGTGTGGCAGGACAAAAGGAACGGCAACTGGGACATTTACGGGTACAACCTTAAAACACAAACTGAATTTCAGATCACACAAAATCCAGAAGATCAAAAGAATCCAGCAATCTACAGTAACATTGTGGTTTACGAAGATCACAGAAATGACACCAATGCAATCTACGGGTACAACCTTTTAACGCACAAAGAGTTTCCTATTTCAATCGGGTCAGGCATAAAGTCTCTTCCACAAATCTACGAGGATATGGTGGTCTGGACAGACCCGAGAAACGAAGACTTCAATATTTACGGGTACAATCTTAAAACGAAAGAAGAATTCCAGATAGCTACTGGGTCAGATTATCAAATGAAACCAGCAATCTACAGTGATATTGTGGTCTGGGAAGATGATAGACACGACAATACGAGAATCTACGGGTATAACCTGTCAACAGGTGAAGAATTTCGTATTCCAACAGGCAGATATTTCTTTCCATTTGGCTATGAAGAGTATAATACAGCAATCCACAGTAATATTGTGGTGTGGACAGAAGATTTTTTCCTTAACATTTACGGGTACAACCTGTCCACACAAGAGATATACAGAATAGCTACAGCCCGCACAAGAAAATGTGCTCATTACGCCAATATTCCATTCTTTGATTTTCACAGACCAGCTATCTACGGAGATATTGTCATCTGGACAGACTGCAGAAATGGGAACGAAGATATCTACGGGTACAACCTTTTGACAGATGAAGAATTTCAAATCATCACCCACGAAAGCCGCCAACTCTCTCCAGCACTCTACGAGAATACTGTTATTTGGGAAGATAACAGGAACGGCAGCTGGGACATTTACGGAGTAGAGCTCATTCCGCCTTTTGAACCAGTGCAATCTCAATCCAGGACACGGGTGATTATCTTAGATTTTGTCTGGCCAGTTTTCTTTGCAGCAGTGGTAGGGATGTGTGCAATCACGGCAGTGATGGGCATTTACTTTATGAAGAAGTTTACTATTCTGGAAAATACTTCAGTGAGAGATTTCAAAAGAGGTGGTACTCACTATCTTGTGCCCATCTTTTTTACTGTTTCTTCTGGAATAATTGGGATTTTTTACATTTATATTGGATGGCCTCTCGGGTATTTCTGGCTCTTATTTTCTGCTTCGTGGGGCTTCAACTGCTTTTGGGTTAAAAAAACTCCCTACATCCGTATCACTGATAAGGAGATCATATTCTTTCTCTCTTTGCCAGCCAAGCCAAAAGTAGTGAACAGGGATACTATTCAAAAAGTTGATGTTCAAACGTGGACTGATATGCCGTACAAGGCTGCATTATCACTTACAAATGGCAAGAAAATGACAATTGATTTTTCTTCTGTTGCAAAAGAAGACAAAGAGGACTTGATTCAGACCTTGAAGGAGTTCATGGAGTAATTTCTGTGAGTATGTCTCATTGCAGCACCCATAGCATCTGTTGTGTTCAGTGTGGCGAAGGGTATCAGGTATTGGCGCACGAACAAGGCGAGTGACACATCAAAGGCACCCTCCCCAGTTAAACCAGAAGATTTCAAGAAAAATGCTCTCTCAATTCTTCCTTTTATGTGGTTTGCTGCTTTATATGTATTTTTTGGATTCGATGATATTGCGAATTTGGAATTATCCTTTGTATCTCTTATTTCTTTCGTACTTGTTGCTTTCTGCATTATTTATTACCTTTGGAGTAGGAGAACTCCTTACATTCGTATCACTACTGATAAAATTGTGCTTTCTAAGTTTATGCGTAACTCAACAGTATATAATCTGGGCACTATCCACAAAATGAATGTTCATACATGGATTAATATTCCATACAAGGTGTATTTACTACTTTCAGATGATACAGAAGAGAAAATCATACATCATATAAGATTGAATATCAATTTACTTTTTTTGAATGAAAAAGACAAAGAAGAATTGATTCAAATCTTAAAGCAGGTTACAGAGTAGATGTCCTGGCAGGATGGTAGTATTCCGGGGAGAGCAGTATTTATGTGGTATTTATTGTGTTCAACCAATGAAATCATACTCTTTGAATCTATCGGACGTCAACCGACAGTCATTAACCTGGATACTGTCCAGAAGATTGATGTTCTGCCATGGATTCGTGCTCCTTTCGAGGTGGAAGTGTTCTTTTCAGAATATACAAAAACGACAATCAGTCTCTCTCCTCTAGAGGAAGCAGATAAATACACTGTAATTCAAACCTTGAAGGAGTTAAAAAGTTAGCTCTGGCTGCAACCTATCATCTGCATCTTAATCCAACAATTACCAATGTTACACGTGTAACAAGTAAGAGAATCATGTGTGTTGACACGTTCTGATGGAAGTCTTTATATGCGTGGGTTCAATTATATCTGCAGGAAAAATCTACCATATACAGGAGGAAAGATGAAAATGGGAATCAAAGTTAGGGAAATACACGTGATAGTTCTTATTATAGGTGCTCTTGCGGTATTTGTTTCTACTGCTGAAGGTTCTCACGAGTTCCCTATAACCACAGATGAAAGTGCACAGATAAATCCTGCAATTTACGAAGATATTGTGGTGTGGCAAGACGACAGGAACGGGAACTGGGATATCTATGGGTATAACCTTTCTACACAAACTGAATTCCAGATAACTACAGATCCAGAAGATCAAGAATCTCCAGCAATCTATGGGGACATTGTAGTCTGGGAAGATGAAAGAAACGGTAATTGCGATATCTATGGGTTCAACCTTTCTACACAAGAAGAATTTCAGATAACTACAGACCCACATGACCAACAATTCCCAGCAATCTATGGGGGTATTGTAGTCTGGAATTATCACCGCAATATCTATGGGTACAACCTTAAGACACGAAAAGAGTTTCAGATAACAACCGGTCCGCACAGGTGCCGGAAACCCGCAATCTCCAAAGATATTGTGGTCTGGGAAGATTCTGGACACGACGGTTACTTCATCTTCGGGTATAACCTCTCAACACATGAAGAATTCAAGCTCACAGGGACTCTGACTTTGTTCACAGCTTTTTCTCAACACGACCCAGCACTCTATGACAACATTGTGGTCTGGACAGAAGGGTTTTATGATAATATCTACGGGTACAACCTCTCCACATCAGATTCGTTTGCCATAGCCACAGCCCACATGAGTAAATGCAGTTTCGGTGCTGCACAGCCAGCAATCCACGAAGATATTGTGGTCTGGACAGACTGCAGGAATGGCAACCCAGACATTTACGGGTTCAACCTTTTGACAGAACAGGAGTTCCTGATAACGACAAATGAAAGCTGTCAAAGCTCCCCAGCAATCCATGGAGACATCGTTGTGTGGGAAGACGACAGGAATGGCAATTACGATATCTACGGTGCTGATATCTCCCCCCCTCTCACAACAACCCGGTTCAACTCTAGAACAAGAATCATACTCTCTGATTCTTTCCTTGTACTTCTGGTTGCGTCAGCCGTAGCGGTTCCTTCCTTCTTAATAGGAAGGGGCGCTTGGCAAATGAAAAAAATGAAGGAGACGTCACAGATGCTTCCATCCTCAGACCTGAAAGATTTTAGGAGAAATCTTATGACAACACATCTATCTTCTGTACTTCTACTTTCTTATGCAGTATTTGCGGTTTACGCTTATCTTCTTGAGATGAGAATGCTATCTGGGTTAATTTTCTTCATTTTGCCTGTCTTTTCGGTTCTCAATTACTTTTGGAGTAAGAGAATCCCTTACCTTCGTATAACAAATGATGAAATTATGATCTTCAAAACTATGGGACGGAAGCCAAAAGTAGTGAGACGAGACACTATCCGAAAAATCAATATTCAGACATGGCCCGACCTTCCATACAAAGCTGATTTACTCTTGTCAAATAATAAAAAAGTAGAAATTGAATTTTCTTCGATAGTAGAAGAAGACAGAAAGGATTTAATTCAGGCTTTGAGAGGGGTTGTGGGTTAGATTTTCTGGCTGTGAGACTTTTCGTATTCTATCAGATGATGCTATTAACAGTTCTGGAGATGAATTGTTACACGTGTAACAAAGGTGATACACAACACAAGAAACGTGAACAGAAATATTTATATTTGTTCCTCTTTATTTCTTCACAATTCATGTAGAGGAGGAATGATGATGAGCAAGATGAAAGAACTCATTGTGATAGTATTATGTGCAGTAGCCTTACCCCCATTAGTATGTTCTGCTGAAAGCTCCCAAGAGGTTCCCATAACCACAGAACGACATACCCAACAGAATCCAGCCATTTATGGAGATATTGTCATCTGGGAAGACAACAGGAACGGTAATTACGATATCTACGGGTACAACCTTACAACACAAAATGAATTTCAGATAACTGAAGACTCAGAAGATCAAAAAAATCCTGCAATCTACAGTAATATAATCATCTGGGAAGATTACAGACATGGTAAACCTGCTCTCTACGGGTATAACCTGGAAACAGGTGAGGAGTTCCAAGTAGTACCACCTGGTCGAAACGCTCACCCTGCAATCTACAAAGATATCGTAGTCTGGGAAGATGACTCAATTGGCAGCCCTGGTATCTGTGGGTTGAACCTGGCAACAGGTGGTACATTCCAGGTCAGTGAAACCCCAGATGAACAACGGTGGCCAGCAGTCTACGAAAATTATGTAGTGTGGGAAGATGAAAGAAACCATCATGACATCATCTACGGGTACAACCTTGAAACGAAAGAAGAATTCCAGGTCAGCAGAATCCAGCAGCTTTCTTTCTCAGGCACCTCTCACCACAATCCAGCAATTCACAATAACATTGTGGTCTGGACTGATAACTACGACATTCTCTACGGATACAACCTTAAAACGACCAAAGAGTTCAAAATTGCCGCAACCTCCATGGATGAATGCACTGATTCAACAAAGGGGAGAGACCATAACCCAGCAATTTACAACAATATTGTGGTCTGGACAGACTGCAGGAATGGCAACCCCGACATTTACGGGTTCAACCTTACAACGGACCAGGAATTCCAGATTACTACCAACAAATATTGTCAAAATGATCCTGTAATCTACAACAATTACGTGGTCTGGCAAGATAACCGGAACGGTAACTGGAACATCTATGGTGCTGATATCAGTTCGCCCCGTACTACCCTCTTTAACTCCAGGACGAAGCTTGTTCTCTTTGATTTTCTTTATGTATTCCTGGTGGTAGCACCCACAACAGGTGTTATATTCACTGCAGGGAGAGGCATCTGGCATGTGAAGAAAGCCCTTCTGAAGATACCCGGGGCAAGAGATTTCAAAAGAGGCAACTGCAGCTCTGAAGCACCGATGGTCTATATTGCCTACCTTCCACTGTATATTCTTTTCATCTTTACTCAGTATGTATGGCTCCTTGAATTAACGGTGTTACTGGTTTGTACCATTTTAACTGCTACTATCCTTTGTTGTTGAAGTAGATACTATTGAGGATATTGATTTCAACGTGGAGGATAAGATCTTTTTATTACTTAAAAATGGTAAAAAGGTTAAAATCAATTTCTCTCTCGTACATGCAGATGAAGATTTACTATTAATTAAAGCTCTGAAAAAGTTCAAAGAGAATAAATGATCTCTTGTATTGGTTACTCCTATTGGGACAGAAACAGAAATAAAACTAACTAACCTCATCTTTCATCCACACTCATACTCCCAATATGTGTCAAAGATATTAACCTGAACTTACCCTTGTTTTTATGACAACAAATTGAGTGCTCTGTAGATTGCTTCCTGCTTTTCTGTCAAGGGGACTGTTCGTTCAGTACTCATGTGGGTTTTCTTGTCAGTGAATTTGATAAACACTACCTAATCCCCCAAAAAAAGAGAACAGAAAGAAAATTAAAGTGGCACCCACAAAAATACCCAATCCCATCTGTATGATGGGCACAAAAATAGAGTGAGGAAGGTTCAAAAACAGGGGTTTTTCAACAGCCTCAATGACAACTAACAACTAATATTGAGTTATTTAACATGAGATATTACAGAAGCTATGCCCACAGCAGCTCTTAAAGCACAATTTCACCGTATAACTCTTCTAGTAGAGCTGAAGCGTCATCTAAGGACAGTGTAAGATTGTTCAAAGCATCTACTGTATCATTTTTACCATTTCTGATTTCAATAAGGCTATCCTTGATTTTTTCATAGACCTCTTTTGCACTTGGTCTTATAGCCTTATCTTCATGAATATCGAGGTATCCCAGAACATTCTTGGCAGTTTTGGCTTCATCCATATTCAGTTTTACCAATACTTTACTATATTCTGGCAGGACATTGTTTCTTATGAATTCAGTGCATTCTCTTGTCAAACTGTGAATGTGTTTCTTCGAGACATTATGGACCTCATTGCCGTACGCCGATCTGATTCCTTTCAAGAGTCTCTCGATAGCAGAAATAGAATTTTCTACTTTAATCCTCTCTTCTTGGTAAAAAGTAGCCGTATCTCTTAATTTGCTGCAAATATCATATTTTAGAACATCATATAGTGAAATCAACGAAAAATCAGAGTATTTTTCTCCTATTTTGACATTGCCGAATGTTTTCTTAGTGCTGTCTAGAATTTCTTTTATCTTTTTAAGGGATTCAAAAAGCTCTGAGATTACAAGAGGGACATTATTCCATATTGCTTTTGGATTGACAAGGTCCATTTGTATCCAAAATTTCAGGGTGTCGTCCCGCATTTCAATATCATCGAATTTATAAGGGATATCAATAATCTCAGAAGTGGTGTTTGGTGAACCAATAAAAAGGGAATGGTTTTCAAGCACATTTTCATTCTGAATCTGTCTTTCATAGCTTTCTTCCATTTTTGAGAGGGAAACCAAACGAGGAGGCATAGTCTCAGACGGTCTCCACGGCTGAAGTCCCAATAATGCAAAGTACACATTGAAGCTGTAACTTTCATCATCTCGATCAAGCAGAACGATGCTTCCATCTTTGGCATAGTATTGCTTGACATTGTCTCTAAATCTGTTGACAGCTAAGCGAGTCCGTTCAATATTACGTTCACAGGTAGAGCAAATAGCCAAAAGCAGTTTAATTCGTTCGTGCACCATGATCCTTTTTCCTGTATTGTCCTTGTCTGGGAAGAAATCTCTGTCTTCTTTGGTGAGGATTTTCATCATTCCTGGCGTGATATGATTCTCTGCTATTCGGTCATAGTTTATCATGGGTTTATCGATGAAGCTTGCGCGATTGATCTGTTCATGCGTAAGTTGATAGTATAGATCTGATTTTCCGAGAATTTCCATAATCTCTTTGAAGCATATATCAGGATTTTTAAGACGTTCCCTATTCTCTTTTTTTCGCAGAATATCGATTTCGTCTGTATTAAGTGGAAGTTGTTGAAAATAGTGGTATCTTCTAGCAGTGGGAGGATTTTTGAGTCTGTTCGTCAGAGTAATACGCACCGCATCAAGTTCATTCGTTTTTCTCTTCAGTTCTTCTTTTTCAGACAATCTGTCATTTCCTTTGTCAAATTGATTTGATTCAAATTTTAATGGAGAAATCTCTGTATCTAGATCCTTTATCTCATCTTCTATATCATAAAGGAGCAGAAGATCATCTCTAGGAAAAAAGATTTGATAGTATCCAATGGTGTGGAAGTAGTCTCTGTCTCTTTCTGTTCTTCGTATTCGTCTTTGAACGTTTGAGAATCGATAGTTGGATTGAACTCGAACCAGCCGAATGCTGTCAAGAAACTAATGATAGCTTTTCTGATCTCTTCATCCTGTGTCACCCTGGCATATTCCCGATCGAGTATGAAATAAAAGTCAAAAGGCTTTGAATAGTTCAATTCGATGTTCTCAATGGTGACCTTTCTGGGATGATCGAGGCACTGGAGAAAGTTAACTTCTTTGAGAGCTGCATAACCATTAGCAAGGGCAACATCATTTTCATCTTTTCCCCCAGGCAAGATACCAATCCCTACTATCATAGGAGGACTCTGAACAAGGGAAGGATGATTTTTAAGATAAACTGCCAACTCAAGAAATGAACCTGAGCCAGTTCCTCCACCTAATGCACTAATTATGACAAATACAAAGAAATTGCTTTCTGTGGCAGCTCTTACTCGATCAATCAAGTTGTCAATATATGAATTGATTTTGATTCGGTTAAATAGCCAGAATAACCTTCCTTTCAGCCTTCCATTTCCCCCAGCCGCTTTTGGTTCCATTTTACCATGAAATTCCGGAAATTCATTTCGAATAGTAATATCATCAGGCTCCAAAAGGTGAATTTTGTCAACATCAGCTATGTGTAGCAATTTGTCAAGAGAACCTTGATGGCTATCAAACACTACAAATCGAAGGCCCGGTCGAAAGAGGCTATTGTTTTCGGCATATTTCTTAACTTCGTTTACAATACTTCCCCCCTGCTCACCTATCCCTATGTAAATCACGTTGATTGTCAATATATCACCTGCCTATTCTCCCTCCTTCATAGCTTTAGGGAACTCTTCACTCACTTCCTTGCTTTCTTCAGATTCTTTTTTGAGAGATCTTAGATACTTTAGTGTTTCTCCCTGCTTATCACCTGTTTTTCTATTGATTTTCAAGGCTTCTTCATGATATCTTAGTGCCCGATCCAAATTACCTTTTTCTCTGTAGATAATACCTATATTTTCAAGACTAGTTGCTATATTTTCCAAATCTCCAATTTCCTGATAAAGCTTAAGAGCAAATTCAAAATTATTAAGTGCATTCTTCAAATCACCTCTCTCTTTGTAGATCAAACCCATTTGATTAAAAGTATCTGCCTCATACTTTCCGTGAAACGCAATGGGTTTTTCAGCTCTCGACAAAGTGGAATGTTTCAAATATCTTTCCAATTCACCTACACTCTTGAAATTTGGAAGATTATTTTCTGTGAATTTCAAAAAATCTTCTCTTCCTAACAAAAGTTTTAACTCATCTCCTAGTGTCTCTTTAATATTTTCATCTCCTGTAGTATAATCTTGGATTCTCATCATCAAGTGCTTATTTTCATCAATCAGTCTAAATAAATCATGCCATCTTAATTGAGTGAGTAGAAGATATATTAATTTCTTAGGATCATAGTCAGAAATTCTTTCTTGCTTAATATTGTGAAGAAATACAAATGAATTGAGAAACCTTTTTACCTCTCTAGGATTTGAATTTGTTCCTTGGATGATTGTATCCATGTACTCACTTTTGATCTTATTTTCTTCACTGAAAATTTCTGAGGCACCAATGTTTTCAATACATGCTTCAGTGTATTTCTTGATTTCCTCTTTTCCAGGCTTGGGAACTCTGAAAGGCAATTGAATAATCTTTTTTATATAATTAGTACCGCTAATCTCCGAATCTTTGCCATATATGGCTTTTATACCTTTTTCTATTACATCTATATCAAACCCAATTACAAAAGCACATTGAGGAATACTTAAATAGAGTTTGATAGCTTCAAGAATTCTTATGGAACATTCAGGTCTACATCTATCCAGATCATCAATGAAAATAATCAACAGGTTTTTTTCCTTTTCTTTTAGTAGTTGACCAATCGTATCCTCCATTATCGTCTCAAATTCATTGATAAAACGTGCATTGAGTTCAAAAATACTTTTTATTTCAGAAATTATCCCATCCATGCCAAATTGTCCTAAGAATCTATCTGTTCCCACTAATGCTATATTTTTCCACTTTTCCATTACTTTTTTGGATAGATCTTTTGGAATTTCATCAAAAATTGTTTTGATTAGACCTTTCCACACTTCTTCCTTTTCTCTATATTTCCATGGGTTAAACCATATCGTCAAACAATTTTCATGTTTAAGTTTTTCTTGTAATCTTCTCATTGCTGTTGTTTTGCCTGTGCCCCAATCTCCTTGGATACCAATTGCAAAAGGTGTTGCATTTTTTGAATTGATTACTATATCTACAAGAGAGTCTATGAAATCGTCATAACCTAGAGGATCTCTTTCACTGACGTCATCAAATGGTGCATCCCCTAGAATTCTGAGGTGCTTTAGCATGCATGTTTCTTTACATTAGAATATATATTCTTTTCGTTTCCATATTACGTTTATCTATGAGAATACCGTAGTTTGAACTTAAGAGTTTTAACAAATGTTACAACGACATTCTATTCGACCTTCTATCTCTTGTTTCTACGCCTAGATCTTTAGCGTGAATCCATATCTTGACCCATATAGTGACTTACTCTTCTATGATCCATATCTTTATCTATGGAGCCGTCTTTTAGTTCCGACAAATACCAGTATTGTGACTTGTTATGTGTGAGATTTTTTTGAGATTTCTAGAAAACAAGAATTACACTAGAGAGATAAAAAAGATGCTTTCATCAACTCTAAGATCAAGACATTAGATTGCAGACTTACTGTTGCAGAGTCTTTTGATAATTTTACCTCCGATAAGCTTCTTAGTATTCTCTTCCTTTTATTACCATTTGTCCTATAAAAATGCAACATCAAAAAGCAGCAGATGTTACATGTGTAACAAATCCAAGATAACCACCACCAAGAAGACAACTCATTTGAAAATGTTTATATATCTCTCAAGGCCAAGACAATTATGCGACAACAGCACCTGAGTGAAAGTGAAAAGGAGCTACTCACTGCCATAGGTAGATATCCGCACATATCTTTCAAAGAACTTATTGATTATACTAACTACAAGCGATTGAGCTCTATAGTGAAAAAGGTTAAAGAATTCAGAGAACGAAATATTCTGTGGGGACCCGTATATACTCTTGATTACGGTAAATTGTGCAGAAATCCCCTTCATAGCCTTATGTGTATTATAGAATTTAACAAGGATTATGAAACAGTCATTGAGTATTTGAAGTTAATTAAGCCCCTCATATGGGTATACCGTGTACTATCCTCTCACAAGGAGGTATAACTCGCGGGATTCCTCTCCTCAGATGATGCAGCAGTTACTGCACTCCTCCAGTCACTCAAAGACAACAGTATCATAAAAGATTTTATTGTTCGTGCCCGCTGCCACCGGGATGTTGAAGAATGCCCCAACTTTTTTGGAGACCCTGTCCCCTCTCTGAACACACTGTGTGACCCCTGTGAACCTCCCGACATTTCCTTTGGGCATCACGATATTAAATGGAATGAATGCGATATCAGAATCCTTTCCTATTTATGTGGAGGATACGAAAGCGTAAAACTAGTTGAAATACTCAAAAAAGGTAATCGTTTAGTTTTCTGAAGTGACTCTGTAGCAATGGATTTCCTAACTTACGACCGAAAAGTTTATATATACTATCAGGTTCAAGTATATA
>SMTZ1_10007259_pt1 | contig 13137 bp, 9 predicted proteins | sample DeeMarSWOR136_30_FD_25667 | JGI IMG/M metagenome (IMG submission 25667) | reverse complement strand
CTGTACCAGCCCGCCCTGTAGAGCGCATCTTGACCCAAATCCAAAGGGTCTCCATCCAGATCATGGGTAAAGACGCCGAAAGCATCCTGAGGGGAAGCCATTTCGAAGATGTCCAGAATCATGGCTGAGCCTTCAGGACCGCTGTAGCGTCTGGAAAAGCATCTTTTCATGCCGTAGGCTCTGTAGACCTCCGCAGCCCCGTCTATGTAGTCGAAGATGGTTCGATCGTCGTAGATCTGATCCTCACCGCTTTTTGTCCAGTCCATGACCTTCTCCGGAAGGGCTTCACCGAAGGATTCAAGGGTTGCTGCAAACGTGATGGAGACCATGAAGATCCCTCCAACGCATATGGCAAGAAATGCTGTGCTTATCTGAGCCAAGAATACCCATTTCATGAGACTTATCCTCATGCCCTGTCACTAAACAACGTGTCCTCTCGTGCCCTTCGAGTGCCTCCGAGCCTTCCACGCGCCTGACGGGGGTAAATTCCGTGAGAAATCTTTTAATATATCGGTAGAATTCTCGTTTGACTCGACATGACGGCATTCTAAAGGGAATTATGCGCCACGATACCAAGCAGTGCCTTAAAATACAAATATGAGGGCATCGGAAGAGAGTGTCAAGACCTGTTCAGTTGATTCAGCCTCTCACGAGGACGCCACGGGGGCGGCCTTCGAGCAAGCGGAGATAACCTTGAAGTTATTTGTGGGCCGCCTATCCGCGACTAAACCCTGATCCCTTCAAAATTGTTTTCGACGGGACCTATCGTTTTTCTCTCGGAACGTCGTTCATTGATCGGACAACCCCGCCCCCGGGCTATCCGAAAAAAGCTCGGATATTCCCCTTGACAAGCATGGGAAACGGGGTATATATCGAATCCGACATATATCAAAAATGATTTAAAATAGTTCCCCTTTCCTTAGGGGTTGCGTTGTGATCTGTCATCCCGGCCAAGTCCCGCTGAGCGGGGTGCGAGCCGGGGTCCAGGGTGTATCGATATCATGCGTTTTTCTGGATTCCGGATCTAGCCGACCGCGGTCGGCCCGTCCGGAATAACGCGTTTGGGGCATTGCGACACAGCCTCTTACCTCAGAGGGAGATCGAATGAGGTTTAAGGCGGGAATGAGCGAGGGGACAAAGGGTTGGCATTTGCGCCCTTTGTAAATTTGAATCGCAAAATAAGGAGGTGTGAGAATGAGAAAAGTGGGAACATGGAAGAAAGTAACCTTAGCACTGGTGTTTGTGGCTGCGGCCATGATGTTGAGCCTGCCTGCGAATGCCGAATCCCATGGGAAGGTGATTGTGTTCCATGCCGGCAGCTTGACGGTTCCTTTTGCCAAAATGGAAAAGATCTTTGAATCCCAGAATCCGGGCACCGATATACTCCGTGAGGCCGGTGGGAGCACCAAAATGGCGCGCATGATTTCAGAACTCAACAAGCCGGCTGACATCATGGCGTCCGCGGACTATGCGGTCATCGACAAAAGCCTGATCCCTGCCAATGCGAAGTGGAATATTCGTTTTGCCACCAACCAATTGGTGCTTTGCTACACGGATAAAAGCCGGTTTGCTGACGAGGTCAATGCCCAGAACTGGTATGACATCCTGGCCAGAGAAGGGGTGGTGTGGGGCCACTCGGACCCCAACTTGGATCCGTGCGGGTACCGGAGTCTTATGGTGCTGCAGCTCGCTGAGAAATACTACAACAAACCGGGACTCTATGATCGGTTGATCGCCAACCGGCCCGAGGAAAATATCCGGCCCAAGTCCGTGGAGCTTGTCTCTCTTCTCAAAACAGGAAACATGGACTACGCCTGGGAGTACCTGTCCGTCGCCGTGCAGCACGATCTGAAGTACGTGATTCTCCCCGACAAGATCAATCTGGGCAACTACAATTATGATGATTTCTATAAAGAGGCGAAAGTGAAAGTCACGGGAAAGAAACCGGGGACCTGGATTACGCGCACCGGGAGCTCTTGCACTTACGGCATTACCCTGGTCAAGGAAGCGCCGAATCCCGAAGGAGCTGTGGCCTTTCTGGAGTATTTGCTCAGTCCGGACGGGGGTCTGAAGATTCTCGAGGACATGGGCCAACCGCCCTTTATTCCTTGCAGGGTGCCCACACAGGAGATGAAGAGCATGCTTCCGCCGTCGCTCCAGAAGCTGGTTGAAGTGAAAAATTAATCAAAAAAGAATAAGAAAGCAAACTCAGGGCGGCTCACACCTCGTGGATCGCCCTTTTTTTGTGCCTTTTCAGCTTCTGTCTCTCCATCGACATCAGAATAGGGTCCTTATTCCTGAAAAATAGGCCCTTTACCTTATTGTCACGACTGGCGTGAGCCTCCTATCTTGCATAATGAATAAATTTCTTTTCGAAAAGCAAAAGGAGAAATGAGACAAAACATGTTTCTGCGTATTCTTTTGATCCTCTTGATTTGGCTGGTCCACTCTCCAGGGCATGAGGCGGCAATGGCTATTGAAGAAGCAGAGTACACTGTTTTAGAGAAAGACGGGGCCTTTGAGCTCCGGCAGTACGAACCCCACATCGTGGCGGAGACATTTGTTAAAGGGGATTTCAGCGATGTGGGAGACGTGGCCTTTCGCCGGCTTTTTGACTACATCTCGGGAAACAACCGGAAAAAGGAAGAAATACCCATGACGGCTCCGGTGACCCAAGAAAGTGAATCACAGAAGATTCCCATGACCGCGCCGGTGGGTCAGGAACAGGTGGACGGCCGATGGCGACTAACGTTCATGATGCCCGCTGAATATACCCTGGAAACCCTTCCGGAGCCCCTGGATCCGGAGGTGACCTTACGGCAAGAGCCCGGACGTCTCATGGCGGCCATCCGATATTCGGGTACGTGGAGCCAAACGCGGTATATGAAACGGGAGATTCGACTGAGAGAATGGGCACAAGCCCAGGGACTCACAGAAATCGGAGAGCCCATTTTTGCCCGTTACAACTCGCCTTTCATGCCATGGTTCCTCCGTCGAAACGAGGTGCTCATACCCGTGAAAAGATGATGTCCGAGCCTAAAATGCACTATTCAACCTTCTGGAATATGGACAAAAACTAAAGGAGGCTTATTCATACGATATCTATAGCATATCCTAATTTAGGTTGAATATAAGACCATTCCCCCCAAACTTAATTCCAACTTTTCAGAATTTTTTGTAAGGATTTGAAACATTTTCCAGGAGGAGGTTCAACATGAAGAATGCAACGAAAAGCGTCTTGGTGCTCCTTGCTCTATCCGTGTTTGCATGGGCGAGCGTTAGCGCAACCCAAGCAGCCGAGCAAGTCGTGACAAAAACGATAACCGTCGTGACACCCTATGTGCAGAAAGATTATGTTAAAACCGCGGACAATTTCATCGTCCTGTTCGACGCTTCCGGCTCCAAGGGTGAAACCTACAAAAACACAGGCCGTTCAAAGGTCGATTTATCAAAAAAGGTCCTCAGGGATCAGGCAGCCACCCTGCCGGATTTGGGTTTCAATGCCGGGATCTATCTTTACACGCCCTGGCAAGCCTCCTACCCGGTGCAACAGTATAACAAAGCCGACTTCTTGCGCGCTGTGGACAACCTGCCCGAAGGGGCTTCCCAACAGGCAACACCTTTAACGGAAGCCATTACAGCTCTTGACCCCATTCTCGCCAAGCTTTCAGGCAAGACCACGGTCTTTTTGTTCTCTGATGGTCAATACACTCTGGGAGAGCAGATTACATCCGGAGGCCAAACCGCGAAGACCGTCGGCTACCCCATGGGAGCAGCGAAGAATATCGTCAATAAGTATGATGACGTGTGTTTTTTCATTATCAGTACAGCCACCACCCCAAAGGAAGAAGAGACCCTCAGAAAACTGGCAGCCGTTAATCCCTGCTCCAGGGTGGTCCCCTTAGAGCAAGCAGCCGCTCTGTCATCCTGCACGACCGGGGCGCTGTGCACTATTCTAGCCACTTCGAAGGTTAGCAAAATGACCATTACCAAGGTGGTTGGGATGAAGGTGAGCAGTGTTCTGTTCGGCTTTGATCAAGACAATGTTCAGTCCATGTACGAAGATGACCTGGATGCCCTTGGCAGGTTCTTGCAGCAACACCCGAGCGCCTATGTGGTTCTGAGCGGTTACGCCGACAATACCGGACCTGAAGATTACAACATGAACTTATCCAAGAGGCGATCTGAGCAGGTTGCCGATTATCTGAAGGAAAATTTCAACATCAGTTCCGAGCAAATCGTCACTTTCTGGTACGGCGAAGCGAATGCGGTGGCCAGCAATGACGCGCCGGCCGGACGGGCAAAGAACCGAAGGGTTGAAATAAGAGTGGAAGGTATGGGCTAAGCGATGAAGAGAGAAGTCCAAAAAATATAGGAGAATACCATGAAAACGCTAAGAATTTTCTTCTGGGTAGGCCTCGTCGTGTTAGGGGTTGTTTTTGTCGGGAATGCGGCGGACACAGATCAATCAGCCTATCCTGTTCAAGTAGCAAAACAGGAATCCCGCTGGGATTCGGCGGACCTGGGTGGACCTAGCGCCGCTGGAGCCAAGAGCCGCTGGGACACGGCGGACCTGGGTGGACCCAGTGCATCGAGAGCCCAGAGTCGTTGGGATACCGCTGATCTTGGCGGTCCGAGTGCTTCAAGAGCTCAGAGCCGTTGGGACACCGCTGATCTTGGTGGTCCCAGTGCTTCGAGAGCGCAGAGTCGTTGGGACACCGCCGACCTCGGTGGACCGAGTGCTGCTCCGGCGCAAACTCAAGGTCAGATAGGCGCAGTGGTTATTTCGCTCTACGACACCAATGGGAATCTACTCGCCCGTTGGAATGCTGCGAATCTTGGTGGTCCGAGTGCTGCTGGAGCCAAGAGCCGCTGGGACACGGCGGACCTGGGTGGACCCAGCGCTGCTGGAGCCCAAAGCCGTTGGGATACGGCGGACCTGGGTGGACCCAGTGCATCGAGAGCCCAGAGTCGTTGGGATACCGCGGATCTTGGTGGCCCCAGTGCTGCTGGAGCCCAGAGCCGCTGGGATACCGCTGACCTTGGTGGCCCCAGTGCGGCCGGTGGCCAAAGTCGCTGGGACACCGCAAATCTTGGCGGTCCCAGTACAGTCGGAGCCCAAGATCAATTACCGGAAGGAAGCTGGGATAAAGACTACCGCGTTTGGAAAAGAGTCCCAAGAGTCCAGATAGTTGATAGGATGTTTGACAGGGACCAGGTTGGAAATGGTTTGGTGGACATTATCGGCAAAGAAGATTTGAAAATCTACTTTCAGGATTTCAATTACATACCCGTGCGCTTCGAATGGTTACAGCAGTATGTCCGGTGGTGGGAGGGAGCAAAGGCTACTTTCGGAATCAATTATGCCGATGATCAATTCGACTGCGAAAACTTCGCACGGTTGTTTAAGGCCCTTGCAGACAGCACCATCCTCGGATTGCAGCGGAAGGAGAGCTCATCATTGGCCTTTGCAACCCTTCTCGTCTACCCCAAGAAAGCTTTTGGAGGCGTAGGGCCTGAGAGCGGGACCCACGTGCTCAATCTTGTGGGAACCGACAGAGGTTGGATTGTCATTGAACCCCAAACCGGTGCCATGGTCGAGCTCTCAAAATATCCCAACGTGAAGACCATTATTGGGTTAGCTTTTGGCTAAGAACAAACTCTAAACCTAGATCACCTCACCCTTGCCTCCCACGGAGTGTGATGCCTGCCCCTTTGAAAACAGGGGCAGGCTTTTCCCTGAAGGCGGATCCGGGACCTTCACAAGGACCTGTAGCGTGCTGCCGAGACCTTCATATTTTCATGGAAAGTAACGCGATGGACGATTGGAAAGAGAAGAAAAAGCAGCTGATGCAAACCCCTGTGTTCCGGGACATGCCCGAAGACGTGGTCGGGGAGATAGCCAAGGTGGTGGAAGCCAAGACGGTTCCCCGGGGAACCGTCTTGTTCCGGAAAGGAGAACCTGGGGAAAGTTTTTGGATGATTGAAACTGGCAAGGTGAGGGTCTTCAGGCAAGACGAGCAGGGGGTGGATCTGACCCTTTCGGAGTTGGGTCCCGGGCAAAGTTTCGGAGAGAGATGGCGCTCCTCACCGGAGAGCCCCGGTCGGCGAACGTGGAGACCGTGGAGGAGAGCCACGTGATGGTTTTGGCCAAGGAACAGTTTGACCGAGTCTTGAGGAGCCATCCGGATGTGTCCCTTACCTTTATCAAGCAACTGTCCACCTGGCTGAAGCGGGATGAGCAGGCGCTGGTCATGGAAGCGAAGCGTCTGAGCACACCGCCGAGGATGTCGTGGTTTGATTTTGTGTTGCTGTTCGGGGTGAGCATGCTTAAAGTCCGTGCTTTTTAATTGATAAGCCTGTACATGATATAGAGAGGATGGCATCTGGTCTGAAGCTTGTGATATCACCAACGCAGCACAGGTTAGGTGGTTTGCAACCTATCTACCCCCAGGGCTATTGATGCCCAAAGTGGAGCCTGCACATGGCCGGCGCAACACGAGCAAAAGGTTGAACCGTTGCTAGTGCTCGTGGAAGAATTGAAGTTCATATGAGGACAAGGAGACGTCGGGGATTATCAAGGAGCTGACGGCTTCCATCAACACAGGAAAAAAAGGAGGCGGCATGATCGACACCAGGCGCTGGCGCACAGGTTGCCGGATGACGCCATTCATTTGTATATGTCTGCTCTTCATCGGGCTTTTCACACCTGGCCAGGCATGGCCGCGGTCGTTGGAGGAAATCCGGAAGACCAATGAACTGAGAATATGCGTGGCCGGATCAAGCTATGGGCTTTACACCGCCATGGCATTGGCCTTTGCCGAACACCTGGGGGTTTCTCCCAGGGTGAAGCAGCTGGACAGCTGGGACCAACAGTTCCAAAACGACAGGGGTGTAACGGACAAGGAGGCGGCATACACACCGGCCCTGATGGACTCGGGTGTTTGCGACTGCTACCCCAACGACATGGTCAAGAACGACTGGCGCTTGAAAAAACTGGACTTTGTCATCCTGTTCCGAACGCGCATGGTGGTGGTTGTCCACAAGGATAACCAGCCCGCCTACACAGGCATTGCCGACCTTGCCGGCAAAAAGGCCGCCATTCAAAAGGGGACGAGCTATCATTCTTGGATGGAGACGCAGAATGCCGGGCCGCTGGCATCCAGCCCCATTCAGATCCAGTTTATGCCAACCGACGAAAGCATGCAGGCGGTGGATGACAAGTCTGCGGATTTCACGATTATCGGCGCCGACGGCGCCCTGAATTGGACCCGCAACAAGGTGAAGAATGTGGTGGTGGCGTTTCCCATCGGCGACACCGCCGAAGTGGGCTGGGCCTTTCGTAAAAAAGACAAGGACCTGCAGGAGGCTGTTCGCCGTTTCTTTGATGCTCAGGCCGCCGTGGGGTCCCGATTCGACGATATCTGGAAAGAGAAGGTCGGCATCCCTTTGAGCGAATTCAACGTATTCATCACTGGTCTTTTACAGGAATAAACCCTTATGCGATCCATCAGAACCCGATTGGTCCTGCTGGGAGCTGGATTGATTCTCATGGTCACCGCGATCTTGACCGGTGTTATCGCGGTGAATGCTTCCAGAGTTCTGCACTCGACCCTGGAAAACGCCTTGTCTCAACAGGTCAGGCAGGGGAGCGATCTTTTTCTGAACTTTGTGAAATGGCAGTCCATGAACCTGGAGGTGTGGGACAGCCAGCCGATTGTCAAGGTGTTTTTCAAGAGCCCGGCACTGGCGGTGCTGTCACGTTCGGGACTGGAAGCCTACCTCAGCCGGGCCTGCGAGAAGGCGCCCTGGATCGCCGACATTCTTCTGGTGGACCATGACACGGTGCTCTACGATCACGCCTTCCCCCGGGCACGGCTTTCCCGGCAATCGGGGCAGGGGGAGGTGTTTTGGGCCCAATTGTTCGAGGGACAGCCCTTTCTGATGAACCTGGGCCGGCTTCATCCGGACCAGGACAGGTGGGTGCTGGTGCTCAGTCGCCCGTTTTCAGACGAAGGCAAGCCCGAACCGGGCAGGTTCATCGCCCTTTTCCTGGACCTGGCACAGGTAAACAAGGCGCTTTTCATCGATTTGGCCATCGGCCACAAGGGATTCCTGACTTTTGCAGGCCTTCTGCCCGATGGCCGCATGGTGCTGCCGGGTACCACCGCCCGGACCGATGTGGAGCGCGAATTCTTCACGAAGGCCTCAGCGTGGAACACGCCCCGGGACATCCCGAAGGCCCAGGGCATGATTCTCCTCAAAGGCACAACCCTGCCGGGCTTTCCGATCTACCTCATCGGAGTGGCATCCCGCCAGGACTTTCACGAGCCGGTGCGGGTGCTGATCACCAATTCACTCCTTATCGGCCTTTTCATCCTGGTCGTCGGGATTTTAGGGGCTGTGGTGTTCTCTAATAGGTTAACCGCACCGCTGGCAAGGCTCACGGCCATCATCAAGGACATCACCGCTGGGGAGAAAGGGATGGACACGTCGCTGGAATCCAGCGATCTTTTGGAACGAACCGACGAACTGGGGGTGCTGGCAGGTGCGTTTAGCAGCATGCTGGCGGACATCCGTCGCCACACGGCTGAATTGGAAGAGAAGGTTGCCCTGCGTACGGCAGACCTCCAGCAGACCAACGCCCAGATGGTTACGGAAATCCAGGAGCGCCTGAAGGCCGAGGCGGAAGCCAATCGCGCAAGGAAGGTGGCCGAGGAAGCCACCCGGGCCAAGGGCGACTTCCTGGCCAACATGAGCCATGAAATTCGGACGCCCATGAATGCGGTGATCGGCATGGCCCATCTGGCCCTTCAGACGGACCTGTCCCCAAAGCAGGAGGATTACCTGAGAAAAATCCAGCGCTCTGCCCATGCCCTTTTGGGAATCATCAATGACATTCTGGATTTTTCCAAAATCGAGGCCGGAAAGCTCCACATGGAGTCCGTGGATTTCAGCCTGGAAGAGGTTCTGGACAACGTCTCCACGGTGGTGAGCGTGAAGGCCCACGAAAAAGAGCTGGAGTTTCTAATGGACACGGCACCGGATGTGCCCACGGCCCTGGTAGGGGATCCGCTCAGGCTGGGCCAGGTTCTCATCAACCTGTGTAACAATGCCGTGAAGTTTACGGAAAGGGGCGAGATCTTGGTCTCCACCGAGGTGGTGACGAAGGATGAAGCAATGGTCAGGCTTCAGTTCTCCGTCCGGGATACCGGTATTGGGATGACGGAGGAAGAGAAAGCAAAGCTCTTTCAGGCTTTCAGCCAGGCAGATGCCTCAACCACGAGGAAATACGGGGGGACCGGGCTCGGCCTGACCATTTGTAAACGCCTGGTGAACATGATGGGAGGGGAGGTCCGGGTGGAGAGCGAGCCCGGCAAGGGAAGCGCGTTTATCTTCACCGCAAAGCTCGGATTGCCGAGCGAGGCACCCAGAACACATTTTGAGCCCCTGCCGGAGCTGAGGGGTATGCGGGTCCTGGTTGTGGACGACAATGTCTCCTCCAGAGAAATCCTCCAGAGTATGCTCGAGAGCATGACTTTCGACGTGTCGGTGGCCGCCTCTGCCGAGGAGGGGATAGCGGAGTTGGAGAAGGAAGCCTGGGATCGGCCCTACAAGCTCGTGTTGATCGACTGGAAAATGCCCGGCATGGACGGCATCAAGGCCTCGAAGAGAATCAAATCCCATGCCGCGTTGGCGCCAAAACCGAAGATCATTCTGGTGACGGCCTATGGCCGGGAAGAACTCATGCTGAAATCGGAGAAGCTTGGGCTGGACGGTTTTTTGATCAAACCGGTGAGTCAGTCCGTGCTTTTTGATGCCATCATGGAAGCCTTTGGGAAAGCGGCCCAAAAGCCGGAGAGGGTGGTCAAGCCCAGGGGCCCTGATGTTGACGCTTTAGGGCGGATCCGTGGGGCCAGGGTATTGCTGGCAGAGGACAATGAGATCAACCAGCAGGTGGCCAAGGAGATGCTCGAGAACGCAGGCTTGGTGGTAAGCATTGCCGGGAACGGCAAAGAAGCGGTCCAGATGGTGCGAGCCGGGGGGTATGACGCGGTGCTCATGGACATACAGATGCCGGAAATGGGCGGATTTGAGGCGACCGGGGAGATTCGAAAGGACGGACGCTTCAAGGACTTGCCCATCATTGCCATGACCGCCCATGCCATGGCCGGGGACAGGGAGAAGAGCCTGGAAGGGGGCATGAACGATCACGTGACCAAGCCCATTGATCCGGATGAGCTTTTTTCCGCATTGGCGAGATGGATCAAGCCTGGCGCCAGAGAGGTTCCGGCGACCGGGGATTCGGCGGTGTCATCCAAGGAGGATGAGGAAGACTTCCTTGCCGGAGCACTGCCCGGCATTTCCGTGGAATCGGGTCTGGCCAGAGTCGGGGGGAACCAAGCGCTTTATCGGAAGCTTCTAATCCAGTTCAGAGACAGCCAAAAGACGGCTGTGGCGGACATCCAGGCCGCCCTGGGTAAAGAGGATGTGGAGACAGCAGCCCGGCTGGCCCACACGGTGAAGGGGGTTGCCGGGAACCTGGGTGCCGAGGCGTTGTATCATGTGGCTGCGGCGCTGGAAGAGGCCATCAAAGAAGGACAAAAAGAGACGTTGGAACATGGCATAGAAGAACTCGAGGCCCACCTCCAGTTGGTCCTGGGAGGAATTCAGACTTTGAAAGAAAGTGAGCACCGGAGCAGCGAACCTGAGGCGCCTGCGGCGGAGGTCGCGGTGGACAAGGAAGCGGTGAAGCCCTTGTTGACCGAGATCGCCGGGTTGTTGGAATCCGATCTGGTGGAAGCCGCAGTCCGGCTCGAGTCCTTGGGAGAGCATCTTCGACACTCTAACCTGGAAGAGGCGTTCAAGCGTCTTGAAAAACAGATGGATGCATTCGATACAGACGGGGCTCTAAAGAGCCTGGAGACCATGGCGGAGGCTTTGGGCCTGTCTCTTTGAGGAGGAGACGAAAAACGATGGATGAGGTCGCTAAAAAACCGAAAGTGCTCATTGTGATTGTGGATGACACGCCCGAGAATATCCAGGTGCTCATGGGGACCCTCAAGGATGCCTATGCCATTGTGGCGGCTGTCAATGGGGAGAAGGCTCTCAAAATGGCTGGGGCGGATCCCCCACCGGATCTGATCCTTCTGGATATCATGATGCCGGGCATGGACGGCTTCGAGGTGTGCCAGCGGCTGAAGGCCGATACCAACACGCAGGACATACCGGTCATTTTTCTTTCCGCCCTCGATGATACGGTGAACAAGGTGAAGGGCTTTGAAATGGGTGCTGTGGACTACATATCCAAGCCTTTTCAGCCCGAGGAGGTGATTGTCCGTGTCAACACTCACCTCACCATCAACCGCTTGAAACAGAGCCTGGCCGAGAAAAACCGCGAGTTGCAGTCCTACAACCAATTGCTTGAAGAAAAAGTGAAGGAGCGCACCGCGGAGCTGGCTTCCTTGAACCAGATCTATGAGCGCTTTGTGCCCCGTGAATTCATTGACTTGCTGGAGCGGGAGAGCATTCTCCAGATCAAACTCGGTGACCAGATCAGTCAGAAAATGACCGTCATGTTTGCAGACATTCGAGGATGGACCAGCCTCCTGGAAAAAATGACCCCCCAGGAGGCCTTCAACTTTATCAATGCCTACCTGAGACGGGTTAGTCCCACAATCAACGAATGCGGGGGTTTCATTGACCAGTACTATGGCGACGGGGTGATGGCTCTTTTTCCAGGAACAACCGATGATGCGGTTCGGGCGGCGGTGTCCATGCAGCGCGCGGTGGCAGAGTACAACCAGGAACGGGCACGGGACGGATTTGACCCCATCGGCATCGGGGTGGGACTCCACCTGGCCGATCTCATGCTGGGGATCATTGGGAGTGAAGATCGCATGCAGGGAGCGGTGGTTGCGGATGCGGTGAACCTAGCTGCCCGCATCGAGGGGTTGAACAAGATGTACGGCTCCTCCATCGCCCTGAGTGATGAAACCCTCTCCAAGATGAAAGAACCTGGCCGGTACCGGCACCGCTTTATTGACAAGGTCCGGGTGAAGGGGAGAGAAGATGCGGTCACGGTCTATGAGGTTTTTGAGGGAGACGATGACGCGATGGTGGACCTCAAAGAGCAAACCAAGCCCGGTTTTGAGAGCGGCCTGGAGCTCTACTATGGGAAAAAGTTCTCCGAAGCCAGCGTTCATTTCAACCAGGTGCTGGAGAAAAACCCCCGAGACCTGGCTGCACGCATCTATCTCAAACGCTCTGCGAATTACATGGTCAACGGGGTCCCTTCCGACTGGACGGGCGTGGAGACCCTCCTGGAGAAATAGTTCAGCACAGGCTTTGATCTCGAGATGAGGTTAGATTTGCAGGCAAGAGATTGGGGGCCTATAGAATGAAGGTGCGAGAAGCGAAGACTGAGGCGTATATACGAGACGCAGGGCGTAAGTCGCAAGGGAAAAACGAAGGATATTTTTTTCTTGTCTTTTGACCTTGTGCCTTGCCTGCCCTGAGCCCCGTCGAAGGGAGCCTTACGCCTTGAGCCCTAAACTCGAGGAGCGATCGAAGGCAATGCCGCTTGAGGTTGCGAAATCCCGTCTTTGCGGGGAGATGATGCCTGATGGTGGATCAAGGGGTTTCTGATTCATGTCTCTTCCAGTTTCAGCCCCGATTTGCGCAGCCCGTCGACGACACGTTCCAGAATGTCCTCAAATTTTATGTAACGACCGATCAAGGTGCGGCCGCGGGCCGGAAAATCGGGCTTGAGCCTGAGAAGATTTTCAACAAATCCCTTTCCCTCTTCGACCTTTCCCAGAAGTCCCAAGGTAGCCGCTTTCGCCAGTGGGTACCAGAAGAGGGCCGGTCTTCTGAGCTTCATCGTTTCCGCATGCGCGCCTTCGTAATCTTCCCGGCGGAGACAGTCCTCCCACAAAGCGTAATGGACAACGTTTTTATAGTAGGGATTGAGCTCAATGATCTTCCTGATCAAAGCCGGCCCCTGTTCCCATTCTCCTGAAAGCGTCATAATGTAGCCAATGCCGTCAACCATGAAAAGAGAATTCGGATTCAGGGCCAAGGCCCGATGACTCTCCTCCACGGCTGCTGATAATTCGTTACTAAGAAAGCGAACAA
>SMTZ1_10005147_pt1 | contig 13139 bp, 14 predicted proteins | sample DeeMarSWOR136_30_FD_25667 | JGI IMG/M metagenome (IMG submission 25667) | reverse complement strand
GTATTTTTCTTACGGTATGTGATATCTGTGAGAATTCCGATAATCTCGAGCGGTTTACCATCTTCATCTTCAACTAATTTCATCTCATCTCGGAGCCAGATGTAACTACCATCTTTGCATCTGAACCGGTACTCATACGAATGGTATTTGTTTTTGTATATGTTCTTTATATCGCGCATGATCCGTTCCGTATCTTTCGGATGGACATGATCGATCCAGAAACTTGGATTTTCAAGAAACTGATCGGTTTCGTACCCAAGCATTTGGCTGACATTATCGCTGACAAAAATAGCACCGTAATCACCCCTAGGTCTTGAGGCGTAAATCACTGCTGAGGTGGATGCAATGAGGTATTCTAGTCTTTCGTTTGTTGAACGGAGATTGTTTTCTATCATTTTCTGTCTTGTTATATCTCTCAAAATCATACCGAGCCCATCGCCAACTTTGAAAGCCTTTATAGCTAAATGTTTTGATCCATATTCTTCAGGAACAATGACATCATCTTCAGCATAGGGTATGCCGGTTTTAACAACATTCTCATATTGCTGATATCTGCCAGTTTCCCAAGCACCGGGTGAGGCGTCGATAAGATTTCTGCCTATTGTTTCATTCCTGGTGACCTCAAATATTTTCAGTATATAATCATTCACTGCGATTATATTGAATTCTGAATCGAATAGCACAAACCCTTCAGTTGCAGCATCCACGAATTTCTGGATGAGCTCTTCATTTCTGCGTAGAGAAATTCGCATTTCAAAATGACTGAATATTGTGGTTATTTCCTTCGAAATTATAGTAAGACGTTTAATTTCTGACTCTGTAAATGGTTTTTTTCTAGATATGTCCAATAGACCTATCACTTTGTCACCAGCGATGAGAGGGACACTTATAACAGATTGTATGCCCAATAGCTTATACAACTTTGGCAGATGTTTTTTTAGTGATGTACCATATGTGAATTCGGAAATCAATTTTTGAGCCTGTTTTACATTATTGATGAGTTTTGGCTTTCGACCGACAAGAATTTTTCTGTAAAGGCTATTTTTATTAAGATAGATCTTTATTTCACCAGGAATTTCTATTCTTGCTGATTTACTAATTCTATCAATTCGTTCCTGTAATCGATCGTACTTCTGCAATACAAGATATTTTCCATCTTCACTAAGTAGATATGCTGTTACTCCATCGCAAGAAAGAATCTTACCTGTTTCTTTGCCAAACAGATCAAGAATCTTAGGCAGATCATCGCCCCGATTGACTGCGCTATTTAATGCGCTGATCAGATTTAGGTCCTCACTTCTATGTTGAAATTCCTGCGCCAGCTTTTTTAATTTTTTCTCAGCCTTCTGTAATTGAACAATCTTTTTGCGTAGTTTCGTCAATTCACTTGTGGTCTTCTTTTTTGGTTTTTTCTTAGTTTTCATTTTTCATATTCCCTGCACCGATATTATATACCAAACTATATCATGTACATATCAGAAAAGAATTATTTTACTAGCAGATTTATTTCTCTAAATTAATAATAATCAAATATTGACAGTTGTCAACCATTGATTTATATTGCACCTCTGCAGGGGATATCTATACTGCTTGCAGAGCACAATGTTTTATGGGTGCTGAGGGAGAAGAATGAACTGCCTAAGGCTTTAGTTTGCGGCGTTTTTGTCTGTACATCAATGAATCAGCACTAGCAAGTAGCTCATCGATGGACAAGGGACGTTGTGGGTCATAGAAGACCGCACCAATACTCAACGAGAGTTTATACTGCTGTTTACTTTTTGCATTGTATTGATTCAATGTTTCACGTAAACGCTTGATAAGGATATTACCGCTTTTCTCCGGTGTTTCAATGGTGAGTACTGCGAATTCGTCGCCCCCGATACGTGCAATTATATCAGATTTACGAAAACACTTTCTTAGTATATGGGCAGTTGCTTTTAGCGCAAGATCTCCTTGTATATGACCGAAATTGTCATTAATCCACTTCAATTTGTCTAAATCGGCAAAAAGAATCCAAAAGCCCATTTCTTTACGTTCAGCGATCTTCAATTGCTGTTGTGTTAGGATTGAAAAGCCGCGCCGATTATGCAAACCTGTAAGTTCGTCGTCCAGAAGCTGAGTACGCAGTTCATTCTCAACACGTTTACGCTCGGTCACATTCCAAAGATACGAGCGCGTACCTATTATCTTGTTGTTTTCTTTTAATTCAACTACATGTACCTCGAGATATAGAATAGAACCATCTCTGTGCCTTCCTTTGAATTCATATGTGCTTGGCACTTTCTTTCCTTGCATACGATCACGATGATAAGCCATTACCATATTGACATCATCAACGTGGATCAACGATTCGATTGATTGATTTCTCAATTCTTCAATCGAATATCCAAATAATTGTGCAAGTTTACTGTTGTAGTATTTTAATTTTCCTTCTGAATCATCAATCAGTATGGCTACGTCAGCTCTTTCTACCAAATCTTTGTAGCGCTTCTCAGATTTCTTTAATGCATCTTCAATTTGTCTGCGTTCTGTTATATCCCTAATGATACCTATTGATCCAAGGAATCTTTTCTGTTTTTCATCCTTGCCAATTTCATAGTGCCCTGTAGAACTTACATCACCAAAAGCGATAACTTTGCCTATTATTTCGCTTTTGTTTTTTTGTCCCTTTTTTGCCTTTTTTGACGTTAATCGTATTTCTAAGTCTTTTGTCTTTCTCGTACCTGTCCTTCTTTCATCAATGAGTTTGGGTGCATTATCATCTCCAGTTACTTTTCCGCTATACTTTGGCAGTACAAATGACCGGCTGAATGATTTGACATCTTCAGGATGTACAAGTGCGCTGAAATGTTGACCAATTAGGTCTTTTGGTTTAAAACCCAAGGACTGTATAGAATTGTTGATAAAGGTGAAGTTTCCCTCAGGATCGATAATGTATACGATATCAGGCAATCCTTTCAGAATTGTCATGCACTTCTGCGAATCTGCCGTCGGTATTCTTAGTTGCTTTTTCTTTACTTTTTTCGATTTTCTACTGCTTTTCATCTCTTGTATCTGTTGCATAACATGGGCAATTTGAAATTCTTATTCTTATGCGAGGAACTTAAATCGGCATCCATATGACCATCCTTCTCGCCTAATAGTAATCGAATATGCTGCCGTGTCAACCTTATTGCGATGATGATTGACTACATACATTAGACTTGAAATCTTGGGTGATAGTGTGTATATTTATAATAGTGGAAATACTAAGTCTCTGTGTGATGCTTATAGCAGGTGATTTTCCGATTTGTGATCACGAGGCTTTTCAGTATAATCCGAGTGTGATATTCGTGGACAGTATTTACTATGTCTTCTGGTCAGATCTTAGATATCCAGCATCAATTTTTGCTGCTCGGGTAACCCCCGATGGTGTAGTCATTGATACATCTGGACGGTTTCTCTTTCATGGCAATCCGACTTTTGGTGCCCGTGTGGCATATGACGGACAGAATTTTTTAGCTGTATTTCGAGATAGTTGTTGAAGCGACGGCAATGTTATGGGGGTGCGGGTCACCCCTGATCTGGACACAATACATTCACTTCCAATAAAGGCAGATAGCGGAGTTGAGCGTGAGCCGGATATTGCATTTGATGGCGAGAACTATGTGGTCGTTTGGTCTGAAGGCTTCATAGCTGAATATAAGGTTTATGCTTCACGAGTAACTACAGAGGGTGTTGTTCTTGATTCTGGTGTTCCTTTTGGCATTGATGCATTCTGCGAGTTTGGTCCTGGTATAGATTTTGATGGCAATCGTTATTTGGCCATATGGTATACTTACAACTACAGCCCTTACGGTGTGTACGGGAGATTTCTGACCACCGAGGGTAAACCTGAAGGTGATGCAATTCTGATACGGTCATTTGGTAGTAGCTACATGTTCAACCCAGATATTATATTCGGTGGAGATAAGTACTTGGTAGTCTGGAATGAACCATCAATTCAGGGGAATGAGGATATTTACGGACAACTTGTTTCAACGAGCGGAGGGCTGATCGGTGGGGTTATTCCCATCGCTACTGATTCGGCTTATCAGTTCAATCCGAGGATTGCCTTTCGCGATAGCAGTTATCTCGTAGTGTGGAATCAAAATAGTAAGATCTATGGTCAGTGGATCTCTACAGACGGTACATTGATCGGCGAGAATTTCGGGATTTCTGATTCCACAAGCGAAAATCGGTCCTCACCCGATGTCGCGATCGGTATGACCAATTGCCTTGCCGTTTGGATGGAATATCATGGCAGTAGTTTTGATATTTATGGTAATCTGGATATCCTTACAGGCATCAAGGAGGAGTGTTCAAGGACGATAGAAACATATGATTATTACTCGACTACTATTATTAGCGGGCAGCTGAGTCTACCTCAGAACGAGAAATGCGCAGTTTACGACATCATGGGAAGGAGGATTCAGCCGCATGATCTTGCACCGGGCATTTACTTCATAGAGGTTCATGGTCAGGTAGTACAGAAAATAGTAAAAATACGATAAAACATCAGTGTTTTAAGGTAAATTTTCAAATATCATTTCTACCCTTGACAAATACATAATTACATATATAATTATATGTAAAACAAAAAATGAGAGGTGTAAATGAAAGGTGCGTTAATCGTAGGCTTAAGTCTAATCCTTATATTTGGTTTTAACATAGCTCAAGCTGCAGAGCGCGTTGTGGTCTGCGAAGAACTCTACCAGGAAGGCTGAGGTTCTTGTAGATATGCCAGTGGTACACTGGATCAAGTTGCATTAGACTATCCTGGAAGGGTTGCAGTGGTTGAGATGCATGTTGTTTCTGGTTATCCGTATTATTGGTGGGAAGCCCGAAATAGAATGTACTACTATGCGCCACCATATAATGGTGGCTATGCTACGCCCTGGCTCTGGTATGATGGTGACCAGCATGGTAGCTATACTTACTCACTGTGGAGATCCAAGATTGTTGCTCGAATGAATCAACCTTCGCCAGTAACAGTTACATTGTGGGGCGATTATAATTCAGCAAATGGAAACGGAACGTTCAACGTTCAATTCCGGAATGACTCTACGGCAACGATCAATGGTAGAGTGATTATGGTTATAACTGAAGACAGTTTATACTACTTAGCTCCTAATGGGGATGCTTGGCACAATCATGTGGCGCGAGATTACGTACCAAATCAGAATGGACAGACAGTAACCATTGCTCCAGGTGATTCTGTAACGGTTACTCAATCATTCACGACTTCTCCGAGCTGGGATGTAAATAAATGTGATATTATCACGTGGATTCAAGATGATAATATGCAGCCTGATTCTACAAAGGAGATTTGGCAGGGTGGTACAATTAAGGTTATAGAACTTGCGGTTAGGGAAGAAATGTCGAAGACGGCAATCGATCGTCAGGTGACTCCAATGCCAAACCCCTGTGTTGATGGTATGAAGTTCTCATTCAATCTACCAGTGGGGATTGCGTATCAGATTGACATTTTCGATGTGACTGGTCGTCGCGTCAGGACATTGAGTGGAGAATCAAACGCAGATCAGGAATCGGTAAGATGGAACCGCATGGATGATGCGGGTTCTTCGGTCAACGCTGGAGTCTATTTCTTTAGATTTAAAAGCAATGTGATAAATACATCCGGCAAAATAGTTGTGAGATAAAGTCAATTGATAGCGAAAAGCTCCGCTTTTCTGAAAAAATCCGGGGCTTTGATTTTGGGCTTGACAAATACATAATTATATATATAATATATATACTAATATAGAAACTAAAAACTGAGAGGTGCAAATGAGGTATAAGTGTATAACAGGTTTAAGTGTAGTCTTGATTTTTGGTTTAAGCCTTGGTCAAGCTGCGGAGCGGGTTGTGATTTGTGAAATGATTGGAGAGGAGGAATGAGGGTCTTGCGCTTTAGCCAGTGGGACACTGGCGCAGATTGCCCTCACCTACCCGGGAAAAGTTGCAGCAGTCGATGTCCATTTTGGTCTCTTTGACACATTCTACTTAGAAGACGCATTTCAACGTATTCATTACTATCCACCGCCATTCATGGGGATGTATCTTACACCCTGGCTGTGGTTCGATGGCAATCAACACGGAGGCTTTGACTATACTCAGTGGGAACCGATGATTGTAGCACGCATGAGCCAACCTTCACCCGTAACAATAACGATGTGGGGTGATTATAATGCAGGTAATGGGACAGGTACAATAAATGCCCGGTTCCAAAATGATTCCAGTGCGACAATCAATGGTCGCGTTCTGTTTGTGATTACTGAGGATAGCATATATTATGATGCTCCGAACGGAGTCCAGTGGCACAGTCATGTACCAAAGATTTATCTCCCGGACTACAACGGTGAAACGGTATCAATCCCATCAGGCGGTTTTGTTACACTTACAAGGCCATTTACGATTCAGCCAGAGTGGGATGAAGACTATTGTAAGATTTTGACCTGGATTCAAGATGATAATATGCAGCCTGATTCTACAAAGGAGATTTGGCAGGGTGGTATGAAAAGGGTGAAAGATCTGAGTATTGAAGAGGAAAATCTCGAACAGTCTGTTATCGATAAAGTGATTTTAATGCCTAATCCTTGTGTTGACGGTACATCATTCTCTTTTAATTTGCCAGAAGGCATGCAATATCGCATAGCGATTTTTGATGTAGCGGGTCGATGCGTGAGTAGATTAGAAGGGGAATCAAGTGGAAAACAGGAGTCGATCATGTGGCGATGCAAAGATGGTGCAGGTTCTCTTATTAGTTCTGGCGTATATTTCTATTGTTTTGAAAGTGATGATTTTAGCGTTACGGGTAAGGTAGTAGTTAGATAGTTTTTTTGGATTTGGAATTCTCGAAGAGGAGGATGTATGCATAGGTGTTTAGTGTTTTTAGTAATCATTAGTGTTAGTTCTGGAACGCTGCTTACGAATGGTGATTTTGAACAGCCATTTACAACTGGTTGGCAGCAGGCAAGCAGTGGCAGTTACGTCGTGATTGACCGCGCAACCAGCTACGACCCTGATCCCGATCATGAAGCCCGCTGTGAAAAAGGCGATGGTACTGGTTTTGCCTGTCTCTATCAAACCGTGGACGTTCCCAGTACTAACCTGATTTTTTCGTGTATTGCCAAAGTCTATGCTTATGACAACCATCCAACGGCTTGGTGCGGTGCAGCAGTTCGTATCTTCTACATGAACGCCGCCAGCACGAAACTGGGTGAAACAATGATATGTATGCGCAGTACTCAGAATCCATGGAATGATACCTCGACCAGGCATCTCATTATCGCATCGGATTCTTTATGGCATACTTATACTTTTAATGTCGATAACGAACTTACCAACCTACCGGGCGTCGACCCTTCGCAGATCGCAAAGATGCAGATTGCGCTCTACGATACCTGCTATGATTGCTGAAGTGCTACAGAAATGGCGAAGGTCTTCGCCGATGACATAGTGCTTAATTATATAGGTACCGATCCCTACGTTGCATTACTTGGTGTAACTGTATATGACACCGGAGGTAACAACAATGGTTGTCTTGATCCTGGAGAGACAGCTGATCTAACAAGTACTCTGAAAAACATTGGTGGTGTGGATTTCAGTAACCTCAGCACGACCCTGTCATGCACGTGCCCGCACGTCACAATTACTGATAACTCTGGTCAGTTTGGACCACTCCAGATTGATAGCACAAAAGAGAATACCTTTGATCCATATAGAGTAATTACCAGTGCGTCAACCCCATACGGAACAGAAGCAGACTTTACGTTGCGCATGCAGGATGGCAGTTTTGTTGACACGGCGTACTTCACTCTGAGTATTGGGCAGATGGCACCCAATGATACTGGGCTTTATTATGCCTATTGGTCAGGTGGACCGCACGTACATTCGCCTGTTTTTTCCTGGATTGCGATCGACACGTCGCAGACAACCTACCCAGGCACATCATTGAATCTGGGCGATGATGCGGTTACGCAGGTTAATCTTCCCTTTACCTTCCGGTATTATGGCGTGAATTACACGCAGATAACGGTTGGTTCAGACGGCTGGATTGCCATGGGTTATCAGACCGTGTATGATCAGACAAATAGCGGCATTCCGAATATTGATGGTCCTTCTGCTATGGTGGCGGGGATGTGGGATGATTTGGATCCGGGCAATGCTGGTCAACCCAGCGACATATATTATTATTATCATGCGCCAACCCATCGTTTTATTATCGAGTATTTCCGGGTTGAGCACTGGCCCAGCGGTTATCATGAGACCTTTGAGATTATCCTGCATGATCCAGCCTACTACACAACGCCAACGGGCGATGGTGAGATCATAGTTCAATATCTACTCGGGATGCATGAAACAGATAACACACTGGGCATTGAGAATTCGAGTGAGACAATTGGTATCCAGTATTATCTTGATGGTTTGTATGATCCGTTGGCCGCACCGGTTACTGATGAATTTGCCGTGAAATACACGACTTATCCACCAGATCAGGTTCCAGGAGTTGAGGAATTCGGTTCTATCTCGCAGAGAAGATGTGAGCTAATGATTTGTCCGAGTATAGCAAGAGGCAGCGTGAAGATCAGCTATAACATACAAGGGTCACAAGAAAACGCAGGAATAAAGATCTATGATGTAATGGGTCGTTTTGTAAAACAGTTCGGCGATCTGAACGATTCACAATCCACCATCACATGGAATATGAAGGATGATTTGGGTAATGAGGTGTCAAACGGTATATACTTCTTGAACTTGGAGACAGAAGACAGCAGAGTAACAAGAAAGCTTGTTGTGCTAAAATAGTAGAGCAATAAGGCGATCATCTCTTCTTTTAAGGTAATCCTGATTGCCTACTGACGTAAAGGGAGTTTTATCTTATAGTTTATTAGGATAAATAGAATGAAAATGTGTTACTTTTTAGTATTTTTTCTGAGTCTTAAGTATCTTTATCGAAAAATAGGTGTGTTGAACTAGAAGGTGCTATGTATCGATGCTTAGTAATATCACTAATATTTAGCACGGGAACTGCAGGAATATTGCTTACTAACGGTGACTTTGAGGAGCCGTTTACCGAAGGTTGGCTAGAGACAAGATCTGGGTTTAACACGGCTTTCCAGCGTGCAACCAATTATGATCCAGATCCAGATTATGAGGCCTATGTTTATAAAGGTTCTGATCACGGGTTCGCCAGATTACACCAGATTACTAATATAGGTGATATGCCCGTGACTGAGATTGATTTTTCGGTTTGGGCAAAACTATATGCCTATGATAATGATCCAGAGGCCTTTACAGGTGCGGCAGTTGAACTTATGTACTTGGATGAAACAGGTTCATACTTGGGCAACACAAAAATCTGCGCTCGAAGTACGCAATGTCCCTGGACCAATACCTTAACCCAGCACATAATTCCGGCTTCGGGCTCAGGATGGTACAATTACTCGTTCAACATCAACGATGAATTGGGTAATCTCCCTGGGGTTAGCCCAGCAGATGTCAAGAAGATCAAGGTTTCTCTACTTGATTCAACTTATCATTGCTGAGGGGCGGTGGAGACGGCGGAGGTCTTCGCCGATGATATTACCATAAATTACACGGGTACAGATCCTTACCTTACTTGTCTGATGTCAACAGTATATGATAGCAGTGGCAATAACAACGGCTTTTTGGATCCAGGAGAAACGGTGGACCTAACTACTATTGTGAAAAATATTGGTGGCGTTGATTTTACAGATCTGTCGACCACTATCGAATGCACGAGTTCGTACATAACAATAAATGATGATACAGGCTATTTTGGTGTGTTGGCGGTTGATAGTACAAAAGAGAATATTGGTGATAAATATGTAGTATCAGCAAGCTCAGGGACACCATATAATACAGAGATTGATTTTTCTCTTATTACGCGGGAAGATGTTTTTGTTGATACATTGACTTTTTCATTAGTAGTCGGTTTATCTGCTCCCAATGACACGGGCTATTACTATGCTTATTTTTCAGGTGGCCTTCATGTTCATGCTCCTGTCTTCGGTTGGGTTGCAATCGATTCAACCCAGGTCACCCATCCTGGTTCATCGTTAGATTTAGGAGACAATGCTGTTACCCAGTTAGCTCTGCCTTTTACTTTCCGCTATTATGGAATAGATTACGATTCGATAACAATCAGTTCCAATGGTTGGATTGCTATGGGTTATCAGACGGTTGATGATCAAACCAATACTGCCATCCCAAGCCCTGATGGTCCTCAGGCAATGATTGCGGGCATATGGGATGATTTGGATCCCGGTAATGTGGGTGCTGCCAGTGATATTTATTTTTACTATTCGGCATCGGAAAATCTTTTTATAGTTGAGTATTTTCGGGTTGAGCATTGGCCTATTGGCAACGAGGAGAATTTTGAAATAATCCTCTATGATCCTCAGCATTATCCTACACCGACTGGTGATGGTGAGATCATCGTGCAGTATTTGAATGGTATGCAGGAAGCAGATAATACTGTGGGTATTGAGAACGCCTCTGAAACGATAGGTGTTCAGTATTTTCTCAATGGTACATATGATCCGTTGGGAGCACCAATTACTGATGAATTTGCGATAAAGTATACAACCTATTCACCCGATCAAAGTCCAGGAGCAGAAGAATCCAGGGCGCAGACGCGGCAGGTTGTAAATAGTCTGATAATTTATCCCAGTATTACAAAAGGTTGTGTGAAGATCAGGTACACAATACATGACATGTCGCGGTATGCAGCAATAGAAATCTATGATGTGATGGGTCGTTTTGTGAGAAGGTTTAACCATCTAACCAATTCGCAATCGCCTATCACATGGAACAGAAAGGATTACTTAGGCAGGAATATATCAAAGGGCATATACTTTGTGAGTCTGGAGACAGATGGCTCAGTGGTTATGAGAAAGGTTATTCTGATTGAATAGGCAAGGATTAGATTTCGTGTAGGGGGTGAGTCGATCACCCCCTATTTATTCTTTATACCGCATCTCTATTGACAAATAGGTAATTGTTCATATAATTGATTATGAAAGAGATAATTTTTACTTTTTTGTGTTTGGAATTATTCTTACTCTTAAGTGTATGCTCAGAGGCGCCGGAGATTGAATTTCCTGAACCAGGCGACCGTGTGGTGCTCGCAGAACTATTTACTGAAGATGACTGACCATTTTGTGCGCTCGCGGAGCGATCGCTTATCGATAGTCTACCACTTTACTATGATTATGCGTTCGTGGTTATCTGTTATCACGTCAACGTGACTAAGAATTACTATTTGCAGGAGGCCCATGATCGAGAGGTGTTTTATAATACAGGTCTTTCTGTTCCATTCGTTATTTTCGATGGTACTGAGGTAGTGTGGGAAGCGAGCCCGGCTAATTATGACAGCGTATATGCTGAATATATTGATGCTGCGCGGAGAAAGGTTCCATATTTTAATCTTTCAGTCGACAGTGCGGTTGCCTCGCCAACCGTAGGTAGGTTTGATCTCAAGATTGTCGCTGCCGATACCATACCCGATGATGAGATTCTCGCATTCGTTGCGATAACAGAAGATAGTCTTCCAGGAAATCCCTTTACCTTTATGCACGTCGTCAGATCTTTGCAGCAGTTCCCTTTGGATTTAGCATATCCTGATAGCCTTGATACTACTATTACCTTTTCGCATAATATTCCGCCGGATAATATGAAAACAGTCATTTTTATCCAGAATATGGATACAAAAGAAATCATGCAGGCAATAATGAGAGAATTTTAGGAGTAACTAAGATGAGAAAATTCGTTTTAATCATAATGTTACCAATGCTCCTTGTCTTGGCCGATGAGGGTGAAGCAATTGATGCCCCTGATTTTGCCCTTGAAGATGTAGACGGCAATACAGTGTGCCTTGATTCATTGATTCAAAAAGGTCCGGTTCTCATGAGTTTTTGGGCGCTGTGGTGCAAGATGTGTATCAAGGAGCTTGATGCGTTAAAACCTTACGCTAATGAATTCGACTCTCTCAATATTACACTTTTAGCAATAAGTCAAGATAAAACGAGAGCCGTGCCCAAGGTGAAACCATTTGCAATGAGTCATAAATGGAAGTACGATGTGGTGCTTGATCCAGAGAACACGATGAGAGATTTGTATCATGTTCAGGCAATGCCGACATTCTTCATCATAGATCAAAACAAGAAAATCATATTTACGCATCAAGGATATAAACCAGGTGATGAAGAGATAATTATCTCGATGGTGCGTGAATTGCTTGCCAAAGGCGAGGAGGATGGGTCTGAAGAGTAAGTTTTTATTTGCGCTCATATTAACCTCTTTTTCAATTGCTGCAGATATAGGCATAAGTGGTGCAAATTGTGCTGAGTATTGGGTATTTGTAGATAGTAGATTAGACAGTCTAAACTATAAAGAACATCTTACAGAAAAGCTTAAGTTGTCCCTCAGTTATAAAGACTTAACACTAAAAGGCATTTTCTTTTTTTGGGATCCCTCTGTAGCAGTTCCAGGTGAGCTACAGTACCTTGATTATACTGCTCAGTACAAGAGAGATCCTGTAAGTATTCTTTATGGTACATATTATACCACTTTTGGGAGAGGTCTTTGCCTAAATCAGTTTCTTGACGAGGATTTTAACAATGATAATTCTTTGTACGGATTGAAGACAGATTTCAGGTTCTTGAATAGCAGGCTGACGCTTCTAACAGGTACACCCAGAAATATTTTTTTTGAAGAGCTTACCTATTCAATAAAGAACGATACTACGGATCAAATAAGAGGTGCAGATTTTGAGATGAAATGGTACCCCATATTTGCGACTGAGACAAATATCGTTACTACAATAGGTGGACGTTATGTAAGAGTCAACAGAGTCACTGACCTGACGCCAAAGGCATTTACTGAGTTGTTTGGCGGCAACATAGGATTCAAGATTGGCCCTTGGGACAGCTACTTTGAATATGGTAGGCAATGGGGAACTAAGCCTTTGGTCGGTGGTCGATTAAAAGGTGAAGGTATGCTTGTTACCACTGGTTTGGCATTTCCCGGTTTTGGCTTTTCTGTACAGTATATTGATTACGACAATATGGGTTTTGGCGGTCCTGGCTATCGTT
>SMTZ1_10005146_pt1 | contig 13140 bp, 22 predicted proteins | sample DeeMarSWOR136_30_FD_25667 | JGI IMG/M metagenome (IMG submission 25667) | reverse complement strand
TCAGTTTTTCTAAATGATGGATACAAACTGATTGTCTTATTCCTAATTTAAAGCAAAGTTCCTCAACCTTCATAGAATGCAAAGTTTCTGGTGAGTTTATTAATAAATACAAAATTCCTGCTCTTGTTTGGTTTGAACATATCATTCCTATTTCAGGTATAAATCTTGCTAGGATATTAATATCAACTTCCTTATCAACAGGTTCCATTATCCTTAAAGAAGTTTTATTCATAGAATAGTTTATTAATAGTAAATTTTAAATGCTTAACCCAACATTATAAAGGGATTACAGAATTATTGATAAAAAATAAGCTTAAATTCTTTTCTATTTAATTATGAAACAGTGGTAATGTGCATCCAATACAAATCAGGTTAACAAAAGAATTAATTGAAAAAATCGATATTTTAATTGAAAGAGGAATATATCCAAATAGATCTGAAGCTGTTAGGGATGCAGTAAGAAGATTAAGAATCATGGGCTCATTCTAAATAATGTTGATTTATATTCTAGGTTATAAAATAATAGGATTTTTATTCTTTAACACCCCTTTAAAAATTGGATAAAATGTATTCAAAATCCCCATTTTCAAGTGAAGTAAATTTAGGAGAAACCTATGAAAGAGGACAGCAATTAGTCCATGATTTCAGAAGAGTTAAAAATATAAGAAATAGAATTTCAATGTTAGAAAGAGCTAAACAAAGAACATATCAACAATATTTTAAATTGATGACAAAGGTTCCTGTAGAAGATGGAGGAATGAAAATTAATTCTGAGGCAACAGTTTTCTATTATCATAAAGACCAGGAAACTCACAACAATCTTGCAGGAATTGATGAAAGCTTTATGAGAATGGCGAAAATGGAAAGTCGAAAAACAAATAATCCTGTTATATTATCAAGGGGGTGTGATAAAGTTACTGTTGTCATACAATTAACAAGCAAGAACTCAAATTTTAGTAAGAAGATTAGAAAGGTCTGTAATAAATTAGACAATGTAATTTTAGAAACTCAGAGACTTAGAACTGAAAGTGAAAATATAACAATCGATGCAGAACAAGGAAAATATTTATTAAATAAATTTCATGAAAAATATAGAGAGTTAAAAAATAATTATGATTCTATAAACCAGTTTCTTAAAGAAGTTAGGGAAACAAAAAACATTCTTCAAAAGAAATACCAACAAAAAATTAGTAGGATGCAGCCAGAATTAAAAGAAATGGCACGATGCGGATTTAGATTCGATGTGTTTAAAGAATGGTTTTATAGTAAAGAAACAATAGACGGGCTTGAAAAAACAAAACCAGAGGTTAAAAATTATTGGCATAATGAAGGTATTGCCCAACTTGTTGAAGAAAGCTTTAATATTGATAATTTAAATCAAGCTGAAAAGACCTTATCAGAAAAGGAATCATCAATCAAGGAAAAATTAAGAAAAGCAGAGGGTTTAACCAAGGGGTTAGAACAAATGATTTCTCAATAACAAAGCTCATATTTCAAATTATATTTCTTGCATAATTCTATTACTCTTTTCTTAATTTTCTCATAATAATCATTCTCAGAAAACAATATCCTTTCCCATTTTTCAAAAAGTTCTGGATAATTTTTTTCAAGTATTTTCCTGATTTTTCTCCAGTGTAAAGATCTTTTTATATTAAGCCTGTCAACATAAATATAATCTGGCCTAACACTCGCAAACTTCTTTATAGTTTCTTCCAAGTTTTTATCGCTTATCAAAGGTAGTACAGGACCAAAGAAGATATAGGTTTTTATCCCATTGTCTTTTAAAATTTTTAATGCTTTTAACCTTTCTTTACTACTGGAAGCATTTGGCTCAAAAATTTTTCTTGCATTTTCATCAAATGTTGTTATTGTCATTCCAACCTCACAGTCCATCTGCTTTAACAAATCAATATCCCTTAAAACAAGATCTGATTTGGTTTGAATTGAAATGAAAAACTTTGTATCTTTTAATTTTTCAAGAATCCTTCTTGTTAATTCATATTTTTTCTCTAAAGGATTATAAGGATCTGTTACACTGCTTATGAAAATGGTTCCTGATTTATTTCTTTTCAAATCCTTTTCTAGAGCTTCTGGTGCATTCATTTTAACTTCAATAAATTCTCCCCATTCCCTCTTTTCTCTTAGAACATACGGAGCATAACAGTATACGCATGCATGAACACAACCTCTGTAAGGATTAATAGAATAATCTGTTCCAAGTCTGGATTTACTTAGAATCGATTTACAAAAAACTTGTTTGACAACCAACCTTTTATCCATAGTTTAAATTATCAATAAACCCTTTTTAACTTTTACTAATCAAAATATATTTGATAGAAAATGCTTCGTAAATTTCATCGAAAAGGAGTACTCGGTATAGTCTATAGAAAAAAAGAGTCAAATATAGAATATCTGCTATTGCATAGAATCAAAGATTGGAAAGGGTGGGAACCTGTAAAAGGCGGACGTGAAAGAAGATTAGAGAAAGATGCATTGGAGGATGAATTATTCGAGGAAACTCGCCTTAAAAGTCAAAATGTTAGAAGGGTCCCTTACAGAGTCATTTACAGATTTCCTGGGTCATCAAAAGTTAAAGGTGATAGATGTATAGGACAAAATCTACAAGTATTTGCAGTTGAAGTTAATCCTGAGGATACGGTAATGGTTGATTTCAGGGAGCATGATGATTATTATTGGACTAATTATTCAAATGCCAAGGAGATGTTAAAACACGACCAAGTTAAAACAGCTCTAGAAATTGTACACAAACGTTTAATAGGTTCTTCAAGCAAGAAACAAATATCATAATCTTATTTTAACAAAATCTGTTATTCTTTTCTGCTGAATTGTGTCTTTTATTATTTCACTATTCTCCATCCATGTTTTGATTGGTATGTCTAATTTCTTTGAAGCATAATTAAGAGACTCATTCAGAGATGGAAACTTCATTGGTTTAGTTTTCAGAGCCTCTCTAACAGACTCCCTGACATTCCATACTCCAACAGGCATTATATATCCTGGATGTGCTTCCCTTAGAATAACAACACCAGCCTGTCTTCTTTCCTTGTTTAACAATTCATTTGTTGCAAGCCTAGCAGCATAGTAACATCCTCCAATCTCTGCATAGTCTTTCCTCCCATCATAGAACTCGTGACTACCGAATATTTCTATTTCCTTACCTTCTGGATTCCATAAAGTTTTTGGATACCATGCCTCTATTAATTCATAACTCCATTCTCTGGGAATCATTAGAACAATCCATCTATTATCAAGATTAGTATAATCATAAATCCGAAACTCGTTAATCAATGGATATGTCTTTGTATATTCTATCAAATTTTTTGAAATTGTATCATCAACAGCAGTTATACTCCAACGGGTTGGAACAAACCTTCTATTCTTTTCCAAACCAAATGCTCCAACCGAGAAAGCTTTCTGTATTTTTGAGACCAAGACTCCTTTTTTATAAAGGTTTATAACAGCATTAACAGATTTCAGGTCAGTATCATAAAATGCTTTTTCAATTTTTTTATTAAATCCATAATTTCCAACATCCAGACTAATCAAAGGTGCTGAAGGACCAAATGGTTGAACTTCACTATGAAGGGCTATTCTTCCAATAGGTTTTGATTTAAATTCAACTTCAGCATCCGGTGAATTTTCTGCCAAGGCAATTTCCCTTGTTCTCTCAATGATTTTTCCTTTAAAATTTTTTACATTAGTTAAATATTTTCCCCTTACTAATTGAAATCTAAAATCAACTATTTCTTGAATTGATTTTCCTATCCACAATTCAGGAGTATCCATAAAGCTTGTATCTCCATGTTGAGGAGGTATCATAGGTCCTACAAAAACCTTTGGATAGTTAAACCTTCCAACAAAAACAGAAGGTGGAGAAGAGCCTTCAAGATATGTGGAATCTATCAATGGCTTAACTTTGGTTTGTGCATAAAATTTAACAAGAATAGGACATCTGTCTTTTTCGCACCATAGTCGTCCTTTGCATTTTGCGCATAAGGATGTATCTGAAGAAATAATTTTCATACTAAGAATTATTGTCAAGATTATTTATTGTTTAAACAAATGTTAATGCTATCCAATCGCCAACATAATGAGTTATAACTATGACTATCAATGCAATAATCAAATGTTCTGCAATCATTTTCCATGCTGTTTCTTTTTTTTGTTTAGCGATGCTGAAATTAAGAATACTTAGCACGGATAATCCCCAGATTATACTTATGATAATTGCTGTATTAAGTTCGAATAGTAGAACAGGAATAATAAATGTTAATGCAAAAACAAACTTAGATAAAAAAGTGGAAATTGTTGATTCCCATATCTCCTTTGTAGAATGCTTATTTTCTGATTCTTCAGAAATATGTATGCCTAATGCATCTGAAAACGCGTCTGCTATTGCTATTGTTAGTATACCTCCAATAACTGCTAGTTCTGAGTGGGTTCCAGAATGTAAACCTACCATTAATCCAAGGGTTGTTATTATTCCTGAAGTCAGACCGAAGCAAAATCCTATTTTCACTGGGTGTTTTATCTTCATATATTATAGCTTAATATCTTCAGCTTAAATAATTTTTTAATATGGTTAAAGCATTAGGATTATTCTCAGGTGGTTTGGACTCAATACTTGCAGCAAAGCTAATTCAAAAACAAGGAATAAAAGTTGAATTAATAAATTTCACTACTCCTTTTTTTCCGTCTAAAAATACAAAAGAGATGTTAAAAAAATTAAACTTGAAATTAAAGGAAGTTGATGTTACCAAAGAATATCTAAAAATTTTAAGAAGTCCAAAACATGGTTATGGTTCTGAAATGAATCCTTGCATAGATTGTAAAATTTTCATGCTAAGAAAAGCAAAAAAATATGCTAGAAAAATAAATGCAAAATTCATTTTTACAGGAGAGGTTCTTGGAGAAAGACCAATGAGCCAAAACAAAAAAGCTTTAGGATTGATTGAAAGGAAAGCAGAATTAAAAGGAAAGTTGCTAAGACCCTTATCTGCAAAACTACTACCTATTACCGAAGCTGAGAAGTGGATTAACAGAAAAAAATTATTAGACATAAAGGGTAGAAGAAGGGATAGACAAATGAAATTAGCAAAAGAACTTGGAATAAAAAATTATCCTCCTCCTTCTGGAGGCTGTTTGTTAACATATAAAGAATATGCTAGAAAGATCAGGGATTTGTTAAAAAACAGAAAAAGAATAAGTAAAAAAGATATAGAACTTTTAAAAAATGGGAGACATTTCAGATTTAAGAATAATAAAATAATTGTTGGTAGAAATGAAAAAGAAAACAAAAAATTATTAGAGTTAAAACAAAAAACTGATTATATTTTTGAAGTTCCAAATCATGGAAGTCCTATTACAATTTTGCAGGGTTCTAAAACAAGAGAAGCAATAGTATTAGCAGCTAAATTAACAGCTGCTTATTCAGACTCAAAAGAAAGAAAAATCCTTGTTAAGTATGGCAAAGAAAGATTAGTAAAATCCATAACAGTTTCTCCTGCCAAAAGAGATGAGATAAATAATTTAAGAATTTAACGTCTTCTCTTTCTTTTTGGCTTTGAAATCTTTAGTTCTTCTGATTCTATCCAAACTAATATTGCTCCTACGAAAACTAGAAATGCTGGAACAACACCCTTAATAACTGTCCATAATTCGTTCCACAAACCTAGTCCGCTCCAATAAACTGGTATTATTGCCCATAAACCAACTATCACTAATATTATTCCTATTAAGATTTTACCTATACCCATCAGTTCACCTGAAATCTTTATAAGTTTCAATATATAAATAGTTTTCGATAAAGCTTGAAACCTTTAAGGTGATGTGAGATGGGATACCAAAAATATTTGAAGAAGTTATGGAGAAGTCCTGAATATGAAAAAATAGTAAAACAAAGACTAATTTCTTGGAGAAGAGAACCGGTTATAATCAGAATAGATAAATCTACTCGCTTAGACAGGGCTCATGCTCTAGGATATAAAGCTAAACAAGGTTTTGTTTTAGCAAGAGTAAGAATTGGAAAAGGTTCTTCAAAAAGAGAAAAGCCTTCTGGTGGAAGAAAGCCTCTGCATGCTGGTTTGAAATCAATAACCCCAAAAATGAATTTACAACACATAGCAGAAATGAGAGTTAATAGAAAGTTTCCAAATCTAGAGATTTTGAATTCTTATTATGTTGCTGAAGATGGGAAAAGTAAGTGGTTTGAGGTAATTCTTATTGATCCAAATCATTCTTGTATAAAAAACAATCCTAAATTAAAATGGATTTGTAAAACAAAAGGAAGAAGTTTCAGAGGTTTGACATCAGCAGGAAAAAAGTCTAGGAGCTTGAAAAGAGGATTTGAGAGAAGAAGTAAACCCGAGAAAAAGTAAGGTAACTAAACTTTACAGCCAGATTCTATAAAAATTAAACCCTTATCTGATTTTAAATAATCAACGTAAGCTTCTTTTTTTAACTGGGGTCCATCTTTTCTTGAATCAGGAAAGAAAAATTTTACTCTGACTCTACTCTTATATGGAATTTCTTTTACATATACTTCAAAGGGATATTCGACGCCTTTTATTCTAACTACCTTAAATAAAGCAGCATCAATTGTTATATTATCAACAATTTCTATATTATGCTCAAAGTAGCCTTCCTTCTTAAGGGCCTCAACTATATCTTCAATTGTTCTATATCTCATATCTTTACCATAATATTCTTAATAGGAATGGAAAAAATTTATACTCATCAAAAATCCAATATTTTAAAGATATCTACCAATATTCTATTAGTAGCATTTCACGGTGAAATGAATGAAATTTTACGATTTACACCTCCAGAGTAATTTATCTGAAGGGGAGAATTCAATAGAAGAAATGGTAAGAATTGCAGAGAAATTAGGCTATTCAGGAATAGCAATATGCGATACTTATCAAGGTAAAGAAAAGATAGATGAATTGAAAAAAGCTATTAAAGAAGTTGAAACAGAAATAGGAGTTTATCCAGGAGTTAATATCAAAGCAAAAGATGTCAATGAATTAAAAGAGATTATAAGCAAAGTTAGAGAAAGGGTTCTAGTGGTTGTTGTAAGCGGAGGTAATTATAATATCAACAGAGCAGCTTGTGAAGATTCACGAGTAGACATACTAGCTCATCCAGAATCAGGAAGAATAGATAGCGGTTTGGATCAGGTATGTTTAGAAGCTTCTGCTCGAAACAATGTTAGAATTCAAATAAACTTTAGAGAAATATTATACTCATTCAGAAGACCAAGATCTTACATTCTAAATCATATAACAAAAAATATCAGATTAGCTGACCATTTTAGAACACCGGTTATAATTTGTTCAGGTGCTCAAAGTACTTGGGATATGAGATCTCCTAGAGAATTGGTATCAATAGCAAATGTTTTGGGTTTGGATTTGGGAAAAGCATTCCAAGGAGTTACATCTGTTCCTCAGCAAATTATTGAGAATAATAAGAAAGTATTAGAAGGTGAAAAGATAACAGAAGGTGTTGAAATAGTAGAGTGATATTATGGCAGAAGAAAAAAGACCAAAACCATTACCCCCAAGCCTGAGGGGTAGAAGAAGGTATATTGCCTATCAAGTTATATCTGAAGAGAAAATATTATTTCAAGATCTAATTAATACGATATGGCATTCTATTTTAAATTTTCTAGGAGAACAAGGAGCATCCAGAGCTGATATATGGATTGCTAAAAATATCTATGATGAGAAAAGGCAGATGGGATTGATAAGGTCCTCTCATTTGAATGTGGAGCATGTTAGAGCATCTCTAGCTTTGATTCAAAGAATAGGTGATACAAGGGTTGTTGTCAAAGTTTTGGGAGTCTCTGGAACAATCAATGCAGCAAAAATGAAATTCTTTGGAGAAACTCGATTAACCGAATTTACAACATAACTATGAAAGTGCATCCACCATACGAGATAATTCTATTATATCTTCTGCTGTTTCATGAGTATCCATTGTTCTGATATCACGCTCACCTATCTCAACAACGAGTTCACCTGCTTTTGAAGGTTTATAAAATCTATTTTCCTTTTTTATTAAATCATATAAAGCCAATTCTTCTAAAGATCTGTCTATAGTACGGGGATTTTTCTTTAACCCAAACATTAAATTTGAAAAGGTTTTTGGTGATTCAACAACTTTTCTGAGAACAGCATAATTATTTGGTCTTGAAATAACTTCAAAAAATTCAGAAAGTTCAGAATAGCGCTCTGCGAGAATTAATAATTTTTCTATATTCTGATGTTCCATAGTTATATTTTATAAGAAAAAAATAATTTAAGCTTGAGTGAAAACCTTTATAAATTTGGAAAATATAAAATAATAACATCTAAGGTGATATTATAGAAGCTATACCTGAAATGATGGGATACGATAGAGCAATAGTAACATTTTCTCCTGATGGAAGATTATTTCAAGTAGAATATGCTAGAGAGGCTGTTAAAAGAGGGACCACATCTATAGGATTAATATTTGCTAATGGCATTGTTCTTGTTGCATCAAAACCAATGATAGAATTAGCAGTTCCTGATGGAAGTGGAGAGAAAGTTCATCAGATAGATGATCATTTGGGAGCTGCCATATCTGGATTCTTGGCTGATGGAAGAGTTTTAGTTGACATGGGAAGGGTTAAAGCTCAGGTTTATAAATTAACTTACGACGAGCCTTTAAATGTTTTAGGAGCAGTTAAAGAAATATCTGACAGAATGCAATTGTATACTCAATATGGTGGTGTAAGGCCATTTGGTGTTGCTTTCTTATTAGGAGGTATAGATGAAAAAGGTTCTCAACTTTTTGAAATAGATCCTTCTTCAGCTTTTTATGGTTGGAAGGCTCAGGCAATAGGAAGAGGAACGCCTGAAGCATTAAAAGTTTTGAAAAAAGGTTGGAAAGAAAATTTAAGTGAAGATGATGCAATTAAACTTGGTTTACAAGCTTTGAAAGCAGGAGAAAAGGGTGTTAAACCTATTGAGGTTGAATTAGCAGTTATTAATAGTAAAGGGTTTAAGAAACATCATGGTGACGAAGGATTAAAATTTATTAAAAAATATTGGTAACATGATTAATTTACAAGGTTGGTTAAGTGATTTCTGTAGAAAAGGCTGTTATAGCCCGATTAATAAAATCAGGAGAAAAATTTGAAATACTAGTTGATCCTGAAAAAGCATTGGAATTGAAAATGGGTAAAGATATTTCTCTAGATGATTTACTTGCATCTGAAGAAGTATATGAAGATGCAAAGAAAGGTTTTAGAGCTTCGAATGAAAATATTAACAAAGCATTTGGAACAAGTGACTTGAACATTATTGTCAAGACGATAATAAGGGGTGGTGAAGTTCAATTAACAACTGACCAAAGAAGACAAATGCTCGAAGAAAAAACAAAAGCTATTGCAAGTGTTATTTCTAAAAGAAGTATAAATCCTCAAACAAATCTTCCTCATCCTTCAGACAGAATTCTTAGGGCAATGGAACAAGCAAAGGTTAGAATTGATTTAGAAAAAAGGGTTGAGGAACAGATTGATAATGTTTTGAATGCTATACAAAGTATTTTACCAATAAAGATTGAAAGAATACAAATAGCAATTAGAATTCCTCCTTCTTTTGCTGGAAAGGGTAGTAACATTATAAGAAGTTTTGGAACCTTATTAAAGGAAGAATGGGCTTCTGATGGAAGTCTAATATCTTTAATAGAAATACCTGCTGGTATACAGCAAGAGGTTTATGATAGATTAAATAATTTGACTCATGGTCAGGTTGAAGTTAAAATAGTTAAAAGAGTAGGTGATTAATATGAATGAAGTAAAATCGGAAGTTTTGGTTAAAGAAAGGCAATTAGTAATTCCTGGAGAAACTTTAGCAACTGGTTTAGATTTTCTTCCCTCTTCAGGAAGTTTTAGAATTGACAATGAAATAAAGGCAAAAATTTTGGGATTAACAAGAATGAAAGATAGATTTGTTGGAGTTATTCCTCTAGCAGGAGTTTACATTCCGAAACGAGGAGACGGTGTTATTGGTTTTGTAGAAGACATGCAAACAACAATGTGGATTGTTGATATAAATTCTCCTTATGATGCTAAATTGGTCTTAGGAGAAGCTGTTGGTGAATATGTTGATTTAAACAAAACTGATATTTCAGTTTATTTTGATATTGGAGACGTAATATATGCAAAAGTTTTAAATGTTTCAAAATCAAAACAAGTAAGTTTAACAATGAACGATTATAGAACAAGAAAATTAATTGGTGGGAGGATTTTAAAAATTACACCTTCAAAAGTCCCAAGAGTTATAGGAAAGGAAGGTTCGATGATAGAATTAATAAAAAATAAAACTAAATGTCAGATAATTGTTGGACAAAATGGTATTATTTGGATAAAGGGAGAAAAAGAGGGTTTGGCATCAAAATCTATTTTAACAATTGAAAAAGAATCTCATATAACAGGATTAACAGATAAGATGTCTAAGCTGTTAGAAAAAGAAGGTGGATAATATGAAAGTTGGTAAACCGGAAGAACTTATTGTTAAAGGAAAGAGACTTGATGGAAGGAAATTTGAAGAGTTTAGGCCAATAATTGTAGAAGTTGGTACTTTAAAGAGGGCACAAGGTTCAGCTATTTTTAGGTTTGGTAACACTTATGCTTTGTCAGCTGTTTATGGTCCGAGAACTGCTCATCCAAGACATATACAAGACCCCCAAAAAGCTGTTTTAAGATGTAGATATTCGATGGCTCCATTTTCAACAAAAGAAAGAGTAAGACCTGGAACGAGCAGAAGAGCTGTTGAAATATCAAAAGTATTGAATAGTGCTTTGTCAAATGTTATATTCTTTGATGATTATCCAAAGACAGTAATAGATGTTTTTGTAGAAATTTTACAAGCTGATGCATCAACAAGATGTGCAGGTTTAAATGCTGCTTCTTTAGCTTTGACTGATGCTGGTATTCCTATGAAAAACCTAATAAGTTCATGTAGTGTAGGAAAAATTGATGGAAATACTGTATTGGATCTGGATGGTCTAGAAGATAATTATGGGGATGTTGACATGGCAGTTGCAATGATAGGAAATGAAGATAAGATTGTTTTATTACAAATGGATGGAATAATAACAAAAGAAGATTTATTAAAAATGTTAGAAGTTGCAAAGATAGGTTGTATTGAAATTTTTGAAAGACAAAAACAAGCTTTAAAAGAAAGATATAAAACAGGTGAAATTGATGTTGAAGGCTAGTGAAAATTATGTTAGAAAATTAATAGAAGAAGATTCAAGACTTGATGGAAGGAAATTTGAAGAGTTTAGAAAAATAGAAGTAAAAACTGATGTTATTGAAAGTGCAGAAGGTTCTGCAAGAATTATACTAGGAGATAGCAATGTTTTGGTTGGTGTTAAACTGTCTGTTGGTGAACCGTTTCCTGATGTTCCAGATGAAGGAGTTTTAATTGTAAACACAGAATTAGTTCCTATCGCATCACCAACATTCGAGCCAGGACCTCCGAAAGAAGATGCAATAGAAATATCAAGAGTAGTAGACAGGGGCATAAGGGAGAGTAAATGTATTGATTTAGAAAAATTATGCATAGAACCTGGAAAAGAAGTTTGGATAATTAATATTGATATACATGTATTGGATCATGATGGAAATTTAATTGATGCAGGAGCTTTGGGAGCAATAGCTGCTTTGTTAAAAACAAAAATACCAAAATACGAAAATAAAAAAATTATTTATGAAGAAAAAACAGGAAAACTTCCTGTTAAAGATATACCTATAGCTGTAACTATTGCAAAAATAGGTGATAAACTATTGATTGACCCTAATCTAGAAGAAGAACATAATCTGGATGCGAGAATAACAATTACAACAAATAAAAATGGGGAAATATGTTCAATACAGAAGGGTGGGAGTGGTTACTTCACCATGGAAGAAGTATTAAAAGCAGCAGATTTATCAATTTTAAAAGGTAAAAAATTAGGAAAGTTGATAAAGTGACAAAAAAGGTTGGTAGTGCGGGTAGGTTTGGTCCTAGGTATGGAACTAAAACAAAAAAAATTGTTGCTAAAATAGAAAAAAAGCAAAAGAAAAGAAAAACATGCCCATATTGTGAAAGGCCAACATTGAAAAGAATCGCAGCAGGTATTTGGTATTGTAAAAAATGCAAAACCAAATTTGCTGGAGGAGCATATTTTCCTAAGAGTGATTAAAATGTATAGATGTCTTAATTGTGGAAAAGAAATTGATTTGAAACAGGTAAAAGAAAAAATAAGATGCCCTTACTGTGGGTATAGGACAATTATAAAAGAGACTCCTAAAACTGTGGTAAAGGTAAAAGCAGATTAGAATGAAGGCTGAAATAGAGATTGAATGCAAAGACCCTGATACGGTTATAAGATCACTAAGTCCTGATATTGAAGCGAAAAAGTTTGATGTAAAACTGGAAAATAAGAATGATAAACTGATATTAATAATAGAATCAAAAGATATAACAGGAGTATTAGCTGGAGTGAACTCTTACATAAGGCTGATAAGAACTGCAATAAATACAATGGAGATTTAAATGGCTGAAATAAAACTAACAGCAGAAGCTCAACAAGGTTTATTAGAGCTACAAGCATTTCAACAGCAAATGCAGACTGTTTTAATACAAAAAGAAAGCTTGAATATTCAAAATATGGAAATTGATAAAGCCTTGGAAGAACTAGAAAAAGTAAAAAATGAAGATGTTTTTAAGGCTGTTGGACCGATTCTAATAAAATCTGAAAAAGAGAAATTGAAGAAAGAGTTAGAAGAAAGGAAAGAAACAACTAATTTAAGATTAAAAAGTCTACAAAAACAAGAGAATAGATTAAAGGAAAGATTAGAGGAAACTCAGAAGAAATTAGAAGAAGTTCTTAGAGGTCAGGAGAATAAATCAGCAGGATCTGCTACCTGATTAGAAAAATTACCTAATTGTTTTTCTATAAATCCTTGTCTTCTATAAGCAAATGAGTCAAGATAATATTTACAGGGTGTAGGAAACGGGCATAACCTTTCTTTTCCATCTTCTGTTCTTAAATTATAACAATTATTTGAATTACAAACCTCAGAACCCAATCTCCATTGCGCAT
>SMTZ1_10034429_pt1 | contig 13144 bp, 12 predicted proteins | sample DeeMarSWOR136_30_FD_25667 | JGI IMG/M metagenome (IMG submission 25667) | reverse complement strand
GACACTTTTCCCCCAACGTAGCCCCAATTGATGAGCTATGTGACGGGAAACTGAACATCCTGTTTGTCGGTCGTCTTGAGAAACGTAAGGGGGCCGACTACCTTCTTAAAGCCTATGAGCAGATTAAACGCGATATCCCTAACTCACGGCTCATCATCGTGGGACCGGGCACCAGATTGCGTGGTAAATATGAAAAGCAGGTTAAGAAGCACAGCCTAAAGGATGTCGTTTTCGTGGGCTATACCAATTATGAAGAATTACCCAGATACTATAAGACAGCCGATGTTTTCTGTGCCCCGGCCACCGGCTGGGAAAGCTTTGGCATCGTTCTGCTTGAGGCGATGGCGGTAGGTAAGCCAATCGTGGCCTCAAATATAGATGGCTACGCCAGTATCCTAACCCACGGTGCGGAAGGGCTGCTGGTGCCACCCAAGGATGAGAAAAGCCTGGCTCAAGCCCTGACTTCTCTGCTCAATGATGAGGAACTGAGACAGAAAATGGGAGCCAAGGGGATACTCAAGGCAAAAGAGTTTGACTGGGAAAACGTTGCCCGGCGAGTAGAGGCTCTATACAGCAAGGTACTTAGTGAATCTCAAAAGAGGGGAACCTTTTCCTTAAGAAGAATGATTGCCGAAGACCTGCGCAAGCTGTTTTCTAAAAAAGTAAGAGCTAATGCCAAAACTAACCCAAGTTCGTAAGTCCGCCTACCATATCACCGAGCCACTAGTGCCGCTTCTAGTGAGGCGGCATATCACCCCGACAACCATAACCTGGATAGGCTTTGCTATTTCCCTCGGGGCTGCCGTTCTCATTGCCACCGGGCACCTTTTCCCGGCTGGCTTTGTGGTACTGGCTAGCGGGTTTTTTGATATGCTGGATGGAGCCCTAGCCCGGCACAGTAATCAGGCCACCCGTTTCGGGGCTGTCCTCGATTCGACTCTCGACCGCGTATCTGAGGCAGTGCTGCTCCTGGCTATTCTAATATTCTACCTGAGTTCTGGTAACCACCCCACCGTTGGGATACTGATTACTGGCCTAGCTTTAATCGGGTCACCCCTAGTAAGCTACGTCAGAGCCAGAGCCGAGACGATTGGTCTTGAGTGTAAGATAGGTCTATTTACTCGGGCGGAGCGGGTGATTGTGCTGGCCGTGGGGCTACTCGCCAGCCACTTTAGCTACGCCCTGGTTACGGCCCTAGCTATTATCGCTCTCTTCAGTTTTATCACTGCCGGCCAGAGACTTCGCTATGTGCTTAAACAAACCAGGAAATCACCATGACACGATATTAGATTCTCGCCATTTTATCGGCGAGGCTGACTATGCTATAAATATTTAGTGAGTCTAGAGGAGACACAATGCCAATTATTGCGGTTATTGGAGCACAATGGGGAGATGAGGGCAAGGGCAAGGTAGTTGACCTCCTTGCCGAAAAAGCCCAGGTAGTGGTGCGTTTTTCCGGTGGTGATAACGCCGGGCACACCATCGTTAACCACCACGGCGAGTTTGGACTGCACCTCGTCCCATCCGGCATCTTCTACCCCGGGGTTAACTGCATCATTGGTAACGGGGTAGCCATTAATCCGGCGGTCTTGCTTGACGAGATAGACCAGCTTCAGGGTAATGGGGTGGATACCAGCGGCCTTTTCATCAGTGACCGGGCTCACCTGATCATGCCCTATCATACCCTGCTTGACGGTCTGGAGGAACAGTCACGGGGCGGGAAGGCAATCGGCACCACCCGCAAGGGTATCGGCCCTGCCTTTGCCGACAAAACAGCCAGACTAGGCATCAGAATCGGGGAACTTCTTGATGAAGAAGCCTTCCTGGAGCGCCTCCGTCCCATTCTGGAATACAAGAACACTATCCTGAACAAAATATACGGGGCGACACCACTATCACTGGACGAAGTATACCAGCAGTACTGCCGTTATGGGGAGCGCCTGGTACCCCTTATTCGGGAGACAACCGTAATGCTCGCTGAAGCCCTGGATAGAAACGAGATTATTATTCTGGAAGGAGCCCAGGGGACACTGCTTGACCCCGACTTTGGCACCTATCCCTACACCACCTCCTCCTCCCCGCTGGCGGGCGGCGGCTGCGTGGGGGCAGGATTGGGGCCAACCAGAATTGACCGCGTCCTAGGGATATTTAAGTCCTACTGCACCCGGGTGGGTGGTGGCCCTATGCCAACCGAACTGAAGGACGAAACCGGTGATTTGATTCGGGAGCGTGCCCATGAGTACGGCACCACTACCGGCCGACCCCGCCGTTGCGGCTGGTTTGACGGCGTGGCGGCTCGTTATAGCAGTCGGGTGAACGGCTTAACCAACGTCGCTCTAACCCGCCTTGATGTGCTCGATACCCTGCCGCAGATCAAGATATGCACCGGCTATAAACTGGACGGGCAAACGATTGACCACTTCCCAGGAAGTATCACCACCCTTGCCAAATGCAAGCCCGTCTATGAGGAGCTACCCGGCTGGCAGTCTCCCACCAGCGACATCAGAGATTATGAGAAGCTACCGGCTCAAGCTAAGCAATATATCACCAGATTAGAAGGGCTTATTTCTTGTCCGGTCAGCATCATCTCAGTGGGCGCCCGGCGGGAGCAGACCATCCACAAAACGCCTATCCTATGAGCCGCTCTTAATTACTCGGTTATTTCATATAACCAGGGTAAGGAGATGAATAGAAGAGGCTTCACTATACTGGCAACTTTTCTCGGGCTCTGCATTATGGCGATAGTTCTGCCAGGTTGCCACCCGCCAGAGGTCCCAGAAGCCCCAGGGGCACCAAAGGAGTTCACAAGCTCCATCAAGCTGGGGGATGACGGTTTCCAGAAGACTACCCTTGAAGAACTCAATAGCAGAACATGGGAAAAGCCGCTACCGATACCTACCTATCTCCCCGAAGGCTACGAAATACAGGAAGTGTATATATATGACAGACCAGAAGAACGCGACTTTGTGGACTGGAAAATAGTGTTCCTTATCTCCGACAGTGAGATAGAACATTTCGATGGGTCGTTTCGGTGTAAAATAAAGCTAACGATATATGGATTTTTCTTCGGCGGTTTCAAGATGCCCTGGGCAGAGAAAGTAGATTTAGAGAAAACAGGTCATTCGGCTCTCCTTGAAAAACGAGAGGAAACTAACGGCCTATACTGGTCAAGAGGCTATGCAGCTGTACTCAGGGCAGGTAAGGGCATACCAGTGAGAGAATTAACCAGGATTGCTGCATCTACGTATGAATAAGTGATGCGTGCTAATGCCACAATCTTGGGAGAATAAAGCCCCCTTTATACCGGCAAATCAATGGTATAGTGCTTCAGGGTCTCCCGAATAACGGCGGCAGTCTTCTCATCGGGCTCAGTAAGGGGCATGCGGGGACTGCCCACCCGGAAGCCGATATGGTTGAGGGCATACTTGAGGGGAATCGGGTTAGCGACAATAAACATGGCGTTAATCAGGGGCATGAGGTGCCGGTGAATCCTGGCAGCTGTCTCAGTGTTACCACCGAGGTAGCTCTCCATCATCTCCTTAATCTGCTTTCCCACCAGATGTGAGACCACACTGACGACGCCGTAGCCGCCGATGGAAAGCAGCGGCAGAATATCGCCGTCGTTACCGCTCCAGACTAGGAAGCCATCTTTAGCCCCACTAATAATCTGGGAAATCTGGGCCAAATTGCCGCTGGCCTCTTTTATACCGATAATATTATCAAGCTGGCTTAAGCGTATCACCGTGTCCGCCGACATGTTAACCACGGTGCGCGACGGCACGTTATAGAGGATACAGGGCAGGCTAGTGGCTTCGGCAACCGCCTTAAAGTGCTGGTAAAGGCCTTCTTGAGTCGGCTTATTATAGTAGGGAACCACTAATAGGCAGGCATCAACCCCAATCTGCTCTGCTTTTTTGGTCGCTTCCAGGGCTTCGGCGGTACTGTTACTACCGGTATAGGCGACTAGGGAACCACGACCACCCACCACCGACTTCAGGGTGGGGGATTCACCAGTGGTGGCGGCGAGCACCACTCCGTCACTCCCTGAACTAAGGAGGGCTAAGGCCAGTTTCTTAGCCTGCTCATAATCAACACTCCCTTTTTCATCAAAGGGGGTTACCATTGCTGTCAGCAGCCTTCCCAGCCTATTCATTTTTTCGCCTCCTCAGGTCTTACCCAGTCCCTTCTAACCATCTCCTCGGCAATCTGCACCGCATTGAGCGCCGCTCCCTTGCGCAGGTTATCCGCCACCACCCACATCACCAACCCGTTAGGATGAGAGACATCACGGCGAATACGGCCGACAAACACCTCATCAGTGCCTGCCGCCGACCACGGCTGAGGGTAAAGACTTATCGCCGGGTCATCAAGTATCTTGACACCCGGAGCCTCAGCCAGGATACGCTCGGCATCATCAGGAGACACCGGACGAGAGAATTCAACATGAATTGCCTCACTGTGCCCGGTAAACACTGGCACCCGAACACAGGTCACTGAAATAGCGATATCATCAGCGTGCATTATCTTCCTTGCCTCCTCCACCACCTTCCATTCCTCCCTGGTGTAACCATTATCCCAGAAAACATCTATTTCGGGCAGGATATTAAAAGCTATCTGATGAGGGTAAACATGAGGAATAGTATTCTGACCGTTCAAGACCTGCTTAACCTGAGTTGTCAGTTCGTCTACGGCCGCCGCACCAGTACCCGAAACCGCCTGATAGGTATCGACAATAATACGCTTAATGGGATTAACCCGGTGCAGAGGATAGAGGGCGACTACCATCTGAATCGTAGAGCAATTAGGATTAGCAACGATACCCCGGTGCCACTTGATGTCCTCAGGATTAACCTCAGGCACCACCAGCGGGACCGTGGATTCCATTCTAAAAGCGGCGCTGTTATCAATAACCACGGCTCCCGATTTGGCTGCCAGCGGCGACAGGTGACGACTAATCTCAGCGCCAGCCGAAAAGAGAGCAATATCTATACCCAGAAAAGACTCTGGGGTAGCCTCCCTGACCTCAACCTGCTTCCCTTTAAACATCAGTTTCTTGCCTACAGAACGCTCTGAGGCGAGAAGATCAATCGAGGCTATCGGGAAATCACGTTGCTCCAGAACCCTGATGAATTCCTGCCCGACTAGTCCGGTAGCCCCAACAATAGCGACCTTATACTCTTTCATGTTCTCTCCAGTCCAAGCAAGGCATCAAGGCCATAGATTAGCCCCTTGTGTCCGATTACTTTTTTAATCGCTATTATAACACCGGGCATAAAACATTCTCTACTGATAGTGTCATGCCGGATGCGTAGCGTCTGCCCCGGCCCACCCAGAATCACCTCCTGATGAGCGAGAAGCCCAGGGAGGCGCACACTGTGAATGGCAATACCCTCAACCTGCTCCCCACGACTATTTGCGGCCTGCTTCTGCTCTGGGACATCAAATGGGTTGCCTCTAGCCTCAGCCATCATTCGGGCGGTAGACAGAGCCGTGCCGGAAGGGGCATCAGCCTTAAGGTGATGATGTAGCTCTATAATCTCAGCATAGTCAAAGTATTTGGCCGCCAGCTTGGCGAGGTGCATCATTAACACCGCGCCGAGAGCAAAGTTAGGTGCCACTATTGCCCCCACCTGGTGGTCTAGTGAAAGCTGCTCAATCTCCTTAATCTCATCAGCAGTGAGTCCGGTGGTGCCGATTACCAAGTTGACACCTCTTTGCGTGGCAATGCGCACCGCTGGCATAGTGGCTTGAGCAATGGTGAAATCTACCAACACATTCGGCTGACAACTTCCGAGGATGTAATCCAGATCAGAGGCAAGGGGTACGACACCAGAGCCATCAGGCTTACGCAGGTAATCCTCCTTAGCCTTAAGGTCCACGGCACCGACCAGCCTAATCCCCGGCTCCCGGCCCAGGGCAATTACCACCTCTCCCCCCACCCTGCCCAAGGCACCATGAACTACTACCTTAATAGCCTCCATAGCTAATACCTCTTACCAGGAGGACGCTTGGGGGTACTTCTACCCCGGTCACGGTGAAACTCACCTTGCTTCCTGGGTTTATAACCCGAAGTCGCTCGGTCTTTCACCTTTGCTCCCGGCGTTCGAGACAGGTTGTCAAGCACCGCCCGGCGTGACAGGTTTATCCGGCCCATACGGTCGATCTCCGTTACCTTGACCGTAATTTCATCACCCACCTTAACCACATCCTCAACCCTAGCCACCCGATAGTCGGCCAGCTCACTGATGTGAACCAGACCTTCCTTGCCCGGTAGGACCTCTACGAAAGCACCGAAGTCCATGAGACGGGTTACCTTTCCAGTATAGATCTCGCCAACCTCTACCTCCCTGGTCAGGTTTTCGATGATTTCGATAGCTCTCCGCGCCGACTGCTCATCGGGCGAGCCAATTAACACCGTGCCATCGTTCTCAATATCAATGGTGGCCTTGGTTTCCTCGGTAATTGCCCTGATTGTTTTACCCCCGGGACCGATGACGGTACCGATTTTGTCCGGATTGATCTTCACCTTGTAAATTCTCGGGGCGTAGCGGCTGATTTCCGCCCGGCTGGCAGCAATCGTCCGCTGCATGATATCCAGAATAATCAAACGAGCCTCGCGGGCCTGCTCCAGCGCCTCTCTCAGGATTTCGAAACCAACTCCTTTAAGCTTGATATCCAGCTGCAGGGCGGTAATACCCCCAGCGGTGCCGGCTATCTTGAAATCCATATCACCATAGGCATCCTCAATGCCCTCGATATCGGTCAGGATAGCGTAGCTACCCTTCTCACCAGTAACCAGACCGGCCACAGCTCTGGTTATCGGTACCCCGGCATCCATCAGGGACAGGCTTGAGGCACAGACACTAGCCATCGAGGTGCTACCACTAGAGCTCAAGACCTCTGATACCAGGCGAATGGTGTAGGGAAAGTCCTCATGTTTTGGTAGTACCGGTAGGATAGCTCGCTCCGCCAGAGCCCCGTGTCCAATCTCACGACGCCCGGGGGTACCAATACGCTTGACCTCCCCACTGGAAAAGGGCGTAAAATTATAGTGGTGAATGAAACGCTTGGCCTCCTCAATACCCAGACCATCAAGCTGCTGCTCCATCCTGGCTGAACCCAGCGTGGTAATGGTCAGTACCTGGGTTCGCTCCCGAGTAAACAGACCGGAACCATGGGTGCGGGGCAGAAGCTCCAGTTCGCAACTTATGGGACGAATCTCATTAAGACTGCGGCCACTTACCCGCTGTGCCCTCTCCAGAATAGTAGCCCTTAACCCCGCCCTCATCTTATCTTCAAGGGCGGAGATTAAATCTTTCTCCGGGAACGACTCTCCCAAGCCCGCAGAGCACTAACAACCTTCTCCCGCTGCGATTTATCAGGTTCATTAAGAACTTGGTTAAGCGAACCATCTACAATTTCCGAAACCCGGGACTCCAGTTCTGGGTCAATGCTAATCGCCGGGAACTCCGACTTGGGTTTGCCACAAGCCTCGCGAAGCCGTTCCTGAAGGCTGTTAATCTCCAAATTGGCTTCATGCCCGAACCTTATTGCCTGCATAATAATGTCTTCAGGAACCTCTCTGGCCCCAGCCTCCACCATCACCACTGCCTCTCTGGTACTAGCTACCACGAGGTCAAGGTGGCTATCTTCAAGCTGGGCCAACGTCGGGTTTAAAACCAGTTCGTTATTGAGATAGCCAACACGAACCGCTCCCACCTGGCCATGAAAGGGCACCTCCGACATTGACAATACCGCAGAACCGCCGATAACTGCCAGAACATCAGGGTCATTTTCCTGGTCAGCAGAAAGAACGGTAACGATAACCTGGATGTCGCGACGCCACTCCTTGGGTAAGAGAGGCCGCAAGGGACGGTCAGTAAGGCGGCAGGCTAAGATCGCCTCTTGGCTGGGACGCCCTTCCCTTCTGATAAAACCACCGGGAATCTTACCGGCAGCATACAGTCTCTCTTCGTAATCAATCGTGAGCGGAAGAAAATCTACCCCTTCCCGCGGCTCATCACTAACACAAACCGTAACCAGAACCACGGTATCTCCATAGCGGACAGTTACCGCCCCCTCGGCCTGGCCGGCAAGCTTTCCCGTCTCGATGATAAGCCTTCTTCCCCCTACTTCACACTCAAAAAGGTAACTCATCGTAATCCCCCATGAAGGCTTTACTTACGCAGCCCAAGCCGCGAAATTAGGTCTTGATATCGCTTGGTATCCTGTTTAGCAATGTAAGCGAGTAACCTTCTTCGCTGTCCTACCAGCTTAAGCAAGCCACGTTGCGAGTGGTAATCATGCCGGTTAGCCGCCATGTGCCCGGTCAGTTGGTTTATCCGCTCTGTAAGTACCGCTACCTGAACCTCAACGGAACCGGTATCACCTTCATGGAGCTTAAACTGATCTATGATCTCTGTTTTTTTAACCTTATCCAAAATATGTTCCCCTTTTCCTGAAATAACAGGCAACTTTGCTATCGATATGTCTTACTAAAAACTAGGAGATTATAACACAACGCTGCGGTAGCTGTAAATTCAGAAATAGATAATAGCGGCAACAACCTCTTAGATAACTACTCTGGCATTGACTTTAAAAACCATCTTGATTATAGTGGAGGCGATGTCCGTACCCTGTTTTAATGCTGTCAAGGAATTAGCAATAGGGGAACTAGGTTAAGCTAGGGCTATAAACCCTTCTCTTCCAGCGGATGCAGCCGCTAATATGTGCTAGGCTAATTTTAGCTTTGATATCGTAAACGGCTTTACAAATCATGAACATCGGCGTATGTAAGATTACCCTTCGCCTGCCGGAAAACTTATCCCTCAAGGGTAAGAGACAGGTAATGAAATCCATTACTAGCCGGGTGAAAAACCAGTTTAACGTTTCAGTGGCTGAGGTCGATGACCACGATCTATGGCAAATAGCCACCCTCGGGGTCAGCTGCGTCAGCAACAGTAAACAGCATGCTAACCAAGTCCTGTCCAAGGTGGTAAACTTCATGGCTAACAGTCGGTTTGAGGCAGAGCTACTTGCCTACGAAATTGAAATCCTCTCGGTCTTTTAGAAACCTACAAGGAAACAACCTCGAGGCCCTACCAGTCTTGTGAAAACTAAAAATGGATACTAAAGCCTTCCTTAATTATCTCACCGCCCAGGTAAGTTACCATGGTCAGATTGCCCACATCGAACATATCCCCACCCACCCGCCAAGCTACGCTGAACTCGATAAGCCTCTGACTAGTAACCTTCAGGACTGCCTCGAGGAGCGTGGCTTACTCCCCCTCTATACCCACCAAGCCACGGCCGTAAACCACGCCCGGGCAGGCCGGAGCGTGATGGTATCGACCTCAAGTGCCAGCGGTAAGACCCTGTGCTACAACATCCCTGTGCTGGAGACCGTATTAAGCGAGAAGTATTCCCGCGCCCTCTACCTCTTCCCAACCAAGGCACTGGCTCAGGACCAATTGCGTAACCTACGGGAGATGTCCTATCCCGCCTTACTCAAGTCAGACGAACTGGCTACCTTTGACGGCGATACCCCTCAAGCTGAGCGAACCGAGGTAAGAAAACGGGCCCGAATAATACTTACCAACCCTGATATGCTTCACCTTGGCATCCTACCCAACCACCAGTCCTGGTCCCGGTTTCTGCGTCACTTGAAGTATGTGGTCATCGACGAAGCCCACGCCTACCGCGGTGTCTTCGGTTCTCACGTTGCCGACGTGCTGCGCCGCCTGCGCCGTCTGTGCCAGCACTACGGCTCAAACCCACAGTTCATCTGCTGCTCAGCCACGGTAGCCAACCCCGGGGAGCATACCGAGAGCCTGGTGGGTTTGCCCTTTACCGTAGTCGATAGTGACGGCTCACCTCAGGGTACGAAGGATTTCGTCCTCTGGAATCCCCCGCTAGTCGATGAGGCAAAAAGCACCCGGCGTAGTGCTAATAGCGAAGCGGCTGACCTCTTTGCGGAGCTAGTAAGTCAGGGTGTCCGCAGTCTAGCCTTCGCCCGCAGCCGTCGGCTGACGGAACTTATCTATGTCTACGCCAGAAAGCGGCTAACTCAAGCCAGCGCCGACCTTAGCCAAAGGATAAAACCCTATCGGGCGGGCTACCTTCCTCAAGACCGCCGCCAGATAGAACAGGAACTCTTTAGCGGCCAGCTTCTGGGAGTGGTCGCCACCAACGCCCTGGAGCTGGGGATTGATATTGGCGACCTGGAAGCCACGGTGCTCACCGGCTATCCCGGTAGCATGGCCAGTGCCTGGCAGCAGGCCGGCCGCAGCGGGCGGGGTAGAGAGGGGGCGCTCAGCTTTCTTATCGCCCTAGATAATCCTCTAGACCAGTACTTCATGCGTCATCCCGACTACTTCTTTGAGAAGAGCGTGGAGAATGCCTTAGTTAATCCCTCTAATCCCTACATCCTAAGAGCCCACCTGCTGTGCGCTGCCTGGGAGCTGCCCCTAACGAGTGACGATGAGAGCCTCTTTGGCTCGGCTTTGAACCAGGAACGAGTTGAGCTGGAAAGACAGGGTTTGCTCCGGGAGCGTAACGGAAGGTGGTACCTCTCGCCGATATTAGTCTATCCCGCCCAGGGCATCAACATCCGGGCCGCCTCCGGGGAAAGCTACACTGTTATCGATACCACTACTGGTTCCCGGCTGGAGACGGTGGAAGCAAGCGTTGCCTTCTTCCAGATACACCCCGGGGCGATCTACCTCCACCAGGGAGAGTCCTACCTGGTTACCCGGCTCGACCTTACTAGTCACACGGCCTACGCTGAGCCGACGGAGGCCTCTTACTACACCCAGACCAATACACATCGTGAGGCAGGTCCGGCATAGAAAATGCGGACCGGTAAAGGTCTACCTCGGTGAGGTCGAGGTAACCAACACCGTGGTCGGTTTCAAAAAAAGGGCTCAGTTCACTGAGGAAGTAATCGGGGAAGAGCCGCTAACTCTGCCCCCGCAGCATTTTCCCACGGTAGCCGTCTGGTTTGACCTGCCCCCCGAAGCCATAGACCAGGTGAACCGGGAACAGCTGGATCTAGCCGGCGGACTACACGCTACCGAGCATGCGGCTATCAGTATGCTGCCCCTATTTGCCCTCTGCGACCGTAATGATATTGGTGGCGTGTCTACCCCCCTCCACCCCGACACCGGGAGAGCCCAGATATTTATCTATGACGCATACCCGGGCGGCGTGGGCATCGCCGAGAAGGGCTTTGACTTAATCACGGAATTATGGCAGACTACACTTAGAGCCATTAAGGAGTGCCCGTGTCAGGAAGGCTGCCCCAGCTGTATCCAATCGCCAAAGTGTGGCAACAACAACGAGCCTCTGGATAAACGAGCCGCCCAGCGCTTGCTCGAGGGGCTTCTGTCCTAAGGATATAGACCCGAAGAGGCTAGAACCAACCAGGCCCTCTCATGTGCCCGGGAAAAGGGCTTCAGGTGGCTTGATAGCCTTGGATATCGAGGTAGCAATGTTCGTCATAAGCATGAACCCGGTCGCCTTCACCATCGGCTCGCTAGAGGTCAGGTGGTATGGCATCCTCATCGCCATAGCGGTTGCCGCCGTCATCTTGTGGATGATACGACAGGTAGACAAGAGAAAGCCTAACCTGCCGGCTCCTCCCGACATTGTGGTAGCCCCAGTCGGCATTATCTCGGGAATCATTGGCGCCAAACTGGTCCACGTTCTGGAAAGGCTGGACTTCTACACCCAGAACCCGACGGCGGTCTTCAGCGGCGGTGGCTTCGCAATCTACGGCGGAGTCCTCGGGGCTACCCTGGGTATCTGGATATACCTCAAGCTCAGCCGCCGTCAGCGGAAAGACCAGCACTTCGGCTTCTTTAGCGACCTAGTCGCCCCAGGCATTATCCTGGCTCAAGCCATCGGCAGAATAGGCTGCACGATAAATGGCTGCTGTCACGGAAAGGCAGCACCTGATTGGTTACCCTGGAGCGTGGTTTATACCCACCCCAACACTGAGTGTGCTGTCCCAGGAGTAGCCGTCCACCCCACCCAGGTTTACGAAATGATATTCTGCCTCATAGGTTTCGCCGTGCTGCTTAAATTGAGGAAGGGACTTGAGATGATGGAGGGGGCACTATTCATGGCCTACCTCATCCTGTACTCGGCATGGCGTTTCGGCATTGGCTACCTACGTAGCGACCTACAATTCACCCCACTAGGCTTAAGCCAGTCACAGATTATCTCTTTAGTTGTGCTGGTTGTAGCCATCGTCCTACTGGTGCGCATGAGACACCGCTTCCGGACCAGCCAACAAAAGACGGGTAGCGAGGAAGATTCCTCTCCCCCAGCTACCCTGCCCGCTGATTGAATACCACAGCTTACGGTATATTCTACTCTGGATTCTTCTCTTCTTCCTTGAGAAGGTCGCCGAAGACATCAGCATGATATAGTTCATGATCTCTCAGGCGCAGAAGCAATTCCTTCAGCTTAGGATCCTCGACCTCTTTAGCAGCACGGTCATACTCCGCCGCCACCTTCTTTTCAATATCAATATCAGCCCGGAGCATATCAGCAGTTCTGGTCGATCTATCAACCTCAGTGTGCTCAACTACCGGGTTGCCACTGATATCGACTATCTTTTCGGCTAGCCAGCCCAGGTGCTGCATCTCATTAATCGCTTGGTCCTCTAACTCCTTTTTCGCCTCTTCATTAGTCGTCATATATGACTGGAATATATACTGAAGGATAACGGTATATTCATGCTCGACACCCCAGTTAAGAGTCCGGATTACTTTGTCGGTACGACTACCCCGCACATCCTTAGCCCCTTCCCGCTTAGCCTTGTCCACAAAGTGTTCAAAATCACCATGGTGTGACTCCTCATCGGAGAGGATACGCTTAAGTAACCGCTTTATCCTGGGGTCATCAATCTTCTTGATATGTTCCCGGTAGAGACCGACAGCATCCTCTTCCAGCAGCACATCCTTTGCCATCCAATCAGCCACCGTAGTGCCACCGCTGCGCATCTTACCCCGCTTGAGGCTGGGAACGCCACCCAGCTCAACGATGGTCTCCGCCAGCCAGTCCAGATGGCGCATTTCCTCCCGGGCAATGGCCTCAATCTCACAAGCCATCTCACCCTCACCCATAGCATAGGCATGGG
>SMTZ1_10005713_pt1 | contig 13145 bp, 9 predicted proteins | sample DeeMarSWOR136_30_FD_25667 | JGI IMG/M metagenome (IMG submission 25667) | reverse complement strand
TTATCATTGCACTTCTTGGTGTAGTTTTGGTGTAGAATGGGGCATATTCAGGCCTATTCTGGCGTATGTAGTGGACTTGGGCAATATTATGATCTTGGCAGTAAGGTCTTTTGTGGAAAGGATTTGTGTTAATGGGCGATACAGGACTCGAACCTGTGACCTCACGGGTGTGATCCGTGCGCTCTAGCCAACTGAGCTAATCGCCCACTTGTTATTCCTGTTCCGACCGTTCCCGATTCAAGCAGGTACTGGAATTATAGATGCGAGATGGCAAACAGTCAATCAAGAATTAAGTCGCGACGGCATTCAGGCGTCCCAGTTTGACGCCCTTCATACTCAATATGCTTTCTGCCACCTTATTAATCTCGCCAACACGTCCTCGAAGCACAATGACCTCCAAACAATCGTGCTCATCGAGGTGGACGTGCAGAGAAGAAATCACCTGCAGGGACGGACCCAGTGTATGCGTATGTTGCACGTCTATTAGCGACTTGGTCAGCTTGGTCGAGTGGTGGTCATAAACCAGAAACATGGCGGCGACTGCCCTGGCCTTAGGATGCCGGAGCCGCTCTTCACTTAGCTGCCGGCGCACCAGATCCCGTATCGCCTCCGACCGGCTCTGATAGCCCTGTTTGGCAATCAGCTTATCAAACTTCGAAAGCAGTTCTTCATCCAGTGACACGCCTATACGTTCAAGCTGCATCATTTCTATCTCTCCTGACCACGGCGAGGCTTTACCCTTTTCTGGTTACGTAGATGACCTGCTCGGCAAACCAGTTAGGTGCAAGTCGTACGGCCTTCCGCCGTGTTTGGGTCAGCGGTATCCTCTTTTCCACTCGAACACCCAGCTTATCACAAAACTCGTCGAAGTCTCTCAATGACAGCCAGTGTATATTCGGCGAGTTATACCAGGCGAAAGGCAACTGTTTGGTTACAGGGGCTTTGCCACGCGCAAATAACTGTACTCTGCACCGCCAGTGAGCAAAGTTAGGAAAGCTCACAATCACCTTCTTGCCCACTCGCAGCAGTTCGGCAAAAACCTTTTCAGGATCTTTTAGCGTCTGCACGGTCTGTGATAATATCACATAATCGAAGCTCTTGTCGGCGTAACCGCCCAGGCCCCGCTCAATATCCCTCTGGATGATGGACAACCCACGATTTAGGCAAGCTAAGATAAGCTCCTGCTGAAGCTCAATCCCTTTGCCGTCTATATTCTTGTCGGCGATGAGTTTTGCCAACAGTTCTCCGTCTCCACAGCCGATGTCCAACACCGTGCTGTCCGGCTCGATGAGTGATTCGATCAGCTCGTAATCAACGCGTATCCGGTGGGCCTGCTCAAAATCTGGTGTTTCGCATCTCGTGTCTCGTATCTCGCTTTTTCTTTTTGCCTTGTCAGTTCTTATGCTGGGCTGATGTGTTGCCTGCAGGAAGCCGGAAATAAATAAAGCGAGCGTCTCTGTCTCCAACAGAAATGCGTCGTGGCCGTACGATGACTCAATATCGCAGAAGCTGACATCCCTGCCATTGGCAACAAGCGCATTGACTATCGCCTCGGATTGCGCCGGGGTAAAGAGCCAGTCGCTTTTGAAGCTGACGATGAGGAACCTCGCTTTGACATTCGCGAAGGCCTTGTTGAGCGAGCCGTAGCTTTTTTGCAGGTCGAAATAGTCTGCCGCCTTCGTGATATAGAGGTAACTATTGGCGTCGAACCTTTCCACGAAGGTTTGTCCCTGATAATCCAGGTATGTCTCAACGGCGAACTCGGAGTTGAAATCGTAACGGTATTGGTCGGCACTTCGCAGCTTCCTGCCGAACTTTTCACGCATACCTTGTTCAGAGAGGTAGGTGATATGCCCGATCATTCTCGCGATGGCCAGGCCCCTGTCCGGGCCTTGTTTGTCCCGGTATTGTCCGCCGGCGAAATTCGCATCTGCCAATATGGCATTTCGGCCGACCGCATCAAACGCAATCGACTGAGCGCCCAGATGCGTGGTCGTGGCAACTGCGATTGCAGCTTTGACAAACTCAGGATAGTCGATCACCCACTGTAAAACCTGCATCCCCCCGATCGAGCCCCCGATCACGGCCAAGAGCTGTTTTATACCGAGCCTGTCCAACAACAGCTTTTGGACCTTGACCATATCGGCAATCGTGATAATTGGAAAGTCCAGGCCGTATGGCTTGCCCGTTGCCGGGTCAATCGAAGGTGGCCCCGTGGTCCCGCTGCAACCGCCCAAAAAATTTGAACAAATGACAAAATATTTCGTTGTATCGATTCCCTTGCCGGGTCCGACCATAGCGTCCCACCAACCGGGCTTTCGGTCGTCAGGACGGTTGTAACCGGCCACGTGAGCATTCCCGCTAAGGGCATGACAAATCAGGACGACGTTATCACCGGCCTCGTTCAGCCGCCCGTACGCCTCATAGGCAACGTCAATCGGAGCTAATTTCTTGCCGGACTCCAACTCCAAAGGCCGATCTGTCTCCACCAGCCGTATTGTCTGTGTCCGCGTGATACCCACTGAATTGTCACGAATCTCTGCCACGCTTATATTATCTCGAGCCGGCGAAGAATCGCCCCTGCCCAGCGCGAGCTGCGGAACTGCGAGAGGATCAGCAACAACACGACCAGCAGCCAGTAGCCGCTGAACCGCAAATAGTAAAGGACCGTGTCGAATCTGCCACTGGCTTCGGCAAAACACCACCGCCCCAGCTCTTCAGGGGCATATATCGCTCCGGCAACAACCCGGCCAAAGATGTTCTGCCAAGGCAGCAGCAGAATGAGCAGAATCAGCGAGAGGAAGAACGCTCGACAGATATGATTGATTCCGCCGAGTCTGCCGACCAGCGAGACTTTCAGACTAAAGAGCATCGTCAGGCAATAAAGTGTAGCAGTCAGGATCAGCACCGCGTTGACAAAGCGAATGAGCCAGGACAAATGCGCGAATGTTATGCCGAATAATCGGCCCGTCTTACCCGTCTCAGCGGCGGGCTGCAGTTGCTCGGCGACGGTTTCAGCCGTCGCTTCGTTCGGCTCACTTGCCGCTGGAGCCGTATCTTCTGCAGGCTTATTTGCATCCTGGAGGGCTTCGCGGGGCACGGGCTCGGGCATGGCATCCGGCGTGTCACTCTTGGCCTGTACCCCGGATTCGATAAAATACTCTCGCAGGCTGGGGACCGTCACAACCCAAAAGCATATCTGAGACAGCAAGAGACACAAAAATACAATGACAAATAAGAAGTTCTTCCATCCTCTGAACACTCCAACGGCTTCGAGGCAATCGGTAGTATCCAGCAAACTGTTCGGATTGACCTGGTTTTCGTTCATTCTAACCTCCTTAAGTTCAACGGTTCGTTTATTATTATTATGTCTGTTTCTGCTATCAGTGCAAGAGATTTATCTGGCACCGATCCGGTGGGGTCCTAATTTGAATTGGCACGGGATCCCTTCGGGCCCTCTGTCATCACGCCGATCTTCTCGATCGGAATTCGCTTAAAGCCCAGCTTGTAGGCGGGCGAGTCCGCCTTTAACTGAAAATTCATATTCCCAGCATCAACAAAGCGCGGGTCACCCTTTGTTAAATTATCCTCGATCACAACAAGCGCCTTGTCAACGCCCTGCAAATCCATCCATCTGCCGCCCCGAAAAACGTTTCGCCGGACCATATTGCCCTTTGGCACCGCGGGGTCCCCTTCGAGAATCGCAGCCAAGGTGGGATAGCGCGTGCTGTAAGGCGGCTTATCGAAATTTACCTCCTCCAGCTTTTTGTACATGCGCCAGCTTCCCCCTTTGGCGATGTGTTTTTTCGCCCAGCCCAAGCCGCGAGCGTCGATATGAACCGCCGGTTCACAATCCACAAAGATATTATTCTCGACAACGTTGTCGCGTCCGCCCCCGATGAAAGCTGCCCGGCTGGCCTTGTAGAAAACATTGCCGAAAATCGTCATTCCGCTGGCCGCGTCGTCTAGGTAGACCGCCATCGCGCCGTGCGTGTAAGGCCCGTGAATATGGTGAAAATAGTTGTGCCGAATGACGGTCTCTCGCGTCGTCCAGTTGCGCCCGGTGTAGAAGGCGCCCACGTCGCCGGTCTCGCGGCAAACATCGTGAACCTCGTTGAACTCGAGCAGGTGCTCATTGCCTCCGAACAGAACTGCGGTGTGCGGCCCATCATGGATAAGATTGTGTGCGATTTGATTGCCGACGCCGTTTACGCTAATCGCCGGTCGATACGTTCTCACCCACCGGCTGAAATCATGAATGTGATTATTTCGGGCATAGTTTCCCGCCGGCGTCAGTGTCTTACGGTCGCCACCGCTCAGGCGGATGCCGCCGTCGCCGCTCTGGTAGATATGGCAGCCCACCACGCCATTCTGCGCGCCGCCTTTGATATTAACCGCCACATTACCGATGTTTCGCAGAGTGCAATCGGCGACGGTGTTATGATTGCCTTCCACGATCTCGATAGCAGTTCCCCGACTGCACTCAAGTGTCAAACCCTGGAGCCTAACGTATGAAACGTCCCGCATGGATACCATCGGCTCTTCCAGAATCGAGACGCATGTGCTGCCCTCAGACAGCGGTGCGGGCGGCCAGAAATAGAGTATCCCGCTCTGGCGATCGAGGTACCATTCGGCGGGCTCATCAAGCTCCTCCAGAATATTCAGCGCGTAGTAGCGGTGTCCGGCGGTATACCCGTAGACGCCGTGCGGCTCGCAGGTGGTGATTTGGCGTTTCTGGGTATTGATGGATTCTACCTTTTCGTATGAGTCGGCCCAATCCTGAGTCCAGTAGCCGTGAAGCCAAATGTCTTCCGCCTGGGCCCAGCGACCCGGCCGGTCGCCTTTGTACGTGAACTTGCCGCCGGTTTCGCCTGCCGGGACCGCCGCAATCTCAGCCCACCCACGATTCGGCCAGCGAGCCAACTGCATCGGCTTATCCTGATAGAACAGCTCCAGGCCCGCGGCATACATCGGCCGACCGAACCCACGGGGCTTCAGTTCGCCAAAGTCCGCAATCCCCTGCGCCCTAAGGTTGGTCTGCAATATGTTGCCCCGGTATTTCTTCTCTATTCTGCCAAGAATCGCCGCCTCGTCAATCGGAGCAAATCCCCTGATGTGCTTGCCGCCGACAAGCCGCACCGCTTCGCCCTTGTAGGCTCGATAGACGACCGGTGCCCCGGCGGTGCCGCTGTCCTGAGCGGCCAACTCGAACGTTTCGCTCAGCGCATGCACGCCGGCGCGTATGTGGACTGTGACAGAGCCGTCGGGGAACTGATCGGCCTTTTTCAGGCCGCGGATCGCATCGCGCGCTCGGGTCAGGCTCTTGAACGGGCCATCACTACGCTGCGCATCCGGCTCGGGCAACCGGCCCGACCAAGAGTCGTTACCTGCCGGCGAAACGTAAAAATCGACTCTTGCAGCCTGGGAAGAGCCAGGCACAAAGCAAGACACCATCAGCATCGCTAAAAGGACTCTGTAAACTCCATTACGCATCCGTCTACCTCCAACCAAGTGTCACTATCTGTTACGACCAAGCTTTGTGAAAAGCCGTTTTCTGTTTCTTGTTTTGTAGAAATCGCTTTTGGCTGTCCCGATGGTGTTCTACTACAAGCGGGCAAGAACTGCCCGGGCAGCGTCGAGCACACTGTCGGTTTCGCCGATAAAATCCTTAGGAATCGGTTCAACAATAATATCCGGTTGAATGCCGTTGCCGTCGTATAATTTTCCGTTCGGCTGAAACGAGGCCATCGAAGACAACTGGATTCTGATTTGGGAGTTGTGCAATCGATAGTCCTGACGACATCCACTCCCGCCGCCGCTGGGCAGGCCCATCAGCGTAACTTTTTTCCAACCTTTGAACGCGCCCAGGAAGATGTCGCAGGCGCTGAAATTCCATCGATCCATCAAAATTACAACGGGTTCGTCGTAGTGGTAGTATCTCTCGTCGTCTGTAGGGCTTATCAGAAAGTAGTGCCACGGGCTGAACTGTCCGGCCGGCGGCATCCATTCGGGCCGGAAGGTGCCGGCGAAGGAGCTAATAACGGCTCGCTCGGCATCGGACCAATTCGGCCAGGAGGCTGGATAGAGGTAACGGCCTCCAAATTCCTCCTTCCTGTTTCTTGTTCCCAGCCGGTATGCGGCAACATTGACCAGACGAGGTAAGTCGTTCTCAGCCATAAAGAACGGAAAGAGCACGCGTAGAGTTGCCCGGCTGCCTCCACCGCAGCTTCTGGCATCAATGATAAGACCTTTCGTGCCCCTGAAGTTCGTCATCGCATCGAGAAGACCCTCCAGGAATTCGGGCCCATCCAGCATAACCACAATCCGCAAATAACCTATGTTTTCCTCCAATATGCGGCTTTCAACCCGGACATCGTCCAGCGATTTGATCTCATTTTCGGGTCGCGGCCAGAGACCGTAAGCCGGGCCTTCCTTTGCCAGGGTCAGCTCCATCCATTTGGTTGAGGAACCATCGGCTGATTCCAGTTGAACCTCGATTGAGCCGGACCTGCTTAGGCCGAGCTCCTTGCGAATGCACTCAACATATCTAAGGTTCCGCATCGTATGGTAACGCAAATATTGGGGCGAGCCCCTGGCTACCCATTGATTGGCCCCTTCGAGCCATTTACTTACCGGCAGACCGTCCATCGCTCGCAGAAACGGAAAATCCGGATCAACGAAGTCCGATCGGTCCGGCTCGAAAGCCACCAGCCGCTCGTCTGATTCTTCTACCAGAAACGGTAGAAAGTCCGAACATAATGATACTAATCGAACCGTCGAGCTTGCAACGCGACTATGGCCGTCACCGAACAACGCGATGAATTTTGTCAGTTGATAGCCAAAGTCACTCCTGCTGATTCCATCGCTCAGAGAGCCGCGAATGCTGTCCAGGGCCACCTTGTAATCGACGCCCTTGAGCTTAAGGTAGGAATATCGATTCTCAAGCAGCCATTCGAGCTCATCAAGGTCCTGTTCCGCCTCTTTTCTGCTCAGCCACATATTGCCCGCCGAATCGAGGTCGGTTCTTCGGGCCAGGTATTCGAATTCTCTGGAAACGGTGCTGGTGTGTTCGCGATATACCCTCTTCGGCTGTAGACTGCGCCAATACAATAAGCCGCCAACCATCAACACGGCCGCACCGGCAAGTATACGTAAGCACCAACATCGTAAGCCTTTTTTCCGTGGACTATTCTTCATCAGTGATTTTGTCGAAGCTGATTCGAGTCGCCTCGATGGTCTTTTCGATATCAGCCTTGCTGTGAGCCAGCGAGACAAACATCGCCTCATAGGCGCTCGGAGCAAGATAAATCCCTTGTTCCAACATGTGAGCAAAGAATTTTCTGAAACGCTTTATTTCGGTCGATTGAACATCGGCAAAGCTTCGCACCGGCCGGTCCGTAAAAAAGCAGCTCATAATCGAGCCGACGCGATTGATTGTCACGGGGATACCCGCCCGGCTTGCCGCCTCGGCCAGGCCGGCCTCCAGCAAGGCAGCCGAAGATTCGAGTCGCTCGTAGCAATCCGGCTTCGCCAGGATATCGAGTGTTGCATTCGCCGCTGCGGTTGCGATGGGATTGCCGCTGAGCGTTCCGGCCTGATAGACCGGTCCGGTCGGGGCGAGCATGTCCATGATATCAGATGCACCGCCAATGGCTGCTGCCGGCAGTCCCCCACCGATGATTTTGCCCAGACAGGTAATATCCGCATTTACTCCGAAAAGCTCTTGCGCTCCGCCGAGGGCCAGCCTAAAGCCGGTGATCACCTCGTCAAATATCAGGATCGCATCTTCCCGGTTGCACAAATCCCGGACTGTCTCCAGAAAGCCGGCGGCTGGGGGCACCACGCCCATATTTGCCGCGACAGGCTCCACGAGAACCGCCGCGATTCTCCCCTTATGCATGCTAAAGGCCGTCGTTACCGCCTCGATATCGTTATATCCAGTGACGACGGTTAGCCCCGCAATCGCATCGGGAACGCCCGCACTCGAGGCCGTGCCGATTTCGGCAAGGCCTGAGCCGGCAGCGACCAGCAGCGAATCGCTGTGGCCGTGATAGCAGCCGGCCATCTTGATGATAAGGTCCCTCTTGGTAACCGCGCGGGCCAGGCGGATAGCGGTCATGACTGCCTCGGTGCCGCTACTAACAAGCCGAACCTTCTCGATCGAATCGAAGGCGGCGATGATCTTCTGCGCCAGGGCGGTCTCGGCCAGGGTCGGCGCGCCGAACGATGTGCCTTTTTCCAATGCTGCGGCGATGGCCTCCTGAACCTGCGGATGGGCGTGTCCGAGTATCATCGGGCCCCACGAGCCTACGTAGTCGATATATTCACGGCCGTCAATATCGGTGATTCTTGAGCCTTTTGCGCCGGCGACGAAGAGCGGGCCGATATCCACGCCACCGAAGGCACGGACCGGCGAATTGACGCCGCCCGGCAGATAACGACAGGCCTCGGCAAAGGCCCGAGCCGATCTTCGGTACCTGTTTTGATCGTCCCTCATTTGGCCTGCTATCATAAGCGCGGCCCCGGCAAATTGCAAATGATTTGTCTGCGAATCAGCCTGTGTTATCCGCCGAATCCGGCGACTGCCTGGAGTGTACAAACTATCCGCGCTGCAGTTAGCGCGAGCCAGCACGAACTGGTCGTGACCAACAGCAGAACCAGCCCAAGAATAGGCACCGGCCTTCTGGATTGACCGAGCCGGCGCCTCGCCCGTAGCTGATTTCTATTCGCTTGTATCCCGGACTTGGCCACCTGGACAGCAGCGCCAAACGCTCACTGTAAAAAGGCTATGCCCTTTCCATGCCTACATTGTCCACTTTATTACGCTGCCAAGCGTCAAAAAAGGAGGCTGATCCTTGCCTTTTGGGGCATAGTAAGTAGAGCTACGTATGCTCAGAGCGCAGAAGGCGCAGATCGAGATGACCGCGATTAGAGGGCTCAGCGACAACCATACGTTCATTGCCTGGGCGCTTCGTGTGACTGCACTGAGCATGCTCTCTGCGCCTCAACGCCACGAAATCCGGTCACACACCGAATTTCCGGTCCGGCTATTTTTCTTGCAAAGCGGGTGCAGTGGGTTATACTTTGTGCCTGGTAAGTTGCGAATCGGAGCAAATATATGAATTTGGTCAAGTGGTTTCGAAAGAATAACACGAAAGTCATGGCGGTGGTTGTCATCATCATCATGATCGGCTTCATCGGCGGTTCGGCGCTGCCCAGCCTGCTTCGAAGAGGCCAGGGGCTCCACAAGCCCGTCGCCTACTTCGGTCAGGACGGTAAAATGTCCAGATACGAGTTAAACGTGGCCGAGGCGGAGCTGAAGCTGCTGGCCACGCTCCAGGCCGATGAGCTGCTCCGGTGGCAGGACTTGCACGGGGTCCTCTTGGGCGAACTGCTGTTCTCTGAGCAGAGAACCTCGCCGGCATTGATCGACCAGGTCAAGCGGGCGATTGCTCAGAACCAGTACCGAATCAGCTATAAACAAATCGACGACCTCTACAGGCGCCAGGTGCCGCCCAAGGTCTACTGGCTGCTGCTGCAGGCCGAAGCACAGCGTGCGGGGATCCGGGTACCGAAGGAAAACGCCGGCGAACTCCTTGGCCGGGCGATACCTCGGCTCTTTAACGGCCAGACCTACGCGCGGATCATCGGCTCGATCGTCAAGCGGAGGGGAATTCCGGAGGAGCAGATCCTCACGACGCTGGCGAAGCTGTTAGCCGTCCTGCAGTATTCCCATACCGTCTGCTCAAACCAGGATGTAACCGCGCGGCAGATCATGCAAGAGGCCAGCCTGGAGCAGGAGGGAATCGACGTTGATCTGGTCAAATTTGACTCCGACGTGTTTGCCAAAACGCAGGAGCAGCCGATTGAAGAACAAATGGCTGAACATTTCGATAGATACAAGAAATTCCCCGCCGGCTTCGTCGGCGAAGAAAACCCCTACGGCTTCGGGTATAAGCTGCCGGACAGAGTTCAGCTTGAGTACATCGCCGTAAGGCTCGATGATATTCGGGGCATCGTCACGCCGCCGACCCGGGACGAGATGGTCGACTATTACAACAAGCAGAAGGAACGATTGTTCACGGAACAGATTTCATCGGACCCGAACGATCCGAACGCGCCGAGCATGAAAGTGACGAAAGGCTATGCGGAGGTGGCGGATGCCATTTCCCGGCAGCTTTTGAGGCAAAAAGTAAGCACCACGGCCGATCGAATCATCCAGGAGGCCAAGACACTAACCGAAGCGTTCCTGGAAGACACAGAGATCGAACCGGCGAGCCTGACAGGCGAGCAACTGAAGGCAATGGCCGGCGATTACGAAACGGTCGCCGAGCAATTGATCGCAAGACACACGACGCTCCTGTTTGAACTGGCCTTGGAGCATCAGAGCGACCTGGAGGGTGGGACCGTCACCGAGGCGCTCCGGCAGGCGTTTGAGGATCGCAAGAGACCGCTTTCGCAAGAGGCGAGTCTCTCGGTCGAAGAGGCGGGCAGCAAATGGCTGATCGCCGACGCGGGCAAGACGTATCCCGTGCGAAAAGAGAAGGACAAGCTGAACGTTTACTATCGAATCAGGGTCTATGTCGGCCAAACCGGGCTGCTCAGTGCCGCGAACATGCAAATGGACGAGCATCTTGCGGCGCTGTATGTACAGGGCTACACGAAGATTCCCGTGGGATTGACTCAGGTCGTCTTCGCCGTCGATGAACTGGCTGCCAGCGAACTCGGGCCGTTCGACCTGCCCAAGCCGAGGATGTATGAAAACATCGGCCCTGTCCAGGATATGGTGGGCCGGATCGTGTTGCTTATCCGCGTGATCCAGGCGCAAAAGGCTGCTGAGCCGGAGGGTCTAAATCACATCTTTAGCACAAGCTCACTTCAATTCGACCCCAATGAGCAAAAAGCGGACGAAGAGGTCTATTCGGTAAAAGAGAAAGTGGCCGAAGACTTGAAGCGGCTGGCTGCAATGGACCTCACCAAAAGTAAGGCCCAAGAGTTTATCGACCTGGCCGCAAAGGACGACTGGGATAGCGCACTGGCTCAATTCAACACGCTTTACGGCCAGCAGGCAAAGGAACAGCCGGACGATCCTAACGTGTTCAGGCTGCAAAACATCTCAGACCTGCGAAGAATATCAAGGGCGGCGCTGGAGACATTGAGTGTGCAGAGCCAGGGCGATCCGGTGGCGCCTTTCTTTCTAAATGACCGCAAGAAGCAGCGCCAGTTCGTCAATCAGCTGTATTCACTTGTGCCGCAGGATAGCAACAGCGTCGATGACTTGCCTGTCGTGATGGAATTCAAACCCGACATGAGCTATTACGTCATCAAGAACATCTCGATTAGACGTCTGTGGAAGGAACAGTACGAGCAAATCAAGGCGCAACGGTTATACCAGGAAGATCACGTTCAATCGCAGAGCCTGGCGGCGGTCCACTTCAATCCCGAAAATATATTGAAGCGTATGGACTTTAGGGCGGCCGGGGCCGATCAGCAGGCCCAGGACGCCAATGTGCCGGCAGAATCGGAGGCTGCATCGTGACGGCAAGGCGCTCGAAAGAAGGCCACATCGCTTTTCTGCTGACCGTGGGACTGCTCGCCTGGCTCGTGCCCGGGGCCGGACATCTTGCGATCAAGGAAAACAAACACGCCGCGATCATATTCGTCACCATCGTGTTGACGTTCGCTACCGGGCTGTACCTCGGCTCGATTGCGGTGATCGACCCGGTTGGGGCCAAACCCTGGTACGTGGCGCAGATTATGAATTCGCCGATGGTGGCGGGCTTGGGCCATTTGACCCGGACGAGCGGTTATCGCGTTTACGGCAGGCCGAATGAAATCGGACAGATATATACGAGCATCGCAGGCCTGCTCAACCTTTTGTGTGTTGTCAATGCCGTTTATTGGGCTCATCTGCGCCGAACAGAGGCTGTCGGAGATTGATATGTCGAGCATAGCTGCCTTCATCATGGCGAGCTTTACCAGGCCCGAGAACATCAGCGTGAACCCGCAGTCCATGCTGTGGCTGCTGCCGTTAGTCGCAGCGATCGCCATCGTCTATAAGACAACCAAGCTGCCGAAGATAAAAGCTGCCCACTTCGTTAAGGAAGTGACGATTCTATTCGGCTCAATTGTGGTTTTTATGATCGTGGCCGCACTGGTCCTGTATGTCGTGGCGTGGCTGATTACAGAGTAACGGCCGAACTCCGTCGCCAGAGCACTCCACCGGCACCCCAATCCGGCTATATCAGCCTGTTTTTTCCCCCATTTTTCAAACGCAGACGTCCTGAAATTGGCTTCGATTGGGTTTGTTTTTTTCGCCGCCTCCGCCTGTCAGAATCTACATAAACCGTTGTAATTGTTGGTCTTGCGCTCATTCTATCCCCGACAAATTGGCTTTGTTTTGCATAATCGTATTCCGTCGAGGGTAGCCCTGTCATTCCGCACTTGATGCGGAATCCAGAATCATCGAAATCGAAAGCCTGGATTCCTGCTCCCCGCTTTCGCGGGGACAAGCTTACACCTGCCAAAGCAGGTGCAGGAATGACAAACCAGCGAATTGGCTTCGCTTGGCTTTGTTTTTTCGCCGCCCCAATCCGCTAAAATGTCTATAAGGCTCTGTTACTAATGGCTTTACGCTCATTTTGAACCCGGCGAATTGGGTTCGTTTTGCATAATTCACTCATAGCCACAAAGCCACTAAGGCTCAGAGGCACGAAGCATGACCTGAGCCAGTTCGAAGCGCCCGCGGTAAACTCGCTCGAAGGGCCACAAAGAAGACCATCTTAAATCTGAAATGCCTATCTATCTCCGCCTCCGGCGGGTTGCGTTTGTCTTCTGACAAACAGGTGGGTATTTTAACATATCAGCTAACAATAGTCAACAAAAAAATGACCCAAAATCCACTTCTTCTTGACGAGATACGCTTCACGCTTCACGAACCACGCTTCACGAACCACGAGTCACGATCCACGAAACACGAATTTGCCACCAAGGACACAGAGCACACAGAGCATAAGTCAAAAGGTAAAAGGCAAAGGGCAAAATACGACTCATAGACACGGATTAACGCGGATTGACACCGATGAAAGGAAAAGAATCAAAGAATTCGTATAGATCCTGTAATCCTGTCAAAGAAAAGACTGGCC
>SMTZ1_10007725_pt1 | contig 13148 bp, 15 predicted proteins | sample DeeMarSWOR136_30_FD_25667 | JGI IMG/M metagenome (IMG submission 25667) | reverse complement strand
CGGTGCAACGTGTAAAAAACAATGTCACCATTTGGCCTGCCGTTCTTGATTCTGCCTTCTTCCTTAAAACCCATGTTTTTCACCACTTTTGTGCTTTGCGCATTGTCGCTGCCCACCGGCACAATAATTTTTTCCACTTGGCATACGTTATACGGGTAATCAAATATTGCCGCCAAATAGGCCGGCGTCATTTGCCCCTGAATTGCGAAATGGCACCAGATGCTTTGATGGTTCCAGTTTTCATAAATGACGCCGGCAATGATTTCATCATCTCGCTTCAATCCTAAAGCAGTCGCCCTGCCTTCAAAAAAACCGCCATCGACGTGTTTTGCAACCCAATGGCCGATATCCGGCCCTGATGCTATATACCTGCCCATCCGGTTTGAAATACCACATCTGTTGATGCCCATTCAATCTGCAATCCGCTGCTTGCGCTCTTGAGCTGTATAGAGCCGCAATAACCTATGCCGGTAATGCCTTGCCAATTGTTTGTAATTTCCAGACCAGAACCCCAAAAAGCAGAATCCCATCTTCCAGAATCCCACAAACCAACAGATGACGGGGACAATGATAGTGTTGCCGCCGTATCTTCGACGTCAAAATCAACATTCATGCCAACAAAAACTGAAGGCGCGCCATTTGTAAAAATACTAGGCCGCGCTCTAGTGAAATATTTTTTAACGCCTCTGCTATCAAAATAATTAAATGCTTGGAAAACGTTTGTAAAAATGTTTGATGCACCATCAGAATAAGTATCATCCCACGCTTTGACAACAACGCCATCACCGCCATAATACGGGTTATCGTTTAGCGTATCCCAACAATTAGCAGGCCAGTTCTGAAATTGGCACCAGCTTCGCGTGATAGTGTTCATCACGTATTGCTCTTGCTGACCTTCAGCAATTGGCACATTTATCCAGACTGCATTTCGTTTTGCGTTGTAATAAACCTGCCAACCGACAGCGGCATGATCGCCGCCGTAATTGGTTGTTGCCTGAGTAATTGCGCCTTGTATTTTATTTGACAGCGCAACGCGAGGATCAAGCCGAGAAGATTGCAGACTTTGCGCCATTGGCATCAAACCGTCATAAGTCAAAATCAGCAGATCGCCAGCCCATTTCAACATTGACCGGTTGCCGATCGGGCTGCCTAACTTCCAGACGCCCGCGAGCGCCCAAGTGGCATCGCTAGAGGGATCGGTGCCTCGATAAACAATAACTTCGCCATTGCTGGTCACAAAAACAAGGTTATCGTCAACCCCATATCCGGCGTCAATCGTCCAAGTATCCAAATCGACCAGATGGCCGCCAAACTTGGCAATTGCTGATAAATCCAAAACCTGCGCAGCGCCGCCGATTGAACTGGTCGGCAGATACCATGCTTTTAGCGTGTCTTTTTGAATAAACCACAAACGATTTTTAAACAGCGTGACGTTTGATAGCGTCGTTGTTGTAACGCCAGTGATTGCAGGCGTTGATGCGCTATCTATTGCCGTCCAAGTGGTGCCATCGTAAAGGCGCGGCTTATCTGAGCCGTTGACGGTATACAAATAATGGCCGCCGGAGGTCGTTATATTGACGTATTCCCAAATTGCATTAGTAAGCCCTGTTACGCTGGTGGCGGTAGCAACACCTGCAGTTGTGACGTCATAAAACTTTAAATCAGGCGTTCCAACAGCGGCAAACATCTTATTTGAAGTGCCGCCGCTGTAAACCATCAGGCTTTGCACTTGCCCAGTCATGCCGGTTGCCCAGTTTGTTGAGCCGCCGCGCAAAACGCAATTGCTAACAGTGGGGAAAAAATTTATTAACTGCACCGCGTCTAATGGCTCCATGTTTGCGATGGAGTCGCGCGCGTTCCAGCCGCCCACTGGCGCCGGAATAGACGCCACGCGGGCAGCTGCTCGCTGCACCAGCTGATTGACGCCTCTAGTTCGGGCCATATCCGGTGTCCGGTATATTGTCGTAGCCGATCAAAACAGTGCCAGGCCGCGGCGCAAAACTCAGGTTTGCGCTTGACATATCTAGCGCCATCGCGGCCTCAAGTTCCATCAAATAATTTCGATACATGGCAGTCGTATCAAAACCCTTAGCCTCAAAATACTTGAGTTTTGTAGAAAGCACCATCAAACGATCTGGGTATATCGTGGTGTCTGTATCTGCCGTAAAACTGGTTTTTACGGTTCCATCTGCCGCTTCTGCCCATCCGTTGCTGCGATATTCAAATCCGAGGCTTTCTGCCGTAGACATGCCGGGCCAAATTTGAAAATAATTGCCAAGCAAACGCCAGCGGATGCGCGGGCCAGTGCTGATATAACCTGACAACAACCACTCCCATTGCTGCGCATCCTCGGGGCCGAGCATTTCCCAATGCTTTGACTTATCCCACATTGTGCGCGGAATAAGCGCCTCGTAATCGCTCGGCAAACTATATCGGATTTTCTGAAAATAGGCGGTTGCGTCAAGACCGCCGGCGGCGGCAAAGTCTTGATTGACCGTTACTTGTGTTGCGCTATCAACCGACACGATATAAGTATTTTGGTTGATGCCAGTGCCTTGCACTTGATAAGTCGCATCTAGACCGGCAGTGCTTGGAATGCCCGTAATTGTGCGCGCTGCGGTGGTCCAGTTTCCGGTCGTGGTCAGGTATTGAGTATAAAATCCGTGTTGCTTTGTCATCGCACGCCAATTGTGTCGGCGCAGCAGTTCATAACCAGTTGCGTTCATCAACGCTAAAATCTGCGTTACATCTTGATTAGTGTTGCCAGCCACATATGTCGGCGTCGAAACGCCGAGCTCATTTGTAACCTGCTGCACAAGCTGCAACATCGTGCTAGACATAATTCAACCTTTCTAAGCGGCCTCGGCCTCTTTGCGCGGGCGCCCAGGCTTGCGAGCCTCCATCAGCATGGCCATTTGCTCTCGCAATTCTTTGAGCTGCGCGCGCGTTTCTTCCAGTTCGGTATCGCTTTGCGATTTGTTCTTTTTGGTCAAATACAGACGCGCTTTTTCGCGCAAGCCAGATGCGCCCATACCGACGCGCTGTATCTGTGAATCAGTGGCAGTGGCGATTTGCTCAACAGTTTGAAATTTCAAAATCTGCAGTTCTGCCATTTGATGAGAATTCAGTTCCTCGGGGAAGTCTGTATTCCACTTTTCCAACGGAGTGCCGATAGCGGACGCATCAGAACTTTGCATCTTCCAGTAAAGATATTGGCGCGGGAACCGCTCTTTATGATCTTCTCGCACAGGCTGATCAACGACATTAGTTTTGTCACCAGGCACAATAATCCGCACAAACTCTTTCGGATTTGCCTTGTAATCGCCTTGATCGTTCAAATAAAACTCAACGTGCAAGTGCGAATCTGCATTCTGAATGTCGCTATCTAAAGCCATTTTGCTATCTCCTGTGGGGAAAATTAAGTTTTAGTTCCATTGATGCTATACCAAATCGAATTTGTTACAGCAAAAAATATGCTGGTGTGATCTTTTGAAATGGATGCGGATGCTGATTGATTTATCGTTGTTGTTGCTTCGTATGGATAAACCTTGATCGCGCTACCGCTAGAATTGGCAATAAAAATAGTTGTGCCCATTTGAGTGGGCGGCAGTTTTACGCCAGTTCCAGCGGTTGCCGCATCAATTGAGTTATAAATTTTTGTTAGCTGCAACGCATCCGCGCTAGTTGATCCGGTGGCCGTCAAATCATCAGCGCCGTCGCCACAAATGGCAACGGTCATAAGTTGAGAAGCACCAGCACCCAAAACACGCGACGGAATTGTCATTAAGCGCCGAGAATAGATACCCAAACGGTCGGGCTGATACCAACAAAAATACGACGTTTCGTTGTTGCAATCGAAACAGACGCAGCGCCGTCAATCGTTGAGCCGGTGGCCGGGTAAACAGTCAAAGTATTTGCGCCATCGTTTGCAACCGTCATTATTGCGCCGGCTTCAGCAGGCAACAATTTAACGCCAGTTGACGATGCAGTTGTCGATACTCGATTGTGAACGGCGGCAAGTTGTAGCGCATCGGTAGTGGATGAGCCAGCAGCGGTCAGCGTGTTGCCAACATCACCGCAAATCGTGGTCGAAAGCAACGGGCTTGAGCCAGCTGCCAAAACGCGGGAGGGGAGCGACATATTCTTTATTCCTTAAAAAAGGGCGGGGAATTAACCCCGCCCAATATTTACACCGACGCTTTGCCAAACCACGCCACATCGCCGCTCACCAGAGCGACAGCGGGGCTGGTGTAAGCGCCACCAGACGCGGCAACCAGAAAGGTTGTTGCGTTGATATCGCACACAGTGGTTGACGCTGAGATCGAAGCATTAGCCTGCGCAAGCACATAACGCTTGCCGTCAGAGCCAAAAACCTGAGTCCCCAGCGGGCCAAAAGTCGGCACAGCAGTGCCGGCAGAGTTGGTATTGGTCGGAACAATATTGTTCAGATCAACACCAATCAGCGGGGTTACTGAATAAGCCATAATTATTTCTCCTTAATTTCTAAAAATTACGCAATCAGCACACCGCTAAACTGCGGACCGCTTGAGCACATATTACCCGCCCAGCCAATCAGTTTAACAATCGCGTCTTGATTAACCGCTTGGCGCTCGCCGCCAATCGGTACGAAATTCCGGTCAACGTGCGGCCGGAAGAAAATATATTTCGTGTTCAAGAACCACATATGATTGGCAGTGGCAGCAGAACCGATACCGCCGTCAAGCACAACGTCGGAAGCCATGCCCGCGCCGTAATACTTCAGCGAAGCAAAGCCAGCGCCGGCCATCGAGGAACCCGAATCAGAGATGCGCTGAATGGATTGCAACGACTGCAGATACAGACGGTAATAGTTGTTATCGGCAACGATCAAATCGGGCTTGTCGGTGCCGCGGATCAGCTGAACAGCAACCGCATCCATATATTGCTGGATGTTGGAAGCAGTCACGGCAGCGCCGCCGTTCGTCACGCCGGAATAAGCAACCGAACGCCAAAACGACCACGTGGCGCGGTTAATGCCGCCATAGGTGCCGGTGCTGGGGCTATCCGGCACAGCAGCGCCAAGGCCGGTAATGTTTTTGCCAGAGTTGCCGGTGCCGTCCAGGTAAATGTCCGAACCGATACGGTTCATCAGCTGCGCTTCGGCAACGTTCATGCGACCGTCCAGCAGGTCGATAATCGCTTCCTTGCCGCTGTTCTGGATCATCTCCAGACCGCTGATCGAAACCGCCGCCGCATATTGCGTAATGCTGAACTGCGCCGCGCTGATCGGGCTGTTTTGGCTGACGTTCAACACTTCATAGCCGCTATAGCTGTTGGTGTTGTTGGTCGTGCTGTCGTTATACATCACCTCTTGCAAAATGACGTTACCGCCGGAAAACGTTTTGACGTTGCCACGTTCTTTAAGGCGGCGCAGAAGCGCGTTGTTATTTGTAACGTTATCGGCCAGCTCACCCGAACGACTTTGAATGTTAGTCGCAATGATGTCGCTGATCGAGCTATTGGCAAAAGCCATAATTAAAGCTCCTAAAAAAAATTATCAGAGTCGGTCGCTAATATTGTCGAATTGTTCGGCAAGTAACGACCGGCGATCTTGCGCTTTGGTATTCGTAACCGTTCCGGGTGTGGAACCTTTAACGCTCACCGCTGCCGCCCTTGCCCGTTTAGCCGCGCTATTCGCTTGAGCTCTTTTTTCTGCATCAACTTTAGCTTGTTGGCTTTGTTGAACTGCATCAAAAAGTTCTGGATTAAGGCGTATTGCTTTTTCGTACGCATCTTCAAGATCGCTTGCCATGCCGCTTTGTAAAAGCTGGATCATGGTCGGGCGCGCTTCTTCAAAATGCTCGGCCTTTTGGCTGAAATTGTTGATTTCGCCCAAAAGGGCCTGGTTCTGTTGTTGCTCTTGCTGTTGTTTCCAGCCCATCACTTCGCCACGAACATTATTTAATTCGTTTTGAAGTGCGTAAATTGTCGGATCAACATTAACCTGTTGTGGCAGGTCGTTGCCCATTTCGTTTAAATTTACACCGTACGACTGCGCCAGTCTAGCAAAATATTGACGTTTTTCCTGCGGCGTGCTATAGCGCAGCGCGTGGTCGGCCTCCATCAGTGCCTTGACCGCTTTCGGCGCGTCAATCCCCAGCCCTTGTATGGTGGTCATGTAAGGGCTCAAAACCTCCTGCATTTGGTCGGCAAACTGCGCTTTTGTCAGCAACGGCTCAACGCCGGCCTTCATTTCGTTTTCGCGTTGCCATGCGTATTGTTTTAGCCTGTCGTCGGCGGTTTGCCAGACTTCGTGATAGTCCTTTTTCCAGCTCGCCGGTGGCCGACGCCATACCGGCTCATCATCCGGTTTTGCCTCAGCCGGCGCGGCTGCGGTCGTTTTGGCAAATTTGCCGGTTTCATCGCGCGGCTTTTCGGCTTGCGCAGGCTGCGACTGCGCCGGCTCTGGCGCAGCGCTTTCTGCCTCATCAAACTGCTTTTCTAGCAATTCACGGCGCGCATCTGGATTTTCGACTGGCACTATCTCATTCAAGTCTGGCATTTTTGCTTCTCCCTGTGGGGGTTGGTTTAACGACGGGTGAAACGTAAATCATCTCGCGCTTTGGCGAGTATTTTATTAGCCTGGTCATGCGTCATATTGGCAAGCTGTGCGCGCAAAATCTCACGGCGGTTGTCTTTTACCTGCGCCGCGGGCTTGTTTTCCATCTTTTCGTTGCCGATTTCGATGCAATTATGTTGGCGCAAATGATCGCGGTGCTGGCTGCGGCTCGTAATCATGCTGCCGTCTGCCATGGATTTATAGGGCTGGATATCCGGCATCACGATCGGCGCCAGCGGATCTTGATAACTGTCTGTTTTCTCAATCAGTTCGCCATTGATTTGCACGTAGCTTTTTCTCATAATAGTGTCAAAACGTCCTCATCATCCATTTCTAAGTGCGTTTCCCAAATCCGCTGCACTCTATCAAGATCAGCAAATAATGCGTCAAAATTGATAGTTTGCTTGATAGGCGCGGCTTTTGTTTTTGACCTTGTAACGACGTAAGGCGCGGCAATTTCTTCGGCGATTTCCGGCCGCCCCTCGACAATTCGCTCAAAAGCATCAAGAATTTGTTGTTTTTGCTTTTTCCTGAGTTTTTTATCGCGTTCTAGCTGCTCTTTAAACCGGCGCCCATCGTGCGTGTCATCAATAAGCAAGATGGGTTGCGGGATGAATGTAACATCGCCCACTTGGCCGCTTGCACTATTGCCTGACAGCGCAACCGTAACGACCAGTCCGACATTACCAACGGCGCCGGTCGCTTCTGTGCCGGCAATCGGAACTGTTGTAGCCTCGCCCTCAGTGCCGACTTGTCCTGTCGCTTGAACACCTGACAGCGCAACCGTAACAGTTGCGCCGACGCTACCCGGAGAGCCAGTGGCAGAGTTGCCGGTAACAGGCAGCGAATCCCATAGGGCCGCATCCCATGTGCCGGTGTCCCAAGCGCCTTGTGCCATGTGTTAGGCAATACGAATCAGCGCGTTGCTGGCGTCATTGGTCGGCATGGACAGAACAAAAGTGCCGGCGGTAATGGTTTGCGCGCCGAAAGTATGCACGCTGATTGCTTTGTTAGATTGAGTGCTGTTATAGACCAGCACGCAATCAAAAGATGTGGTCAAAGTGACGTTTGTATAAGTAAAACTGGCGCTAGGCGTCCAATAGGCTGTGGTTCCGCTTGATGTGGGCGCTGTGGCGTTTGTGGCCGTTATGCCACCCGCACTATATCCGGCGCCGGAAACCTCGCCAGTGACGCTATACGCAGTCGTGGCGGCCCCTAACGATGCACTTGCCAAATATAACGCCGCCTTGATTGTGTCTGCGCCTGTTCCGGCTCGGGTAACGGTTGTTCCCAGCGCGTGAATACCGCTGAGAATTTCAGATTTAAAACTGGTGCACATTGCTTGAGAATTGGCCATCTTAGAAACTCCCTGCTTCGGATATTGAAATGATCGGTTTTTTTAACCTGACGTGCGCGGATCTGTGCACCAATTCACCGGCCAGCCAATATTCCACCCAAGTGGTGTTTTCGTTGTCGTTGTCAATGGCTCCCTCTCGCTTTTCAAGCAGCGAATCGTCTATTTCGCCTTTGGTAGTATTTACGATCATGCTGCCACCTCAACGCCGATAGCTTTGCCGTCAGGGCCGCGCAGGATGCGTTTAGGCGCTGCCAGTGCTTGCATTACGCCGCCAATGCGGTTCATCGTTTCTCCATGCATGTTGGCCATGTTTTCGTGCATTTGCGCCATGTTGTCGATCGCCGCCCGCACGTTTTCGCCGAGTTCTGCGGTAACCTTTTCCGATGCCGCTTGCTGCGCTTCAATCAGCGGGATATCAAGCCCAGGGTTAGCGCCGATACGCGCCACCATGATTTTGGTTGCGGCCTCGAGCTCTGCTTTTTCTTTTGCCGCTTGCATTTCCATGTTTTTGAGCTGGCTTTCAAATTGCAGCTTTTGTTGCTCAAGTTGCGCAGAATGTTGCATTTTCATTTGCTCAATTTGCATGTCCGCTTGCGCCTTGGCTTGCGTGATTTGCATATCGGCCTGCATTTTTGCTTGCGCGGCTTGCGTATCAGCTTGCATGCGCATCTGATCGGCCTGTTGCTGCGCTTGCAGCTTGATCATTTCGGGATCTGGCTTTTGTTGTTGCGGGACGGCTTGTTTTTGCTTCATCTGCTCAAGAGCCACATCAAGCACGCCCTCAATCGGTTTTGCCTGTTTAAAGCCGCCGATGCCGAATTTAATCAATTCTACCAACATCGGCACCAGTTCCGGCGATTGCTGGCCAACCGGCAGCGCTTCCTTCATAAAGCCGCCAAAGGCGGTCAGGAATTCAACGCGGTCGCGTTTGTTTTGCTGCTCGTCCAGCTGCACCAAACTGTCTGCATCAACCTCAATCCGGAAATTCCGCAACGGGTTGTTTTGCATTAGCTGCATGGCTTGCGGAATCATCTGCTGGTCAGGCTGGCTCATCTGGCTGGAAGCGGCATACGCCAGAATCGTTTGCGGCTGAAATTTACTGCAAATGACTTGCGCTTTAAGCCTTATTAGTTCGCTGGCAAATAGCGCCACTTCTTCCTGCATGGATCTGAGTCGCAGGCCGGCGTATTGCCCCTTGATCTGCTGGGCGGTTGCAGTCTCACTTGCCGACGACGCGCCGCGAATAATGTCAGAAATGCCGGTAATCTCGTAAATCTGCGCCTTGATTTCGGTGCGCGCCCGATAGCATTGCAGCAGGGCGTTTGCCAGCTCATCAATCGGCAAAATATCAATGCTGCCTTTGAGCCCGTTCTTTTCAGTGAACGCCATCCATTTGTCGACCGGTATCAGCGTATTGTTGTCGCCTTCGGTCAATAGCCGCTGCAAAGCCGGCTGACTGGCATCGTAAACGCCGCGAATGCGCAGCGCCTTGACAAGCCCGTCAATGCGATCGCTCAGAATGTCCAGTTCGTTGGCCTGATCTTGATACAACACAAAATCCGGCACCGGAATCAGCGTATCGCTGGTCGTTGTGCTGTAGAGCGGTTTTGCGCAGGGGAAAAAGCCTTCAAGTTCAAGCGGATCATCGCGCTCGTCGATCAGCTCATTATAGTTTTTGGTGAACCAGTAAACTTTGCCGGTTTCTTTGTCCCACAATTCGCAGATTTTGGCGCGTGTGCGCTCTTTGTTGCTTTGGCCATAAGTTTTAAGCGTTTCCGGCCCTGAATCAAGCGGGATTTTTTTGCCCACATCGCCAAAACGTTCTATCAGCGCGTCGCGCGTCATGTAAACCCAGCGCCAAACGCAGGTTACTTCCTCCCAAGTGCGCGCGACAGAATGGCCGAAATCCTTCCAATGAACGTAATCGGTAGGGGCGCACTCGTATTCGATTTCCTCTTGCGGCTCGGCTTCGCCTGCGGTGTAGTTTTGATTCTCGGGATTCGGGGCGCCCTCGGGGGTCTGACCTTCTGCTCGCTCATTTTCAATGTCCTCGGTAATTTGTAACCCGTCCTCGGGAACATCAAGCGTTTTAACGTGCGGCTCATAACGCACCCAGGCGGTGCCGCGGCCCCCGAGAAAACGATCTTCGACGGCATAGCGCATCGTGGCGCGAAAGTCTGGATAATGCTCAATTTCGTAATCAAGGGCGCGCTCAATCAGTTCTGACGCCACGCGGCCGACGGGATCGTTATCGCCGAACCGGCGCTCTGCCACCGCTTTGGGCAGCTTTGCGTAAACGGCAGGCACGAGCGTTTGCACGTTTGACCACAGAATATTGAATTTTGCGGTTTCGTTCGTGTGCTGGCTGCGGTTATCGTCTCGATACCGTTTGACAATCTTTTCTGCGCGCGCTTCCCATTTTTTGAATTCGTTGTCGTATTGACTAACGATATTCAAGTATTTTTGCACGCCGGTTGCGATGGCTTCCATTATTTATTTCTCTCACTGATTGCTGCGGCTTTGCTTTTGGCGTCGGCCTTGCTGCTCGCGCCCCATGCTTTAAGCGCAAGCGCCAGCCGCGTCGGTTTACCGTCTTTTTCCATCGGCCCCGGCATGTTTCCCATGCGCGCAAGAAAACTGGCGCGGCGCGGATTGTCGCCAGATTTAACTGGCGGTTTGAGCGTGCCGCCCGTTTCGGCGTGGCCCGCCCCTTGGCGTTCAAGCCGCCCTCGGCGTTTTTGCCCTCTTTACGAGTCCAAGCGGCAGTCATTACGCGCTGAAGATGCCCACAGCGATCACAGACGCGCCTGCGCCGGTCGTGACCTTCCACGCGCCGGAAGCTGACACCATATTCAGCTCAATGCTGTAGGTGCCGATCGTCGCATTTGCCGGAACAAGCGTGATAGACGTTGCGTTATCCAGCAGCGTCACGGTGCTGGTTGCTGCCGCCGATACGGTGATAACCAGCCGATGCAGGTAGTCGCCGACGGCGCCTGTGCCGCCCAATACTTGCGACGCCGCTCATAGTCTGCTACTCCTGATTGTTTTTGTGGTTGCCCACATATCATTTAAAGTTACGGTGTTTTCCGGTCCTACCATTAGTGGCTTTGCCACCTCTGGCGGCTTAACGGCAGGCTCTGCGCGCCACGCAATCGCCAGCATCCGCATGGCATCTGCTGGGTGCGAGCACCAATCATGGCGCGGCGTCTGCCGAAATGCTTTTTTGTCCTCGTCATATTCGCGCTGATACTGACGCAACGCCTCAACGCCTTCTGCGCAGCGCTCGGCGTCAAACCACGTATACGGCAGCATCTGACGCACTGCTTGGATGCCGTCCTGCACGCTCAAATCCGGCACGATCGCCATGCTATTGATGCCTAGATGTTCGGCCATTTGCTCAATCACGCTTTTACCTTGCGCGGCCAGTGTTTTGGCGCGAGCATCGTGAGGCAGGTAATGCTTGCCGTAACGATAAGGCTTTCCGGTGACTACCGCGGCCAGCTCGGCGATGTTGGCGCCGCTGACGGCGTAATAGTCGATCACGTGTATTTCGCCGCGGATGACTTGATAGAACCAGATGGCGGTGTCGTCGCGGTAACCCAAATCCCACGCGGTATGCACAGGCACCTCAGGCTGGTAGTCCACTCGGGTAATGCGCCCGGCGTCGGTCGCCTCGCGCATTTCGATGCCGTAAAACGCGCCAAGAATTGCCGCCTCGAACGAGCACTCATATTCTTGATCAAACTGGTCTTTGCTGAGCTGTGCCCTTGCGGCATCCAGTTCGGTAGACGGCAACAGTCCTGATTTACTGGCCGGCAGCTCCAACAAAAACCAATCATCAGCCTGTTTAGCGGCCGTCTGGCGAATGTCATAAAACTGGTTTTTGCCTTTGGGCGTGCCGCCGAACACACACCAACCCTGTTTGTCAGACAATGCCGGGCGAACGACGTTTCCCCACACGCTAGGCTTGAAGTCGCCGAATTCGTCCAAGTAAACGCCCGAAAAGCCCAACCCGCGCATGGCGTCGGCGTTATCTGCGCCGAACAGCCGAATCTTGCTATTATTGAGTAGCGTCACCGTCAGCTCTGCTTCGTTGCTGTCTTTGCTGATCGGCGCGGAATAATGCTTGAGATAATCCCACACAACGGATTTGGCCTGGCTGCGATACGGCGCCACATAGCCATAAAGGGGCATCGAATCCTTGCTGGTAAAGGCCGCGCGGATCATGTCGTTGATGGCCGCCACAGTCTTGCCGGCGCGCCTGTGCGCGACCAAGCAGGCCCAGCGTTTCGTGCGGTTATGAAAAGGCATAAACGCACGACGGGGCGCATAAGGCAACGTTATTTCTCTGACTGCCATTTGCAAATGAACTCTTGCGGCCCGCCTTCAGGGCCGCTATTTTCGTGCCGCTGCGTTTCCGCCCAACGCATTTGCGCTTTCGTCCACCAGATCAGGCTGGTCGTGTCGCCTGCCAATGCTTTTTGGTAAAGCGTCTTTGCAATTTGCCCATGCGCTTTAGCTTTCCCAGCATCTAATTCGGTGCGGTAATGCTTACGCAATGTTTTGTCATCAATTCCCACCAATACAGCAATGGATTCATGCGGCAAACCCAACCCACTGCTGGATTCAACCAGTTTGCGGGTTTCGGGTGTTGGTTCGTGTTCAATCATTTTATAGAGGGGAAATGTTAGGGTTTATCTTGACACAAAAGAGTTGCATTGCAAAGATTTACCGCTACAATTGCGACATTCCTTCTTACAAATGAGGTCTTTTATGGAAACCAAATTAAGCCAAATTAAAGCACAAGCAGCCAAAGGCAATTGGAACAAAGCAATTGCCATCGCATCCAAATTCCATGACTTAGGCGCACAGCGCAATGCCATCCTTGATGCACATACAGCCATTACCAACCCACGCTGGATGATTGGGCTTGGCAAGGATGTTGATGTTGCAATTGCCAATGGCATTTCAGCTCTCCAAATCCGCTACGGCATCTAACATATCGTCTGTTATTTTTATTTCGCCACAGGCTTTGGCGGCTTTTTTGCCATCGCCTTTGACAAATACCAGAATGTTCTGGTGCGTCTTCCCAAACTTTCGGCTGGCGCTAAATTGCTTACCGGCACGAATGGGCAGGCTACCAACGGCTGTCACCAATATTGCTTCGTTGTAGTAGTGCAGGCCAGCGGCTTT
>SMTZ1_10005143_pt1 | contig 13148 bp, 10 predicted proteins | sample DeeMarSWOR136_30_FD_25667 | JGI IMG/M metagenome (IMG submission 25667) | reverse complement strand
GTCTATAATTATCGTTAATTTTTAATTTCAAGATAGATTTAAAAAATTAAATTTTATTTAGACAGTTGTTTGGTTTTTTTATTTGAAGAGTAAAGTTCGAAAATTTTTTATTTTTGTTGTTATATCTATTATTATTTTTAGTATAATTCCCAGTGTTTTAGCAAAATCAAGAAAATCTTATCTTATTGACTTTATTTATAAATGTGAGATCAGAAGTGAAGGTTTTAGAAATGGGATTAGTGAAGGTGAAGAAATATCTTTTGAGGCAACTGCCTATGCCCTTGAAATCCTTGATTTCTATGGGGTAAAGATACGAGATATTACAGAACTTAGAGAAAAATTTGAGGAATTATTAGAGAATATTATTGATGAGGGTAAGATTAATCTTTATGATCTATATTATATATTGAAATCATATACTATTTTAGATTTTCCGATAAGTAATGGAACATATAACAAAATATATTACTTTCTTAATGGTACTGAACAAATAAGTGGAGGATTCTCCAGTTCAAATACAACAAGTTCACCAAGTTTAATTTCTACTTATTATGTTATAAATATGTATTCCATGATTGGAAAGAATGTGAGTGATATAACTAAACATAAAAATTGGATTCTTTCTTGTTATAACAGTGATGGAGGATATGGAGGAAATAGTAGTCTATCATCTACTATAATTAATACATATTACGCTGTTTTGTTATTTTATGAATTAGATTCAATTAATGATCTTGTAAACATTAACGATACTATAAATTATTTTAAATCTTTTTACATAAATGAAGAACAAGATTTAAATAATTTTGGGGGATATTTAGCAGATAGTATAACAGATTATACTCTTTTAAGTAGTACTTATTATTGTGTTAAATCTATATCAATTATAGATGATTCTGAATTACATAAAAAGGATACTATGAAATGGGTTTTATCACATCAAAATCTTCAGGACGGTGGTTTTTCAGATAATACTGAAGGAGATGATCAAAAACAATCTTCAATTTTTACTTCTTATTTTGCTTTTAAGACTTTAGAAATTTTTGATCCCCAACTATCTAAATTATCTAATGATATCGGGATGGTTGAGTTCAACTATTGGATCTTATTTATTATTATAGGTTCTATTGGATTATTATTGGCTGCAGCTGTGTTTTTTTGGAGAAAAAGAAGAATATAAACTTTCTTAATAATTAATCATTATAATATTATTATTTTATAATCAATTAGGCTCTAGTTCTATATATAATTCAATTATTATTGAGAATTATAATGAATGATAAAATTTTAGATGGAAAAAAATTAGCAAATAAATTAAATTTAGCATTAAAAGAAGAAATTGCACAACTAGTTCACAAAACAGGAGTTCAACCGAAACTAGCAACTATTTTAATAGGTGAAGACTCTGCGTCAAATACTTATGTTAATATCAAACATAGAACTTGTGAACAAGTAGGTATCAAATCAGCTTTAATTAAATTAAATAAAGAAATCACAAAAACAGAAATACTCGATGAGATCCTCAAATTAAATAATGATGATACAGTGCATGGTATTTTATTACAACTTCCACTTCCTGATAATCATAGAGAAGAAACTCCCGCTTTTTTGGAGAAAATTAATTTCTTAAAAGATGTAGATGGTTTAAATCCAATTAATAAAGGTAAACTTTTTGATTATAAAGAAGAATTGGTAGCATGTACTCCTAAAGGTATTATAGCGTTACTAAATGAATATAATATTGATCTAAAAGGAAAAGAAGTAGTTATAATAAATCGTTCAAATTTAGTAGGAAAACCTTTAATCTTTTTATTGTTAAAGCGAAATTCGACAATCACCATTTGTCATACATCAACTATAAATATAGAGAGCCATATGAAACGAGCAGATATATTAATTGTTGCTGTTAGACAACCAAATTTTGTTACAAAAGATAAGATTAAACAAGGTGCAATAATAATTGATGTCGGAACAAATAGAGTTAAGGGAAAATTGTGTGGCGATGTTAATTTTGAAGACGTTTATGAGAAATGTGGTGCCATAACACCCTCACCTGGGGGAATCGGACCTCTTACTGTTGCATTTTTGATGCAAAACACTGTTATAGCATATAAAAAACAATTAAAAATATATTAAATAAAGTTTTAAAAAAAATAGAAATAAAAACATAAATTAATACTATAAATCTTAATTAAAATATTTTAGACTCTAATTTAACATTTTTAGAAAAGATGGCAGTTTTAGAAGTGGGGATTAATCTTGGGACAAGGAATTTAGTAGAGATTAAATATTATTCATCTTCAGATAATGTATTAGACCCAAACTTACGCGCTGGATTTTTATCGGCACTTGAATCTTTTACGAGTGAAGTATTTGGGGATGACATTAACGTAATTTCGCTTGCTTCATTTAAACTTGTGTGTTATTGTGAAATGGTACAATTTCCAAGTAAAGAAGATAATAATCAACCTCTAATATCATATGGCATTATAGAAAAAGGAACGGAAGTATCAGTGGTTAAACGGCAATTAAATCAAATAATTACTCATTTCCTAAATCGTTATAGTCTTAATGATATTTTTTCTAAAAAGCCTAAGTATTTTAAACAATTTGAGAGTCGAATAAACGAAATTCTTGGAGATTTGAAATTAAAAACTGAAGATCGGTTTAGATCAATCTTTTAAATTATGAATAAAGGGTTTTATTTTTGAGCTCCAACTTATCACCTCAAGCGAAATTGAAATATCAAGAATATCTTGATGCTAGTTCTACTGAAGAAAAAATTAAAAAACTAGAGGAATTTTTATCTTTAGTTCCTAAACATAAAGCAACGGAGAAAATAGTAGCCCTCAATAAATCTCGCTTAGCAAAGATGAAGCGTGAATTGGAGGAGAGACGACATAAACAAAAGAGCACACAAAAAATCATCAGTCCTTTTTCAATAAAAAAAGAAGGTATTCAAATTATATTAATCAGCAGTTATTTTACTCCTGGTGTTGGAAAAACATCACTTCTAAATTATTTAAGTGGCGCTGCTAAAGAAAAAATTGGAAAATTTACAGCATTACCTGAAATCGGTATTTATCAATATGATGAAATTCGATTTCAAATAGTTGAGATGCCTGCTCTTATGGAAGGTGCTTCTAATGGTGTTGGAAATGGAAAGGAAATCCTATCCCAAATAAGAGCTTGTGATTTATTATGCCTGTGTATAGATCTATCGAAAAACATTAAAGATCAAATGAATTTACTCTTAACAGAATTAACAAAAGCTGATATTAGAATAAATATTCCCCCCCCACCAATAAATATTGAAAAAACTGGTTCAAATAAAATTCAAGTTTTATTTTTAACTAAAGAAGCAAAAAATGTAAAGGAATTAGAAGACTTAACAGAAAAAGTAAAAGAGATTGTTTTTGAAAATGGAATAAGAAATGCTATTGTTAAAATCTATGGAGAAATTTCACTAGATGATGTTATTGACGCATTAACTCCTTCAGTGGTTTATAAGAAAACGATTATTATAGGGACGAAAGGTGATTTACCTCATACAGAAGAAAATTTTGAAGAATTGTTTTATAAATACAAAAATAAATTTCCTATTATAATTGGAACAAGTATCCACAAGAAGAATTTTCCTGAAGATTTTGGTGAGCTAATCTTAAAATTTCTTAAAAAAATTAGAATATATACTATGAGTTCGGGAATTATCGCTAAAAAGCCTTTAATTATGAATGAAAAAGTTACAGTAAAGGATGTGGCAATCAAGATCCATCGCAGTTTTTATGAAATGTTTGATTATGCGATTATTGTAAGAAAAGGTGCCAGGCAAAAAAAGAAAAAGGTGGGGTTAGAGTATAAATTAAAGGATAAAGATATTGTCGAGATACATACAATATAATAGCTTTTTTTAAAAAATAATTTCAATTGATTAATATTTGATACTTTTTATTAAATGAGGGATTTCTATTAGTTCTTTTGAGTAATTGCTTGCGAGACTCGAAATTCCTTCAACGATATTTTTTATACTTTCTAAGCTATAAATTAAATTTTCTAAATAATCAACTATATCGCCTTTGAAAATTAGTATCTTATACTTATCTTTTAAATAATTAGAAATGTCTTCAATTGACATTTTTTCCTTAACCCTTAAATTAAGAATTAATTTTTCTATGTTAATTCTTCCGCAATCACAGTAAGGGTTATCTTTACAAGAGCAATTAAAGATCTCATTAGTCCACTTTATGATAAAATCAATAAATTCTTGGGAGAAAGTCTTTCTTTTTTTAATGTATTCAGCATTCATTAATGATAATACACTAGCACTAAACAAATTATTCGAAAAATATTTCATATTTACATTTTTCGATAAATCTGCAACTATACTTTTACTTATATAGACATTTCTAAGAGGTTTAAGATCTAGAGCAATATTTATTGGATTTTTTAGATTATTTTTCATATTATCAATTATTTCAAAACAAATTTCAATAGAAAGAAAAGATTTAGCAATACTTCTACCTAATCGAGTTGCTTTAAAGGATAAATCCTCTTTTACTCGTATTAACTTTAAAGATAATAGTTTTTTTATTGATTCATCCAAATCATAGTTGTTATTAATTAAATAAGAGTAAAAAGTAAAAATTGCATTCTTGGTGACCCAATCATTAATCATAGAAATGAAGGCAAGTAATTCTGATATTGATTTATCTTGATCGGGGATAAGTTCAAAATCTTTTATTTTTCCATTCAATAGTTTTATAGCAACATTTTCTTCAGAATCTTTCATTTTAGGTGAATATACTTTTTCAGGTTGTACAAGTAAATAAACAATCCCTTTTTCATGTTTTTTCAGTCTACCAGCACGTCCTAACATCTGCTCAAATTCAGCTACAGTTAACCAGTTAATACCCATAGCTAACGACTCAAAAATCACCTGCCGAGCAGGAAGATCAACACCTGCAGCTAATGCTGCCGTTGCAACCACTCCTATAATCTTTTGTTCTTGAAATTCTCCTTCAATTATTTTACGTTCCTCATTAGTTAGCCCTGAATGATATGCTGAAACATTAATTCCTTTACTTTGAAGATTTGATGTAATGCTTTCGCAATTTTTTCGAGTATTAGTGAAAATAATTGATTGACCTTTAAAACCATAGACAGATTTTTGCAAATAAGCGTTCTTCACTAATTGAGAAATATATTTTTGTTTGTGAGCTTCAGAAAGACATAATAGTAAATGACGTTCTATTGGAACAGGGCGATTATTATAAATGATTAATTCACAATCGAGTTTTTCAGCCAATAGATTTGGTTCACCCAAAGTAGCACTTAGATATAAAAATTGAGCATCCTCATAAAGGAATTTTAAACGAGCAATAAATCCATCTAAGAGAAATCCACGTTCTGGGTCAATTAGTGTTTGAATCTCATCTACTATTATTGTTTTAATATTACCTATAACTTCTTTACTGCCGCTTCTTAAAATATAATCAATTGCTTCATAAGTTGCTATAATTACATCTGCATCCGTTAAATTTTCTTGAACAAATTCCTCTTTTTTTTCAAAAAGAGATTCCCCAACCTTCTTGACTATTTTCAAATTGATAGATTTATATTTTTCTTTAAACTCTTCAGTTCTTATATTTGCCAATGCAACTATTGGTACTAAATACAACATTCTCGAATGTGTATCATTTAAAACTTTTGTGATACCTGCCAATTCTCCGATTAAGGTTTTACCAGAAGAAGTGGGTGCCATAATCAATTGATTTGCATTTTCAGATAATAAACCTCTTTCTATAGATATTGCTTGAATTGGTAATAATATGGAAATATTTGACTCTCTTAACACTTTTTTAAATTTTTGGGGGATGTCAATATCATTAAATTTTTGATTAAAATACTTCTTGCTTATTGTTGGAGTCTGTTCAATATCATAGAGTGTAATTTCTGTATTCTTTATTGGATTAAAATCTACTTTAAAACTATTAATGACTTTTTCAACGTTTTTGAATTTGAGAATCATATGAGTAAAAAAATTCTTTAACTTTGGACTAATTCGCTCCTGAGAAACTAATCCAGTGAGTTTAATATTCCTCAAGACTATCTTATACGCACATTCAGAACATATAATTTGTTCTTGGTACGATTTAATTTGTTGATTACTACTTAAAATAGTAAATTTCCTTTTCAGTAAACATGATTTACAAAAAGACAATTTTACGATTTTTTCTTCTTTTAACTGAAAGTTCTTAAACATTTCTTTTATTGGGAATATATCTTCAGAATCCGTTAAATCTGAAAAAGAAATAAATTTATTCTTTTCTGATAATAAAATTTTTTTAAAGAGTAGTGGATCTAATGGAGACATAGTTCCCTCTTTTTCTATTTTCTGAAAATTTAAAGGACGAATTTTATTTTTAAAATCTAAACCAAAAACAATAGTTCCCCTAAAGAAAGGTTCTTTTACATAAGAAAATGAAAATGTTTTCTTCTTAAATGATTTGAGATAAAATAAGTTCATATCAAAACGTAATTCATCCTTTTCTTTACTCTTTTTATTCAAGACCATAAAGAACTTTCTTGTAATAAAGCTCAAAGCATGTACCAATTTAACTAAAGATAATATTATTCAAAATGAAAGAAACTACTTCAATTTTATTATTCTTAGAATTTATATTTCAAACAATTCAACTATATGTTTAATACTTACTTAATCATATTATTGATAATGTAGTTAAGCAAAAATTAATAAAAAGGAAGTTTAAAATCCAAATACTTGTTTAATTTTATCATATACAGCTTTAATTTCTCTGAGTTTTCCTTCATCCCCTGAATTTAAAAAATGTTCTATCCATTGTGCTAATCCTCCACCCCCACCTTCCATCCATTGCAAAAAATATTGGACCTCTTGTTTTTCTTGTTCTGACATTATACAGTACTTTTTTCTTTTTTACTTAATAAGAATCAATTAATATCTTCTATATAAAAATTATAAATTATTCTATTTTATATTTTTATAATTTGAATATATTAATTTAAACTAAATATTTTATACAAAAAAAAGAAAAGTGAAAAATAATGCCAGATGTGCGAATAAAAACTCCCAATCTCGATGATATTTTTGAAAAATGGAAACAGAGTGCTGTAAGAGCAAATAAAAAGAAAATGGAAAAGGAATTTGGCACAAAAGGTGCTGTATTTTCCTTAGACGCTATAAGTGCAGCAGAATATGTGAAGGATACTATGAAAGAAGCCGCAATTTATTTTGCGATCAAACAAACAGTAGAAGCAGCGAAAAGTAAAGAAGAAAATTTAGTAATAGCTCCAAGAGTGGGGAGAGAACAATTTTATTCATTTAAAGGAAGTGGAAAAATAAATAAAGAGAATTGGAAAGGAAATGAGACTGTTCCTCATTTTGAATCGATTCAAGCAGTCCCATGCAAAAACTGTAAAGGAAAGGGATATACTGAAGATAATTGTAAAACTTGTAAAGGTTCTGGAAAAATAGAAGAGAATTTTACCGTTTTAGTTGGCGAAGAACAAAAAAAAGAAAAAAAACCATTTTCTTATCCATGTGCTGCTTGTTATGGTACTGGGAAAAGAATAAATCCTTGTAAAGAATGTGCGGGCCATAAGAACTTATACAAATATGAAGTACTCCCTGTACCGTTTCAAACAATTGTGACTGGAATTCCTATTCTTCACTCAAGCGCGCAAACAAAATATGAAAAACAGATCGGAGATGATCTTCACAAAATGATTGAAGATGTTGAAGGAATCAGATTTAGTGAATTCAAAGAATTAGAATCAAAAGCAGAAGCTTCACTTGGATACACTAATAAAAATTTAAGTAGGACAATAAGCGCTGCTAGAAGTGATTATAGAAAATTTGATAAAGATAAAGATTCTCAAATCACAACTCAAATTTATCTGTTCCCCATGATTCAGATGATGGCAACTACTAAAAGGGGCTTAAAATTTGAAATATATAGCCTTGGTTCAGGAAACAAATTTATGGTATACTCTAACTTCTAAATTATTTAACATTTTTTTTCTAAGCTGATTCATTCTAAAATATCATAATGGTTAAAGAGTCTTACAATTAGTTTTATTAACCAAAATAATCTTCTAGGAGTCCTACTTATCACCATGTTTAAAATAGCCATCAAATCATCCTCTTTAGAGTGCCAATTGGCTTCAAAATCTGGATAAGATAAACCTCCAGTAGCTTTTGGTGGGCGACCGAAGCTTTTAACATTATTCCATTTACCATTAATTTTTTTCGTTCCTAGCCATGTTTTATCAGTTTTTAATTCAATCATATCTCCATTTTGAAGTTTGATTTCACCATACACATTTATAGGACTAACTCCTCCAATAAAATCTACATTTTCAATGAGAACTGAATTTTGTCCTTCTTTCAAAAACTCTGTAATTTTAAAAATTTGAATATTGTTTTCTAATAAACCATAATTTAAGCTATGTAAAGTAATCGTATAACCTATATAGTTTCCATTAATATAGATCTTAGCGAAACAACCCGCAATAACCTGTAAATACGCTTTTTCTACTTTATCGATGAGATTTATTTCTTTTTTATAAAAGGTGGTATGAACTTCTTTCATATTTTCTGCATCTAAGTAGACTAACTCACTCGGTATATAGGGATTCTTCCAACCTATATTTTCTCTTAAATCTTCAATTTTATTATCATAGAACTTTAATAACCATAGGTATCGAATTTTCAAAGTTTGAAATCCATCTTCACGCGCACATTCATTCCATAAATTCTCATATTCCTTTAAAATCTCTCTTAATTCATCTCTTAGATCTTCAATCTCTTTTATCTTCTGTAATACATAGTTCTCCTTAAAATGAACATATGAAATTAAAGATCTTGAATTTAATCTTTTCCGACAATAAAATCTAATGTGTCTTGCCACGAAAGCTAAATTTTTGATGTTTATTTTATTCTTAAGAACTAAATGTTCTAAACTATCACAATTCTCAATTACTTGATTTAAATTGAAAATAAGTTTATCAAAACCAGTTGTTTTTATATTTTTTTTATGCCTTGTAGATTTCTTGCTATAGGGATGAGCAAAGAAGTGGTTATAATAAGACCTTGGCCGAGTATGCAAAAGATCCTTATCCTGAATTGATCGGAATATACTAAAAATTTGAATTAAACGAGAGTCAATAATCCCAAAAAAATGAAGAAATAAAGCTTTCCAAAATTTTATGATGTTATATTCTTTTTTAGGATTCCATCCTACCATTGCTGAGAATATAAAGCCATATATTCGATTTTCTCTAAGTTCTTTATTTTTATAATCACCCCAACTTGAAGTAACTTCTCCTGATATTCCTAATTTATATCCATAGTTAATTAAATTTATGATATTTTTTTCATATTTCTCAATAGAAGGAAATATTCGATTATAATCCATAATTGAAGGACTTACAAGAACTTCAAGATTATATTGTTTAAGTTTATGTAGAATAGGATGTTTTTCTATTGTTTTATATTTCCAATACATGATAATCATGTCCTCTGGTAAACCTTCAATCACATCTTTGTATTTATAGAGAATATCATGGTAAATAATTATCTTCTTATATCCATATTTTTTTACAATTTCATAAACTCTTTTATAATGGTTCAGATATGCTTTTGCGATACCTTGTTTTGTAATATACTCTTTTGAAGCGACTCTACCAACATCCCAACTCTCATCAGCACCAATATGAAAGTATTCCGATTTAAATGCCCCATTAAATTCAGATATCATTTCATCTAAAAGATCATAAATATCTTCATTTGCTAGATTTAAACTATTAGAACCTGGAAATTCTGCATAGTTCCAATAGTCTGGATGAGATAGAATATTATCCCAATGCCCGGTTGTTTGAAAAATAGGAATTAATTCTACAAAATGTTCCTTTGCAAAGTTATATAATTCTAATATCTCATCCTTATTATAAGCTCCTCGGTTTTTTACAACTTCAGAATGATTTTTAAACTTATACATATCTTGCATGTAAACCAGGTAATAATGGTTGATTTTGAAATGACTTAATTCACGAATAAATTTCTTTAAATTTTCGATTTTCGGTGCTTGACCTCTTGAAATATCATCAGATACACCTCTAATCTCTAAAACTGGAAAATCAATGATCCTTACTTCATTCAATGACAACTTATTTTTACTTGAACTTATAATCTGAATTAACGTTTGTATTCCATAAAATAATCCTTGCGGAGAAGGAGCTTCTATAAAAATTGAAGACTGAATTGAGACTAAAATATATCCTTGGTCAATAAATATCTTTTTATTACTAATTTCTTCATATAATTTCTCTGGAAAACTATTTCTATATTTTTCAAAAAATTTTAAATGATCAGGAGACTCTTTAACATTTGAAATAATTTTGATTTCTAATCTTTTCTGCAGCCCTAAAAAATCTAATTTTTGGTTAAAAAATTCTATAATAAATGAAAAATCTTCTTTGATGTTTGTAATTAATCTCGTATGTTCATTTATTTCAATTTTACAAGAATTATTTAATTTAAAGTAACGAGGTTGAGGAATTAAATAAATATCTTCTATCTCATCACCAGATTTGGTTAAATTCTCTAAATATATAAACATAATTATATTTAAATTAGAGAAAATAAAAAAAATTTACTTATTATTATAACTGTTAAATTTAAACAATTACTTTAGAAAGTTGTGAGAAGTTATTAATTAAAATCTCCCATAAATTAGTATATTAAATTTGAATAATTAGAGGTTATTGAGTTATTCGAAGACCATTAATTTTAACTTGCGTTAATTGCAATAAAGAATTCAAATTCTCTTCCATTGAATATAGATGTCCTGATTGTGAAGGACTCTTGTTGATAAAAACTAATAAATTTCATTATAAAAAAAAGCTTTTTAATAAAGATGTAAGTATTAAGTTTTGGAGTTATTCTTTTGCTTTACCAGAAATAGAGAGAGATTTTATAGTTACATTAGGAGAAGGTGGAACTCCTTGTCGCGATTCTAAGAAACTTGGTGAGATTTTAGGAATAAATAGTTTATACTTTAAAGATGAGACCCAAAATCCCACTAATTCCTTTAAAGATCGCGCAGCAGCTCTTTTAATTTCACATGCGCGTAGTTGGGGTTATGATAAAGTTATATGTGCTTCAAATGGAAATCAAGGAGCATCAATTGCTGCATATACTTCACTTGAGGGAATAGAATGTGAAAATATTATCCCTGAAGAAATTGATATCGGCAAACGAGCACAGATGATTGCCTACAATTCTAAAATCGTGATTATAGGAAAAACTATAGATGAAACACTTAAAGAAGCTTTAAAATCAAAATATAATTCCCATTATCAATGCACTCCTGAATTTAACCCTCTCACAATTGAAGCCCAGAAGACAATTGCCTTTGAGATTATAGGACAGATTGGTGTTCCAGATGGAATTATAATTCCGATGGGAAGTGGAGGTTTGCTAGTAAGCCTTTGGAAGGGATTTCAAGAGTTATGGAAAAATGAAATAATCAATACAGTACCCAGAATGATTGGAGTACAATCTCAAGCAATATCTCCTATTGTAAACGAATATAATAAAGTGGAAGGAGAATTTAAAAGTAATTCTGTTAAATCTCTTGCACTCGGTATTCTAGTAAGAAAACCATTGTATCATAAATTAGTAATAGATGCCATTAATGAATCAAAAGGAGTAGCAATATCCATACCAGAAAATTTAATTCTTACATCCGCAGAAGAATTAGCGCGAAATGAGGGAATATTTGCTGAGCCCTCGTCTGCACTAACTATTGCTGCCTTAAATTCACTTATTCAGCAGGATAAGATAACTAATGATGAAAAAATTGTTTGTTTAATAACTGGTAGCGGTTTAAAAACTCCTCATGTCCTTGAAGCTATATCAACAAGAGCAAAAACAGTAGGTGCTGGAGGGATTCTTAGTACCAAATTAAAAATTCTCTCTCAGATATCCTTATCAGAAAGGAAAGGAATTTACGGAAGTAAATTAAAAGAAATTATTGGTTCTATAAGTTTAGCAGCAATTTATCAGCACTTAAAAGAATTAGAGTCAAAAAATCTAATTTTTCGCAAAAAAGATGGAAAGAATGTTCTTTATTTTATTACTGAAAATGGAAAAAAAGTAATTGAAGCTTTAGATATCCTTATTACTCTTTTATAAGATATTTAATCCTCTTTAATGATAAAGATTTTCTCAAATACATTAGGTAAATTTTCATTCAAATTCTTTCTTGTAAAATGTGTAAAAAGGATAGCAATTGTCGCTCCTAATCCAAATTGAAATATACTATTTAAAATGAATTCATAAAGAGCAGGAGGGACTCCATAAATCATAATTTCATATACAAAATAACCACAAACCATAAATAATCCTCCAACGACAACCCCAACAATATCTCTGTAATCTATCCTTAATCGATATTCTTTTGGATCTGCAATTAAACCAACTAAAAAACCTTCTATTCCTTTAATGATTAATGTTGCAGGAGCATAAATGGTATATCCTAAAATTATGTCCGCTAAAGCTGATCCTACTCCACCTGAAATACCCCCTATTAATGGTCCAAACAAAAGTCCTGTAATCATAACAATAGCATCTCCTATATTAATAAACCCATTAGTTGCAGGAATAGGGAATGCTATAACCATAGTAATTACGCAGGTTAAAGCAGCAAAAATCCCGATTGTTGATAAAGATAATGGTTCAGTAGGTAATAGATAACCCATAAAATTCTTTCTAAGAACTTTATATTGTTTTTCTACTATTGTTTTTTCATCTCCCATTATTTTTGACCTTCTTATTTATATAAGTTTCGACTTATATAAGTTCAAACTTATATATAAATATTATGAATAATTAAAATTACGATCAATCGTAAATTTTAAATCAATCTTACCACTAAGAAAATCATTGGAACAAAAAAAAAATGATTAAAAATTCTTCAATGGATAATCTTATTCAGTATTTTGGGTAGTGCAGGTGCAATCTGTATTGCTGCTACTTTTGTATTTTTAGCAGAAAAATATCAAGAAGCACTTATACCTTTACTTATAGCTTTTGCTACTGGAGTGTT
>SMTZ1_10006472_pt1 | contig 13149 bp, 10 predicted proteins | sample DeeMarSWOR136_30_FD_25667 | JGI IMG/M metagenome (IMG submission 25667) | reverse complement strand
GATTCCTGCCGGGGTAAGAACGGGCAACGTGGTGAGATTGAGGAATGCTCGCCAGATAAGCGATGGCTCGCCCGGCGACATATTGATTAAAGTTATAGTTAAATAAGCTTGAGACCCATACCCATGGGAACCCGTACATTTCATGTCCGAATTTCGCTGGTTCATCGGCGGATTTTTTCTCGGCAGCCTGTACCATTCTCAGACCCCTTATCTGAACATAATGCTGGTACCCCAACTCTTCCGTCAACCCACAATGGGGCACTACGTTGTGTTTCTGTGTAAACAATGGTAAGGCTCACTAGACATGGGGGCAAGCTACCTGGCGATGATTAGAACGCTCGCGTCAGCATATGCACCGTTGTCTCACCCTACCACTAATGCTATACTGACGGGACTGCTGAGTTAAAACCAACCATCGGAGCGGTTCCAAAAGCCTATCTGGACCTGCCACCCCCCAGCAGAGAATATCAAGACAGGACTTCGCGCTCCTCAATCGACCACAGGCATAAAAGAGATAGTTAATAGCTAGGATGGGTAGACTCAACTGTAAAAACGCAGGCTTCGCCATGCCGGTGGAAGCGTCGATATATGCGCTCCCTTCGATCTTCTATGCTCGCATGTCTAAGCCAAGAAGGAGGTGCCACGATGACTGGCTGGAGAGAGATCAAGGAGAATTCTTGGGTACTGAATCATGTGGGGCTGGTGGTCAGAGACCTAAACAAGACCATTGAGTACTACCAGTCCCTAGGCATAGGCACGCTGGTGGCCGATAGGCCCCGTCTTTCCGAAGCGGATTTGGCCCGGTTGGAGATTCTGATGTACGGTAAGCGTGTCCAATCGTTCAGCAAAATCGAGGTTCTTAAGGTAGGACCGCTGGACATTGAGGTGGTAGAGCCCCCGGTGTTAGCACCTAGAGTGAGTATCAACCGTGACTTTCTGGACAGTAAAGGTGAGGGCGTCAGCCACATCTGCTTCGAAGTACCTGATATTGAAGGTGAAACGGCCAGACTGGTTGAGAAGGGGGTGCAGGTCATCCTCAGTGTAAAACGACAGGGCAGGCTGGTTGAGAATTACCTGGACACGCGGGAGTTCGGAGGTATCTTTATATCGCTGCGGTCGCCGGCGCGTGAAAGTACAGCAGCAGTGGAACCGACTCGCAAAGAAAGTGGCTGGGAGTTGTTCCACCTAGGACTCGTGGTTAAGGACTTGGACCGGATCCTTGAGTACTATCAGTCCCTGGGCCTTGTCTCAGCCTTCTACGAGTACCCAGAGGGATACACACCACCGACCTTCGAGATACCCGGAATGGACAGAAATATCCAGGATTCATCGGATTTGCCCACAAAAGGACGGTTCCGAGCGAGACAGGTGCGATTCTTCGTGGATGACCTCGAAGTAGAAACTGCTAGACTGGTAGAGAAAGGGATACAGGTCCTTCTAGTTGAGCATCGGGGCGACAGGACTACCATGCGCTACTTCGATATCCGTGAGTTTGGTGGCATCGTGCTGGAACTGAAGCAGAAAGGTACTATGTAATATCATACCTTGCACTAGTATCTTGATAAGCTAGGTGTTTCCACTGAAAGCCTCCTCTTTAATTGAAATGGTAAATATTTGCTATAATTTCCGCACCGTGTAACACTTTACGATGCATAGAGCTCGGCGACAAAGGAGGCGTAAAATATAAATATAATACTGGTAGTGTTTGATTCATGGCGTAAAGACTGTGCAGGTGTCTACGGCTCCCCGCCATGGGGAAAGGTACACACACCGAACTTCGACCGTTTCGCCGAGGAATCACTAGTCATGATACGGGCGTTCCCGGAGTCACTACCCACCCTTCCCGCGCGGCGTGCGCTATACACTGGCCGCCGGGTGTACCCTTATCACAATGATGATTTCCGCCTTAAGGGAGATTTCGTGGGAGCCCCCGGCTGGGGACCCATTCCCGAAGACCAGCCTACCCTCGCCGAGTTGCTAAGTGCGTCAGCTTACCGCACCGCCCTCATCTCGGACGTGTACCACATGTTCAAGCCCTCCGAGAACTACTGGCGGGGCTTTCACCAGTGGACCTTTCTTCGAGGACAGGAGCACGACCCCGCTCGCTCCGGCCCCCGGCTGACGCAAGAGGAGGTTGATTATTGGCTCCCCAAAGAACTGCAGAATGAGGTGTTCATCCACTTCATACAGTGGTGCGTCACCAACATGCGTGACCGCACCTATGAAGAGGACTACTTCGCCCCACGTGTCTTCAAGGAATCGGCGTTGTGGCTTGAGCAGAACAAGGACGCCGAGAGGTTTTTTCTGACCGTGGAGTCCTTTGATCCGCACGAGCCCTGGTTGGTGCCAGAACACTACCGCAGGATGTACCTGAAGGAGGAAGGGAGGGAGAATGTGCTGTCCTTTTACCGGGACGTCTCCGACTTCGACCCGAAGCTGCTCTCCCGTACCCAGGCGAACTACAGCAGCTTGGTGACCATGTGTGACCGGTGGTTCGGGTTCTTCATGGATACCGCGAAGACGCTCGGCCTGCTTGATAACACGATGATTATCCTGACGTCCGACCACGGTCACTCCATCGGTGACCGCGGCTTCATGGGAAAGCGGGGATACCCATCAGGCCCCGAGGTCTACGATATTCCCCTGATGATTCGTTTCCCGGGCGCGGAGCACGCCGGGACCAGCAGCGACCAGTTCGTCCAGCATCATGATATCGCCGCAGTTATTCTTCAGATTGCCGGTGTCGAGGCACCGGCGGAAATTGAAGGTACTTCCTTCCTGGAGACCGCAGTTTCGGGCAGGCCAGGAAAGCGCGACCACGTAACCGTTGGCTGGGGTTCGGCAGTAACGGTAATCGACCAGCGTTGGTGGCTTAACTGCAAAGTCGACGGCACCGGTGTATTGCTCCATGACCTTAAGGAAGCAGAGCCTTTCGCGAAGAACGTGGCAGGGGAGAACGTGGAAACAGTGAACCGGCTCTTCGCCCTGGCAAAGGCGGACGCTGCCGGAGGGTTCCCGGAGTGGATTCTTGAGCTTGCCCGAAGTCGACAAGACGCACCCGGGTGTAGTGACCTCGCCGCGCGTGCATAGCGAGAACCAGTATGACGGCGGGTTACGCAGGAATGAAATGAAAGGTGAAAAAGTAACCGAAGGGGGTGGTAACCTTCAAGGGATAATAGTTAAGCCGCCGGAGACAGATGATGGTCGGTGATTAGCCTCCGGCAGAAAAGGTTTTTAGACAGCGTACAAAGAAAGGAGTCCACTATGAGCCGTCTTGAACGAAAAATCATTTTTAGTCAAATGGCCCCTGAACGTGATGCTGAATGTACACCAGATATATTCATGGTGTCAGGATTTGGGAACACCGGCGTGATAATCACTGATGAAGGAGTAGTAATTGTCGATAACACACCGATGACCAACGAGAAAGTCATCAAAACAATAAGGGAGAGAACTGAAGCACCTATCCACTCCATTATATACACCCACGGACACGCCGACCATGCCTTTGCTACAGCATCCTTTATAGAAAATGCCAAGCAGCAGGGACATCCAAGGCCTAGAGTCATAGGCCATGACCTAGTACCAAAACGGTTTGACCGCTATAAGACGATGGCCCGGTATAACCGGTACATCAACGGAATCCAGAGTGGACGCAGCTATATGCCACCACCACAAGATGCCCAGTTCCTGCCACCAAATATTGTGTATCCTGATGTCACCTATTCTGATGCCATGCAATTCAGACTAGGAGACCTTACTTTTGAGCTCTACCACTATATGGGGGAGACTGATGATGGCACCTGGGTCTGGGTCCCGGAAAGAAAGACTGCCATTGTTGGCGATTTGATGACAGGAGTCTGCCCTAATGTAGGCAATCCCTTCAAAGTGCAGCGCTACACACTGGAATGGGCAGAAAGCCTGGAGAGTGTAGCTGGAAAAAACCCGGATTTTTTAATTCCCGGTCATGGCCGCTTACTCAAGAGTAACGAGATTCAAACCATATGTCTGGACACAGCTAAGTTCATGCGTTACATCCACGACGAAGTTATTCGCCTGCTGAATGAAGGCTGCTGGATAGAGGAAATCATCGAGCGAATCAAGATTCCAGAAGAACTGGCCAACAAGCGGTGGCTCGCCCCTGTCTATGGTTGTCCCACCTATATAATTCATGGAGTGCACCACAGATATGCTGGCTGGTACAACGGAAACCCGGGTGAGTTATTTCCCTCCAATAGCACAGACATAGCAGCCGAAGTAGCCGGGATTTGTGGAGTCGCTGCACTCATCCAGCGTGCCCAAAAATTGCAGGAAGCAGGAAATACCCAGCTTGCCCTGAATGTGCTCGACTTCGCCGTCAAGGGAGCTCAAGATCCCGCGAAACGCAAAGCAGCCCTTCAACTAAAAGCGGAACTACTGGACAAGAGAGCGGAAATCGAAGTTAACACAATTGCCAAGAATATTTTCCTGGTAGGAGCTGAACAGGCAGAGCAAGAAGCCAATTTACTTTAGCTTTAAGCGCTTGAGAATAGAATCCCTATATATCCTGGCCAGGTTTTCCCCATGCTTGCGAATTCTCTCTTAATGGATGAGGAACTCATATAGGGGCTCTCACGAGGTACGCTTGCCCCGGAACCAGCCGCCAGCCCCCGAGAAACTGCTGGTCCGATGGCTTGACGAATACGATGCTACGGGAATATACTTTGAAACAGCAGTGATGAGGCAGGAAGAGCCTCTTCTTGAATTGGAATGGGCAATTCCGGCTATAATTGTCGCTCCGTGTAACCCGTTATGACTCATGGAGCATGACGCCAAAGGAGGTATAGCAAATGAATATAATCCTGGTGGTGTTTGATTCATGGCGCAAGGACTGTGCAGGCGTCTACGGCTCCTCGCCATGGGGAAAGGTACACACACCAAACTTCGACCGTTTCGCCAAGGAATCACTGGTAATGACTCGGGCATTCCCAGAAACACTGCCCACGCTTCCAGCGCGACGTGCGATATACACCGGCCGCCGGGTGTACCCATTTCACAACGGTGATTTCCGCCTCAAGGGAGACTTCGTGGGAGCCCCCGGCTGGGGACCGATTCCCGAAGACCAGCCGACCCTGGCCGAATTGCTGAGCGTTTCGCGCTACCGCACTGCCCTCATCTCGGACGTGTACCACATGTTCAAGCCCTCCAAGAACTACTGGCGGGGCTTCCACCAGTGGACCTTTCTTCGAGGACAGGAGCTCGACAATGCTCGCTCTGGACCCCGGCTGACGCAAGAGGAGGTTGATTATTGGCTACTCAAAGAACTGCAGGACAAGCCGTTCGTCAGCTTCATCCAGAGGTGCATCACCAACATCCGCGACCGCACCTATGAGGAGGACTACTTCGCCCCACGGGTACTGAAGGAATCGGCGTTGTGGCTTGAGCAGAACCGGGACGCCGAGCGCTTCTATCTGACCGTGGAGTCCTTTGACCCGCACGAGCCCTGGCTGGTGCCCGATTACTACCGCAGGATGTACCTGGAGGAGGAAGGGAGAGAGAATGTGCTGTCCTTTTACCGTGACGTCTCTAACCTCGACCCGAAGCTACTCGCCCGCACCCGGGCAAACTACAGCGGTGAGGTGACCATGTGTGACCGGTGGTTCGGGTTATTCATGGATACTGTGAAGACGCTCGGTCTGCTTGACAACACGATGATTATCCTGACATCCGACCACGGCCACTCCATCGGTGACCGCGGCTTCATGGGAAAGCGGGGATACCCATCGGGCCCCGAGGTCTACGATATTCCCCTGATGATTCGTTTCCCGGGCGCGGAGCACGCCGGGACCACCAGCGACCAGTTCGTCCAGCACCACGATATCGCCGCAGTGATTCTGAAGGCAGCGGGTGTCGACCCTCCAGCAGAGATGGAAGGCATATCTTTTCTGGAGAGCGCAGTTTCGGGCAGGACAGGGAAACGCGACCACGTAACCGTTGGCTGGGGGTCGGCGGTGACGGTAATCGACCAGCGTTGGTGGCTTAACTGCAAAGTCGACGGCACTGGGGTACTGCTCCATGACCTTAAGGAAGCGGAGCCTTTCGCGAAGAATGTGGCGGGGGAGAACGTGGAAACAGTGAACCGGCTCTTCGCCCTGGCGAAGGCGGACGCCGTCGGTGGGTTCCCGGAGTGGATTCTTGAGCTTGCCCGCAGCCAGAAAGACGCACCCGGGTGCAGCGACCTCGTCGCGCGCGCATAGCGAGGGCTGGTATGACGGCGGGTTAGGCAGGAATGAAATGAGAGGTGCACAATGAAGCGCATAAAAATAAAAGCTCGAGGGCTTACATTTAAAGCCTGGTCGGCTGGACCGGAAGATGGGCCACTGCTGTTATTGCTGCACGGGTTGCCTCGGACAAGCTGGGAGTGGCACCATCAGTTGCCGAAATTTGCTGAAGCCGGGTTTCGGGCAGTTGCCTTCGACATGAGAGGCTATTGCCCGGGTGCGCGCCCCGAAAATGTTGAATCCTACAAAGTCAATGAGTTCGCCGAAGACGTTCTGGCCATTGTCGCAGCCCTTGGCTGGGCGAATCAACCGTTCCATTTTATGGCTACGAGTATCGGGGCAATGGTTGCCTGGCTCGTAGCGGCGAGGAATCCAAAGCGGGTTGCAACGCTGGCCTGCATCAACATCCCACATCCTGGTGCTTTTGCCGAGATCTATGCTTCAGAGTCTGCGGCTCGACAAAAACAAGGGATGAATTACATCACCAATTCCCGAAAAGAAGGCAATGAACGGATGATTTTCTACATTACACTAAAAGCGATGGGCTTGCCTTCGGAGGAGACCGATCCCTACGTTAAAGCACTCGATAATGATGAGGCCCTCCGCGCCGTTTACCATTGGTACCGGGCCAACACCCCCGGTCCGGAGGTTGTCGCTGCTAGTAAAACTGCGCCGCTGGAATCTGTGACCATGCCTACACTATTTATATGGCCTCCTGGCGCAGGAAACGTCACACGGGAGACGGCCGAGGCCAATGCCCACTACGTAAAAGGACCGTACCGCTTCGAGATTCTCGAAGGCGCACGTAACTTTGCCCTTCAGATGCAGCCCGACAGGACGACACAGCTGTTACTGGAGCATCTGGCTGAACATGCCAGGTGAACTTCTCCTCGGCTGTATGAACCGGACAGGAAGTTAAAAACTGGGCATGGCCAAAGAGAAAAATCTGTATAGGAGGACTCAAAAGATGACAATTAAATTTCCCGATCCGAAGATGATTCAAACCAACGGTATCAACATGGAAGTCTTTGAGCAGGGAGAGGGATTTCCTGTAATCCTGGCTCACGGATTTCCCGAACTGGCCTATTCCTGGCGATTTCAAATACCCGTACTGGCAGAAGCAGGATACCGAGTTGTGGCACCGAACCAGCGGGGGTACGGTGAAACCGATAAACCAGAGGCCGTCGAAGCGTATGATATCCGACAACTTTGTGGGGACATGTCCGGCTTGATGGATGCCCTCGACCTTGAGAAGGCTATATTTATCGGGCACGACTGGGGTGGTCCGGTCGTGTGGAATATGCCACTGCTATACCCGGATAGAGTTGCCGGCGTGGTAGGGATGAGTGTGCCCTTTTCACCCCGGGGTAAGACCGATCCCGTTGCAGGGTTGGAACAGATATTCGGCCCGGAGCATTATATCGTCCATTTCAACCGGAAACCCGGCGTGGCCGATGCGGCATTCGCCGCCAATCCCAGGCAATTTTTTAACAATATATTTCGTAAACGGATTTGGGTTAATCAAAAAGCAGGATCCTTCTGGCAACAGCCCAGCTTCAATGTGTCCTTGATGAACATGCTCGATTTGACGAATCCGCCGGGTGAACCACTTATGTCAGACGAAGAAATGGATGTCTTCGTCGAAGCCTTCACTAAAGGGGGATTCACTGGACCGATTAACTGGTATCGAAATATTACACGGAACTGGGAAACATCTGCCAACTTACCACAACGCATCGATGTTCCCTGCGGGATGATATACGGTAAATATGATATCGTACCGAAGGCGGGTGACCTTTCCCAATACGTGCCGAATCTGGAAATAATCACCCTTGAATGCGGACACTGGATTCAGCAGGAAAAACCGCATGAGGTCAATACGTTCCTGCTGGACTGGTTGAAACGGAATGCGCCTAAATAATTCGGACATTCTATATAAAAACAGACAATCAGCATTCATTGCAGAGTAGGCCGGAAATGAAAAGGACAAGGGTACGCTTTCCCTCCGGCGAGCTTGTTCTAGAAGGAATACTGGCTATACCTGAAGGTGCCGGACCTTACCCGGCAGTAATAGTTTGCCATCCACATCCCCTCTACGGTGGCAGCATGGATAACAATGTGGTCTATAGCCTCTGTAAGACACTTACACAGGCATCACTGGTTTCATTTAGGTTCAACTTCCGTGGAGTCGGTGGGAGCCAAGGGGAATTCGGTCATGGAACAGGTGAGCGGGAAGACGTGAAAGCAGCTGTTTCCTTGATTAACACGGTAAAGGAAGTTGATTCCGGGAGAATCGGGCTTGCTGGCTATTCCGCTGGCGCTGGCTTCGCTCTTCCCGTTGGCTCCGATGATGAACGAATTACAGCTCTGGCGGCTGTCTCTCCTCCACTCTCTATATTCGATTTTGACTTCCTTAACAGTTGCCTTAAGCCAAAACTACTTATTTCAGGAAGCAGGGACGATATTATACCCACCGGCCAGTTCCTTGAATTTTACCAGAGTCTTCCTGAGCCTAAAGAGTACGAAATCGTCGAAGGTGCGGACCACTTCTGGGTGGACTATGACTCTGGCCTGGCTGCTAAAGTGACTTACTTCTTCACCCGCGTATTATAGTTGCAGCCTGGTTTTATGTAACGTTCCCCAGTTGAAGAAGGGCCTTCTCTGCCAGATTGCATAGTGGGTTTTGCAAACTCCATACATTGATGATAGTATTTGGGATTGCATCGGTGCATTTACATTTGAAGAGCTTTTCACCAGGGGATTCCTCTCCAGAACTACTAGAGATAGAGAACTTCTTGCCATGCCTTTAAATTTAGATTGGAAACCACGTCGGATATTCTACGGATGGTGGGTTGTTGGCGCATGTTTCTTTATTTCTCTATACACGGGTGGAGTTGTTTTCTATGGATTCACTGCCATCTTTGAACCGTTAGCGGATGAATTCGGTTGGAGCTACGCGCAGATTTCACTTGCCGCCTCGCTACGCGGCCTGGAGGCGGGCCTTCTTGCTCCGTTGGTTGGGATGCTTGTTGACCGCTGGGGACCGAGAAGACTGCTATTCAGCGGAGCGATTATCGCCAGTCTGGGTTTGGTGTTCCTAAATCGTACTACCTCCCTGAGTATGTTCTACGGAGCCTTCATATTATTAGCCACAGGCATGAGTCTTTGTAGCGGCACAGTGTTGATGACAGCGGTTGCTAACTGGTTCCGTAAGAAAATAAGCATAGCCATGGGAATCATGATTTGTGGCTACGGATGTAGTGGCTTGCTAGTTCCGCTTATCGTTAATCTTATTGATATGTATGAGTGGCGGACTGCAATAGCCATTCTCGCCATAGGTCTGCTGGCTGTATGCCTGCCGCTGTCTCTTGTAGTGAGGCATAAGCCCGAGCAATATGGCTATCAACCTGACGGTGAAGCAGAAAACACCGTGGTACTCAACAACAGTCCGGCTCAAGCAGAAACTGCGGAAGTGGATATTGGAACGAGGCAGGCTCTCAAGAGCCGCACCTTCTGGCACATAGCGCTGGCACTGCTGTGTCAGGTGACGATTCTCAGTACTGTGGTTACTCACGTAATGCCCTATCTCAGCAGCGTTGGCATCGCCAGGACAAAGTCTGGATTTATAGCCATGGCTATCCCCTTGGCAAGCATCGGCGGACGCCTCGGCTTGGGCTGGCTTGGAGATAGATTTGACAAGAGACGAGTGATGGCCGCTGCCTTCGCTATGATGTGTGGAGGCCTGATCTGTTTTGCATTTGCTTCCTCTGAGGCTACCTGGTTGCTTGTGCCTTTCCTCATTCTTTTCGGTATTGGCTATGGAGGCAACAACACGTTGCGGGGCTCTGCGATAAGGGAATTTTTTGGCAGAAGCAATTTCGGGGCCATCCACGGCTTCGTGATAGGCATAATGATGTTGGGAGGCATAACTGGCCCACCACTAGCCGGATGGGTGTTTGATAAGTGGGCTAGTTACCAGCCGATATGGTTTGTGTTTACCGGCCTTACTGTTGCCGCTATACTACTGGCGATAACCACTCCCAAAAGTCAGCGCCTCAATCCAACCGGTTGACCAGACATGATCTTGCAGTTCCTATGAGTCTTTCCAGCGCTATGGAATAAACTCGATTCTGCCTTTGGCAATCTGGCTCAGAAAACGCTGCAGGGCGAAGAGCTAAGATTTAAACGATTCCTGAAAGGGCTAAGCAATTGCCTGACAACCCCTGAGGTTGGAGGAAGTTAATCACACAATTTGGCTGGATGAGTATAATCCAACCGCCCAAACCAAGCCTTTGCTGTCTTACCCTCATCGAGTACATTAACAAGGAAGTTGGCAAAATATTTTACCAAGCGTTACCCATTTGGTCGGCAGCACCAGGCGTCTTGATGTAGAAGCACAAATTTGCTATACTCTCGAAGCCCAGCCATGAAGTTATGGAGACAGCCTTTTGATGCTGCTGAAAAAGCCACAAAGCCAGGGCAGATATATATAGATAAGGAAAGATGCAAAGGTTGTGGCTTTTGTGTCGACTTTTGCCCCACAGAAACCCTGCAGATGAGTGTGGAACTCAGTTCTAAAGGGTATAACTTTGCTGTAGTTGATAATGAGAGTAAGTGTCTTGCTTGCGGATTTTGCGAATTAATTTGCCCCGAGTTTGCCATAATAGTGTCGATACCACTAGATAATGACATCGCCTAGCATTCTGGACTATTATGAAAAATCAAGGACTGGTGGGAGAATTCTTCATGAATGGAGACTTAGCCTGTGCTGAGGGAGCCATTAGTGCAGGCTGTCGCTTCTTTGCTGGTTATCCTATCACACCAGCCAGTGAGCTAGCTGAAAGAATGAGTGAACGACTCCCCCAAGTAGGCGGCGTGTGCATTCAAATGGAGGATGAACTTGCCTCCATGGGTGCTGTGCTTGGCGCATCTTGGGCAGGCTTGAAAGCTATGACCGCTACCTCCGGGCCGGGATTCAGTCTGATGATGGAAAACCTTGGGTTAGGGGTGATGCTGGAAACTCCCTGTGTACTGGTTAACATTCAGCGGGCGGGTCCATCTACTGGATTACCCACTATGACGGGACAGGGAGATATGATGCAGGCACGATGGGGCTCTCACGGGAGCTACGAGATAATCGCTTTGGCACCAATCTCGCCGCAGGATATTTTTGACCTTACCATCCTGGCTTTTAACCTTTCCGAGAAATACCGTGTTCCAGTCCTGATTATGGCTGACGAGGTTGTAGGTCATATGAGTGAGAAAGTAACGATGCCAAGTATAGCAGCGAAAGACCTCGTAGAACGGCGACGGCCTGAGATGGAATCGGAGCAATATCTACCTTATAAGCCTGACGCGGACCTTGTTCCACCTATGGCTGTAGCAGGAGAAGGATATCATTTCCACGTGACCGGCCTCACACATGATGAAAGGGGTTACCCTGTGATGACTGCTGAAGCCCAGGATCGGCTGGTACGTCGTTTGGTAGACAAGATACGGGTTAATAGACACGACATAATAAAATACAAGGAATTTCAAGTTGAGGATGCAGATATTATAGTATGTGCCTACGGAATCTCCGTCCGCATTGCCCAATTGGCAGTAAGAATGGCGCGAGACGAGGGAATTCGAGCAGGGCTCCTGCAATTGATAACAATATGGCCCTTCGCTGAAGAGCGCATTAGAGAGCTCTCCCTACAAGTCAAGGCTTTTGTAGTGCCCGAGATAAACTATGGGCAGATTGTGCTGGAAGTGGAAAGGTGTGCTGGAGACCGAGCTAAAACAATACTCGTGCCTCACATGGGCGGCAGCGTACATTCCCCGCAGACTATCGTCGAGGCGATACGAGAGGCAGCACAGTGATTGATACCCTTAACGTAAAGAATCAGTCCATCGAAAAATATTTGAGACAGGACAGAATGCCGCACATATGGTGCTCCGGCTGCGGCATTGGTCCAGCCGTGAGCTGTTTCCTCAGAGCTATTGACCGCGCCGAAATAGATCCCGATAAGATAGCTTTAATTTCAGGAATAGGTTGCACTGGCAGGGTAGCTGGCTATGTTAAGCTCGACTCCTTTCACACCACGCACGGCCGTGCCATCCCATTTGCCACAGGCTTGAAACTGGCAAAACCAGAGCTAAAGGTGGTGGTATTTTCTGGGGATGGGGATCTGGTAGCTATAGGCGGTAATCACCTGATACATGCGGCACGCCGCAATATCGATATGACTGTAATTTGTGTTAACAATTTCAACTATGGCATGACAGGGGGTCAGGTAGGCCCTACTTCCCCCCTTGAAGCTCGGACTACCACCACTCCCTACGGTAATTTTGAACCTCCCTTCAACCTGCCCTACCTGGCATCTGCCAGTGGTGCATCTTATGTAGCTCGATGGACAGTTCTACATTTGCGCGAATTGGAGAGAGCTATTGCTGAAGCTATGATTAAACCTGGCTTCAGCTTTATAGATGTGATCGCCCCCTGTCCCCCCATATACGGTCGCATGAATAAGAAGTCACAGCCACTGGATTCCATGCACTATTACCAGGAAAAAACTATCATTCGACATGGTGCTGACCCTAAAGAAGCAGACATCACGTTGAACGGCCCAATTATGGTAGGTAAGTTTGTGGATATCGAACGTCCTACATTTCAGGATCAGCTAAATCATGTATCCAGCAAGGTAAATGCGCAGGTATAGTCAAGAATGGGATGGTCTATTATATCTCTTGAGTAAGCCAGTTTGACGAAAAATGAACAGAAAAGAAATCCGTATAGCTGGATTTGGTGGCCAGGGCATTGTGCTTTCTGGCTATATTATGGGCAAAGCTGCTTCAATATATGATAAAAAGTTTGCATCTCTTACGCAAAGTTATGGACCTGAATCTC
>SMTZ1_10005142_pt1 | contig 13151 bp, 12 predicted proteins | sample DeeMarSWOR136_30_FD_25667 | JGI IMG/M metagenome (IMG submission 25667) | reverse complement strand
TCGAGCGCCAATCGTAATCAAATGGTTTGCTGATACATGCCATGACCACACCAAATGTATCCATTAGGCCCACCGATTCCGCCGTAACTGGCGCTGGTGAACAGCCACAGTTGCCTCCTACCATGGTCGTTATGCCTTGTTCAAGTAAACGCTTCAAAAGCTGTGGATGATCGTAAAGGGGCAGTAACCAGTCCAAATGTGAATGCACATCTATGAATCCGGGAGCAATTACACAGCCAGTCGCATCAATGACTGTATCTGCAGGAGGAAGCGCTTCCTTCTCTTTCAGAACAGCTTTGATACAGTCGCCCTCGACCAAGATGTGGCCATCGAAAGCGCGATTGCCAGTACCGTCTACTACTTTACCAGCGCGTAACAGTGTGGTTCCCATTGCAGACCTCCGGCGCGTCAGCCATGCTTATAGTGCCTTAGCTATAATCGCGCATAGGCAAGCAAATAGCTCAACAACTCGCAAGAACTAATCAATTACGGCTTCCAATGATGCATTCAACCGCGTATCTGCCCCTGATCATACTAACACAGAATAGAGTCTGTCAAACGTAGTTAGCTTGGGGTAAACAGATTTCGGCAATTGGCCGGGTGCTGTCCGAAATTGCTTGACTCAGCTTTGTTTCGAGTTTCGTACATCCCTAGATGTTAGGTCAGCGTAGTCGACAAGCAAGCGGGATTGACTTAAGATAAGGAACAAGAGGTAATGGAATATATACATTCCAACGATAACCTCCATTTACAGAGGTAGCAGTAGTGGACGAAAAAAGCCTGGAGATGTTGGAATTCCCCAAAGCCAGGGAGATACTCGCTGGCTTTACTTCGTTTTCGGCAAGTCGGCATCTGACACTAAACCTACAGCCGTCGTCGAACCCTACCCTGATCTCTCAGTTATTGAGGCAGTCAGCCGAAGCACGTCGTCTCCTTTCATTAGAGCCGGATTTTTCGATCACGGGGGCTCTTGATGTTCGGGAGTCTGCCCGGATGGCAGCTAGGGGCAAGGTTCTTGAACCACAATTCCTTCTCGATATTCAAGCGACTTTAGCTGCCTCACGGAATTTGCGCACCAATCTCGGGAAGCTTGCCAAGGAACTTCCCCTGCTGTGGGGTATCGCAGAACAGATTGTTGAACTGCCCTCTCTGGAGGATGAGATCGGCCGAAGCATCTCTGCAGCAGGTGAGTTGCTCGACTCCGCCTCAACAAAACTGGCCAACCTTAGACATCAGTTGAAAGATACACAACAGCAGTTGCTTGATCGCCTGGAATCGATAATCAAGTCGCCTAGAGGGCGTAGATGTGTTCAAGAGGCGTTCATTGCTGAGAGGGAAGGCCGGTATGTTATACCTCTCAAGGCCGAATTTCGAAAGGAGCTTAAGGGTATTGTTCACGATGTCTCCAACACAGGAGCTACAGTATTTGTCGAGCCCTGGTCAACCGTAGAGCTAGGCAATGATCTGCGCCAGCTTAGAATTGAGGAAAAGCTTGAAGTGGAAAGGATTCTTAAGGCTCTCAGTGCTGGAGTGGGAGCGAACGAAACCGAAATATCCCGGAACGTGAGCTTAATTGCAGAGTTGGATCTGGAGTTAGCGAAGGCCAGGTATGCGCAGAAAGCGAATGCCACAGAGCCTATCATTGAACCCGATGGAGGGAGCAATGAAGATAAAGTTGACTCAAAAGCGGGCGTGCTTAGACTTGTCAAGGCCAGGCACCCGCTACTCACAGGTAAGGCTGTACCTTTGTCGGTAGAGATAGGGAGCGACTACTCAATACTGGTTATCACCGGGCCAAATACCGGAGGCAAGACCGTAGCTCTCAAGACGATCGGACTTCTAACTTTGATGGCTCAGGCGGGTATGCCTATCCCCGCTTCGGAGGAAAGCTGTATCCCCATCTTCGACGATGTCTTCGCTGATATTGGGGATGAACAAAGCATTGAGCAAACCCTTTCCACTTTTGGCTGGCACATGGGCAATATTGTTCGCATCCTCCGATCCTCTACGGAAAAGGGCTTGGTGCTTCTGGATGAACTGGGTACCAGCACAGATCCCAACGAAGGAGCTGCGCTAGCGCGAGCCATCTTGCTTCATCTCCTGTCAAGAGGGACCATGGTTGTGGCCACCACGCATTACAGCGAGCTTAAGGTTTTCGCACACACAACTCACGGACTGCGAAATGCTTCATTGGATTTTGATCCTGTTAGCCTAGCACCGACATATCATCTGACGATGGGCATTCCTGGTGGAAGTAATGCCCTGGCTATAGCTTCACAGTTGGGTCTATCCCCCGACATAATTGATTCTGCTCGGGAGATGATGGCAAAAGGTGCCCAGGATATCGAGATACTGCTGGCAGACTTGATGAGCGAAAAACGGGGAATCGAAAATCTGCGTAACGGGTTGGAAAAGGAGAAGGAGGCAGCAGAGGGGTTGAGGAATCATTGGGAAAATGAAGTACAAAGGTTGCAAGAGCAAGAGCGGAATATGCTTCGCGAAGGGAGGGATAAGCTCGCTGAGGAAACGGCTCAACTGCAAAGAGAGGTCCGCCGTGCAACCTCAGAACTGAAGAAGGCAAAGTCGCAGGAAAACATAGAGCGAGCCGAGAAGGCATTAGCGGCAATACGGGAGCAACTGAAGAGCATGAGTTCGAGGATCAAGGCCAGACGCAGTGATGTGACCGGGGAATTGGCTAAGGCCAGCAAAATCGGCGTAGGCGACAAGGTGTGGCTAACGGATGTAAATATGTGGGGAACTGTTCTCTCAGTAAGAGAGGGAGATGGCCAGATCGATGTTCAGGTTGGACATACCAGACTCAGGATGAATTTGGATGATGCCGAGAAGTTGAAGCCGCCTGCGGGAAAGGTGCTTCCTGAACCACCCACGGTGAGACAAAAACTGAGTACAAGGATACCCTCGTTGGAGCTCGACCTCCGCGGGAAGCGGGCCGATGAGGTGGGGCCTGAGCTGGACAGGTATCTCGACGATGCTTCTCTTGCCAGTTTGAGCCAGGTTCGCATCATCCACGGTTTTGGAACCGGTACGGTACGCCAGATCGTGCGAGATATACTGGCTTCTCACTCTCTGGTCAAGTCCTTTCGTCCTGGGGAACGTGGTGAGGGTGGGGACGGAGTTACCGTGGTGAAGTTGTAGGCTTCTAGTTGCGAAAGAATAAGAAGGCAAACCCACATAGGCGATTGCCCGCCAGCGAATGATGAAAATAGAGGTAGCCTATGAGTGTGCCATTTGCTTGTCCCCCTCTCTCTAACTCTCTCCCGCGAGGGGAGAGGGAGAGGGTGAGGGTGGGATCTTGCCAGGACAAAACTTAAGAGATGTAGCGGGGTCAAGTCTATGGTAGGCTCCAGTCACCGCAAGATCAACAGGCCGAAGCTGCTTCGCCTGCTCGAAGAACTGGAAGCTGCCTCTGGTTCGGCGACGTCTTTATACATACCGCCTGGCATGCCTGTGCCTGAAATCGAGAGAATGCTTAACATTGCCTCAGTTGGAGAAGAGGTTTTGACGGATGTTTCTAAGCTAGTTTCCCGTTCAGCAACCGGTGCGGTCTTTTTCTGGGGCGAGCAAGGGAAATACTTGGTGCTGCCGCCGTTTCCTATTACCGAAAAGCTATTCGGCAGTGGTTACGATGTAGAACCGTTGCGTTCACTTCTCCAGCGAGAGTTCATGGTCGCACTGATACTGCTGCGTTTGGGTGCCTATGCCATAGGCGTATTTCGGGGTGAGAAACTGTTATCCAGCAAAGTAGGAACAGGTCATATTCACTCGCGCCACAGAAAAGGCGGGTCTTCTCAGCGAAGATTTGAGCGAGGCCGTGAAAAGCAGATAGAGTATTTTTTCGATCGCGTTTGTAGCCGTGTGCGGGAGCGTTTGGAGCCTTATATCGGGCAATTGGACTATGTAGTCTACGGGGGCGAACGTCATACTTTGCTCTCCTTTCGCAAACAGTGCCAATTCCTGAGAGCAATCGACGATCGCACTTTGAGATCATCGGTGAACGTTCGTGAACCAAAGCAGGCAACTCTGGAGGCTGCGATAGACGAGGTATGGTCCAGCGAAGTCATTTGGTGGCAGGGTAACTAAAGCTCTGGCGCTGCAAAGTAATGTGGATTTACGTTGCGTATGATTATGCCAAGTAGTTCAGCGACCAAAGCGGTCCCCCCACGAGAAGACAATTCATAATGACTATCAGGGTCATACCTAGGTTTAGGCCACCTTTCATACGACGTGTCCCTCGCCTCCACACCAGCACCCCAATAAGCAAAGCCAGGATCATCTTACCCGAAAGCATGAAACCCTCACCGTGGGTTTGGGCAGCCACTTCCAGAAACGGATTTTCCTCGCTCATGCCTAGCGACAGACATAGCCAGGTAATCGCGGTGTCAAGAGCATTTAGCAATATCCATAATGTGATAGAGTTACTCCAATGATAAGCATTGGAGTAAAACACCAGCCTTTCGGCCGCATCTCTCCACGCACCCAACTGCACTAACCTTGGACTCACTTGTTTGTGCGTTAAAGGCTTGTTTAACATGGCTGCCTTTCTGCTGGGCAACCGGCGCCCAAGAGCCCGACACCGGGCTTTTGGCCCATTGGTATGGTTGTGAACTAAACTATCGTACTGGAAGCATACTGATACTATCGTACTAGTACCAATAATCGTAGAGAACCTTCTCCCAGAGGGCAAGATAACGTCTCTTATTGTTTCTTTACCTTACCTCCCGAACTTCGAGCAACCCCCTGATTCTATTAAGGTGACTGGGTCATATCCAACTTTTCCTTGTGGGGTTGGAAACCCAGAATTGAATATGCTATAATTGAAATGTGCCACGATAGCTAGCTGGCAGGTTAGCGAGAGCCAAGTCTTGTTGGCTCTCGCAAAATTTTGCTTCGGAGAAGAGAGAGTAGAATCATGCCTGAGCAAGGCCTAAGCCATCTAAGAGTCCTGGAGTTGTGTAATCTCGTATCCGGCCCGTATTGCACCAAGCTGTTAGCTGACCTCGGTGCCGAGGTGACAAAGATCGAGCCCCCTGGCGTTGGGGATGAAGCAAGACGGAGAGGTCCTTTTCTGGAGGATATCCCCCATCCAGAGCGGAGCGGGCTCTATCTCTATCTCAATACCAATAAACTGGGCATAACCCTGGATGTGAGGACGAGTGCTGGGCGAAGCATTCTGAGGGAGCTAATTGAGCAAACGGACATTTTTGTAGAGGATAATCCTCCGGCGGTGATGGAAGAGCTGGGATTGGCCTATGAAGACCTTAAACAAATCAATCCCCGCCTGGTCATGACATCCATCACACCTTTTGGGCAGACAGGCCCTTACCGGGATTACAAGGCCTATGAGCTCAATTCCGTCCATGCTGGTGGAGAGGGCTACCTGCTGCCGCTCCAGTCGCCTGATCTCGATCGGGAACCGGTTAGAGGAGGTGGCCTGGTGGGGGACTGCATTTGCGGCCTAAGTGCCTCCCTGGCAACATTGGCTGCAGCGTACAGCATGGTGGCGACCGGCGTTGGGCAACATATAGATGTCTCGAAGCAGGATGTGCTGATGACCATGGTCGGGTTGGACATAGCTATGTTCGCCAATAATAAGATAAGACGGGACAGGTTCCGTCGGACCATCCTAATGCCGACACCGATGAAATGCCGGGACGGCTATATCATGTTATCGGTGCTATCGGATCGCGAATGGGGGGACCTTCTAGAGTTTATGGGAAATCCATCATGGGCCAAGGATGAGAGGTTCAATACTTGGTTGGAGCGTCATATATATGGTGATGAGATAAATCCGCGCGTGGGAGAATGGCTACGACAATACAAAAGTGAAGAGCTCTTTCATCAACTCCAGGACAAGGCTATAGCGGCCGCTCCCGTCAATACTGCAGAGGAGGTGGTGAAGTCCCCTCAAATGGAGCATCGAGGCTTCTTTGCTGAGATCGATCATCCTGAGGCAGGCAGGCTGAAGTATCCCACAGCATCCTATAAGTTCTCCAAGACCCCTTGGAGGGCGGAGCACGCCGCTCCTCTCCTCGGCCAGCATAACGAGTCTGTCTATTGTGGTCGGCTGGGTTACAACAGGCAGGATCTGGTGAGGATGAGAGAATCCGGGGTCATATAGGAAGTAAGGTTTCTCGAATGAGCAGGTTTGCTTTAGAAGGAGTGAGGGTGGCTGATTTCTGCTGGTTGTGGGCTGGGTCCTATGCCACTTGCTTGCTAGCATATCTGGGTGCAGAGGTCATCAAGATCGAGAGCATGGCTCGTACAGACCCATCTCGAATGATGACCTTGACTATAGGAGCGCATGCGTTTGAAGGAGTGGATAGTTCTCCTGTTTTCAACAGTATGAACCTCAACAAGCTATCAGTGAGGCTCAACCTGAAGAAGCCCGAAGCAGTCGAACTGGCGAAAAGGATAATCCGGGTTAGCGACGTGGTGACCCAAAACATGCGCCCCGGCTCTATGGATAGGTTAGGGCTGGGCTACGAGGTGCTGAAAGAGGTCAAGCCTGATATTATCATGCTCTCCTCCTCATCCTATGGGGCTGAGGGACCCCTGAGAAGCTATGGAGGTTATGCCCCTAGCTTCGCATGTTACAGCGGGCTGGCCAACTTGACAGGTTACAGCGATGCCCCACCGAACCCGATGACGGGTTCAACCGATCTCATGAGTGCTGCCACCGGTGCCTTCTCCGTTCTCGCTGCGTTGTGCCATCGGCAACAGACTGGCCAAGGGCAGCACATAGACCTGTCTTCCGTGGAGTGCCTTGCTGTTTTCACCGGCGATGCGCTCATGGACTACATCATGAATGGCAGGGTACAGTCCCGGAGAGGAAACCAGGACAGGATCATGGCGCCCTACAATTGCTATCGTTGCCGAGGCGATGACAAGTGGGTTAGCATTGCGGTTTCCACAGATGAGGAGTGGCAGGCTTTCTGTGAGGCCATAGGGAGTCCTGAGTGGACAAGGGATGAGAGATTCTGCGATGCCTATAGCCGCTGGAAGAACCAAGAAGAACTCGATAGGCTGGTTGGGGAGTGGACGATTAATTACACCCATTACGAAGTGACCGAGTCTCTGCAGAAGGCTGGAGTTGCCGCCATGCCTTCGCTTAGCAACGAGGAGATTCTCAATGATGCCCATTTCAGGGAGCGGAATCTGGCTGTGGAGATTGAACATCCAGCAATGGGGAAGCAGGTTGTCGTGGGCCCTCCGTGGCACTTCTCGAAAACACCAGCCAGAGTTACCAGGTCGTCGCCGCTGATCGGCGAGCATAACGAGTATGTCTTCGGTGAACTCTTGGGGATGTCCAGCGATAAAATAAGGCAACTGATGGACGAGCAGGTAATCTACTAGTAGCGCTTTCTCATAGCAGCGTCGTGACAGGAGTCACGACGAAGAATTCGTTGCCACTCCAGTGGCAACGCTACCTTTTCGGACAGCCTGTTTGGGAATAAAAGAGAGCCACCACCAAGTCATCTGGCTACACTGAAACAAGCTCGTATGTCAAGGTGCCCATCTTTAGTTTCTCTGCCGTTTCTAGCTGTATCAGGCTACTTGTATGGTGCATCCTACCCAGGAGGCCAAACCCAGCAGTCCAAGGGGCACCTAAAACGACAGGTACCACAATATGTGCATTCCGCTATTTCTCTCACCGGCTTTCCGTTCATTAGTGTTATTACGCCTGTAGGGCATGCGTCAGTGCATTTGCCACAGCCGTCGCAGTCGCTCTCTTCATTGAATTGGGGCGTGTTCACTGAGTGCTGTGCTCGCTTGGTTTCCGTAGATACGCAGCCCATCCCGAGATTCTTCAAAGCACCGCCGAAACCTGTAAGGTCGTGGCCTTTTATATGCGATAGGACTATCATGCAAGCTGACTGTAACAGTAAGGAAGGGACTTTTGCTTCCCTTAGCTGACAGTCGCCAATTCGGTTTCTGAGTGGTATCGTTTGTAGGTCATCCTCATCGTCTGTTATCACCACAGGCGCATCCATACTAGACTCAACGAAACCATTCTTGGAAGCTGTATTCAGGTACTTTCCCTTGGTATCATCTCTTCAAATGTCGATTTGGCAATGAGACGTTGCAAGCCTTTCAAAGGATTGGTATCTTCTGCGTAGCTGAAAAAGAACACCTGAGACATAGCCTTTCTCCTTCCTCAGTGTGAGCAAACTGGCAAATAGAAGGTTGCAGTATTCTAACACATGGATTCATTGTATCCAACGGGTTAGGTATCTGTGATCCGATGCTGCCTTGAATTCGAAGTCGAAATAAATTAAACTAGTTCATAGAATTAGGTAAGGAGAACGAGATGGCGAGGGGCAGGGCAAAAACTCTATCTGGTGAGAGATCATCTGCTAAGGAAAAGAGTAGGGGTGGCAAAGCCACCCCTACTACTAAAACAATTAGGGGCAGCGAGCGCAATGATAGTAGGCTCCCAGAGAGCGTCTTGACTCGCATTAGCGATAGGCTGGGTATGCCAGTGAGTCAGGTTTCTCATATAGTGGAGACAATTGGACAGGCTGCTGAGGAAGCGGGCGATACGGATAGAATCGTAGAGAAATATGAAGGTGACAAAGCTGCCTTGATCCAGATACTTCTGGAGATTCAACGAGAAAACCGCTGGCTTCCTAGGGATGTCTTGATGTCGGTTTGTAAGAAGCTAGGCGTTCCCATAGGTCGAGCCTACAGAATTGCAACCTTCTATAAAGCCTTCAGTTTGACTCCTCAAGGCCGTCATCAGGTGTCCGTGTGTATGGGTACTGCTTGTCACGTTCGCGGCGCACCTCGTCTTCTGGACAGGGTAATAGGTGCACTGAACATTAACCCTGGGGAAACGAGCCCCGACCAGAAATTCACTCTGGAAACGGTAAACTGCCTTGGTTGCTGCGCTTTGGGACCGGTGATTGTGGTTGATGGCGATTATCATGGCAATCCAACCCCGAAAGAAATCGAGAGGATTGTAAATTCCTGCAATTAGCTAGCGAAAGGAAGTGATCATGGCTCGACTGAGGTCGGCTGCCGACTTAGAGAAAAAGAGAGCGCAGATATTATCGAAAAGGGACCCGAAAAAGCCCTGCATTACCCTTTGCTCGGGTACAGGCTGCCATGCCCTCGGCTCTGATAAGGTTTACCAGGCCATTGTCAGCGAGCTCTCAAGGAATGGCCTTAAGAGTAAGGTGGATGTCCGGCGGACTGGCTGCCATGGCTTTTGTGAGAGGGGCCCTATCGTCGTCATCTTCCCGGCGGAGACCTGCTATCTTGGGGTAAAGCCAGGGGATGTTCCTGAGGTTGTCTCCAAGGTCTTGATGGATGGGGAGCTAGTTAATCGTTTGCTGTACAAGGATGCCAGCGGGGAAACGATAAAGCATGAGGGCGAGATACCCTTCTACAAACACCAGAGACGGATTGTATTCGGCAATAACAGACTTATTGATCCCAAGAATATCGACGATTACATTGCACTCGGGGGTTATTCGGCCTTAGCTAAGGTTCTTTTTGAGATGGGCCCTGAGGAAGTGCTGGAGACGGTAAAGCGGGCTAACCTGAGGGGTAGGGGTGGCGGGGGATTCCCCGCCGGAGTGAAATGGGAAACAACTCGCAACGCCCCAGGAGATATAAAATATGTCGTCGTCAATGCAGACGAAGGTGACCCTGGTGCCTTTATGGATAGGAGCTTGCTTGAGGGCAATCCTCACAGCGTATTGGAGGGGCTCATAATTGGCGCCTATGCCATTGGTTCCCATGAAGGGTTTGTCTATGTACGTCAGGAATATCCTCTTGCGGTGAGCAATCTTACGCTGGCCCTGAGCCAGGTGCGTGAATACGGTCTTCTGGGCAAAAACATACTTGGCTCCGGCTTCGATTTTGAAGTCACTGTACATCGTGGTGCCGGAGCTTTCGTTTCTGGTGAGTCCAGCGCCCTGATGACCGCCATTGAGGGAGTGGTGGGGGAGCCAAGGCCAAAGTACATCCGTACCGCTGTGAGTGGTATATGGGAAAGGCCGACCAATCTCAACAATGTGGAGACCTGGGCCAACGTACCCCTGATAATCAATAGAGGCGCAGATTGGTTTACAAGCATCGGAACCGATGGCAGCAAGGGGACGAAGATATTCTCTCTGGTGGGCAAGGTGAATAATACCGGGCTGGTGGAAGTGCCCATGGGGGTGTCCCTTAGAGAGATCATCTACACCATAGGTGGTGGGATTCCTCGGGGAAAGAAATTCAAAGCGGTTCAGACAGGCGGCCCCTCTGGAGGTTGTCTCCCGGAAAGTCTTATCGATCTCCCTGTGGACTTCGATGCGCTTACAGAAGCGGGTTCCATGATGGGATCGGGCGGCATGATTGTAATGGATGAGGATACCTGTATGGCAGACGTGGCCAGGTATTTCACCAACTTTCTTGCCGATGAGTCCTGCGGCAAATGCATACCATGCCGCGCGGGTCTTGAGCAGATGGTGACTATACTGGATAGAATCTGCAGGGGTGAAGGCGAGGCAGGTGACATCGAGCTCCTGGAGGAGCTATCTGAGGTGGTCCAGGACGTCTCGTTGTGTGCTCTGGGGCAAACAGCGCCTAACCCGGTGCTGAGCACTATTAGGCACTTCCGGGATGAGTATGAAGCGCATATTGAGCGGAAACGTTGTCCTGCCGGGGTCTGTAAAGCTCTCATCTCATACTATATTGATCCCAACAAGTGTACAGCCTGTGGGATCTGTCTCAGAGAATGCCCGGTGGAAGCAATCAGCGGCGGCAAGAACCTCGTTCATATTATTGATCAGGAGAAGTGCACTAAATGCAATACTTGCTTTGAGGTTTGTCCAACACGCTTCTCCGCCGTGGTGAAAAGCTCTGGCGAGTCGGTACCGGCAGCACCTCCCTTGGGTGCTGAGGTGATGCGCAAGAAAGGAAAGCGGGAATGAAGAAAGTGCGCTTGAACATTGATGGTAAAGATGTTGAAGCTCAAGAGGGAATGACACTCCTCGAAGCAGCCCGAGATGCTGGAATTCATATCCCGACTCTTTGTTACCATGAGAAGCTGGCTCCTTATGGCGCTTGCAGGTTTTGCACTGTGGAAATATCAAAAAACGCAGAGACGAGGCTGGTCACTTCTTGCGTATACAACGTGGAAGACGGGCTGGTTGTAAAGACAGATTCCCCTAAGGTTATCAAGATGCGCAAAATGCTCCTGGAGCTAATGCTTGCCTCCGCTCCGGTTCTGTCGGAGCTCGCAAGCCAGTATGGCATAGAGAGGCCGAGGTTCAAATCTGAAGTAACCCAGTGTATACTCTGCGGACTATGTGTTCGCTACTGCGCAGAGGTCAAGGGGGCCAATGCCATAACGTTTGTTGGCAGGGGCGTAAACAGGCGTGTGGCATTCATTGATGAAGTGGTCTCCACCGGAGTGTGCATGGATTGCCGGGAGTGCTTTGGCGTTTGCCCCACGGGCAAGATTCCAAGGGAAACCGATGGCGCTTCCTTTGAAGGCCTCACGGTCCAGGATGTTCTGGCGCGCACCCTATGATAAATAGCATCGAGCAGGCTGAATACTGGCAGTATTCATAGCATCCGTCTAAATTCGTTCTGGTCGAAAGCATATCACTCTTTCGTTTCGTACCTTCTGCTAAACAGGCGTATTTGTTAAGTCGGTGAAAGGTCTCAATTGGTGAAATCACCAGCTATTGTGATATTCACTGGCGATGTAGTGGTAACTTATGTATAATTAAGTAAAGAACTCTGCGACTAAAACCGCAGCAATGCTAATCTCCAATAGAGATATGCGGGAGGACCACCAGCTTTGAGCAACAGTGGCAGCCATCTGAATTGGATTCCCTCCGGGATACCACCTTAGGTGGGGGGATCGACAGCCTCCAGATGTTTAGAATTCGAATACAGAAGGGGGGTGATTTAAGATGAGCGAAAAGGAGATTGTGAGGGAAATAAACGCGTTGACCGTTATGCCCTTGCCTGTGAGGATCCCCGCTTCATGGTATGACCTGCTGCCTAAGGTCCTGCCTCTGATAAGATGGTCGACTGGACAAGCGAGATTTTACATGGCTGAAGAACTAATCGATATTTTCCTTAGAAGATGGAGAAGGATCCTCATAAGGCGTGAGGGAGCTTTTGTTTGGCTGCATCTGGGAGGGGTGGCGTGCTACGAAGTTGTACCGAATTTTATAAAAGCAGTCAAATACAAGATTGATTGCAGTGATGGAGAGATCACTGAAAATGGCGGAGTGAAAGGTCTGATACAGCACTGGCGAACATGTATCGAAGAGCTAAGATCTCTTGATGATGGGGCAGTTTTGCAAGCTCGAAATGAGACCTTGCGTCTTCTCCAACCGGAGACGTGGCACGAAGAACTAGGCAAAGAATGGAGTTTTGCGGCTGAAAGGGCACACGTGAATTTTGGCAGAATTCGACCTGTGATCAAGAAATGGATTGCTAAACACGAAAACCAGTGTAATCTCGACGAGCCCTTCGGTGGCCGGTTATCAGCAGGGAGATACCCTGCCCCAGAAACTGGGATAGTCTAGCGGTAATAAGAGAATTTGAGCGAAAAGCTGCCCAGCCTCGGAGGCTGGCTGAAAACCCTGAGTGGGGAAGGGGGGATTCGAACCCCCACGCCTTGCGGCACATGATCCTAAGTCATGCTCGTCTGCCATTTCCGACACTTCCCCAAATAGGAAAATCGAAGAGATTATATCATTTTCCTCGGCATTTTGCTTAACACTTTGCTGAACTTTGCTTAACACTTTATGTGAAGCACGCCTCTTACCATGCCTCACTTGACTCAGGTAACTGGCTGATACCCCTAGCTCTTTGGCTACCTGTCGTAGGGATTTCTCTTTCATTAGCTTCCTCCTTTCTTTGTTTTCGGTTTCCTTTTCCTCTTCCTCTTGTAGTCCAGGCTGAGGACTACCCAGTCACGGCCTTGACATAGACTTTGGTTGGTGGTATACCTATCGTAGTAGAATACCGCAAGTGGTGAGGGGTTTGGTGTGCGCGAGCCAACTGGGCTTAGGGAAAACTCTGGATGTGAACAAGTTTAACGAATACACGGGGGCGCGAAAGGGGGAAAGGCCAATGAAGCTACTAGCATTATTGGGGGGGGTGATAATCTTATGGAA
>SMTZ1_10006155_pt1 | contig 13154 bp, 9 predicted proteins | sample DeeMarSWOR136_30_FD_25667 | JGI IMG/M metagenome (IMG submission 25667) | reverse complement strand
GTAACTGAACCAGCCATTGTCCTGGTCCGCATGGTTTGTCCCGTCTTTCTCATGCTGTGTGAGTCCAACGCTGATCTCCTCCACAGGACCATCGGCTGAAACCCGGACCTCAAACCTGGACAGGTTACTGCCAAGATCGAGCGAAATGATCTTGGTCTCCTCCATCATCCCGAAAGGTGTGGACCACGGCGCATAGGTCAGTGAAAACTGGGTACGGATGGGGCCGGTGGCTATCGTTTCCCACCTGGTAAAATTCCGGGAGGTATACAGCTTCTGTTCTTCGGCACTCCAGACCCCTACACCTCCGCAACCGCGGCTGGCACCCACATGGAAATCATCCAGTCCCTCGCCGGTATCCTCATGGTAGGATCCGCCCTCCTCCAGGGTCTTCTTGTACCATTTGTTGATGATGGGATAGTCCACGCGTTTCAGCCAGCAATCCATGCCGCTGGAAAGGGTACCGCCAGGGGTCCCGTCAACGACCATCTGTTCTGCAGTGGGTCCGTATGTGCGGAAGGCAACCCGGTCATTCTCCCAGGCATAATCATCGGTACGTTCGGGGATAAACCGGCTGAAAGTGCTGATTCCTGTCACGGGCAGCGAACCGCTGTCAACATCGGTGACCAGATTGTATACCCTGGTTTCATCAGCCTCAAGGTCAGGCTGGAAAAGCAGGTAATCCAGTTCACCGTCCCTGTCCTCATCAATGACCTGGGAAATAAGATATGCTCCTGAACGGGCATCCTGGACGAAAAACCTTGAAAACTCCTCGCAGGTGATATTGCCCAGGTCCGACCTCCGTACGGATACTGTCTCACCCTTCCGAGGTACCTGGAGTCCATTGGTGACCGATATTCTATACTGCGGTTTGTCCTTATTGCAGCCCGGTAAGAGCAGCATTGAAATAAGCAATAATGAGATACTGTTCAAATTTTTCATATTGGATAGGTTTAGGTTGGTTTATTCCTCATTGGACGGTTTGCCCAGGGTGGCCAGTATCCCGCCATCCACATACATTACATGGCCATTCACAAAATCGGAAGCCCTTGATGCCAGGAAAATGGCGCCCACGCGAATGGCCTCGGTCTGGGCTGTCGCATAGTAACCCGGACCGATCCCGTTTGCCTGGATATTGTATTTGGCCAGTTCGGTGGCCAGGTTCCGTGTCAGCATTTTGAGTCCCCCTTTAGCCGCAGCATAGGCACTTACCGTATTCCGTCCCAATTCACTCATCATGGAGCACATATTGATGATTTTACCGCCCTGACCGCGGGCCACCATTTTCTCTGCCACGTATCTCGACATGATAAAGGGACCACTCAGGTCCACATCGATCACCTCCCTGAAATCCTTTGCTTCCATTTCAAGGAAAGGGATGCGCTTGATGATCCCGGCATTGTTCACCAGGATATCAATCGGTGCAACTTCTTCTTCAATGGTCTGAATGGCGGATTTTACCGCTTCCTCATCCGTGACATCAAATAAATAACCGGCTGCATCAATGCCGTCAGCCTCGTATTCAGCCACCGCCTTTTCAAGTTTGTCCGCGAAGATATCATTGATTACGATCCTGGCCCCGGCACCTGCCAGTCCCTTGGCAATGGCCATGCCCAGTCCGTGTGTTGCCCCCGTGACAAGGGCTGTTTTTCCAGATAGATCAAAAAGTTCCTGTATCATTTTTTCGGGTTTTGGTTTGTATGAATAGATTTCGCTTTTACCGAAGTTCTGTCGGCTGTGTTACATCCATATCCCCATAATCCAGGTTCTCTCCGGCCATCCCCCACACAAAAACATAATTGGAGGTGCCGGCCGCACTGTGGAGGGACCAGGAAGGTGAGAGTACTGCCTGTTCGTTCTGCATCCAGATATGCCGGGTTTCCTGCGGCTGTCCCATGAAATGACATACCGCCTGATCATCAGGCACTTCGAAATAGAAATAGGCTTCCATCCTTCGGTTATGGGTATGGACAGGCATGGTGTTCCAGACGCTTCCTGCCTGTAGTTCTGTCATACCCATCTGCAACTGGCAGGTTTCCACGATGCTGTTCACGAGCAGCTTGTTGATCTTCCTTGCATTGGAGGACTCCAGGGCTCCCAGTTCTACTACTTCTGCATCCGCCAGGGTAACCAGTTTGTTTGGGAATTTTTTATGTGCGGGCGCTGAATTGATATAGCATTTGGCCGGTGTTTTGGTATCGGATGATTCAAAGACCACATGACCGGTCTCCTTCCCGAGATAGAGGGCTTCCTTGTATCCCAGTTCATAGGACTCACCATCAGCCACAATGATTCCCTTGCCGCCCACGTTAATGATCCCCATTTCGCGCCGGGCCAGGAAACTATCTGCTTTCAGGCTGTCAAAGCTCTTCAGTTCCAGTTTTTTATCTACCGGATGAGCTCCGCCAATGATGTAGCGGTCATAAAGGGAATAAGTCAGACAGATCTCGTCCCTGACAAAAACATCTTCCACCAGGAATTCTTTGCGGATACGATCTGTATCGTATTTTTTAAAATCTTCCGGGTGCACTGCATACCTTTCATTGAATTTCATAAGCTTGATTTTTTAGGGTTGAATTTCTAATAATGAGTTCTGGTTTGATGATTACTTCTTTGTTCATGTTGCCTGCGCCACCATGATCAATGCTTTCGAACAATAAAAGGGCTGCCGACTTCCCGATCTCGGAGCTGTGCTGTTCAACCGTTGTCAACTTTACCAGCTCGGTGAATGGTTCATTGGCAAAGCCGGCCACTCCCATCTCATCGGGCACAGACACCTGCCTCTCCTGGAGGCATAGCATGGCGCCCAGGGCAGAAAAGTCACTGGCCGAGAAAATGGCATCCACTCCAGCGCCAGTCGCCAAGAGGTGCTCTGTCTGCCGGAAACCCGCTTCTTTGGTGATCACATTTTCTTTAACCTGTTCCGCGCTGACCGGAAAACCATGATCCTCCAAAGCTTTTATAAAGCCCTCCTTCCTTTCATGATAGATATTGATATCCGAAGGTCCTGCAAAATGAACAATCCTAACGTATCCCATATTGATGAGATGTTCTGTAACAGCATATGCACCGTGGAAATTGTCATTCAATACCCTGTTTGTATTCATGTCTGTAAAGACCCGGTCAAACATCACGAATGGAACATTACGATGGGCTATCTCCCGGTGAAAACCCGGCACTATTGTTTCCTTGGACAGGGACATTATGATCCCTGCCACATTGTTCCCCAGCAAGGTTTTGATATTTTCCTCCTCAATGTCCGCTGCCTCATTGGACTGGCAGATGATGACACTGAATCCTTTCTGCCTGGCCACTGTTTCAATCCCGTGAATGACATTGGAGAAGAAGACCCTGTTGATCCGCGGTACGATCAAACCGATGACATTGCTGCCTCCCTGCCGCAGGTTACGAGCGATGATATTTGGCTCGTATCCCATTTCTCCTGCCTTTTCAATGATCAGCCGGCGCATTTGCTCACTGATAGAAGAATGATTATTCAGTGCGCGTGAAACGGTAGAATAAGTGGTGCCCAGTTCCCTGGCGATATCTTTTATGGTGACTTTCTTATTCATCGCTGTGCAGATGGCAAATATACAAAAAACGCAAACGTTTGCATAAAATCTTTATTGTTGTTAATTTGCGGATCATAAGGACACCTAATGCGTAACCAAAATGAAAGACAGAATCGATATTATCAATAAGATCCGGGACATCCGGATCATGCCTCTTTTTTACCACCCGGACCCGGATATTTCGCTGCATGTCATGCAGGCGGTTTTCGATGGTGGACTGGACCTCATGGAATTTACCAACCGTGGACCGAATGCTTTCAATGTATTTGAAAAACTCTATGCATTCAAGTCAAAAAATTACCCCGGGGCAGCCCTGGGTATTGGAAGTATCGTTGATGCACCTACGGCAGCACAATACATCCAGGCAGGGGTTGATTTTATTGTTTCACCCCTGCTTAACCATGAGGTCATCAGGGTTTGCAACCGGCGCAAGGTCCTGCATATCCCGGGATGCTCGACCCTGAGCGAGATAAGCCAGGCAGAAGAATGGGGGGCTGAACTCGTAAAGGTGTTCCCGGCCGCACAGCTCGGTGGGCCGGCATTCATAAAGGCCATTATGGGACCATGCCCCTGGGCATCCATTGTAGTTACCGGGGGTGTGAAGGCAGACTACGAGAACCTCAAAGCCTGGCACGATGCCGGTGTTGTTGGATTTGGCATAGGGTCCGACCTGATCTCAAAAGACCTTGTCAGTGAGGGCGATTATGCCGGTTTAACCAGGAAAGTCCAGGAACTTGTCGGGATCATCTCAAAACTTGGACAATGATCTGATACCGCTTCACGCTGATTTATACCATACCACGATGAGAAACTTGACCCTTCTGTCAATGTTATTCCTTTTCATTTATGCATCCGGCCAGGATATTGCCAGGGTAAAGCATGATGAAAAATCAGGCACAAACGCCGAAATCTATCCAACCTTCACCTTTGACGGGACCTGGTGCTGGTTCTCAGATCCCCGGGCCGTCTATTTCGAGGGGAAGCATAAACGGACCTATACGGGCTGGATAGACAGGTACGGGGATGTCTGCATCGGATCCTTCGATCATGGCACCGGCCGGATTGACACAAAAGTCATCTATGATGGTCTCCAGCAGGACGACCATGACAATCCCACCATTCTTTTCGATGACGAGGGCAGGCTGCTTGTATTCTTCAACAAGCATGGCGGACCCAATCCCTTGTATTTCAGCAAATCTGAGAATCCGGAGGACATTGGAAGCTGGGGTCCGGTTAAGCGTCTTGCCCTGAACGACACGGATCATTACAGGGATATGTGGGATACCTACACTTATACCAATCCGGTGAGGTTATCTGAAGAGGACGGCAGGATATACCTCTTCTGGAGGGGGATGGACAACAAGCCCAATTATGCCTGTTCGGACGATGACGGAGAGACCTGGACAGAGGGACGGATCTTTATCCTTCCAGAAAGGACATACCCCAACCGGCGTCCTTATCTAAAGGTCTTCTCCAACGGCAGGGATGTCATCCATTTTGCCTTTACCGACGGGCACCCCAGTAATGAGCCACATAACAGTATCTATTATATGTACTACATGGATGGTAGACTGTACCGGGCCAGTGGGGAAAAGATCGGCGACCTGGGTGATGAGATCACACCTCGTATGGCTGACTACGTTTATGATGCCATCCCCACGGAGGAAAAGGCCTGGATATGGGATGTGGCGGAGAATGAAAGCGGCCACCCGGTGCTTGCCTATGCCAAATTCCCTGATGATTCCAATCATATTTACTGCTATGCATCATGGGATGGAAAACAATGGGTCAACAGGGACCTGGTAAATGCCGGGGGATGGTTCCCTGAAACCATGGAAGGCAAGGCGGAAAGGGAAACTAATTATTCAGGGGGAATGAGCATTGATCATGAAAATACAAATACACTTTATCTGTCAGTGAGGCGCGATTCCATATTTGAAATTGAGAAATGGGTAACAGGCAATGGCGGTAAATCCTGGAAGGCCTCACAAATCACCCGCGGCTCCTCCAAAAACAATATCAGGCCGTTTGCCATAAGGGGTGCCGTAGAGGAAAATCCCGTGCAGGTGCTTTGGATGTGCAATACACGTTATGTGCACTACACGGATTACCAGTCCTCCATCCAGATGGACCTGGCGCCCAAGCCGGTATCAGATGGACTGGACAGGCAGAGCATCCTGGATGTGATGCACAGGGTGGCGGACTGGCAGATCATGAACCCGAGGGGACCGCATCCCCTGGACTGGCACTACGGCGCTTTTTATACGGGGATCTGGGCCCTGTATAAGACTACCGGGGAGGAAAGGTATAAAAATGAGATCTGGAACCTGGGACAAAAACACGACTGGAAGCTCCTCAACGATATTTACCATGCTGACAGGCTCACTATCGCCCAATCATTTGCAGAGCTATACATGGAAGAGAAGGACCCTGACATGCTCGAAAAGATACAGTGGGTCATGGATATGCATGTGGACCGGAGACCGGATGCGGATGTGTCTCATGAACACAATCCGTATCGTGGAGAATGGTGGACATGGTGCGATGCACTTTATATGGCCCCGCCTGCCTTTGTACGGGTCTACAGGGCGACCGGTGAGAAAAAATACCTTGAATATCTTGATGAACACTGGTGGAAGACTTCGGACTATCTCTATTCAAAAGAGGATTCACTTTATTATCGCGATGACAGATTTTTCGATGAACGGACCGAAAACGGGAAAAAGATGTTCTGGGCCCGGGGAAATGGGTGGGTTATTGCAGGCATAGCCAGAACACTCCCATATATTCCCGGAGATTATCCCGCCAGGGACAAGTTTGTTCAACAATTTAAGGAAATGGCAGCCAAACTCTTAAGGATACAGGACGAAGACGGATTGTGGAGGGTCAGCCTGGATGACCCTGAATACCTCGACATGGGTGAGTCCAGTGGCAGTTCCTTTTTTACCTTTGCGCTGGCATGGGGGATCAACAATGGACTGCTTGATCCGGAGATCTACAAGCCTGCAGTGCTGAAGGCATGGCAAAAACTGGTGGATAATATTAATGATCAGGGGAGGCTTGGTTATGTGCAACAGGTCGCGGGTTCCCCCTATCCCTTCTTTGATTACCAGTCGCATGTGTACGCCAGCGGGGCTTTCCTGCTTGCCGGCAGCGAGATATTGAAAATGAACTAGTAAACAGAATCATCCTCATTTTTAAACAATCCTTCACACAGGGTGGAATAGATTATTGTTATATTAGCTTATTCATTCTGAATTTTATACCGAATGCCGGATCATACCAAGGCACAAGTTCTGGACCAGATTAATCAAACACCCTTTTTTGTGTTTTTTAATCATAGTGACCTGGATGTCTGTCAAAAGGTAACCAGGGCCTGTTATGATGGAGGGATCCGGATATTTGAATTCACCAACAGGGGTGAGGGCGCGCACAGCGTATTCTCGAAATTGCATCCCTGGATACGCAGTGAATTTCCTGACCTGATATTCGGTACCGGTACCATTTATAATGCCAGAGATGCTGACCGCTACATCAATACGGGTGCAGATTTCATTGTGTCGCCAGCGATCGACGATGGGGTAGCCGAAACCTGTAACCGGAACAATATTCTTTGGATCCCCGGCTGCCTGACCCCTTCCGAGATCTACCGTGCTGAAAATATGGGAGCCTCGATCATTAAAATATTCCCCATTGTGGCTACTGGCGGACCCGACTACATTAGGGCCATGCACGGGCCGAGTCCAAATTCACGCTTCATGCCCACCGGCCAGCTTAAACCCACGGAAGACAGTCTTAAACCATGGCTTGAGGCCGGGGCCTATTGTGTGGGACTCGGGTCCGGGCTCGTCACACGAGAGATCATACAAACCGGTAATTTCAGTAAATTAACCGGGCTTTGTGCTGATACCATGCAAATCATATACAATTACAGAAAAACAATTACACATGACAGCTAAAGCATTTAATGAGACAAATGAGAAAATAGGGAAGTACAGATGGACGATCTGTGCCCTTGTGTTTTTCGCAACCACTGTAAATTATCTTGACCGGCAGGTCATCGGAATCCTTAAACCGGTTCTTGAATCCGACATTGGGATCGGAGAAGCAGAATACGGATACATTGTTTCTGCATTCCAGCTTGCCTATGCCATAGGGATGCTGGCAGTGGGCAGGATCATAGATAAGCTTGGCACCAAACTGGGGTATGCCTTTGCATTTATCGGATGGAGCCTGGCAGCCATTGCCCACGCCTTTGCCAGGGGACCCGTAGGTTTCGGTGTTGCCAGGGCAGCCCTTGGTTTTACAGAGGCAGGCAACTTCCCTGCAGCCATTAAAACAGTCGCAGAATGGTTCCCCAAAAAAGAACGGGCACTGGCCACGGGCATTTTCAATTCAGGCACCAATGTGGGCGCCATCCTTGCCCCCATACTGGTCCCATGGCTGGCCATCAACTGGGGCTGGGAGATGGCCTTTATTGCTACGGGGGCTGTTGGACTTATCTGGCTTATTTTCTGGTTTATATACTATGAGGTGCCCGAGAAACAAAAACGTCTCAAGGAACCCGAGTTAAAATATATACAAAGCGACCAGGAGGAGACCGCAAGTGAAAAGATACCCTGGGCCACGCTTTTAAAATACCGTCAGACCTGGGCATTCTTTGTCGGAAAATTCCTCACCGATCCCGTCTGGTGGTTCTACCTCTTCTGGATCCCGGCCTGGCTGGCCGATGTAAGGGGACTTAATATCAAGGAATTCGGGTTGCCGCTCGTGGTGATCTATTCGGCCACTACAGTGGGCAGTATCTTCGGTGGCTGGCTCTCGTCTACCATGATCAAACGCGGCATGGTGGTTTACCGTGCCCGGGCTACCGCCATGCTAATATTTGCCCTGCTTGTGGTTCCTATTGTCTTCACACAGGCAGAGGGCATAGGCTTCTGGGGAGCGATTGCCCTGATCAGCCTGGCAGCGGCCTCCCACCAGGCATGGTCAGCAAATATATTCACCACGGTATCTGATATGTTCCCGAAAAAATTGGTGGCCTCCGTGACAGGGATCGGGGGATTTGCCGGAGCAATCGGCGGTATGCTTGTGGCCATCTTTGCCGGGAATATACTGGAATTCTGGGAAGGCAAGGGGAACATTGAGGCTGGATACTTCACCTTGTTTATTATTTCTGGTTCCGCCTATATTGTGGCATGGATCCTCTTTAACCTGATTGCACCGAAAATGAAACAGGTAGATCTGTAAAATCCTGAAAACCTTAAATCTTCATATTTGCCCCGGGACTCACCATGTGATTCCCGGGCTTTCTTTTAGCTGTTTGAAATAGGTAAATACGCTGGTTTGAAAACCAAATATAAAAAAATCCGTTAAAAAAGGATATCCATCAACCAACAGGCATTGGCAGAGCAAAAGGGAAAAGACAAAAAGCAGCTCTTTGATGAAAAGCAGCTGCTTTATACCCTGATTGATAATATGCCGGACTTTATCTATATTAAGGACACGGATAGCAATTTTATCGTCGCCAATCAGAAAATCATGAACGTCCATGGCCTGAAATCCAGGGATCAGCTGATCGGGAAATCCGACCATGATTTTTACCCCAGGGAGCTTGCGGACAAGTACCGCGGGAATGAACAGGACATCATCCGTACCGGGAAACCATTGATCAATATCGAGGAAAGGTGCCTTGATGAGAAGGGAAAGGATATCTATCTGTCAACCACCAAGATCCCCTTACAAGATGCGGATGGAAAGATCATAGGTATTGTTGGCATTGGGAGGGATATTACGGACAAGAGAAAGGCCGAGGAAAAATTAATGGACCATGCGGACCAGCTACAGCAGATAAATGCCCTCCTGGAAGAAAAACAGGAGGAGGTCCAGCAGCAGAGTGAAGAATTATCAGCCCAGGCTGACCACCTGCGCCTTATAAACCAGGAACTGGAAAAGCTTTCCGTAGCAGTAAGTGAGACAGATAATGTTGTCATTATCATGGATGCAGACGGGAATTTCGAATGGGTTAACAACAGTTTCACAAGGGTGTATGGATATACGCTGGAACAGTTCATTAAAGAGAGAGGGAAAAACATTCTGCAGGGAAGTCACCATCCAAAAATAGAGGATATACTTGCCAAATGCCGCGAATCAGGTAAGACCATCAGATATCAGACAGAAACAAGGGATAAGGATGGCAATGCCATCTGGACACAATCAACCCTTACACCGCTATTGAATGCTGATGAGCAGATCATCCGTTTCATAGCCGTCGACACTGATATCACGGCCATAAAGAAGGCCCAGGAGATGATCAATGCCCAGAAAGCTGAGATCGAGTTGCAGCGTGACCAGCTGGAAAAAGCAAATATCACAAAGGATAAATTCTTTTCCATCATTGCCCATGACCTGAAGAATCCCTTCCATTCCATAATGGGTTTTACCGACCTGCTGATTAAAAACTTCAATGATTTTGAAGATACAAAGAAGCAGGAATTCCTGGGACTGATCAATGAATCCTCGCAATATGCAAACAATTTGCTGGATAATCTTCTGCACTGGTCCCGGACCCAGACAGACAGAATTAAATACAGTCCCATTAAATTTGACCTGCATTCCCTGGTAAACGAAATCCAGCTTTTGCTGCATGGGAATGCCGAAAAAAAACAACTCGCACTGTTAAACCTTGTACCCGAGGCATCCTATGTTTATGCTGACAGGAACATGATTCATACCGTTTTGCGCAACCTGGTGAGCAATTCCATCAAATTCACACCCGAAGAGGGAACCATATCGGTTGAAGCAGTACCTGAGGAGGATTTTATTCACGTGAGCGTGAAGGATAACGGTGTTGGCATCCCCCTGGATAAACAGGGTAAATTATTCAGTTTTGGAGAGTTCCATTCAACTTCAGGGACCGCCGGAGAACCAGGTACCGGCCTGGGATTGATCATCTGTTTCGAATTCATTAAAAAACATGAGGGTGAACTCAGTTTTTATTCAGAATCAGGGAAAGGAACAACTTTTACCTTCAGCCTGCCCTGTCAGGAACCATCCATAAGCATGTGACGCTGAAAACAACCCTTTCATCCACCTCCTTTAATTCCCCGCTTTGCAAAAATTCTTTTATTTCTTACTTTTATTCCTGTCCGGGAAAAATAAGATGCCTATTACCACCCGTTGGAACATCACAGTAAATATTTAGGCCGTTCAAACAAGAAATTATGATATTACTTGGATATGATATTGGAAGCTCCTCCGTGAAAGCCAGCATCATTGATGCAGAAACGGCTTCAGTTATTGCATCAGCCTTCCAGCCCAAACAGGAAATGCTCATCAATGCCCCGAAAACAGGCTGGGCAGAACAGGATCCCGAGACCTGGTGGGAAAATCTGAAACTAGCAACCGGCGATGTCCTTCAGAAAGCTGAAATTGATCCGGACTTGATTGGAGCCATCGGTATATCATACCAGATGCATGGCCTCGTGATCGTTGACAAAGATTATAATGTACTGAGACCTTCCATCATCTGGTGTGACAGCAGGGCCGTCGAAATTGGCGAGAAAGCCTTCAAAGAACTTGGCAACCAGCGCTGCCTGAGCAGCCTGCTGAATTCCCCGGGAAATTTTACAGCCTCAAAACTCAAATGGGTCCAGGAAAACGAGCCCGAAATCTATGAGAAGATCCATAAGATCATGCTCCCCGGAGATTATATTGCCTTCCGTTTGACAGGTATGGCCATGACCACCATTTCAGGCTTATCAGAAGGCATATTCTGGAATTTCGAGGAAAGCAAACTCGGAGATTTTTTACTCGATCACTATGGGATCAGCCAGGATCTGATACCCGAAATTGTCCCTACATTTTCAGAACAGGGGAGACTGGGACCTGGTGTAGCGGCAGAATTGGGACTGAAATCAGGTATTCCGGTAACATACAGGGCCGGGGACCAGCCGAACAACGCCTTTTCCCTGAATGTATTAAATCCTGGGGAAATTGCCGCCACTGCGGGAACATCGGGTGTGGTATATGGTGTCAGCGACGAGATCACCTATGATCCTGAATCAAGGGTCAATACCTTCGCCCATGTCAACCATGAAAAAGGCCGGCCCAGGCTGGGAGTACTGCTCTGCATCAACGGCACTGGCATTTTGTATAGCTGGCTTAAAAAAAATCTAGGAACCGCAGGGACTGATTACGATCAACTGAACAAGATGGCCGGAGATATACCTGCAGGAGCGAAAGGGCTGACTATTCTGCCTTTTGGCAATGGGGCCGAACGCATGTTGAACAATAAGGATCTTGGCTGTACCATTGCCAACCTGAATTTTAACATCCATTCAGATGCCCATATTATAAGGGCAGCCCAGGAAGGGGTTGTTTTTGCCTTTCATTATGGGATGGAGATCATGAAAAACACAGGTATCCAGCCCGCTGTAATCAGGGCCGGTCATGCCAATATGTTCCTGAGTCCGGTATTCCGGGAATCCCTGTCCGGATTGACAGGTGCAGTCATCGAACTTTATGACACCGACGGGGCCCAGGGTGCCGCCATAGGTGCGGGTGTTGGAAGTGGACATTACCCCGGGTTTAAAAGCGCATTCAGCAACCTAAAGAAGATCAAGGTTATAGAACCGGATACTTCCGGACAGGAATCCTATCAGGAAGCATATCAAACCTGGCAATCTGAATTGCTGAGAAGGCTGGCATGACTTTTCGTCTTTAATATTAAATTATATCACAATCTATAATCATTCAACTATGGAATATTTAACCGGAGATAAGGAATTCTTCCCAGGCATTGGGAAAATCAAATTTGAAGGAAAAGCATCAAAAAATCCCCTGGCTTTCAAATACTATGATGAAAACCAGGCAGTTGGCGGTAAAAGCTTAAAGGATCATTTCCGCTTTGCCGTTGCTTACTGGCATACCCTGACAGGTACGGGCGGTGACCCGTTCGGTCCAGGAACAAAAGAATTTCCCTGGGCGCAACAGTCAGACCCCATCCTGAAAGCCAAAGACAAGATGGACGCAGCCTTCGAATTCACATCGAAAATGGGTATCCCTTTCTACTGTTTCCACGATTATGATATTGCGGATGAAGCTGATTCTATACCCGAATCAGAAAAGCGCCTGCAAACCATGGTGGATTATGCCAAGGCCAAACAGGCCGCATCCGGGATCAAGCTTCTCTGGGGCACTGCCAACCTGTTTTCTCATAAAAGATATATGAACGGTGCTGCAACCAATCCGGATTTCTCCGTGATCCCATGGGCGGGCACCCAGGTTAAAAATGCCCTTGATGCCACCATTGAACTGGGCGGGGAGAATTATGTCTTCTGGGGTGGCCGTGAAGGTTATATGTCCCTCCTGAACACAGATATGAAAAGGGAACTGGACCACATGGCCCAATTCCTGACCATGGCCAGGGATTACGCCAGGAAACAGGGATTTAAGGGAACCTTCCTGGTGGAACCCAAGCCCATGGAGCCGACCAAGCACCAATATGATTTTGACGCTGCCACCGTGATCGGCTTCCTGAATAAATACGGCCTTGCGGGGGATTTCAAGCTGAACGTCGAAGTG